>CXWK01011921.1_pt1 | contig 22336 bp, 22 predicted proteins | sample 590851 | NCBI WGS metagenome assembly CXWK01 (sample SAMEA3498364, study PRJEB10139) | wastewater metagenome | biome: wastewater treatment plant; material: activated sludge | place: Denmark | collected 2014-08-01
AAATCATTTTACCGCTAAGATCAGTTATTTGTAACGGATTAACACTATTTTCCGCAACATTATAAAATCTAATCAGATCAATTTCTTTTTTCTTCTCTTCGCTGATATCCCTTGCAGTTATCAATATTAATTTTTCATTAAAACCTTTACTGGCAAATGGATCAAAAGTCAGTTTTACACTAATAAATGTTTTCTTAATAAATAATCTTGTTTCAATGGCTGATGAAACATCTGATTTGAAGGAATTATTAAACAAAGTTTCAGTTTGAACTCTATCACATAGTTCAACATAATCAAAGAACATATCAGTCTTAGAGTTTCGAGAATCAAGCTTTTCTGTCGAAACTTTATTCATGAATTTAATATCCCCAAGTTCATTAATTAAAAAACACATGTCCGGAAAACCATCAAACAAAGAAAAATCTAAATATATATTTTCGTTCATCGGGAATAATAAAAATTATAAAAATGTTGCGTTAAAATAAGCATTCCATAACTATTTAATAAAGGAAAAATAAGATACTTTTACTCTAAAGTTTTAATTTCAAAATCAAATGGATTAAACTATTTTTAAATATGCTTGATTTGCTAATTATCCTAAAATATAAACGTGTTTGGTTTAATATAATTTTATGTTTTCTCACTGGAATACTTTCCTTTTTTGTTTTTGAATTTTCAGCTTTATTTTTTGTCTTATTAAGCAACGTTTTTGATATACTCGGCTATCATTTTACTTTGATCAGAAGGACAAATCAAATCCCAGATAAAATAATTGTTAAATCTTACAGGGTTAACCAATTTTTATTCGATGCTTTATTACTTTTGCTGATAGGAATTCAATTTAGTTGGGTTGCCTCTATTGCTGGCTGGATAATGAAATTGTTCGGTTTACAGGATATTTTCTACTATCTTTTTTTAAATGAAAAACTGCCGTTAAAATGGAATTGGATGAGATGGACACCACTTGGTTGGTTTAAAGGTGATTTAACAAAAAATGAGATTGTTATACAATCGATAGTTGGGATTTTAATTGCAATGATATTATTAACTATTAAATAAAATTTTATGGATAAGAAATTAAAAATTGGATTAGTTCAGTTTGGTCCTGTGTGGGAAGATAAAAATGCAAGTATAGAAAAAATTAAAAAATTAATTTCGAATCAAACCGGACTTGATCTTTACATATTTCCTGAAATGACGTTAACAGGATTTACTATGCAAACAAAAAATCTTGCAGAGGAAATTTCCGGAGAAACATTTACTTTCTTTTCTTTACTAGCAAAGTCGATCAAATCTGCTTTGATGTATGGATTTATTGAAAATGGGAAAAACAAAATTTTTAACACTTTGGTCCATCTTAACAATCAGGGTAAAATTATATCAACATACAGAAAAATTCATCCTTTCTCATATGCAAATGAAGATAAATATTTTGGAAAAGGAAAAAATCCTATCATAACAAAGGTTAAAGGGTTGAAGTTTGGTTTATCAATTTGTTATGATTTAAGATTTCCTGAATTGTATCGTTTGTATGGAAAAGAAAAAGTTGATTGCATTGTTGATATTGCTAATTGGCCTGAAACTCGTGTAGAACATTGGCGGACTTTATTGAAAGCTCGAGCAATTGAAAATCAATGTTATGTTATTGGCGTTAACAGAGTTGGGGATGATCCGAAATTACATTACAATGGTTTTAGTTCTTTGTTTGATCCAATGGGAAAAGAAATTATTTCTGTTGAGAATGAAGAAAAAATAATTGAAGTTGAAATTGATAAATCTTATGTTGATGAAGTGAGGAAGAAATTACCTTTTCTTAATGATATGAGATTGATATAGTTTTATCTTGCTACAGAAATCAAAGCAAGAATAATTGTCATAATATCTTTTGAAATACCTAAATATCTTCCAAACTCTCCAAGATCATACTTGTTTTGATTATGTTTTGCATATTCCATTAGTAATGCAAATGACTGCTTAAAATTTTCAGTTGAATCTATAAAATTATCTTTGTTCGACAAAAAATAATTCTGGGAAAATAATATTTTATCATTGATTTCATTGTATAATCTTAAACTCGATAAATCAGTTTGGCTAATTCTTCTGTGAAAACTACCCTGAAAGAAATTCTTGAATTGTATTTTTTCTTGCAGATAATTGATTGTTAGTTTTGTTGAATCGACAGATAAAATTTTATTATCGATTTCTTGTGCATTTAATTTGAAGGTAAAAATAATAAGTAAAACTAAGATTTTATCCGCTACCCTCACAAATACAAATACTCCTCTGATAATTATTCATTAGAAACTTAAGAGAGGCTTTGTTTAAAATCAATTGAAATAAAATAACACAAAGATCAAAACAGCAATTCTCCTTACGATAGAAAAAATGAATAAGTATTTAGCTGTCTTCGTTTTTAAAAAAGGAAATTTATTGAAAAGATCATTTTTTAATTTCATACGTTTTTAATCTTTAATAAATAATAGTGAGATAATTCTTGGTAATTTATTTTGATCTTGTTCGTGCCAATATTCATTCAGTTTTAATAATCTCAATCTATTCTCATTTGCTAAATTTATAAAATCAGAAATGTTGTGAATGAAAGCATCAATCTCTTTTATCTCACCGTTTTCCTCATACACAGCTTTCTTCCCATCATATTGCCTGAAAGGATGTAACTCGTTGATGAAAACTATTCCTTTAGAATTTAAATGTTTGTGAGTCTGCTCAAAAATAAAAGTAAGATTTTCAATGTGTTCAAGTATCAAATTAAATGTTATAAGATCAAATTTATTTTCTTCCAAATCCCATTCTTTCGTTATATCCGCAATTTTAAAACTTACATTTTCAGATTTTACTTTTCCCTTTGCTTTAGAAATCATTTTGTCAGAAAAATCTATTGAGGTTAATTGATCTGAAATGGATGAAAAGTAAACTGTATTTTTTCCAGTTCCACACCCAACTTCNNTTATATGCTGATCGAATGTTCATAGTGCAAAGATAAAAAGATTTAAAATATAAATGGACTCTTGCGAGTCCATTTATAATCTATATTTATTAAAATAGATTTTATTTCAAATCAAATCGATCAAGATTCATTACTTTATTCCATGCAGCAATAAAATCTTTTACAAATTTTTCTTTTGCATCATTCTGTGCATAAACTTCTGCTAAAGCACGCAACTGTGAGTTTGAACCAAAAATAAGATCTACTCTGGTGCCTGTCCATTTAACTTCACCAGATTTTCTATCACGTCCCTCAAAAGTTTCTTCTTTTTCAGTTATCGGTTTCCAAACGGTGTTCATATCAAGTAGATTTACAAAGAAATCATTTGTAAGCTTACCAACCTGGTTTGTAAACACACCATGTTTAGATTGACCAAAATTTGTTCCAAGTACTCGCAATCCACCAACTAAGACAGTCATTTCAGGTGCACTTAAAGTAAGTAGTTGTGCTTTATCAACAAGCATCTCTTCGGCTTTAATTGAGTATGTTTTTTTCTGATAATTACGGAATCCATCAGCTTCCGGTTCCATATATTCAAATGATTCAATATCAGTTTGAGCTTGCGAAGCATCCATTCTTCCCGGAGTAAATGGAACATCAATCTTATATCCAGCTGCTTTAGCAGCGGCTTCAATTGCAGCACAACCAGCTAAAACGATAAGATCTGCCAATGAGATTTTTTTATCATCTTTTTGGGTGATGTTAAATTCTTTTTGAATATTTTTTAGTTTCTTAAGAACTTTATCTAATTGTGTTGGTTGATTTACTTCCCAATCTTTTTGTGGTTCTAATCTAATACGGGCGCCGTTTGCACCACCACGAAAATCTGATCCGCGGAAAGTTGATGCGGAAGACCATGCAGTATAAATCAATTCTGATATCGATAATCCGGATGCTAGGAATTTAGTTTTAAGAGAAGAGATATCTTTTTTATTTACAAGTTTATAATTAACCGCCGGAATTGGATCCTGCCAGATTAAATTTTCTTTTGGAACTTCTGGTCCCAGGTAACGAGCTTTTGGTCCCATATCCCTGTGAGTAAGTTTAAACCAGGCTCTTGCAAATGCATCTGCAAATGCTTTTGGATCTTTATGGAATTTTCGTGAAATCGGTTCGTAAATAGGATCGAAGCGCAAAGACATATCAGCAGTTGTCATCGTTGGTGGATGTTTCTTTGATGGATCGTGAGCATCCGGAATCATATGTTCCGGTTTAACATCTTTAGCCTGCCATTGCCATGCACCAGCAGGACTTTTTACTTTTTCCCATTCGTAACCAAACAACATATCAAAGTAGCCATTATCCCATTTGGTTGGATTTGGTTTCCAGGCTCCTTCCAAACCACTTGTTGTTGAATGAATACCTTTACCACTTCCAAATTTATTTATCCATCCTAACCCTTGTAATTCGATCGGAGCTGCTTCCGGTTCTGGTCCAACTAATTTTGGATCACCAGCGCCATGCATTTTACCAAATGTGTGTCCGCCGGCCGTCAGTGCAACTGTTTCTTCATCGTTCATTGCCATACGTTTAAATGTTTCCCGTACATCACGACCAGATGCAACCGGGTCAGGATTTCCATCTGGACCTTCAGGATTAACATAAATCAATCCCATTTGAACTGCAGCCAAGGGATTATCTAATTCTATTTCACCAGAATATCTGCTATGTGGTTTATCGCTCGTTGCTAACCATTCTTTTTCTGCACCCCAATAAATATCTTCTTCAGGTTGATAAATATCTTCTCTTCCGCCTGCGAAACCAAAAGTTTTAAATCCCATGGATTCCATCGCACAATTTCCGGCTAAGATTAAAAGATCTGCCCATGAAATTTTATTCCCATATTTTTGTTTGATTGGCCAGAGTAATCTTCTTGCTTTATCAAGATTCCCGTTATCCGGCCAGCTATTTACAGGCGCAAAACGCTGGTTTCCAGTTCCGCCACCGCCTCGTCCATCAGCAGTACGATAAGTTCCTGCACTGTGCCAGGTCATTCTGATAAACAATCCACCATAATGCCCCCAATCAGCAGGCCACCAATCCTGTGAGTTAGTCATCAGATCATATAAATCTTTTTTAAGTGCTTTTAAATCCAGCTTCTTAAATTCTTTTGCATAATTAAATTTATCATCCATTGGATTGGAAGCAGGTGAATGCTGATGTAGAATATTTAAGTTCAATTGATTAGGCCACCAGTCGCGGTTTGATGTTCCTCTACCCGTAAAACGGCCATTATTTCCGTGCGGCACAGGACATTTACTTTCATCACTCATTTTTTTCTCCTCTTTATTTATTGTAAAATAGTTTAAACTTTTTTTATTTTGATCATTACTAAATGAATTGTTACTCCAATCGCAATTGCTAGTAAGAGTATTCTGATATAAAGTTCTTCAGTAAGTAAAAATGCTGATAACGAAATCGAAGTCCAGAGTGTAATTATGTTTGCAATCTTTGCATTGCGAGTTAATCCAGTTTTGTTTTGATAGTTATCAATATAACCACCAAGTACTTTATGATTTCTTAACCATTCATTTGCTCTTGGCGAACTTTTAACAAAACAGATTGAAGCAAGAATTAGAAAAATTGTTGTTGGAAGCAGCGGAAGAAAAATTCCTATCACACCGATTGCAACAAGTATAAATCCACTTATCATATAAAAATATTTTGCAAAGGGTGAAATCGGAATTGACTGTTCTTTCATTTCAAATCTAATTTAAGATTAGTTTAATTTTATTATGCTGTGAATATTAATCTATAATTAAAGTATATCAAATTGATTTAATTTATAATTGTATAGAATCAATTTATAACGGCGAATTTGCTCCAAATTCGGACAAATTTTAGCTAAAGATTTCTTAACTTAGAATCGAAAAATATGACAATTACACAATTAGAATATATCATCGCTGTAAACAACTATAAAAGTTTTTCAATCGCGGCAAATCATTGCTTTGTTACACAGCCAACACTATCAATGCAAATCCAAAAACTGGAAGAAGAACTGGGTGTTTTGATTTTTGATAGAAGCCGAAATCCAATTTCTGCTACTGATGTTGGTGAGCAGCTTATCAGACAAGCAAAAATTATTATTGAAGAACGTGATCGTTTTCAAAATATTATTGAAAATGTGAAAGGTGAATTTACTGGAATCTTAAGAGTAGGAATAATCCCAACTATAGCTCCGTTTTTATTGCCACTTTTTCTTCAATCCTTTATGGATAAATATCCAAAGGTAGAATTAATATTTGATGAACTTACGACGAATGAAATTGTTGCAGGAATTCATAAATCAACTTTAGATTTTGGAATCCTTGCTTTGCCAATCCATGATTCAGGTATCGTTGAAGAATCACTTTACTTTGAACCATTTGTTGCGTTCATACCTGAGAAACATCAACTTTTCGGTAAAGATAAAATTGGTATTGATGATATTTATGTTAATGATCTGCTGCTTCTAAAAGAAGGACACTGTTTGCGTGAACAAACATTAAAAGTTTGCCGCACTTCTGAAAAAGAATGGCGCGACGATCATAATAAAATTCTTTTTGAATTTGGTAGTCTGGATACATTAATAAATTTAGTTCAGCAAAATTTTGGAATAACTTTGTTACCATATTTATCTATAAAGTTTATGAAAGATAATTCTCAACTGGACTTAGTTCGGGAATTTAGTTCTCCAGTTCCGAAGAGAGAAATAGGACTCGTTTACGGTAAATCATTTATTAAAAAGCAGCTTGTTCGTGCATTGAAAAATGAAATATTAAATGCTGTCCCAAAAGAATTAATAGATAAAAAAGAAGGGTTGATAATTCATTAATATGTTTACAATAAAACGAAAAATAAATTTTTTTGATTGCGATCCTGCGGGAATAATTTTTTATTCAAGGATTTTTGAATTCTGTCATTCAGCTTACGAACATATGATTGCAAGTTTTGAATTGAAAGAAAATTACTGGATGAATGAAGAATACGTTGTTCCAATTATCCATTCAGAAAGCGAATATGTTAAGCCTATAAAATATGGAGATGAAATTTCCGTTAATGTTCAGGTTTCACAATTGCGTGATTCATCTTTTGAATTAATGTACACGATTAAAAGAGAAAAAACACTTTGTTGTCACGCTAAAACCGTTCACGTTTTTGTAGATAAACAGAGCTGGAAGAAAAAAGAAATGTTTAAGGATTTAATTGAAGGTTTAAAAGGTCATATTATTTAAAACATTTTTCCGATTTTTTCTCTTTCTAGTTTTCCTAAACTTGTTCTTGGCAACTCATTTGTAAAAATAAATTCTTTTGGAATTTTATAGCCCGCAATTATCTTCTTAAGATTTTCTTTAATCATAATTTCATTAATTGATTCATCTTCTTTTACAATTGCACAAGCCACAATTTGTCCCCAAGTTTTGTTTGGTTTTGGGAAAACACAAACTTCTTTTATTCCTTTGATCATCAGAATTGTTTTTTCAACTTCAATTGGATTAACATTTTCTCCGCCGGTAACAATCAGATCAGTTCTTCGAGCTTCGATGAACAAATACCCATCATCATCAATAAATCCTAAATCTCCGGTGTGATAAAAATTTTTAATTAGTTTTGATGAAGTTTCTTTTTCATCATCAAGATATTTTTTAAACAAACTTTTAGATTTGACTAATATTTCTGAATCATCAGAAATATTAACTACAGCATTATCTAAGACTTTCCCAACAGATTGCGGTTTAACTTTAATTTCATTTGCTGAAATTGCTGTAACCATTGATGCTGTTTCTGATGAACCATAAACTCGATAAGGTTTCCAACCAAGTTTATCTGCTTCGATCATCAATTCATCATCAATAAATCCACCGCCAATTAGCGATATTTTTAATGAATCATAAGGTTTTATATCCTGTTGAATTAATTGTTCTAGCTGAGTTGAAACAAGTGAAAGATGAGTTGGATTTAAATTTATAATTGCTGAAACCAATTCATCAGTTTTTAATGATTCAGGTAGAACAATTGTACATCCGTAAAAAAGTGAGCGACAGAGAATTTGAAATCCACCAATGTGATAAAAGGGGAGGGAAGCGAGCCAGCGATCTTTTTCTTGATGCATTAAAATCTGATTACCGTTTTCAATACTTTTAATCAGTGATGAAAAAGTATGGACAACTCCTTTCGGTCTTCCTGTGGAACCTGATGTAAAAATAACAACTGCTTCTTTCTCCCAGGTTGGAATGGAAAAAGTTTGAGTTTCATCATTCTCACTTGTGATTTTGTTAAAATCAATTATCTCTAATTCGTTTTTACTAAGATTAAATGATGATTTTTTATCAGTAACCAAAAACTTAAAATTATGATCATCTAATATTGAATTAATTTCATCATCAAGCAGTTTTGTATTTAGTGGAACAGGAATCGCATCTAAAAACCAGAGTGCAATAACTGTTTTAATGAATAGAAATTTATCTTCAATCAATAATGGGATGTAATTTTCTTTTGCAATTCTTTTGTTCAAAAGTGTGAAAGCAATCTGCTTTGACTGAGTATATATATCTTTATAAGAAATTGAGTTATTTGAATTAATAATTGCAGTGAGATCAGCTTTTTCCGAAAAATTGAAAAAACTATCTGTGGATTTTGAATTCATTATACAAAACCATTTTTGTGATTCTTATAAAATAATGCCAATAGAGAGAAGCAAACCATATATGGCAGAAAACTTGGCAGAAAGTTCTAAGGTTTTATTCAATTGGGTTCCGGTTAAAGCGTAAATCATTTTAACAAGAGTAATTGCTATCGGTAAAGTGATGTAAGGAAGAAAAATCCAGATATTAAAATCATATTTAAAGTGAAGCAGAAAAGGAATGAAGAAAGAAACTAGAATGAAAAAAATATACTCGTATCTTGAAAAATCTTTTCCGAGTAAAACAGCTAAAGTATTTTTACCGGCTGATTTATCTTCTTCAATATCACGATAATTATTTACGATTAAAATGTTTGTAACTAAAGCTCCAACCGGTAATGAGATAAGAAATGCAAGTAGAGTAAATTGTTGGGCATGTAAATAATAAGTTCCAACTGTTCCAACAATTCCAAAGAACAGAAATACAAAAACATCGCCAAGCCCATTGTAAGCCAATGGAAATGGGCCTGCAGTATAAGCTAACCCGGCAATGATAGAAAATAATCCAATCCATAAAATCATTAATCCAACAGAGTAAACTAAATATAAACCCAAAAGAAAAGCTGTAAAGAAAACTAAAAATATTCCCCATTTCATTTCTTTTACCGAAATTAAACCTGATGCTAAAACTCTCAATGGACCTTTTCTTTCTTCAGTATCAGTTCCTTTTAGAAAATCATATAAATCATTAGTAAAGTTTGTTCCGATTTGAATGAGTATTGAACATAACAATGCGATGATCGAATAATTAGGAAAAAATATTCCGTGGTAAATTGCTAAAGCTGAACCAACCATAACAGGAACTAAAGCTGCTGGCAATGTTCTTGGTCGGCTTGCTAAAATCCAACACTGAAGTTTTGAAATATTTTTTTTCTCTTCATTCATTATGGAAGTTTAGGAAACTTTTTAAAATTTGGTTTACGTTTTTCGTTGTATGCTTTTTTACCTTCCTGTGCTTCTTCACTCATATAATAAAGCAGTGTTGCATTGCCTGCTAGTTCCTGAATTCCTGTTTGTCCATCGAGTTCTGCATTAAAAGCTGATTTCAAAACGCGGATTGCCATTGGACTATGTTGTAAAATTTCTGTTGCCCATTGAACTCCTTCTTCTTCGAGCCGATCAACAAGAACAACTTTGTTTACCAATCCCATATCTAAAGCTTCTTGTGCATTGTATTGTCTGCATAAGTACCAGATTTCACGAGCTTTCTTTTGTCCAACCATTCTTGCTAGATAACTTGAACCAAACCCTCCATCAAAACTTCCCACTTTGGGTCCCGTTTGACCAAAGATCGCATTGTCTGCCGCAATTGTTAAATCACAAATTACGTGAAGAACATGACCGCCGCCAATTGCATATCCGGCAACAAGTGCAATAACTACTTTTGGAATACTGCGAATTAATTTTTGTAGATCCAATACATTTAATCTTGGAACACCATCTTTACCAACATAACCCATATCACCGCGAATGCTTTGATCACCGCCGGAACAAAAAGCATACTTACCATCTTTTGCGGGACCATAACCTGTGAATAAAATTACCCCAATTGTTTGATCTTCACGTGCATCAGAAAAAGCATCATACATTTCAAAAACTGTTTCCGGACGGAATGCGTTTCTTTTTTCAGGTCTGTTAATTGTAATCTTTGCGATACCATCCATCTTTTCATAGATGATGTCTTTATAATTTTTAGATTTAATCCAATTGAAGCTCATAAAATTCCTTAATTAAAACTGTCCTAAGTAATTTAAAACTATTTCAACAAAACGTTTTGATTCTTCAAGATGAGTGTTGTGCCCAGAGTTACGTACAATTTTATGCTTTGCTTTGAAAAATCTTTTTGATAAGCGAGCATTTATACCTGTAAATTTGCTGTCAAGATCGCCGGTTATTAATAAAGTCTTAATGGGAATCTTTTTTAATTTATCATGAACCGGAGGCATAATTCCGGTACTAAATCCCTTTAATGAATTTACATAACCAATTTTACTCGCGGAAGATTTTTTCTTTTTTATTTTTTTCAATTTATCATTGGAAAATCTTCTTTGTGTGTTAAAAAGCTCTTGGTCGTGCCACATTTCTATAAATTCTTCGAGCGTATGAGTTTCTATATACTCAGCAAGCTTTAAATCTTCTTCATATCTCTTTTGGCGTTCTTCATCATTTTTAATTCCTGCAGTTGCACTCTCAAGAATTAATCCTTTAACATCATCTGGATGTGTAGCTGCATAACTCAAAGCTAATCTTCCGCCCATCGAATATCCCAAAAGAAAAACTTTGTTTGTAGTAAGATGATTTTTTACAAATTTTATTTGCGCTATTAAAGATTCAAGTTTGTAATTTTCAACATTACCAGGTGAATCACTTTTACCATGACCAACAATATCGAGTGCTATATAGTTATATTTATCAGGCAACTGTTCAAAAACAGGAAACCAGTCTTCAGCACAGCCAGTAAAACCGTGAAGAAACAAAACGTAATCTTTAGTTCTATCAATCTCTTTTGGATGTTCAATATTAATCTTTACACCATTTACATCAAGCTTCATAATTCCTCAAAAAATTATCAATAAACTTATTAACTTTTGTCCAATATTTATTACGTATTGACAAAGAGTATTCCGAGTTAGTTTTAATTTCATAAACCACTGCTGTTTTTCTAATGTTAGAAACTTTAATATGATTTACAATGTCCTTATACGTTTTTAACTCCTTAAAATCAACTTCAAATGCCTCTGAAAGTTTTTTAAACGACAAATTTGTTGGAGTTAAAAAATATTTTTCTAAAACATTTTTATGATTCGAAATCGGAAGAAATCGAAAGATAGAACCGCCGTTATTATTTATTAAAATTATAATTAGCGGAATTTTATATTGTTTAGCAATCAACAAACTATTAATGTCATAATAAAAAGAAATATCACCAACGATAAGATAAGTTGGATTTTTAGATAGGCTACCAATTCCTAGAGCAGTAGAAATAATTCCATCAATACCACTTGCTCCACGATTTTGAAAAACTTTAATGTTCTTATTCAAAACGGAAGAAAAAAAATCAAGATCTCGAACCGGTGTGCTATTACCAATAATTAAATTAGAATTTGGTGGGATCGAGTTAATTGTTTCAAGAACTATTTGTGTTTCATTAAGTTTATTTGAATTAGAAAAAATTTCGTTTTTTATTTTTTCAATTTGGCTATCAACAGTTTTTAAATACTTCAGATTTTTCGAATATATGTTATTGTTTAATACTTCAACTTGATTCAAGGATTTAATAAAAAATATCTCATCCATTTTAACTATATTATTTTTTTTCAGTCGAGTGTTAAAATCTCCAAAACTATTTACAATAAAATGTTTAGCCTTTGAATTAGATAAAAAATCTTCAAATGATCGGGATGTCAATGGTCTACCAAAATGCAAAATATACTTTGGCTTAAATGATTTTATTGTACTATCAATACGACAAATGGAATCATAGTTTGCAACTAAATTAGAAAGATTTTTTGATTTAAATCTTAAGCTACTTGATACATCTGCAAAAATTGGAATTGAAAGTTTTGTGGAAATATTTTCTAAAGATGAAAAGAATTCATCGCTAAATGTACCTGCACCAATTGTGATCAATCCGTTGTTATTATTTCTGATCAATTCTGATAAGATTTTAAAAGTATTAAGATTGGTTTTTTCTAATGATTCGCTTTTACATTCTAAGTATTCAACAGGTAAAGATTCTAATAAGATGTTTTCTTTTATTTCATCAGTAAAGGAATCTGGCTCCAGTGGTTTTTCAAAAGGAAAATTAAAATGAACGGGACCAACATTTGTCGTTTTACAAATATCAAATGCTTTTTTAACGTTAGCTTTAAGATTTACAATACTTTTCAAATCCAGCTTTGGCAAACCTGTATCATGAAAATATCTTATATGATTTTTGTAAATATTATCCTGATTTATTGTTTGATTAGCTCCGGAACTTCTTAAATATGCTGGACGATCTGCAGTGCAAATTATTAGTGGAACTCTGTTTTGATAAGCTTCAATAATTGCAGGATACAATTCAGCAGTTGCGGTACCTGATGTTGTAATAATAATTACTGGTGAGTTAGACTGTTTGGACAAACCTAAAGCAAAAAACCCAGATGTGCGTTCATCAATAATAACGTAAGATTTTATTTTTTTGTTTTGCGAAATTGCGTAAGTAAGTGGTGTACTTCTCGATCCAGGTGAAATGCAAGCATATTTTACTCCACATTCTACTAATTGATCAATAAAAATAGTTGACCAAAAATAATTGCGGTTAACTTTTATCTGCATTATCAAACAAAGATAAAATGGGTTTTAACTTTAATTGCGTTTCTTCAAATTCTTCTTTTGCATTTGAACCATCAACAATTCCGCACCCAGCATAAGCATAGAGTTTATTTTCTTTTACTAAAGCAGAACGTATCGTAACAAAGAATTCTCCATAATTATCAGCATTAAACCATCCAATTAAACCAGAAAAAAGTCCACGATCAAACTGTTCTGTTTTCTCAATCATCTTTAAAGATTGTTCTTTTGGTATGCCGCAAACTGCCGGTGTAGGGAATAGTGACGTAATAATTTTAAAAATCTGATCCTTCGATTTTAATGTGCCTGTAACAGAAGTTTGTAGATGCTGAATGTTAGGCAATTTTTTAACTATCGGATTGTTAACAATTTCAACTTTATCAACAAAATTAAAAACTGATTTTTTTATGTAATCTATTACAGCTTCATGCTCAACTCTATTTTTATCACTTTTTAAAAGCTCGGATTCAAGCAATCTATCCTGCTCGGCATCAAATCCACGTTTAATTGAACCAGCCAAAGCCTCGGTAAAAAAGTTGTTTCCAGAATATTTAATTAGAATTTCAGGAGTTGAACCAAAGAAAATTGATTTGCCTGATTTAAATACAAAATTTGTACAAGTAGGATACTTGTTATTCAATGTGTCCAAAATGTTTTGCCAGTTTATTGGCGAAGTAATTTCGTATTCAACCCGGCGTGCAATTACTACCTTTTCAATTTTTTCGTGCTTTATTGCCTCAACTACAAAATCGATCTGCTTCTTCCAATTTTCAAATTCACCATTAATGGATCTGGTTTTTAAATATGTTTGTTTACTTTCAACATTTTTAAGTCTGTTTTCAAGATTGTAAATCAATTCTGTTTCTCTTTCAAGAAAATCATTAAAATTTTCTTGATGAGAAAAACTTTCAGAAAAAAAATTTGCGATCAAAAAACATGTTCCGGAGTGCTGAAATAAAATAATTTTTGGTATTATAAAATCTATATCGTTAAAATCATTCCATTCTTCAGAATCTTTTTTAATCGGAAATTTTACCGAAGTAATAAAAATCGGCAGATTAAATTTTTCATAATCACTATGGTTTGATATTAATTTACTTTTAAGTGCGGAGATTTCACCTGAAAGCGATTCATAGTTATCAAAATTAAACGATTGTTTGTTTAGAATTTCAAACGATAAAAAAGAAATATTATTGTCTGGTTCAGAATAATAGAAAACTTCCTCAGCTTTTGAAGTAAAATGTTCAAGCAGCAAAGTAAATTTTATTGAACTTATTTTGACAGCATAACTAAAAAAAATTTTGTTAGGGTCACTTAAATTTTCTGAGAAATCATTTGAAGTGTTTGCTGATATTTGGGATGTATTACTCATAAATCTCTATTGTTTACAAAAGTAAAATTAAGTTATTAGGTAAAAAGTTCATAAGACTTAAATCAAAAATTTATATCTTTTTCTATTGTTTCAAGAATTCTAAGGTAACTATCATACCTTTCTTCAGAAATATGTCCATTTTCTAATGCTTCGATAACTGCACAGCCAGGTTCGTGATTATGAGTACATGTATTAAATCTGCAGGAATTAATAAAAACTTCAAATTCCCTAAAATAATGCCCAACATCCTCTTTCCTTATTCCAAAAGGATCAATTTCCCTAACACCCGGTGTATCAATAATATAAGTTTCATTTCCCACAAAATTCATAACACTGGTTACAGTAGTGTGAGTTCCTTTAGAAGTATAATTACTTACTTCTCCAACTTTAAGGTTTAGATTTGGATAAAGCAAATTTAGTATAGTGGATTTTCCAACTCCTGATTGACCCCAAAAAAGATTTTTTTTCCCTTTAATATACTTTGCAAGATCATTAAAATCGGCTGACTTAAATTTAGTTGTTAAAAAAACTCTATAGCCAATGTCCTTATAAAGATTAGCCCATTGGATAACTGAATCTTCATCCGCAAGATCTATTTTATTTATGATGATATTTGTTTTGATATGCGAACTTTCACAAGCGACTAAAAATCTATCCAAAGTTTTATTATTAAAATCAGGTTGAATGGCACTTGTAACTATAAAAATATTATCAATATTTGAGGCAATAATCTGTTCAAGTCTTTCACCCCTGTAACTTGCTCCGCGTGTTTTAATAGCTTTACGTGATAAATGATTTTTTCTAGGAAGTATTTCATAAATTACTCCAGTGCCATCTTCATTCAAATCATAATTTACAATATCACCAACAGAGGCAAAATCTCTATTAAAAAGTTTATCCTTTTTTAAATTAAATTCTTTTTTAAACTTACCTTTTAGTGAGCAGCGTATTAGTGAATGATCTTTACCTGAAAAGATGTAAAAATCTTTACTTTCTGAACGTGAAATAATTCCTTGAATGATAATCTCCTTTAAATAAAAAAAAGCACCACATCGAAAATATGGTGCTTAAACTGCTTTAGCAATCAAAAAAAGATTAGAATCTGTAAGTTGTTGTTAGCATAATATTATGTACTTTAACATCCTGGTAAGTTCTGGAAACGTTTGAATCATAATTATCACCAATATCTTTCCACCAGCCGTAAGCATATGCAACATCAACTCCAAAATTTCCTTCTGCTAAAAATCCCAATCCGCCAGTAAAATATTTATGATCAAAATCAGATGGATCATCTTCAAAAGGAGATGGTTGAGACATAAAACCACCACGAATTCTTAATCCGATTGTTGGAACGGTGTATTCAAATCCAACATTATAGTTAATACCTGTGGTTAGTAAATCTTTAATTTCTTTATTGATATCAGAAATATATTTGTCGGTTAAACCTTCAGGATTATCAAACTCTAATTGTGAATAGTCTATTACTGTTGCTTCCGCACTTATTATAATACCTTTTAAGTTTAAGGCAAAAGCTCCGTTTAATTCAAAAGGGGTAATTATATCATATGCAACTTCGTCACTATAATAATCAGTATCCAAAGAATAAGAAGTTGAAGCAAATTCACTTGAACCGCTAACTAAAAACTCTTCATTTATCGAAAATGTTTTTGGAAACTGAACTGTAGCACCGAATCTAGCAATATCTTCAAACTGATAGAGGAAACCGAGTTTTGCGTTCCATCCACCTACATCCCATTTTATAGTGTTATTTAAATAGAATGTTCTAAAATCAGTTGTCTGTGGTTCGTTTGGTGCAGTTTCTCCTTGATAAATATTTTGAGTGTCATCTTCGTAATAATCACTTATCGATTCAAAATCTCCATTAATTACTGTGAGATTTCCACCAATAAAAAAATTTTTTTGTACTTCAATTGCCCCGGAAAATGTCCAGTTATCAATTCCACCAGAATTTAGGATGCTTCCACTTTGGTTTAGATTTCCATTTATAATTGTATTGTAAATTGTGTCAGTTAGATAAAGATCATAAGGAATATACCCACCGAGCAAACTTTGAATTTTTGAATTATTCCCACTATTAAACCCATCAAACTTTACGACATTCGAAAAATCTTTTGAGTTATGATATGATAAACCAAAAACTAAACTACCCTGGTAAGTTGGAAAGGGAAGTGCAAAACTTATTCTGTTTAGAGAAGTGTTTGTTGTATTATCCTGAGTTTCGTTACCAAACAAAGTTGATGTATTATCGAAATTATTAAAACTTAGTCCGCCAGAAAGTTCCATTTTTTTTATTAACCCAAATCCAGCTGGATTAAAATATGAAGCTGATGCGTCATCGCTTAAAGCATTAAAAGCATTTCCCATTCCAAGTGCTCTTGCATTCGATCCAAGACCTGGAAAACCTAAACGAATTGCATCGTTATAGTTTTGTGCTTGTAGCGATGCTACCGATATAAAAATAAATGCACAGAATATTTTGAGCGTGTGCTTTTGCATTACTATCTCCTTCCGCCAGAATTTCTTGAACCAGAATTATTTCTCGTATCACTGCTTCCAGAACTTCTAGTATTTGAATTTGTTGTACTGGAGTTATTCGAATTTGAATCTCTGGTGCTAGTAGTTGTTGAATTATTGTTCGAACTAGAGCTGTTTGTATTTCCGGAACCGGAATTTGTAGTTTGTGTTACAGTTGGAGTTGTAATTTCATTTGTCCTATCATTATTTCCTCTTCCGCCGGAGTTTCTAATATCTTCAGTGTCAGAATTTCTTCCTTCATTTCTAACTTTTGTTACTACATTATCTCCATTTTCATTTGTGGTCGTAATATAGACAACTGGGGTTACCCACCATGGTGATTCATAGTAATCAACGTATCCACCATAATCTTCGTAATCGTAAAACTCGCTATCTTCATTGTAGTTGTACGTTTCCTCATTAGGAAATTCCATGTTTGGATCCCAAACAATTGTATAGCAACCAGTGAAAAGAAAACTTACTGCAATTGTTAAAATGCTGATGTTAAAAATCTTTTTCATGTTACTACCTTCTTCCAGAATTATTACTTCCACTATTTCTTGGAGGATTTGAATTTGTATTTCCTCTCGGAGGTGAAGTTGTATTATTCCTTGGAGGCGTATAACTCCTTGGTGTATTATTTGTTTTTGGTGGAGTATAATTTCTATTTGGTGATTTATTAGTATTTGTATTCGGTGATTTATTTATTCTAGGAGTATTGTTTTTGTTCTCCTTAGGTACTTTGATTTTATTAGATTCTTTTTTTCTTGTATCATTATTTTTATTTATCGTTGAATTTTTCTTCTCAGTATTTTTCTTTCGCTCATAGTTAATTCTTGTATCAGTTGTCTTTTTCCTTGTATCTCTGATTACATCCTTGTTCTTATTGATACGAACATCATCTCGTTTAATTACATCATTATTTCTGGTAGTTTTTGTTCTTTCATCGTTTATACGGATGTTTTCTTTAGACCTTTTATTATCATTATTCCGTATTGTTTTTATTCCATCTCTCGTAAACGTTTTTGTATTATCACGCAAACCTGTTCTATCCCGTTTAATTTCATCACGTCCAGAAACTATTTGTTTCTCCCTTGTGTTTAACTGATCTCTTAATGACGAATTTCCATCTCGCGATGTTAAAACATCTCTTTCTCTTCCAGAATTTCTTATGCCCGAGTTATTTCTAATTTTGTAACCATCATTTGTTCTGTATTTATACGTGTTAGAACTATATCCACCATAATATGGATAAGGATCCCACCAGCCATAATAATGATTTGGATACCAGTAAGTTGGATAGTAGCAATATAATGATGGATAATACCAGTAATCCGGGTACCAAGGATCCCAGCACCAAGGATCATAATACCATCCAGTACCGATAACTACAGAAACAGATGGATGATAATTCCAAAAATATTTTCTGTAAGAAGGATAACCATAAAAGTAATAGTTTGATCCACCGCTTTCAGAGTATGATTCTTCTTCTTCGTTATAAGAATATTCTGCATCACCATACTGATCCTCAGCATATTCTTCAGAAAGAGTATCTGCTTCTTCTTCGTAATCATAATACGGTTTGCTTTCTTCACGATTCCAATTGCCGTAATCATCTCTTGAAGCAACCTGGGTATAACATCCCGTAAGATTTAATAAAAGAATCGGCAGGAAGTAAAAAAATAGTAATTTATACTTTTTCATTTTTTAACCTTTAGTAATTCAACAATTCTAAAATTGCAAATATCGAGCCTATTAAAAAGGGACATTTTAATTCCAATTCCTAAAAATCCAAACCAAAACAATTTGAAGTGTATATTTGAGTAAACTTGATTGTACTAAAAGGCACACACGAATTTTAGTGGAGTAATGGAATTTTGGAGTAATGGAGATCTAAAATTCGGTTATTCCACCACTCCATTTCTCAAAAACTCCTTTTTTGCTAAATCTGTTGAGTAAACTCAATTACTAGAGCTCTATCTGCAGAAGTGGGGTTCCATTTTTTATTTTCTAATAAATCTCTAAGATCAAATCCGGCAGTAACTCCAGGTGCAATTGACCATCTTACACCTAGATTTAAATATCCTTTGCCATCCCCAAATTCATTTGTAGAATTATCATTAAAAGCAAAATTGTATTCGATTAAAAAAGAAAAAGAACTTCCCAAAGTCTTTTCTGCTCCTATTATCAGATTTACAAAATTATCTCCATCTTTATCTTCAAGTACCGAGTAGTTTACTGTACCATGTAAACTTAAATAACCAAGCATTGCAAAGTTTTTACTAGCAGCTGCAAAAATTCCTGGCGCTTTAATTCCAAATCTTTTTTCGTCTTTAAAGTATTGTCCTTTCCCTTGAGTATCGAATCCCAGTGTTAAAGCAGGTATCAAAACAGTTTCATCCATTACACGAAAACGAAAATTTACACCAGGAGGAAAAGGATACCAATCTGGTTTTCCTGAGCCAACTATGTTTGAGCCGCCATAAGAAAGACCAATGCTTATATTGTCAAAAATGCCTGCTTCAACTTTTGCAATTAAAGTTCCAAAAGGTAAAAGTTCAGTTGTTAATCCAACCGATCCGCGTTCCATAATTCCGGCTGTTGGCATATCAATAAGCTGCCTGTATTCATACTTTGCTTTTTCACCTGCGGTGCCTTGAGCAAATAAAGTTTGTGTTGTAAGTAAAATAAAAAGTATGGATGTAAAATATTTCATATATCCTCTTTTGGAAAAAAACTTATTGCAAAATAGAAATTATTTCTTTTTAATGCTGATTTATTTAAGCAGTTAATGAGAGTATTTCGAACTCAATGTATTCCGGCAAAAGAGAATATTTTGATTTAATTTTAATCCCAACCAAACCAATTTCTCCTTTTGATCTTAATCTGATCAAACCCTTACTTTCGTTAACTTCTATTATTTCTATCAATTCAGACCCATGAATTAACTCAAAAGTTGCAGATGAATTTCTGAAAATTGCTTTTGTACCAAGAGCATTGATCGGCAAAACTTCAATAATCATTTCAGATTTTGAATCAGCAAAAAGAAATTCCGGACTTTTTCTTACTTCAGTTCCATAAATATTGTACAGAAAAAAATATCCTGCGAGCACAATTAGGAATATGAAAATTATTAAATAGAAAAGTAAAATTTTTGGCCTCATTGATTAGTTCGTTTTATTTTTAATACTGATAATCTTAATCCCTTTATAATTTCTTTAACTATATCATCAGGTACACCGTCTATATGTAATGATTTGAATCGCATATCACATTGATCATTAACATAATCAATAACAACGAACCGGTTCTTTCCAGTTAAAGCTATCTCCGTTGAAAAAAAATCCAGATCGGTTATTTTTCTTATTGCTTTTGTTATCTGGAAAAGTTTTCTTAATCCAAACTTTTCTATTTCACCATCATCAAGATTTTTATAAATATGAGTCTCATCATTCCACCACGCACAAATAGTTCTTCCAAAAGCCCAATAACATCTAAACCAAGCTCTTTGTCCATCAAGAGTTAATGGGTGAATTTGTTCCTGAATTAAATACTTATCATCGGAGTGCTTTAATCTTGCAGTAAGAACTTCCTTTAAAGTTTCTGCCCCTTTAACAACACCTATTCCACCGCCTGTAGTATTACAAGGTTTAACAATAAATGGTCTTCCAAGTATTGCCAGTTCATCTATTGAAATATATATTTCTTTTACCTGGCTATGTGGTGGAATTATAATTGAATAAGGTACATGTATTCCTGACGTTATAAATTCCAGGTGCATTGTCGCTTTATCAATAGCGTGATGAATATTCCTATATGGATTAAATATCTTGACTTTACGGCGTGTTAAAATTTTAGCCAGTTCAATAAAATTATCGTCAACATCAGATGCTCTATCAAGATAACATAAAAAATTCAGTTTACGAGATTTAACCTTTTCTGTTACTTCATATATGTTTTTATAGTTAATAATATAAGTTGTTAACCCAAACTCATGAAGCTGGTTTTCTATAGCTGAAACAAATTCTACATCATACTCCCAATCGTAAGCGATTGCTAAATCAAATGTTTGCATTAATTTTTATTTTTTATTGTTAAGTTAATACATACCTGCTTAAGTTTTCAAATATGCGATGATATCTTAAAGTTAAATAGCCTTGTTATTACAATCGAGCAATAATATATTCACAATTATGAAAAGAAATATTCTATACATATTAATACCTACAGTTTTATTTTCAATTTTTCTTATTAACTGCTCGGGTTCGGCTCCGATTGTTGAAGACAAACCTGACACAAAATCCTTACTAACTAATGATCAGAAAAAGCAAAAAGCACTTGAGTATTTTATAAATGGCGGTGTTTTTGAAAGTCAGGGGAATTATGAATCAGCTGCCGTGCAATATGAAAAAGCACTTCAATTTGATTCTACAGCAGGACTATTTTTTACATTAGCAAAATGTTATGTCTATCTGAATAAACTTTCACCAGCTCTAGACTATTCACAAAAAGCATTAAAGCTAGATTCAACTAAAATTGAATATTATGATTTACTAGCCGATATTTATAATTATGGAAACCAAACTGAGTCAGCAATAGTAACTTTAGAAAGTGCATTGTTGATAGATTCACTTAATATTGAGTTGAATTATAAACTTGCACGATTATATGAAACCGATAAACCCCTTAAAGCTGTTAAACTCTACACTAGAATTCTTTCACAACTAGGTCCGGAATGGTCGGTATTAACCCGAATTGCTGAACTTCAGGAAAGATTAGGAAATAATGAAGAAGCAATTAATGCAATTAAAAAATTGCTGGTAATAGATCCTGCAAATATTCCATTAAAAAAAATGTTGATTGAATTTAATATTCGTGCAAATAAGTTTGATGATGCTCTTAGTCTTGTAGATGAAATTATTGAGTTGATGCCGGACGACCTTGAATCCAGAGAAACAAAAGCGAAGATTTATTTAGCAAAAAATGATTGGGAAAGAGCATCAAAAGAATTTAATTATTTGCTTGATCAGCCTGAAGTTAATCTGGATGCAAAGATTAATATTGGCGCCAATTATTTTAATCGTGCTATTACCGATTCTACAGTTTTACCAATAGCAAAATCCTTTTTTACAAAACTTGATAAAGACACAATTGATTGGCAAATCAAAATGTATCTTGGTGCAATAGCACTTAGTGAAGGCGATGATTCTATTGCAATTGAAAATTTTAAATTCGTTACAGAAAATGCTAATTGGAATGTTGCTGCATGGGTTAGACTTGGCGGGTTGTATTTTGATAATCGAAAGTATGATGAATCCGAAGTTGTAATGAATGAAGCCATTTTATCTTTTCCCGAAGATTTTTATGTTAATTTAATTTTGGGATTATCTTTAGCTCAGCAGTCAAAACATAGAGATGCTGAAAA
>CXWK01000294.1_pt11 | contig 22266 bp, 24 predicted proteins | sample 590851 | NCBI WGS metagenome assembly CXWK01 (sample SAMEA3498364, study PRJEB10139) | wastewater metagenome | biome: wastewater treatment plant; material: activated sludge | place: Denmark | collected 2014-08-01
GAGACCGACGAGGAGGACCGGCGGCTCGGTGCCGAGCTCAGCGAGCATCCGAAGGAGCTCGCCGAACACGTGATGTTGATCGACCTCGCCCGCAACGACGTGGGTCGCGTCGTGGCGTTCGGGACCGAGAAGGTCGACGAGATGATGACCCTCGAGCGGTACAGCCACGTGATGCACCTCACCTCACAGGTCTCGGGCACGCTGGCCGACGGGCGCACGCCCATCGACGTCCTCCGCGCCACCTTGCCGGCGGGCACGGTGTCAGGCGCACCCAAGGTGCGGGCGATGGAGATCATCGACGAGCTCGAGCCCGTGAAGCGGGGCCCCTACGCCGGTGTCGTGGGCTACCTCGACTTCTCGGGCAACATCGACACGGCCATCGCCATCCGAACGATGGTGATCGGCCCTGACGGCGTCGCGTCGGTCCAGGCCGGCGCCGGCATCGTGGCCGACAGCGACCCCCTAGCCGAGCACGAGGAGTGCCAGAACAAGGCCAAGGCGCTGCTCGCCGCCGTCCCCGCCGCCCGTCGCATGACCGCCGAGCGCCGGCCGTGACCCCGCTGCTCTCCGCGGCCGATGCCGCCGACCAACGGGCGCTGCGCCACGGGGTGGGTGCGGTGCTCACCGGCCGTGATGTGGTCGAGGTGAGCGGCCCCGATGCCGCGACGTTCCTCCAGGGCCAGGTGAGCCAGGACGTGGACGCACTCGACGTCGGCACCTCGGCCTGGACGTTCGTGCTGCACCCCGACGGCAAGGTGGCCGTGTGGGCCCGGCTCAACCGTGCCGCGCCCGATCGTTTCGTCGTCGACCTGGACGGTGGGTTCGCCCAGGCACTGGTGGCGAGGCTCGAGCGCTTCAAGCTGCGCATCGACTGCTCGATCTCGGTCCTCGACTGGGGGGTGCTGGCCATCCGGGGCCCCGGCTCGGCCGACGTCGACCCTGGACCGTCCCTGGCGGCATCGCCCGAGTGGCCGGGTGTCCAGGGTGTCGACCTGCTCGGTCCAGAGCTCGAGGTGCCGTCATCCGTGCGGTCGTGCTCGCTCGAGGCGTACGAGGCGCTCCGGATCGAGGCGGGGGTGCCCGGGATGGGATCGGAGCTCACCGACCGCACGATTCCCGCCGAGGCCGGCGTCGTCGACCGGTCGGTCAGCTTCACCAAGGGCTGCTTCACCGGCCAGGAGCTCGTGGCCCGGATCGACAGCCGCGGGGGCAACGTCCCGCGCCACCTCAGCGGGGTCGTGCTCCACGCCGGCGGCGCACCGGCCGGCGCCGAGTTGTGGGTGGACGAGGCGGTCGTCGGCACCGTCACCAGCACCGCGGTCTCCGCCGAGTTGGGCGCCCCCGTCGCCCTCGCCTACGTGGCTCGGTCCGTGTCGCCCCCGACGCCCGTGACGGTGCGCTGGGACAAGGGCGAGGCCACGGCCGAGGTCCGCTCGCTCCCCCTCGTCGGGCCGTGAGGCGACGGAGCCGGGGCCACCACCAGCCGGGTACGCGGTCGTACAGTGCTGCGGGTGGACCACTACCAGGTGCTCGGGGTGCCGGTCACGGCGGACGCCCACACCGTGCGGCGGGCCTACCTGCGTCTGGCCCGCCAGCACCACCCCGACTTCCACACCGACGACGGCGCCGCCATCCGACGCCGCTCCGAGCGCACCATGCAACGGGTGAACGAGGCCTGGGCGGTGCTGGGCGACCAGGCCCGCCGTCGCGACTACGACCGGGCGCTCGCTCGGGCCGTGCGGCCTGCACCTGCGTCCGCCGGGCCGGCCCCTGAGCCCGACGTGGGCCCGGACGACATCGATCTCGACCTCCTCGACGACGATCCCCTCACCGACGCCCAGGTGCGGGGATCGTGGACGCTGCTGCCCGTCGCGTTGTTCTTCACCTCGATCGCGTTGTTCTCGGTCGCCCTGGTGCTCCAGGCGGGGCCGATGCTCGCGCTCTCGGTGATGGTCTTCGTGCTGTCTGGCCTGGCGTTCGTCGTGTTGCCGTTCGTGGCGCTGGCCACCAGCCGACGGGACGATCTCGCCGACGGGGGCCGGGCGTGACCTATCTCGACCGCATCGTGGCCGCCCATCGAGCGGCCGCCGCCCGGGACGAGCGCCGCCTCGACGACCTGGTCGAGCAGGCGGCGGCGGCGGCGCCGACCCGTGGTTTCGCGTTGCGTCTGGCCGAGCCGGGCTCCCGCGTGATCGCCGAGATCAAGCGACGCTCGCCGTCCAAGGGCGACCTGGCGCCGGACCTGGTCGCGGCCGACCTGGCCGGCGCCTACGAGCGGGGTGGGGCTGCCTGCCTGTCGGTGCTCACCGACGGCGCGTTCTTCGGCGGCGCGCCCGGCGACCTCGCCGAAGCCAGGGGAGCGACCACCCTGCCGGTGCTCCGCAAGGACTTCACCGTGGACGCCCGCGACGTGTGCGACGCCCGTCTCATGGGAGCCGACGCGGTGTTGCTCATCGTGGCCGCCCTCGCCGACGACGAGTTGGCGACCTTCCACGCACTGGCTCGACGGCTCACGCTCGACGTGCTGGTCGAGGTCCACGACGCCGACGAGCTGGCGCGCGCCGAGACCGTGGGCGCAACCCTCATCGGGGTGAACCAGCGCGACCTCGTCACCTTCGAGGTGGACACGGACCGCGCCGCGACCCTGCGCCCGCTGATGCCCGAAGGGGCGGTCACCGTCGCCGAGTCGGGCGTGCGGAGCGCGGCCGACGTCACCCGCCTGCGAGCGGCCGGCTACGACGCGGTCCTCGTGGGCGAATCGCTCGTCACTGCCGACGACCCCGAGTCGGCGGTCCGGTCCCTCACGCAGGCATGACCCGCAATGCCTGGGGGGTCGGGCGGGTGCTCCGGTAGGTTCGGACCGTGTTCGTGAAGATCTGCGGGACGACGACCGAGGAGGACGCGCTGCTGGCGGTGGCCATGGGGGCCGACGCCGTGGGGTTCATCTTCGCGCCCTCGCCCCGGCAGGTGGCGGCGACACGGGTCCGCGACATCGTGGGTCGCCTCCCACGCGAGATCCTCACGGTCGGCGTCTTCCGCGACGCCGCACCCGAACAGGTGCTCGAGACCATGCAGGAGTGCCGCCTCCAGGCCGCGCAGCTCCACGGCCACGAGACCGCCGAGGAGAGCCGGTGGCTGGCCGAGCGGGTGCCATACCTGATCCAGGCCTTTCCCGCGGGCTCGCCGGAGCTGAAGCACGTGGACGACTACGGCGCCAACGCCGTGCTCGTCGACTCGGCCACGCCCGGCTCGGGTGAGGTCTTCGACTGGTCGCTCGCCGAGGGCGCACCCTCGCACCGCAAGGTGATCCTGGCCGGCGGGCTGACCCCCGAGAACGTGGGCGACGCTGTTCGTCGCGTGCAGCCCTGGGGGGTCGACGTGGTGACCGGCGTCGAGTCGTCACCGGGTCGCAAGGACGCCCCCAAGCTGCGCGCCTTCGTGGCTGCGGCGCGGGCTGCGGCACCGGCCGACTACGAGGGAACCGTGTCGGGGCCCTACGACTGGCAGGAGGACCTGTGACGATCATGGACGAGCCGTCGCCCGAGGGGCGCTTCGGTGAGTTCGGGGGTCGCTTCGTTCCCGAGACCCTCGTACCGGCCTGCGCCGAGCTCGAGGCGGCCTTCCGGGCCGCGTGGGCCGACACCTCCTTCCGCCGCGAGCTCGACGACCTGCTCCGGGACTACGCCGGCCGCCCGTCGATCGTCACCGAGTGCCGTCGGCTGTCCGACCACCTGGGACTACGCCTCCTGCTCAAGCGCGAGGACCTGAACCACACCGGTTCACACAAGATCAACAACGTGTTGGGCCAGGCCCTGCTCGCTCGGCGCATGGGCAAGACGAGGCTGCTGGCCGAGACCGGCGCGGGCCAGCACGGCGTCGCCACCGCCACCGCCGCGGCGCTCCTGGGCATGGAGTGCCTCGTGTACATGGGCTCGGTCGACATGGAGCGCCAAGGCCTCAACGTCTTCCGCATGCGACTGCTCGGCGCCGAGGTCCGGCCCGCGGAGTCGGGCAGCCGGACGCTGAAGGACGCCATCAACGAGGCGATGCGCGACTGGGTCGCCACCGTCGAAACGAGCCACTACTGCCTCGGTTCGGTGATGGGCCCCCATCCGTACCCGTGGATGGTCCGCGAGTTCCACCGCGTCATCGGCCTCGAGGCCAGGGCGCAGTGCCTCGAGCACCTCGACGGCGCCCTCCCGGACGTCGTCACCGCGTGCGTCGGAGGCGGCTCGAATGCCATCGGCATCTTCTCGGGGTTCGCCGACGACGCCGAGGTCGAGCTGGTGGGGGTGGAGCCGGCAGGCGGCGCCGCCGTCGGCCACGGCGTCCCCGGTGTGGTGCACGGCAGCAAGTCGTACCTGTTGCAGGACGAGTGGGGGCAGGTGCTCGAGGCGCAGTCGATCTCCGCGGGCCTTGACTACCCGGGCGTGGGCCCTGAGCACGCCCACCTGGCGGCCATCGGACGGGCGCGGTACGAGCAGGTGGACGACGCCGAGGTCCTCGACGCCTTCACCATGCTCTCGCGCTTCGAGGGCATCATCCCCGCACTCGAACCAGCGCACGGGCTGGCCTGGGTGGCCCGCGACCGCGACGCCCTGCGAGGTCGGACGGTGCTGCTGAACCTCTCGGGTCGCGGCGACAAGGACGTCGACCAGGTGATGGGGATCCTGTCTTGAGCACCGACGGGACCCTGGAATCCCAGCTGCGCACCCGGCGGGACGCGGGCGCGAAGCTGCTCGTGCCCTACGTCACCGGCGGATACAGCGACGACTGGCTCGACGTCGTACGAGCGGTCGCCGACGCGGGCGCCGACGCGGTGGAGATCGGCATCCCGTTCTCCGACCCGGTGATGGACGGGCCGGTGATCCAGGCCGCATCGGAGCAGTCGCTCATCCGCGGCACGACACCGCAGTCGATCCTCACCGAGTTGGCCGGCCTCGACGCGGGGGTGCCGCTGGCGGTCATGCTCTACTACAACACCGTCTTCCACATGGGCCACGAGCGCTTCGCGAGTGAGCTGGTGACGGCCGGGGTCGCCGCGGCCATCGTGCCGGACCTGCCCCTCGAAGAGGTCGGCCCCTGGGCCGCCGCTGCCGATGCGGCCGGAGTCGAGACGGTCATGCTGGCCGCGCCCACCGCACCCGACGAGCGCCTGCCCCGGGTCTGTGCACGCGCCCGGGGCTTCGTGTACGCCGTGGGCCTGCTCGGGGTCACGGGCGAGCGAACCGCGCTTGCGGCGTCGGCCACGGTCATCGCGGCGCGGGTGAAGGCCGTGACCGACAAGCCCGTCCTGGTGGGCGTGGGGATCGGCACGGCCGACCAGGCGGTCGAGGCGAGCGCCGTGGCGGACGGCGTCGTCGTCGGCTCGGCCCTCGTCCGACGACTGCTCGAAGGGGCCGATCCGGAGGGCGCCGCGGCCTTCGTGGGCGAGCTCCGAGCGGCCCTCGACACCTGATCCCCGGGTCCTCCGTCGGTGCCCGCGAGCGGCCCGAAGGGGCGAAATGCTTGACATGCGGGCCCGGATCTACTCGGCTGTCCCCCAACGGGCCCGAATTCAACCGACCTCTCGGGCCTTCTGGAGGGCAATACACATGACCAAGACCGAACTGGTGGACGCAATCGCCGAGAAGACGGGCGTGTCCAAGTCCGACGCGGCCAAGGTGCTCGACGGGTTCTACGAAGTAGCGGCCGGGGTGGTGAGTTCGGGCGACGACAAGATCACCCTTCCGGGGTTCCTGTCGATCGAGCGCACCCATCGGTCGGCTCGGACCGGGCGCAACCCCCAGACGGGCGAGACGCTCCAGATCCCTGCCGGCACCGGTGTGAAGGTGTCCGCAGGCTCCAAGCTGAAGGCCGCCGCCAAGGGCTAGGCCACCTCACCATCTGCATGGCCCCGGGGGCGGCGCTTCGGCGCCGCCCCCGGTCGCGTACCCTGACGGCCATGAGTGATCCCATCCGGCTGGCCCCCGGCGACAGGGCCCCAGCGTTCAACCTGATCGACCAGCAGGGCGAGAAGCTCCGGCTCTCGAGCTTCAAGGGGCGGAAGGTCCTCGTCTACTTCTACCCCAAGGCGGACACCCCGGGCTGCACCACCCAGTCATGTGGCCTGCGGGACATCGCGGGCGAGGTGGGTGACACGGTGATCCTCGGGGTGAGCCCCGACCTGCCGGAGAAGCAGGCCCGCTTCGACGCCAAGTACGGCCTGGGCTTCCCGCTGCTGTCCGATGCCGAGCACACGGTGGCCGAGGCCTACGGCGTCTGGGCCGAGAAGAACATGTACGGCCGCAAGTACATGGGCATCGTCCGTTCCGCCTTCCTCGTCGACGAGAAGGGCAAGATCGCCGAGGCCTGGTACAAGATCAGCCCCAAGGACACACCCCTCAAGCTCCAGGCGGCCCTGGCGGGCTCGTGAGCCGCCTGCCGGCCCCTGCGGCGGTTCTGCCCCATCGGGCACCATTCCTGCTCTTGGACGCCGTCACCGAGCTCGTGGCCGGGGAGTCGGCCCGTGGCTCGTGGACGCTCACGGGTGACGAGGCCTTCTTCGCCGGCCACTTCCCGGGGCGACCGACGCTCCCGGGAGTGCTGATGGTGGAGGCGATCGCGCAACTCGGGGCCTACGCCGTCCTGTCCGACGAGCGGTTCGCCTCGAAGCTGCCGCTGTTCGGCGGCGCCGACAAGGCAAGGTTCCGACGCCAGGTCGTGCCCGGCGACGTCCTCGACCTCGAGGTGGAGCTCGGCCGGATGTCGAGCCGTGCCGGAAGAGGCTCCGGTCGAGCGAAGGTAGACGGCGAACTGGCCTGCGAAGTCGACCTCCTGTTCGTGCTGGTCGATCGTCCGACGTAGCCGTAGGGCGGCGTCAGGCGCTCAAGTGGGAGGGCCCAGGACGAGGCACCCGTTGTGACCGCCGAAGCCGAACGAGTTCGACAACAGGGGAGCGGGCTCCCAGGGTCGTGCGTCGCCTGACACCACGTCGATGGGGGGCATCTCGGGGTCGAGGCGCTCGAAGCCGGCGGTGGGCGGGATGAGTGACCGCTGGAGGGAGAGGACCGAGGCGGCGGCCTCGAGCGCCCCGGCCGCACCCAGTGAGTGGCCGGTCACCCCCTTTATCGACGTGACGGGCGGCCCGGGCGCGCCGAAGACCTTGGCGATGGCTTCGGCCTCGGCCGCGTCGTTCAGCGGGGTCGAGGTGCCATGGGCGTTCACCTGGCCGACGGCTCCGGGGGAGACCCCGGCATCGGCCAGGGCGAGCTCCATGCAGGCCACGGCGCCCGAGCCACCGGGGGACGGGGCCGTGATGTGGTGGGCATCGGCGGTGCTGGCCGCCCCGAGCAGCTCTGCGAGGATCGTGGCCCCACGGGCCACCGCCCGATCGAGCGATTCGAGGACGAGGACGGCGGCGCCCTCGGCGATGACGAAACCGTCGCGCTCGGCATCGAACGGGCGCGACACCCCCGACGACGACATGGCCGTCATGTTGATGAAGCCCTGGATGGCCGTGGGGGTGAGGGCAGACTCCGAGCTACCGGCAAGCACGACGTCGCAGCGGCCCGACGCGATGAGGTTGCCGGCATTGCCGATCGAGTGGGTCCCGGCCGCACAGGCCGTGGTCGTGGTCTCGCAGGGTCCCCGCCACCCGTGGCGCATCGAGACGGCCGCGGCGGCCGCGTTCGGCATCATCATGGGCACGAGAAAGGGTGAGACGCGCCGTGCGCCCTTCGTGTAGTAGATCTGCACACCGTCCTCGAGCGTGGTGAGCCCACCGACGCCGGTTCCGATGATCACGCCCGAGCGGTCGGGGTCGGCGGCCAGATCGCCGGCCTGCTCCAGAGCCATCTGGGCCGCCGCGAGCGCGAACTGGGCGAAGCGATCAGTGCGGCGGGACTCCTTCGGGCTCTCGAACCACAGGGCCGGGTCGAAGTCGTCGACGGCCCGGCGGTCGCCGGGCGCCACCGGCGCGTGCAGGCCGTCCCAGAAGGCATCTGCGCCGATCCCGCAGGGGGAGACGACCCCTACCCCGGTGACCGCGACCCGGGCACCCTGCACGGGACTAGAGCTTGCCCGAGACGAGGTCGAAGGCCTGGCCCACGGTCTCGACCCCGTCGAGCTCGTCCTCGTCGACCGCGATGTCGAACTCCTCCTCGAGCGCCATCACGAGCTCGACCAGGTCGAGGCTGTCGGCATCGAGGTCGTCGCCGAACCGGGCCTCGCGTGTCACCTTCGCCTGGTCGACCGAGAGCACGTCGACCGCGCACTTCTTGAACCGTTCGAACGTGGCCTCGTCGCCCATGGGTGTCTCTCCACTCGTCTCAGGGGAACTCTGGTTGGGGGGCCCTATGTTCCCATGCCCATGCCACCGTCGACCGGGATCACGGCGCCGGTGATGTAGGCAGCCTCGTCGGAGGCCAGGAACCGGATGGTCGACGCTACCTCTTGGGGAGTGCCGAACCGCCCGAGCGGTATCAGCGAGGCGATGGCTTCCCGGCGGTCGGGGGCCAGGGCGTCGGTCATGTCGGTGGCGATGGGCCCCGGGGCGACGACGTTGACGGTGATGTCGCGCGACCCGAACTCGCGGGCCAACGACCGCGCCAGGCCCACCAGGCCCGACTTGGAGGCGGCGTAGTTCGCCTGGCCGGCCGATCCGCTGTGGGCCACCACCGACGACAGGAAGATGATGCGACCCCACCGGGCCCGCATCATCTTGCCCACCGCCCGCTTCGCGACGCGGTACCCCCCGGTCAGGTTGGCGTCGACCACCGCTCCGAAGTCGTCCTCTCCCATGCGCAGGAGCAGGCCGTCACGGGTGATCCCCGCATTCGAGACCAGGACCTCGACCGGGCCGAGCGCCGTTTCCACCTCGGCGAATGCGGCGTCGACCTGGGAGGCGTCGGTGACGTCGCAAGGGACGCAGGTGAGACCCTCCGGGTCGGCCGGCGGGGCGATGCGGTAGGTGATGGCGACGCGGTCACCGGCCGCGGCAAAGGCCCTGGCCGTGGCGAGGCCGATGCCCCGCGAACCACCGGTGACCATCACGACCCGGTGCACGTCCCCACCCCCCGACGGTCAGCCATCGCCTGCGATGAGCCAGGCCACGGGTTGGCTCGGTGTGACTCGCTCGCCGTCGAGGGCGAGGTAGGCCATCAGCCGGCCGGCGAAGGCAGAGCACACCGGCTGTCCGCTCACGTCGCCGACCGCCATGCCGGCCTCGAGCGCCGAGCCCTCGCCGAGCGCGGCCGACCGTCGGAACACACCGGCGGCGGGCGTGACGACGAGACGCTCGGCGACGTAGAGGTGCTCACCGGCCAGCGGGCTCTCGGGATGCGCGCCGGACAACGCCTCGAGCAGCCCGTCGAGGTCGTCAGGGCAGGAGACGGCGATCGCCCGGGCGTCGCGTGCGTTCCGCCGGGCCAGACCCGTGAGGTGTGCCCCGGGGCCGAGCTCGAGGAACGTGCGCACGCCGTGATCGACCAGCGTGGCCACGCTCTGGCGCCACCGCACCGGGCTGCAGAGCTGGGCGGACAAGAGGTTGTGCCAGTCCGCCGAGCCCGTGTGGACCATCGCGTCGACGTTGGCGACGACCGGGGTGTCCGGGGTGCGCCACTCCGCGCCGGCCAGGGCCTTGTGCAGCCGGCTCCGGGCCGAGGCCATCAGCGGTGTGTGGAACGCGCCGCCGACCGGGACGTCCAGCACCTTCGTGGCGCCGAGGTCGCGGGCGACCGAGCAGGCCTCGGCGACCGCACCTGGGCTCCCGGCGATGACCGTGTGACCGGGGGCGTTGAAGTTCGCGGGCCACACCTCGCCCGCCACTCGGGCGCAGGCGACCGCCATCTGCTCGTCGTCCAGCCCGAGGACGGCTCGCATCGTCCCCTCGCGCTCGTCGGCGGCGGCCTGCATCGCGTCACCGCGCTCGACCACCAGGCGGACGCCCTCGTCGAAGGCGAGCACGCCTGCCGCGGTGAGCGCCGTGTACTCACCCAGGCTGTGGCCTGCGGTGCGGTGGGGGGCGATCCCGAGTCGTTCGACGGCATCGAGCACCACGAGGCTCGCCACGAAGGTCGAGAGCTGCGCGTTCCTCGTCGCCCTGAGCTCGTCGGCGTCGGCGTCGAGCAGCAGCCGGGCCACGTCGCGGCCTGCGATCTCGGAGGCCTCGGCGACCAGTTCCCAGGATGGGTGATCGGTCCAGGCGCGACCGAACCCGGGGCGCTGGGCGCCCTGGCCGGGAAAGGTGAACGCGATCATGGGGCGATCCTCAGGTCAGCGGGTGTTCGACGGGAATCGTCCGGCATCCGACCGCCGGCCCAACGAGATCGTCTCACGTCCGTGCCGTCAGCGCGGCGCGTACTTCGCCTCGTTGGCCGCGAACTGCCGGCTCCGAACGGCCGTCACCACGCCGATCACCACCGCAACGACCACGAGCCGCCGAACCCATCGCCGTTTCCCGGTGCCCTCGGTCATGGGGTCTGAGGGTACGCTCCTCGTTCGTTCGGTTCACGCCCGGGTGGAGGAACGGCAGACTCGGTGGATTCAAAATCCACTGTCCGAAAGGACGTGCGGGTTCAAATCCCGCCCCGGGCACCGACAGACCCCTCGTCGATCAGCACCGCTCCGGTCACCGACCAGGGCCTGAACAGGACCCATCGGCCTCCGGTGCGCGTCACGTCGTCCACCGACGATCGGGCCTGAGTCGCCCGCATCCCACCGGTAGCATCGTGTCATGGCTCGATCGCTGGTCGAACGGCGGCTCATCGAGGTGGGCGATCGCCTGAAGTCGTTGCGCGCCGACCTGGGAGTGGCCGACGAACAGCTCGCGCACCTGGCGGGCGAAGCGGACGACACCCGTTTGCGCTCACTCGTCTCCGAGACGCCGCTCGCGGAGCGGGACCACCGCGACGCGCAGCGCCACGCCGACGCCATGGCCCGTCACCGGGCCGAGCTCCTGGCCGAGATCGTTCGGCTCGAACGCGCCCAGGACGAGCTGCTCGACCGCCTCACGCTCGAAACCGACTGATCGGCTCGCCTCTGACCGGCCGCTCGTCGGCACCTACTACCCTGCACCTCACCCGACCGAAAGGCCCGTTGCGTTGCCCACCCGAGTCGTCATTGCCGAGGACGAGGCCATCATCCGACTCGACCTCAAGGAGACCCTCGAGGAAGAGGGGTACGACGTCGTGGGCGAGACCGGCCGTGGCGACGAGGCCGTCGACCTGGTCAAGGAGCATGAGCCCGACATCGCGATCCTCGACATCAAGATGCCCGGCCTCGACGGCCTGTCGGCCGCCCGCGAGATCGCCGGCGAGCGACGGGCCGCCGTCCTGATCCTCACCGCGTTCAGCCAACGCGACCTCATCGAGCAGGCGCGGGACGCCGGTGCGCTCGCCTACCTCGTCAAGCCGTTCCAGCGCAGCGAGTTGATCCCGGCCGTCGAGGTGGCGCTGGGGGTGTTCCGCGAGATGAAGGCGCTCCACGAGCAGACCGCGAACCTCGAGGAGCAACTCGAGACCCGCAAGATCGTCGACCGGGCCAAGGGCCAGATCATGGACGCACACGGCCTGAGCGAGCACGAAGCCTTCGGGTTCATCCAGAAGCGCGCCATGCGGGAACGCCAGACGATGAAGGCCGTCGCCGAGCGGGTGATCGCCGGGGAGCTCGCTCCAGAGCCGAGATGAGTGAGCCCGCCGAGAGGCTCACCATGCTGATCGACGGGAACTCGTTGACCTATCGCGCCTTCTTCGCGCTGCCCACCGACATGGCCACGGCGTCCGGCCAGGTGACCAACGCCGTCTTCGGGTTCACCTCGATGCTCATCAACCTGCTCCGCGACCACCGTCCCGACTCGCTCATCGTCGCCTTCGACCGGCCTGAGCCCACGTTCCGCCACGAGCGCATCCCCACCTACAAGGGCAACCGTGATGCGGCGCCCGACATCCTGCGCCAGCAGTTGGGACTCGTGCGCCAGGTGATCGACGCCCTCCACATCTCGACGGTCGAGGCGCCCGGGTTCGAGGCCGACGACATCATCGCCACGCTGGCCGAGCGCGCCAAGAGCGCCGGCCACCGGGTGCTGATCGTCACCGGCGACCGCGACGCCTACCAGCTCGTCGACGACCCCCTGGTGAAGGTGCTCTACAACCGGCGGGGCGTCTCGGACTACGCCCTGTACGACGAGGCCGGCATCGAGCAGCGCACCGGCGTGACCCCGGCGGAGTACACCCAGTACGCGGCCATGCGCGGCGACAACTCCGACAACCTCCCCGGGGTGCCCGGCGTCGGCGAGAAGACGGCGGCGAAGCTCATCAAGACCTACGGCGACCTCGACGGCATCTTCGCCCACGTGGGCGAACAGACCCCCAAGCTCCGTGAGAACCTCGCCGCCCACGAGGCGCAGGTCCGCCTGAACGCCGAGGTGATGTTGCTGCTCCGCGATCTCGAGCTGGACGTGGACATCGAGGCGGCGACGATCGGCGAGATCGACGTGGACGAGGTGCGCCAGCTCTTCGACTTCCTTGAGTTCCGGACGCTCTACGACCGCATGGACGAGGCCCTCGGGGGGCGACTCGGCGGTCCGGCCGGCGGCCTCGCTGCCGGTTCCGACGTGCTCGAGGCGGAAGTGGCGGCGGTCGAGACGGTGGAGGAGGCGGCCGAGCTGCTCTCGGGGCTCGGTGCCTCCGCGGGGCCGCTCGCCGTGGCGCCGGCGTGGTCGGGCCCAGAGGGTCGCTCACCCCTCGACGGCCTCGCGCTCGTCGTCGACAGCCCCAACGCGACGGTCGCCTGGCTCGGGAGGGGCCTGCTCGATGAAGAGGAGGTCCGGGGCGGCCTCGCCCGGCTCGTCGGCGAGGGCGCCCGTCCCCTTGCCGCCCACGGGGCGAAGGCGCTGATCAGGCGGCTCGGCGACGAGGGCGTCGACGTGCGCACGTTGTCGGTCGACACGATGATCGCCGCCTACCTGCTCGATCCGGCGGAAGCCCGTTACCTGCTCGGCGACCTGCTCGTGCGGTACGCCGCGCTCGAACTGCCGGCCGGGGCAGCGGCGGTCGACGGGCAGCTCGACCTCGAGGGCGACTCCGTGCCGGCCTCGCTCCAGGCGGCTCGTCATGCCCTTGCCGTCGACCGGCTCACGGGGCCGCTGTGCGAAGCGCTCGATGCGCAGGGCCTGCGCCGGCTGCACGACGACATCGAGATCCCCCTCGTACGGGTGCTCGCGCGTATGGAAGAGGTCGGCATCGCCGTCGATCGGGCCGAGCTGGAGGCCTTGAACGCCCGTCTCGTCGAGGAGTGCGTCACCCTGGCGGCGCAGATCAGGGAGGATGCCGGCGAGGACTTCAACGTCAATTCGACGGTGCAGCTGCGCCAGGTCCTCTTCGAGCGGCTCGGGTTGACCCCCCAGAAGAAGACCAAGACCGGCTTCTCGACCGACGCCGCCTCGCTCGAGAAGCTCTCAGGCCAGCACCCGATCATCGAGCACCTGCTCCGGTATCGCGAGGTCGAGAAGCTGCGCTCCACCTACGGCGAAGGCCTGCTCGCGGAGATCGCCGACGACGGCCGCATCCACGCCACCTTCAACCAGACGGTGGCCCGGACGGGCCGGCTGAGCTCGGATGCCCCGAACCTGCACAACATCCCGGTGCGCACCGAGGAGGGACGGGCCTTCCGGCGGGCGTTCGTCCCCGGCCCCGGGTACGAGCTGCTGGTTGCCGACTACAACCAGATCGAGCTGCGCTGCATCGCCCACCTGGCCGAGGACCCCGGCCTGGTCGCGGCCTTCGAGAGCGGCGCGGACATCCACAACGAGACGGCCGCCCGGATCTTCTCCGTCGACCTCGACGAGGTGACCACCGAGCAGCGATCCAAGGCGAAGATGGTGTCGTACGGGCTGGCCTACGGCATGGAGGCGTACGGCCTCGCACAGCGACTCGCCATTCCCGTCGACGAGGCGTCCGAGATCCTGGACGCCTACTTCGAGGCCTTCCCCGCCGTGCACTCCTACATGGAGGCCACCGTGGCCGAGGCACGCGAACGGGGCTACACCGAGACGCTGTTCGGCAGGCGCCGCCAGATCCCCGAGCTCAGCGCCGGCAACTTCCGGATCCGCCAGGCGGGGGAGCGCCAGGCCATGAACGCCGGCATCCAGGGGCTGGCCGCCGACATCTTCAAGGTGGCGCTCGTGGCCCTCGATCGAGCCCTTGATCAGCGCCGCTCGGGCAGCCGGGTGATCCTCCAGGTGCACGACGAGGTCGTGCTCGAGGTTCCGCCGGTCGAGCACGACGAGATCGCCGATCTGACCCGGTCCACGCTGGAGGCGGCCGCCGACCTCAGGGTGCCGCTCCAGGTGAACCTCGCCTTCGGCGCCAGCTGGGCCGACGCCAAGGCGTGACGGAGGCTCGGCTGGATGGGCCTGTCGGCCCCCGGGGCAGGAGCAGTGGACACGTGTGCTTCAGTCCGAGGCTCGTCGTGCCGACAGGGGCAGGAGGCCAGCCCGGTCTGGAGGTCACCGATGGCAACTACCGCTCGCGCCCGATCCGGGCTCATGTTCTGGCTGCTGTTGGCCGTGACCGTCTACGCCCTCACCTCTGCCGGCGTCGCCATCGGCACCAGCGACCGCTGCGGCGGCATGCAGGCATCGAAGACCTGGCAGTTCGTCCCGCCCGGATGGGTCTGTCGCACGCCCCGCCTCCCTGGCCAGAACGTCGGCTGACCGGGCGTCGCGCTGCTCGGCTCCGGAAGGGGAAGCACCGCCGTGACCCGTGACCACTGGTTCGAGGACCTGGCCGACCATCTCGGTGCCGCCTACCTGCGCTACTCGTTCACCAAGGGAACGGAACAGGAGGTGGCCTTCCTCGTCGAAGCGCTCGGGCTGGCGCCCGGCGACCGGGTGCTCGACGTCGGCTGCGGGCCGGGCCGCCACGCCCACGCCCTCGGCCGGCGGGGGATCGAGGTCGTCGGTGTCGACGTCTCCGACCGCTTCGTCGCCCTGGCCCGGGAGGGCGCCCCGGCGGGCGTCACCTTCGAGCGGGGCGACGCCCGGGCCCTGGCCCACCACGACGAGTTCGATGCGGCCATCTCGCTGTGCCAGGGCGCCCTGGGCCTCGGTGGCCCCCCCGATTCGCTCGCGTCCGACCGGGCGGTCCTGGCCGGCATGGCCCGAGCCCTGCGCCCCGGCGGGGTGCTCGCCGCGAGCGCGTTCTCGGCGTACTTCCAGGTGCGCTTCCTCGAGGCAACCGACACGTTCGACGCCGCCACGGGCGTGAACCACGAACGCACCACCTTGCGCAGCGAGACGGGTGAGGAGGCCGAGCACGACCTCTGGACGACCTGCTTCACCCCACGCGAGCTCACCCTGCTCGCCGAGGGGGCGGGCCTGTCCGTCAGGGACATCTGGTCGGTCAGTCCCGGCGCGTACGCACGGCGGGCGGCCGACCTCGATTCACACGAGTTCCTGCTCATCGCCGACAAGGTCACCTGAGAGCGCCCCTGATACCCTGGCCCGTCGGTGTGCGTGGACGGACCCGCCGCCGCTCGCCCACGTTCGTGGGCCGCCCGGAAAACCCAGAGAAGAGCTACCACGTGTCCCAGCAGGTCGATACCGCCCCTTCCCAGCCGTCCCTCGACGGTGCCACCGGCACCCTCGCCATGGGCACGTTCGACGAGGAGGGCAACTACATCCCTCGTGCGATCACCGAGAACGATCTCGGCGACGTGTCGATGGCCGATGCCTACACGGCCACCATGGTCGACGTCGACGACGGCCAGATCGTCGAGGGCACGGTCGTCAAGGTCGACCGCGACGAGGTCCTCCTCGACATCGGCTACAAGTCCGAGGGCGTCATCCCCGCCCGCGAGCTCTCGATCCGCAACGACGTCGACCCCTCGGAGATCGTCAAGCTCGGCGAGTCGATCGAGGCCCTCGTCCTCACCAAGGAGGACAAGGAGGGCCGGCTCGTCCTGTCCAAGAAGCGGGCGCAATACGAGCGGGCCTGGGGCAAGATCGAGGAGATCAAGGAGTCCGAGGGTGTCGTCAGCGGCCCCGTGATCGAAGTGGTCAAGGGCGGCCTCATCCTCGACATCGGGCTCCGCGGCTTCCTGCCGGCCTCTCTCGTCGAGCTCCGCCGCGTGCGCGACCTCCAGCCCTACGTGGGGCGTTCGCTCGAGGCCAAGATCATCGAGCTCGACAAGAACCGCAACAACGTGGTGCTCTCGCGTCGGGCGTGGCTCGAGGAGACCCAGAAGGAGCAGCGTGAGGAATTCCTCGACAACCTGAAGCCCGGGGAGGTCCGCACCGGCACCGTCTCGTCGGTCGTCAACTTCGGCGCCTTCGTCGACCTGGGCGGGATGGACGGGCTCGTGCACGTGTCCGAGCTGTCCTGGAAGCACGTCGATCACCCCGGGTCCGTGGTGGCGGTCGGCGACGAGATCGAGGTGCAGGTCCTCGAGGTCGACCTCGACCGCGAGCGCATCAGCCTCTCGCTCAAGGCCACCCAGCAGGATCCGTGGCAGGAGTTCGCGACCAATCACCGGGTCGGCGAACTGGTCTACGGGCGGGTCACCAAGCTGGTGCCGTTCGGCTCGTTCGTGCAGGTGGGCGACGGCATCGAGGGCCTGGTCCACATCTCCGAGATGTCCGCCCACCACGTCGAGCTTCCCGAGCAGGTCGTGACGCCCGGCGAGGAGCTGTGGGTCAAGATCATCGACCTCGACCTGCAACGGCGTCGCATCAGCCTCTCGATCAAGCAGGCGGCCGAGGGTGGCGTGGTGGCCGCCGAGTACCAGGAGCACTTCGGTGAGCACGCCTACGACACCGAAGGCAACTACATCGGCCCCACCGGTGAACTGGAAGACGCTCCCAGCGATGGACGAGAGGCCTGGGCCGACTACTACGCCAACGAGGACCCTGCAGCGGCTCCCCCCGGGGGCGAGCCGCCGACCGACATCGAGCGGCCGGCGGAGGCCTCGGACGACATCGCACCTGCCGAGGCGCCCGAGCCCGAAGCGGGTCCCGAGGCCGGGACCGACGAGCCTCCGGTGGCGGTTCACGCCGATGTCGCCGCCGATGTCGTCGAGGCCACCGACGAGGCTCCCGCGCCCTCCTGACCCGTCGGTCTTCCCGTCGTTGAGCCGCCGCCCCTCGGGGCGGCGGTTCCGCGTCCGGGGCCAGAAACTCCTTGCGACCCCTAAGCCCCGAGGTCTCTTCAGCCGACGGAGGGAGGGACATCCCCGACGCGTCGAGAGCCCGGCTCCCACCGTCATCGAGATCGAGGAGCGAGGTCCGTAGTGAGCTCTCGGAGAACAATGATCCTTATCGGAGCGATTGCCGTCGGTGCACTCGCTGCGTTCATGATCTTCAACTACGTCGGTGGCGTCGAGGACAAGGCCAACCAGGGCGCCGAGCGGGTCGACGTGTTCGTCGTCCGCCAGGACGTGCCGAAGGGGCTTCCCGGCGAGCAGGCGAGGGACGAGGGGTACATCGTCCAGGACAAGATCGCACGGGAGTTCCTGCCCGCCACCGCCGTCCGCAGCCTCGACCAGATCGACGGTCGGGTGGCCCTGAACAACCTGGCGGCCAACCAGGTGCTCGTGGACGGCATGTTCGTCGACCCGGCCCAGGCGGAGGTGGGCTTCTCGGCCCGCATCCCCGGATCGATGGTGGCGGTGACGGTCTCGATCGACCAGGTCCGCGGTGTCGCCGGCCTGCTCGTGCCCGGCGACAAGGTGGACCTGCTCGTGGCGAGCCCGTCCGAATCGGACTCAGCCGCTGTCGGCGTGCCCTCCGCCGCCCAGTCGAGGTTCGTCTACCACAGCCTCGAGATCCTCGCCATCGGCCAGCAGGCGACCCCACAACCCGGCGAGAACATCACGGCAGCAGGTGCCGAGGGCGATGCGGCCGCCGGGGACACCGCCGCCGCCCCGGCCGCCGATGCCGCCAGCAGTGGGCTGATCACCTTCCTCGTGCCGCCCGAGGCGGCCCAACTGATCACCGCCCTCGACCCCGGTCAGATGTACCTCACGCTCGTCGGGCCCGACTACGAGCCCGCACCGATTCCGGCGCTCGACCTCGCCCCCGACACGCCGCTGCCGGGTGAGAGCGGATCCGAGCTGACGCCCTACGGGCCCGACGGTACGGCCGCCGGATGAGCCTCTCCAGCTTCTTCGGCGGCAAGGGAGGTGACGCCGACCGGAACGGGTCCGGTGGCGGCCCGCCCGGCGTGCAGACCGCCGACCCCGCACCGCCGCCGCCGCCACCACCACCACCACCTCTGCCGGTGGGTCGCGACGACGGTGGCTACGGGCGCTTCGACGCCCTCGCCGGCTCGGGCGCCGTGTCGGCGGCCCCGACCCATGTGGCCCCCCAGTCGAACCTGCCGGCCCCGAGCCTCAGCCACATCGCGATCGCGGTGGTGGACGCCGATCAGACGATCAGGAGCCGCCTGGCCCTCCAGCTCGGCGACACGGCAGCGCCCTTCCCGACCCTCGACGCCCTCGCCGAGCGCCTGAACGGCACGCCCGTGGTCACGGTGCTCGGGCCGTCGTGCGCCTATGGGTCAGAGCTGGTGGCTCTGGAGCGTCTGCTCCAGACCCGGACCGAGGTCGGCGCCATCCTCGTGGCCGCGGAGCTGTCGACCACGCTGCTCCAGCAGGCACTGCGCGCCGGGGTCAAGGACGTGCTCGCCATTCCCGTCGACGGCAACCAGCTGATCCAGACCGTTCAGCGTGTGGCGGAGAACCTCCAGGTCCATGCCGCCGCCATGGGTCCCCGGTCGACCGACTTCGCGGGACCGGTGGCCCCCGAGGCCGTCGAGCAGGGCCAGGTCATCACCGTGTTTTCGACCAAGGGCGGGTCCGGGAAGTCGGTCATCGCCTCCAACGTCGCCGTGCGCCTCGCCATGAAGAGCGACAAGCCGGTGTGTCTCGTGGACGCCGATCTCCAGTTCGGCGACGTGGCCGTGATGCTCAAGCTCGCGCCGCAGCACACGATCGTGGACGCGGTGAGTGCCATCGACCGCCTCGACGCCGGTCTGCTCCAAGGCCTGCTGGTCACCCACGAGCCCTCGGGCCTGTTGGTCCTGCCCGCACCGCTCGAGCCGGCGTTCGCCGATCAGATCGGCGGCCCCGAGATGGTGAAGATCGTCGAGATGCTCCGGACGTTCTGCTCGCACGTGGTGATCGACACCCCCGCCTACTTCAACGACGTGGTGCTCGGCCTGATCGAGGTGAGCGACGACGTCTTGTTGGTGGCGGGCATGGACATACCGAACATCAAGAACGTGAAGATCGGGTTGCAGACCCTTCGCCTGCTCAACACCCCCATGTCGAAGCTGCGGCTCGTCCTGAACCGTGCCAACAGCAAGGTCAAGCTGGAGGTGAGTGAGGTCGAAAAGACGCTCCAGGTGAAGGCCGACTCGCTGATCCCGAGCGACGTCGTCGTCCCTCAGGCCGTCAACAAGGGGACGCCGGTGATCCTGTCGGCCCCGCGGGCGGCGGTGAGCCGGGCCCTCGAGCAGCTCGCCGACACCTTCATCACGGCGCCCACCGGACGCCGGTAGTCGAACGCAGGAATCAGAGGAGGATCGATGTCGCTCTACAAGCGGCTCCATGAGGTGCAGCAGGTCCCCGGCGGCCCGGTCGGAAAGCGTCGCGACCCCGTCCTCGACGAGCTGCGCCACAAGATCCATCACGTCCTCATCGACGAGTTGGGCCCGATCCTCTACGACAAGCGCCTCTCCGAGGACGATCTCCGGCGGCGCGTGCACGAGCAGCTGCACCAGGCACTGGCCGAGGAGCGCGCGCCACTCTCGGCGGCCGACAAGGCCCAGCTCATCCAGGATGTCTCGGACGACATCTTGGGCTACGGCCCGATCGACCGGCTCCTCAAGGACGACGAGGTGACCGAGGTCATGGTCAACGGCCCTTCGTCGGTGTACGTGGAACGGAACGGGCGGATCGAGCGGTCGGGCGCCAGCTTCGTGGACGAGGTGCACCTCCGTCGGATCATCGACAAGATCGTGGGGGAGATCGGGCGCCGGATCGACGAGTCGTCGCCGCTCTGCGACGCACGCCTCCCCGACGGGTCCCGGGTGAACGCGGTGATCCATCCGTTGGCCATCGAGGGACCGTTCCTCACGATCCGGAAGTTCTCCAAGGACCCGTTGCAGGTGGACGACCTGATCCGCTTCGGAACCCTCGACGCCCAGTCCGCGCGCTTCCTGCAGGCGTGCGTCGTCGGCCGGCTCAACGTCATCGTGTCAGGCGGTACCGGCACCGGTAAGACCACGACCTTGAACGTGATGTCGTCCTTCATCCCGGCCGAGGAGCGCATCGTCACCGTCGAGGACTCGAAGGAGCTCCAACTCCACCAGGACCACGTGCTCGCCCTCGAGGCGCGCCCGCCGAACATCGAGGGGAGGGGCGAGATCACCATCCGGGAGCTCGTGAAGAACTGTCTGCGCATGCGGCCGGACCGGATCGTGGTGGGGGAGTGCCGTGCCGGTGAGGCGCTGGACATGCTCCAGGCCATGAACACCGGCCACGACGGCTCGATCACCACCATCCACTCCAACAGCCCCCGGGACACGCTGTCCCGCATCGAGACCATGACCCTGATGTCCGGCTTCGAACTGCCCATCCGCGCCATCCGGGAGCAGATGGCATCCGCCCTCGACCTGATCGTGCACCTCAGCCGCCTGCGCGACGGGACCCGTCGCATCACCCACATCACCGAGGTGCAGGGCATGGAAGGCGACGTGATCACCCTCCAGGACGTCTTCCTCTTCGACTACGGCATGGGCATCGACGAGCACGGGCGGTTCAAGGGGCACCTCAAGGCCACCGGCGTGCGTCCGAAGTTCGCCGAGAAGCTGGCCGACCTGGGGATCCGACTGGGGCCCGAGGTGTTCCAGCCGCAGGGCCAGGGCCGGATCGCGGGCGTTCGATGAGGCCGACCAGGCGTGGTCTGGCGGCCGCGTTCACCGGCATCCTCCTGGTGCTGGCCGTGGGCGGCCCCACGGCATCCGCCCAGACGGCGGGGGGCGAGGACGGCGGCCCGTACCTGGCGCTCCGTTCGGTGGACAGCGGCGCCGGCGACCAGACCGCCCTCGACGTGACGTGGACCGGGGACGAGGCAGACCTGTCCCGGATCCGGGTGACGGAGAACGGCGACGAGGTCAAGCCCGGCGACCCGGTTCCCGCCGCCGAACCACGAGGCGTCGTGTTGGTCATCGACTCCTCGGCCGCGATGGACAGCGACATGGCACCGGTCAAGGACGCCGCGACGGCATTCGCGAACGACCTGCCTGCCGATGTGTCCGTCGCCCTGGTCAGCTACAACGACACGGCCCAACTGCTGCGCGGCTTCACCACCGACCGGGCGGCGATCGCCGAAGGGATCGACGGCCTGGTCCCGAAGGGGGCCGCGACGATGTGGGACGGCATCTACACGGCTGCCTTGGCGCTCGAAGACGAGCCGGCGCTGCAGCCGAACATGGTGCTCATCTCGGCTGCGCCGGACACCGGCTCGACCACCTCCCCGGCACGGGCGGGCGGCCTCACCACCACCCTGGGCACGTCGGTGTTCGCCGTTGGCATCGAACCGGGTGCCGATCCAGCCCCCCTCGAGCGGCTGGTGGAGGCGACGGGTGGGCGCTACCTCCCGACGAGCGATGTCCAGGCGACGTTGCGGCGCGAGGTGGCGCCGTCCATCAACGACCAGTACGAGATCACCTATCCGACGAAGGTGGACGACGGTGGGTACGTCGAACTCACCGTCGCGGTCGGCGACGTGAGCACCGAGGCCACGTTCGTCGACGGCGGCGTCGTCACGGGGAACCTGGCCCTGTCGCCGAACCGCGGTTCTGGCGGCGGTGGGATCGGGGTCCTGCACAGCTCGACGGCGAAGCTCCTCGCGGTCCTGCTCGCACTCGTGGCCGTCGCCATGGGCGTCTACGCGATGGTGCTGGTCTTCTACAAGGACAACAACGGTCTCTCCGCGGTCCTCGAGGCCTATGCCGACGGGTACAGCGTCAAAGGGGACTCGAACGACGGCAACGAGGGAAGCGTGGCCACGTCCGCCCTGATCCAGCGGGCCGTGGACCTCACCGGGAACCTGGCCGAGCGCCAGGGCCTGCTCGCCAAGACCGAGGCCGCCCTCGAGCGGGCCGCCATGCCGTTGCGGGCGGCCGAGGCGCTCTTCTTCTATGCCGCCCTCAGCCTGCTCGTCTTCGTCCTTGCCTTCCTGCTCACCGGCAACCTCATGCTCACGCTGCTGGGCGGTGGGATCCT
>CXWK01008067.1_pt1 | contig 22186 bp, 20 predicted proteins | sample 590851 | NCBI WGS metagenome assembly CXWK01 (sample SAMEA3498364, study PRJEB10139) | wastewater metagenome | biome: wastewater treatment plant; material: activated sludge | place: Denmark | collected 2014-08-01
GCATGTTGAATTCTTTCACCGACAGTCATTCTTAAATAAAGTGAATGACCATGTTTTTCTTCTTTAATCTGACCAAGTCGTTTTAATTTTCTAATCTTAGCTTTTTTTATCAAATCAAGTAAATTATGTAAAAACATTCCGCCAAGAACAGAGATAAGCAAAACAATGTAAGTTGTAGAAATCCAATAAAGAATAGGTTCATCTTCCTTATCAAGTGTAACGTGAATATTACCTTGAGTGAATGTTTCGTTAGCTCCAGGATGACAACTTCCACAAGTTTTTACAAGATTTTTCTTGTTGACCATTGATGTTGAATCACTTGAAGGTTTGATATTATGAACGCCATGACAACTACCACAGTTTGCAACTGAAGCTGATCCGCCGCTTAGAGCAAGACCGTGATATGATTGAGAAAAAGTTTTATATCTATTACCGGCTATTCCATATTTTTCAGAAAGTTTCATAGACTCGTGGCAGGGTGAGCAAATCTGTCTTGAAACATTTTGAAAAGCAACTGGTGCATTAGGATCATTAGTTTTTAATATATTATGTTCGCCATGGCAATTTGTACAAGAAGGAGAATCTCCATTTCCTTTTGCCACAAGTTTACCATGAATACTTTCTTCATATTCTTTTCTAACCTCTGTATGACAAGCACCGCAAGTATTTTGAATATTTAATCTATTAACAGTTGATCTTGAATCCGTTCCCTTTACAACAAAATGTGCTTTATGACAGTCTACACAGGTAGCAGCTTCGCCATTATTTTTTTTATGTAAGGCTAATCCGTGAACGCTATTCTCATAAGCGTGTATAAATCCTGCAGAAGGAGTAGTTCTTTGTCTAACATCTTCATTATCAAGATGGCAAGAAAGACATAATTTTTCTTGCGCTTTTTTCTTATCAACTTTATTATCTACAAATGCTTTATCAGTAATTGGAGATTTATGGCAAGTGATACAGTTTGGTGCACCTTTATCTCCAGATTTAAATGCCACTCCATGATCAGAGTTTAGATAAAATTCACTTGCATCTTTATGACAATTGCCGCAAGTAACACTAAGATTTTTTTCATTCCATTTACTATTTGCATTTTTAGGAGAAATAACATCGTGAATTCCGTGACAACCTTTACAGGAAGTATCGTTTGATTTTCCAAAACCTTTTGATTTTATAATTTGCGGATGGAATGCATGGTTTGTTAAATCTTTTTGATGGCAGCTTACACAATTTACTTCTTTAATATTTTCAGCATGAGGCATAGCTTCAGCATCAAATCCTTTATGGCAAGCAACACAACTTAGTTTTGAATGAGCAGAGTTTTTATAAACATCTTCCTTAACGAACAGGGAAATTTCTTTCCCTTTTTTTTCCATAGTGAGTTCGTTATCACTATGGCACATCAAACAGTCATCAATCGATTGAGCATATATATATTGGGGTAGAATAACTAATCCGATTACAAGGAGGGTTTGTATATTTTTTAAGATGTTTGGGAAGCATCTTAATTTTTCGCTTGATGATGATTTTAGTGCCATAGTTAATAACTTAAACTTTATTCACCTTTAAGTGTTAATAACCAGTCAACTAATTTCTTTAAATCTTCGTCGCTACCTTTAAAAGTTGATTTATGATCTTTATCGTTTAGCTTAGCTTCTTTTTTCAAATATTTTAATAAAAATTCAGTTGTTTTATCTTTACCAACTGCAGATAAATCTGTTGCATCAGATTTTTTTGATGTTATGCCAGCTGAAGTTACTGTATGACACATTGAACATTTGCTGTCAATAAAAACTTGTTTGCCATCATCAGCAGGTTGATCAGCAATTGTAAAAGCAAATCCATATAATGCAACTATTGTTACAATTAAACCAAGATAAATCAATATATTTTTCATTTTATGTTCCTTTTAGATTATTAAGCTTAGTTAAAGAATTTATACCAATTTATTACAATTAAAGTACCATAAATTTTTAATGAATTATTTGATAAAATTACAATTATCATATTATTAACAATTGCTACATTTCTCAGCTTTGGGAAGCTATTTTCAATTAAATTCGCAACAATTGGAAAGAAAATTAAAGATTACGTTAACTATAAATATTGTTACAATTGTTTCTTTAATTATACGATAGCAATTTTATTTAGTACAATTAGAATATACTAGTTTGTCGGTAATAAAACAGGAATTCTGGAAGAAATTTCGTTAAGATCAAAAGGTTTGTAAAAAATCTCGTTAATATATTTTTTTATACTTGATTCAGATTCTTTTAGTTTGTTATTAAATACATATGTTAAAATAACAGGAACATCCGAACGACATTTTTTAAATTGTTCACATTTAACCAGTATATCTGCACTTGGTTCAGTATCAAGTATAACAAGATCAGCAGATTTATTACAAATCAGCGACTGAACAACTTCAATATCCGTAGTTGCTACAACTTTATACTGTGTCTGCAAGAACATCATCAGACTATAGCACAAGCTAAAATCGGGACTGTATATTAAAATGTTTTTCATATATAAAAATTTGGAGCTTTCCCCTGTGAAGAAAGCAGGCTAAGATTTGCTATTTGTGTGCCAGAGCCAAAAACATTGTAATAATGTTCTTAATTACTTGTTTTTGTTTTGATTTGCTAAAGTTGTGTGCCGTAACATTCTCGTATTTGAAAATGAACAAAACCAGCATTTTGATTATTGAGAATGAATCTTAATAAGTTATTTGATGTGGTTATAAATAACTTGTAGCGATTAAATGTTAACTCGAATTTTCTATTTTAATTTGTTAGCTAGACAGCAATTTAAAATTCAGAAATTATCATTATAAATATTAAATTTTTATATCCAGCTCTTTTAGTTTTCTATAAAGTGTAGATAATCCAACCTTTAAAGCATCTGCAGTTTTTTCTTTATTGTTCTCATTATTTTCTAACGCTCTAAGGATAAAATCTCTTTCAAATTTTCTAACCGAATCATCAAGTGAACCGCTAAACATAAAATCCAGATCATCAGTTTTAGGTTTAAATGTTGCAGGCAACTCTTGCAGAGTAATCATATCGCTTTTACAAAAGATTGCGGCTCTTTCGATAATGTTTTCTAATTCTCTAACCTCACCTTTCCATTCGTGATTTAAAATTGCACGCATTGCTTCGCTATCAATACCTTTTATATTTTTATTTAAATCTTTTCGATATTTATTTAAAAAGTGATCAGCTAGCAATGGAATATCTTCTTCTCTTTCTTTTAATGATGGAAGATGAATATCAATTACATTTACTCGGTAGAAAAGATCTTCACGAAATCTACCATTCTTAACTTCTTCTTCAAGATTTCTATTTGTAGTGGCGATAAAGCGCGCATTTACAGGAAGTGAAACAGTTGTGCCAACCGGTGTATATTCTTTTTCTTGGATTGCACGTAAAAGTTTTACCTGAAGTTGTGGCGGCATCTCACTTATTTCATCAAGAAATAAAGTACCGCCATGTGAAGCTTTCATATAACCATCTTTATCAGAAACTGCACCGGTAAATGCTCCTTTTTTATGACCGAACAATTCACTTTCAATTAAGTTTTCTGAAATTGCTCCGCAGTTTACCGCAATAAATGGTTTATTTTTTCTGTGACTTTTATAATGCAATGCTCTTGCAACAAGTTCTTTACCTGTTCCGCTATTGCCACTAATTAATACTGTGGAATCAGTTTCTGCAACAGCTTCAATCATTTCATATACTTTTTTTATAGCACTGCTTTTTCCAATAATATTTTCAAAATCATATTTTCTATGAATTTCTTCACGCAAAATTCTGTTTTCCAGAAGTAAGTCTCTAACTTCAAATAATCTTTTAGCTTTAATAAGTAATTCATCAAACTCAACTGGTTTTAAAATATAATCACTTGCGCCATTTCTTAATGCACTTATAGCAGTATCCAGCGAACCAAATGCAGTTATTATTATTACAGATGTTTGAACATTTAATGTTTTTATTTTTTCCAATAGTTCAGTGCCTTTCATCAAAGGCATTTCAATATCAGTAATCACTAAATCATAATGATTTAGTACGATTTTATCATAAGCTGCTTTTCCATTTTCTGCTTTATCTACTTTATATCCTTCTTTTTCTAAAATGTAGTATAAAGAATCACGGATTATTTCTTCATCATCAACAACTAAAATTTTATGGTTCATTATCGGGTCCAAGTTTAATTAACTAATTGGCAATTTGATTAAAAAAGTTGTGCCTACATTTACTTTGCTTTCAATTTTTATATCACCCTGAAAACTTTTTACAATTCCATAACTTACCCACAAACCTAAACCGGTGCCTCTACCTTCTTTTTTTGTAGTAAAGAATGGTTCAAAAACTTTTCCTAAATTTTCTTCTTTAATTCCCATACCAGTATCCGAAAAAGTTAAAATAACTTCATCACCATTACATTCAGATTTAACACTTATTTTATCAATTTTATTTTCCTTCCGTCGTTCAACAATTGCATCTACAGAATTTAAAAGTATGTTTACAAAAACCTGTTGTATCTGATCTGCAATTAAAGGTAGTGATGGAATTGTATTGCTCAAATCAGTTTCAAAGATAATAGCTTTTGCTTTGGTGCCTACTTTTGTTATCTCAACTGCTTCTTTAATAACTTTATTAATATCAGTTACTTCAAGTTCATAGTTTGATGGACGAGAAAAATCAACAAGATCTCTAATGATTTTTGAAATTCTTGTAACCTGACTTTTTACCAATCCTAATTTTTCATTTACAAATGGATCAGTTGTTATTCTTTGTGCAACCTGAACTAAAGCTGATATTGAAGCTAGTGGATTTCCAACTTCGTGTGCGATACCAGCAGCAAGGGTACCAATACTTTCCATTTTTTGAGTATGGATTAGTTGTTTTTCTAGAATTCTTTTTTCTGTTAAATCTCTATGGATACCAAAGTAGCCTGTAACTTTTCCAAACTTATCTAAGATAGGTGAAATTAAAAGTTGGGTAAAAAAAGACTCGCCATTTTTCCTAAGATTTTCAACTTCACCAACCCAAACTTTGCCACTGGAAATTGTATCCCACATTTTATCCCAAAATTTTTGCTGGTGTTTTCCACTTCCAAAAACTCTTGGATTCTTTCCAATCAATTCTTCTTTAATGTATCCACTGGCAACTTCAAAAGCTTTGTTAACATAAATCATTTTACCGTTTAAATCAGTTATCTGTAAAGGATTTACAGTGTTTTCAGCAACATTAAAAAATCTTATAAGATCAATTTCTTTTTTCTTTTCTTCACTTATATCACGAGCAGTTATCAAAGTTAATTTTTCATCAAATCCATTGCTTGCAAAAGGAACATAAGTAAGTTTAACATTAATAAAACTTTTATTAATAAAAAGTCTTGTCTCAATTTCTGATGATTGGCCATTTAATAGCGAGTTTTTAAAAAAAGTTTGTGCCTCGTTTCTATCACATAATTCTACGTAATCAAAGAAAATATCTGGTTTGGAATTTTCTAATTGCAATTTCTTTAACGATACTTTGTTTAAAAACTTGATATCTCCGGATTGGTTTACAAGAAAACACATATCAGGAAAGCCGTCAAAAAGGGAAAAATCAAGAGTGATATTATTGTTCATCAAATTATTATAAGTCTAAAATTGTTGCGCTAAAATAAGCATTCTACGTCTATTTAATAAATCAAATTTTTATAAGATATAAGTTAAAATTGATTTTAGGAACATAGCATTTTTAACTATTTTTCTGTATGCATGAATTAATAAAAATACTGAAGTATAGGCTTTTATGGTTAAACATTTTATTAAGCATTTTATTTGCCGTAGTTTCATTTTTTATAAATGAAGTAAGCGCAATTTTATTTGTTTTGATAAGTAATTTGTTTGATATTCTTGGTTACCATTTTACCTTGATAAGAAGAAGTAAAGAAATCCCTGATAAAATAATTGTTAAATCTTACAGAGTTAACCAATTATTATTTGATGCTTTATTACTACTAATGATAGGAATTCAATTTAGTTGGGTTGCCTCTATTGCTGGCTGGATTATGAAATTGTTTGGCTTGCAGGATGTTTTTTATTATTTGTTCCTAAAAGAAAAACTTCCGTTAAAATGGAATTGGATGAAATGGACTCCGCTTGGTTGGTTTAAAGGTGATTTAACTAAAAATGAGATAGTAATACAATCTATAATTGGAATAATTATTTCTGCTGTTCTTTTAATTTTAAGATGATGAAAGTTTGTTATGAATAAAAAAATTAAAATTGGATTGGTTCAATATAGCCCGGTTTGGGAGGATAAAACTGCAAGCGAAGATAAGATTAAAAATTTATTAGGTAACAATGATGAATTTGATTTACTGGTTTTCCCTGAAATGACACTAACGGGTTTTACAATGCATTCAGAAAAATTTGCTGAAAGCTTTGAAGATGAAACTTTTACTTTTTTTTCAAAACTCTCAAGATCATCTAAATCAGCTATTATGTATGGATTTATAGAAAAAGGGAAAAAGAAAAATTTTAACACTCTTGTACATTTAAATAATCAAGGAAAAGTTATTAACACTTATAGAAAAATCCATCCATTTTCTTATGCAAAAGAAGATAAATCTTTTGGCAAAGGAAAAAATCCTATTGTAACTAAAGTTAAAGGATTAAAGATTGGTTTATCAATTTGTTATGATTTAAGATTTCCTGAGTTGTATCGTTTGTATGCAAAAGAAAAAGTTGATTGCATAATTGATATTGCTAATTGGCCTGATACTCGAATCGAACATTGGCAATCGTTGTTAAAGGCTCGTGCAATTGAAAATCAATGTTATGTAGTTGGTGTTAACAGAGTAGGGAATGATCCAAAACTACATTACAGTGGTTTTAGTTCTGTGTTTGATCCAATGGGAAAAGAAATTGTTGCTGTTGAAAATGAAGAAAAAATAATTGAAGTTGAAATTAATAAATCTTATGTGGATGAAGTAAGAAAGAAATTACCTTTTCTTAATGATATGAGATTGATATAGTTTTATCTTGCTGCTGAAATTAAAGCAAGAATTATTGCCAATATATTTCTTGAGATCCCCATATACCTTCCAAACTCTCCAAGATCATATTTGTTTTGGTTGTGTTTAGCGTTTTCCATTAATAATGCAAATGACTGCTTAAAATCTTCTGTTGAATCTATAAAATTATCTTCGTACGATAAATAATTATCCTGGGAAGAAAGTATATTATCATTGATTTCATTGTATAATCTTAAACTTGATAGATCGGTTTGGCTCATTCTTTTATGAAAACTATCCCGAAAGAAATTCGTGAATTGCATTTTTTCAAGTAGATAATTGATTGTTTGTTTTGTTGAATCGACAGATAAAATTTGATTATCGATTTCTTGTGCAGTTAATTTGAATGTAAAGATAAAAACTAGAACTAAGATGTTACCCGCTAACCTCACAAATACTCCTCTGATAAATGTTCAGGAGAAACTTAAGTGAGGTTGTGTTTAAAATCAATTGAAATAAAATAGTATAAGAATTAAAAGAGTAATTCTTCTTATGATAGAAAAAATAAATAAGTACTTTGCTGTTTTAGTTTTTAAGAATGGAAATTTATTTACGATATCATCTTTAAATTTCATAATCTTAATCTTTTATAAATTTTAATGAAATAATTCTTGGTAATTTATTTTGATCTTGTTCGTGCCAGTATTCATTCAGTTTTAATAATCTCATTCCATTCTCATTTGCTGAATTTATAAAATCAGAAATGTTATGAACAAAAGCATCAATCTCTTTACTTTCTCCATTTTCTGTGTAAACAGCTTTCTTCCCATCATATTGTCTGAAAGGATGTAACTCGTTGATGAAAACTAAACCTTTTGATTTTAAATGTTTGTGAGTCTGCTCAAAAATAAAATTAAGATTTTCAATGTGTTCAAGTATCAGATTAAATGTTATAAGATCAAATTTATTTTCCTCTAAATTCCAGTCTTTAGTTATATCTGCAATTTGAAAATTTGCATTTTCTGATTTTACTTTTTCCTTTGCTTTAGAAATCATTTTGTCAGAAAAATCTATTGCAGTTAAGTGATTAGAAATCGACGCAAATAAAACTGTATTCTTTCCGGTTCCACATCCAACTTCAAGAATAGAATTAAATTTTTGATTTGAAAATACCTTTCTAACAATTTCAGCGTCAAGATCACGAGTAAGATTTTTATCTTCATCGTAATTATTTGCCCATATATTATATGCAGATTGAATGTTCATAATGCAAAGATAAAAAGATTTAAAATATAAAAGGACTCTTTCGAGTCCTTTATAATCCATCTTTATTAAAATAGATTTTACTTCAAATCAAATCGATCAAGATTCATTACTTTGTTCCATGCAGCAATAAAATCTTTAACAAATTTTTCTTTAGCATCATTCTGTGCATAAACTTCTGCTAATGCACGCAACTGTGAGTTTGAACCAAAAATAAGATCTACCCTGGTACCGGTCCATTTCACTTCACCAGTTTTTCTATCACGTCCTTCAAAAGTTTCTTCTTTTTCAGTTATCGGTTTCCAAACTGTATTCATATCAAGAAGATTTACAAAGAAATCATTTGTAAGCTTGCCAACCTGGTTTGTAAACACACCATTTTTAGATTGACCGAAATTTGTTCCAAGTACTCGTAATCCACCAACTAAGATAGTCATTTCAGGTGCGCTCAAAGTTAGCAATTGAGCTTTATCGACCAGCATCTCTTCGGCTTTAATCGTGTATGTTTTTTTCTGATAATTACGGAATCCATCAGCTTCCGGTTCCATAACATCAAAAGACTCAATATCTGTTTGTGCCTGCGAAGCATCCATTCTTCCTGGACTAAATGGAACTTCAATTTTGGATCCGGCAGCTTTAGCAGCAGCTTCAACCGCAGCGCAACCAGCCAAAACAATAAGATCAGCCAATGAGATTTTTTTATCATCCTTCTGAGTGCTATTAAATTCTTTTTGAATGTTTTTTAACTTCTTCAAAACTTTGTCTAGTTGTGTTGGTTGATTTACTTCCCAATCTTTTTGAGGTTCTAATCTAATACGTGCACCATTTGCACCGCCACGCATGTCAGAACCACGGAATGTAGATGCAGAAGACCATGCTGTGTAAACCAATTCAGATATCGATATTCCGGAAGCTAAAATTTTAGCTTTAAGACTTACAGCATCTTTTTTATTTATAAGTTTATGATTTACAGTTGGAATGGGATCCTGCCAGATTAAATTTTCTTTTGGAACTTCTGGTCCTAGATAACGAACTTTTGGTCCCATATCACGATGAGTTAGTTTAAACCAAGCTCTTGCAAATGCATCAGCAAATGCTTTTGGATCTTTATGGAATTTTCGTGATATCGGTTCGTAAATCGGATCGAAACGTAAAGACATATCAGCAGTTGTCATCGTTGATGGATGTTTCTTTGATGGATCGTGAGCATCCGGAATCATATGTTCAGGTCTAACATCTTTTGCTTGCCATTGCCAAGCACCAGCAGGACTTTTTACTTTTTCCCACTCGTAACCAAAGAGCATATCAAAGTAACCGTTATCCCATTTGGTTGGATTTGGTTTCCAGGCTCCTTCCAATCCACTTGTTGTTGAATGAATACCTTTACCACTTCCAAATTTATTTATCCATCCTAAACCTTGTAATTCAATTGGAGCAGCTTCAGGTTCCGGTCCAACTAATTTTGGATCGCCAGCACCGTGCATTTTGCCGAATGTGTGTCCGCCTGCGGTAAGTGCAACTGTTTCCTCATCATTCATTGCCATACGTTTAAATGTTTCTCGAACATCTCTACCTGAAGCTACTGGATCCGGATTTCCGTCTGGACCTTCAGGATTAACATAGATTAAGCCCATTTGAACTGCAGCTAATGGATTATCCAAATCTCTTTCACCAGAATATCTGCTATGTGGTTTATCACTCGTTGCTAACCATTCTTTTTCAGCGCCCCAATAAATATCTTCTTCTGGTTGATAGATATCTGCACGTCCACCTCCGAATCCAAAAGTTTTAAACCCCATCGATTCCATAGCACAATTTCCAGCTAAGATTAAAAGATCTGCCCAGGAAATTTTATTACCATACTTTTGTTTGATTGGCCATAGTAATCTTCTTGCTTTATCAAGATTTCCATTATCCGGCCAGCTATTTACAGGTGCAAAACGCTGGTTTCCTGTTCCGCCACCACCACGCCCATCAGCTGTACGGTAAGTTCCAGCACTATGCCAGGTCATTCTAATAAATAATCCACCATAATGTCCCCAATCTGCTGGCCACCAATCTTGTGAGTTTGTCATCAGATCATACAAATCTTTTTTAAGAGCTTTTAAATCGAGCTTCTTAAATTCTTTTGTATAATCAAAATTCTTATCCATTGGATTGGAAGCAGCTGAATGTTGATGCAGTATATTTAAGTTTAATTGGTTAGGCCACCAATCACGGTTAGATGTTCCTCTACCGGTACNNNAGGACATTTACTTTCATCACTCATTTTTTTCTCCTCTTAATTTATTGTTAAATAGTTTAAACTTTTTTTGTTTTGATCATTACTAAATGAATTGTTACTCCAATCGCAATTGCTAGTAAAATTATTCTGATATAAAGTTCTTCAGTAAGTAAAAAAGCTGATAACGAAATTGAAGTCCAAAGTGTAATTATATTTGCAATTTTCGCATTACGAGTTAATCCTGTTTTATTTTGATAGTTGTCAATATATCCACCAAGTACTTTATGATTTCTTAACCATTCATTTGCTTTGGGTGAACTCTTTAGAAAACAGATTGAAGCTAAAATTAGAAATATTGTTGTAGGTAGTAGCGGTAGAAAAATTCCTATCACACCAATTGCTACTAATAGAAATCCACTTATTAAATAAAAATATTTTGCAAATGGAGAAATTGGAATTGTCTGTTCTTTCATTTCAAATTTAATTTAAGCTTAGTTTAATTTTATAACATGCTAAGATTAAGTTATAATTAAAGTATATCAAATTGATTTAATCTATATACTTATAGATTAGATTTATAACACACAATTCACTCTAAAATCAAACTTTTTTAGTTAAAGATTTCTTAACTTAGTGAAGAAAATTTATGACGATTACTCAATTAGAATATATTACAGCAGTTAACAATTATAAAAGTTTTTCAGTCGCAGCAAATCACTGCTTTGTTACGCAGCCAACTTTAAGTATGCAAATTCAGAAGCTGGAAGAAGAACTTGGTGTTGTTATTCTTGATCGAAGCCGAAATCCAATTTCTGCTACTGATGTAGGTGAACAACTTATACGACCAGCAAAAATTATTTTAGAAGAAAGAGATCGCTTTCAGAATATTATTGAAAATGTTAAAGGTGAGTTTAGCGGAATTTTAAGAGTTGGAATAATTCCAACCATAGCTCCATTTTTATTACCGCTTTTCCTTCAATCATTTTTAGATAAATATCCAAAAGTAGAATTGATCTTTGATGAACTTACCACTAGTGAAATTGTTTCAGGTATTCATAAATCAACGTTAGATTTTGGAATTCTAGCTTTGCCAATTCATGATTCTGGCATAATTGAGGAATCACTTTACTATGAACCATTTATAGCTTTCATTCCAGAAAAACACAAATTATTTTGTAAAGAAAAAATTAGTGTTGATGATTTGTATGTAAATGATTTGTTACTTTTGAAAGAAGGTCATTGCTTACGAGAACAAACACTTAAAGTCTGTAGAACTTCGGAAAAAGAATGGCGAGATGATCATAATAAAATTCTTTTTGAATTTGGAAGTCTTGATACGTTGATAAATTTAGTTCAACAAAATTTTGGAATAACTTTGTTGCCATATTTATCTGTAAGGTTTATGAAAGATGATTCTCAGTTAAATTTAGTTAGGGAATTCAATTCGCCGGTTCCAAAGAGAGAAATCGGATTGGTCTATGGAAAAACATTTATTAAGAAACATCTTGTACAAGCATTAAAGAAAGAGATTCTTTCTGAAGTTCCCAAAGAATTAAAAGATAAAAAAGAAGGGTTGATAATTCACTGATATGTTTACAATAAAAAGAAAAATTAATTTTTTTGATTGTGATCCGGCAGGAATAATTTTTTATTCAAGGATTTTTGAATTCTGTCATTCCGCTTATGAACATATGATTGCAAGTTTTGAACTTAAAGAAAATTACTGGATGAATGAAGAATATGTTGTTCCAATTATCCATTCTGAAAGCGAATATGTTAAGCCTATAAAATATGGCGATGAAATAACTGTAAATGTACAGGTTTCGCAGCTCAGAGATTCTTCATTCGAGCTGATGTACACGATTAAAAGGGATAAAACACTTTGCTGTCACGCTAAAACTGTTCACGTTTTTGTAGATAAACTGAGCTGGAAGAAAAAAGAAATGTTTAAGGATTTAATTGAAGGATTAAAAGATCACATTATTTAAAACATTTTTCTGATTTTTTCTCTTTCAAGTTTACCTAAACCTGTCTTTGGCAACTCACAAGTAAAAATAAATTCTTTTGGAATTTTATAACCAGCAATTATTTTCTTAAGATTTTCTTTAACTATAATTCCATTAATTGACTCATCTTCTTTTACAATTACACACACTACAATTTGTCCCCATGTTTTACTTGGTTTTGGGAAAACACAAACTTCTTTTATTCCGTTGATCTTCAGAATTGCTTTTTCAACCTCAATTGGATTTACATTTTCACCGCCAGTTACAATTAAATCAGTTCTGCGTGCTTCGATAAATAAATATCCATCATCATCTAAAAATCCTAAATCACCTGTATAATAATAATCATCAACTAATTTTAGTTTAGTTTCAGATTCATCACTAAGATATTTTAAAAATAGACTATCTGATTTAACTAATATCTCAGAATCTTCTGCAATATTTATCTGCACATTATTTAAAGCTTTGCCTACTGATTGTGGTCTTTCTTTAATTTCATTTACTGAAATTGCTGTAACCATCGAAGCAGTTTCAGATGAACCATAAACTCGAAATGTTTTCCAACCAAGCATATCAGCTTCGATCATCAATTCGTCATCGACAAATCCACCACCAATTAAAGATATTCTTAATGAATCATTAGGTTTTATACTTTGTTGAATTAATTTTTCTAGCTGAGTTGAAACAAGTGAAAGATGAGTTGGATTAAATTCTTTTATTGATTTTGTTAAATCATCTGTTTGTAAAGATTGTGGAAGAATAATTGAACATCCGTAAAAAAGTGAACGACAAATGATTTGAAATCCACCAATATGATAAAAGGGAAGAGAAGCAAGCCAGCTATCATTTTCTCGTTGATTTAAAACCAGGTTACTGTTTTCGATACTATTGATTAGTGAGGAAAAAGTATGAACAACTCCTTTTGGTCTTCCAGTTGAACCGGAAGTAAAGATAACAACAGCTTCTTTCTCCCAGATTGGGATGGAAAAACTTTGAGTTTCATCATTCTCACTTGTGATTTTATTAAAATCAATTATCCCTAATTCATTTTTACTAAGATTAAATGATGATTTTTTATCGGTAACCAAAAACTTAAAATCAAAATCATCAAGTGTTGATTTAATTTCATCATCTAGCAGCCTAGTATTTAGTGGAACAGGAATCGCTCCTAAAAACCAAAGTGCAATCACGGTTTTAATAAACAATAAATTATCGTCAATCAATAATGGGATGTAATTATCTTTTTTAATGCCTTTGTGCGAAAGTAAAAATGCAATTTGATTTGATTGCTCGAATAATTCCTTGAAAGAAATTGAAAGTTCAGGTTTGAGAACAGCAACCAGATCTTTTCTATCAGAAAAATTAAAGAAGTTATTTGTGGATTTTGATTTCATTTTACAAAATCATTTTTATGATTCTTATAAAATAATTCCGATGGAAAGAAGTAAACCATACAAAGCAGAAAACTTGGCTGAAAGTTCTAAGGTTTTATTCAATTGAGTTCCAGTTAAAACATAAATCATTTTAACAAGAGTTATTGCAATTGGTAAAGTTATGTAAGGAAGAAAAATCCAGATGTTAAAATCATACTTAATGTGAAGCAAAAATGGAATGAAGAAAGAAACGAGAATGAAAAAAACATACTCGTATCTTGAAAAATCTTTTCCAAGTAAAACAGCTAAAGTATTTTTACCAGCAGTTTTATCTTCTTCAATATCACGATAATTATTTACGATCAAAATATTTGTAACTAGTGCTCCAACAGGTAATGAAATAAGAAATGCAAGTAGAGTAAATTGTTGTGCATGTAAATAATAAGTTCCAACAGTTCCCACAATTCCAAAAAAGATAAATACAAATAAATCGCCGAGTCCGTTATAAGCCAATGGGAATGGGCCTGCAGTGTATGCTAGCCCAGCAATGATCGAAAAAATTCCAATCCACAAAATCATTATTCCCACAGAATAAACGAGATATAAACCCAAAAGAAAGGCTATAAAGAAAACTAAAAATATTCCCCATTTCATTTTGTTAACAGAAATTAATCCAGAAGCTAAAACTCTTAACGGACCTTTTCTTTCTTCAGTATCTGTACCTTTTAAATAATCATATAAATCGTTTGTAAAATTTGTTCCGATTTGAATGAGTATTGAACACAAAAAAGCTACAATTGAATAAGCTGGAAAAAAAATTCCGTGATAAATTGCTAAAGCTGAACCCACCATAACAGGAACTAAAGCTGCCGGCAATGTTCTTGGCCGACTCGCTAAAATCCAACATTGAAGTTTTGAAATATTAATTTTCTCTTCATTCACTACGGAAGCTTAGGAAACTTTTTAAAATTTGGTTTACGTTTTTCGTTGTAAGCTTTTTTACCTTCTTGTGCCTCTTCACTCATATAATATAGTAAAGTTGCGTTGCCAGCAAGTTCCTGAATTCCAGCTTGCCCATCTAACTCTGCATTAAATGCAGATTTTAGAACACGAATTGCCATTGGACTATGTTGTAAAATTTCCGTTGCCCATTGAACACCTTCTTCTTCAAGCTTATCAATTGGAACAACTTTATTTACCAATCCCATTTCCAAAGCTTCATGTGCATTATACTGTCTGCATAAATACCAAATCTCTCTCGCTTTCTTTTGTCCAACCATTCTTGCTAGATAACTTGAACCAAATCCTCCATCAAAACTTCCAACTTTTGGTCCTGTTTGTCCAAAGATTGCATTGTCTGCTGCAATAGTTAAATCGCAAATAACATGAAGAACGTGTCCGCCGCCAATTGCATAACCGGCAACTAAAGCAATTACAACTTTGGGAATGCTACGAATTAATTTTTGAAGATCTAAAACATTTAATCTTGGAACACCATCTTTACCTACATAACCCATATCACCGCGAATGCTTTGATCACCACCGGAACAAAAAGCATATTTGCCATCTTTTGATGGACCATAACCAGTAAATAAAATTACTCCAATTGTTTGATCTTCTCGAGCATCAGAAAATGCATCGTACATTTCAAAAACTGTTTCAGGACGAAATGCATTTCTTTTTTCCGGTCTGTTGATTGTAATCTTTGCGATACCATCCATCTTTTCATAGATGATATCTTTATAGTTCTTAGCTTTGATCCAATTGAAGCTCATTTAACTCCTTATTTAAAACTGTCCTAAATAATTTAAAACTATTTCAACAAAACGTTTTGATTCTTCAAGGTGTGTGTTGTGCCCTGAGTTACGAACAATTTTATGTTTTGCCTTAAAAAATCTTTTTGAAAGTCTAGCATTTATTCCGGTAAACTTGCTGTCAAGATCACCTGTTATTAATAAAACTTTTAATGGAATTTTTTTCAATTTATCATGAACTGGGGGCATAATTCCGGTACTAAATCCCTTTAACGAGTTTGAGTAACCAATTTTACTTGCAGAAGATTTTTTCTTTTTTATTTTTTTCAATTTATCATTTGAAAATCTTCTTTGAGTGTTAAATAGTTCTTGATCATGCCACATTTCTATAAATTCTTCAAGTGTATGAGTTTCAATAAACTCTGCAAGTTTTAAATCTTCCTCATATCTCTTTTGGCGTTCTTCATCATTTTTAATTCCCGCAGTTGCACTCTCAAGAATTAGTCCTTTAACATCATCCGGATTTGCAGCTGCATAACTCAATGCTATTCTTCCACCCATCGAATAACCCAAAAGAAAAACTTTATTTGGAGTAAGATGATCTTTTACAAATTTAATTTGTGCTATAATAGATTCCAGTTTGTAATTATCAACATTACCGGGTGCATCACTTTTACCATGACCAACAATATCAAGTGCAATGTAATTATACTTATCAGGTAATTGTTCAAAAACAGGAAACCAATCTTCGGCACAACCAGTAAAACCGTGAAGAAACAAAACGTATTCTTTGGCCCTATCAATTTCTTTTGAATGTTCAATATTAATCTTTACACCATTTACATCAAGCTTCATAATTCCTCAAAAAATTATCTACAAACTTATTTACTTTAGCCCAATATTTTTTACGAACAGATAACGAATACTCAGAGTTAGTTTTTATCTCATACACAACTGTAGTTTTTCTTACAGTGGAAACTTTTATATGATTTAAAATATCCTGGTAAGTTTTTAACTCTTTGTAATCAACCTCAAAAGCTTCTGAAAGTTTTTTGAAAGATAAATTTGTTGGAGTTAAAAAATATTTTTCCAAAACAGCTTTATGATTTGAAATAGGAAGAAATCTAAATATCGATCCGCCATTATTATTTATTAGAATTACTATTAATGGAATTTTATTTTGTTTTGCAATCAACAGACTATTAATATCATAATAAAAAGATATATCACCAGTTATAAGATAAGTTGGATTTTTAGATTGACTGCAAATTCCAAGAGCGGTCGATGTAATACCATCAATCCCACTCGCTCCACGATTTTGAAAAACATTAATGTTTTTATTTAATATGGATGAAAAAAAATCAAGATCACGGATTGGAATGCTATTTCCAATCATCAAATTAGAATTCGGTGGAATAGCTTCTAGAATATTTAAAAGTATAGCAATTTCGTTAAGTTTTTCAAAGTTGTGAAATGAAGCGAGTTTTATTTTATCAATGTCTGTATCCAACGATTTAAGGCTTGTTAATTTACTTAATGATTCATCCTTAAACTGAAATTCATAATCACTAAATGAACTTAAGAAATTTTCTTCAGAAGTTTTTATTATTGATGAACTTTTTGAAGAATCAAACATATCACCAAAACGATTTATGATAAATCTTTTACTCTTTGAATTTTTTACAAACTCCTCAAGTCTTGGAGATGTAGCAGTTCTGCCAAAATGTAAAACAATTTTTGGAGTAAAGATTTTAGAAAACTCTTTGGTTCTTAAAATTGCATCAAAGTTCGAAATAAGATTTGTAATTCTTTTAGCTTTGAAAGCTAATCCGCTTGAAGCATCAGCAAAAATCGGTAAAGCAAATTTTGTAGAAAACATCTGAAGTAGATTTATAAACTCATCACTAAAATTTCCTGGTCCAATTGTTATAAGTCCACAACAATTTTTCTTAAGTAAAGCTGCAATACTTTCTGTATTTTTTTTTAATGAGCTCTTTAATGATATCTGTTTATCAACAGAAAATTTTATTGGCAACGCACAAGAAATTATACTTTCATCAATACTATCTGTAAATGAATCTGGTTCAAGTGGTTTTTCAAATGGAAGATTAAAATGAACTGGTCCAATATCTTCACTTACGGCAATGTTAGTAGCTTTAACAATATTTTCTTTAAAGGATTTAATTTTCTTTACATCAAGTTTTGGTAAGCCGGCATCATAAAAAAAACGAATATGATTTTTATAAATATTATCCTGGTTAATAGTTTGATTTGCGCCTGTGTTTCTCATATAAGCTGGACGATCGGCAGTGCAAATTATTAATGGAACACGATTTTGGTAAGCTTCAATTATTGCCGGGTATAATTCTGCTGTTGCAGTGCCGGAAGTTGTAACAATTAAAACAGGCGACTTGGTTTGCTTTGAAATTCCTAGAGCAAAAAACCCAGATGTACGTTCATCAATAATAACAAAAGATTTAATTTTATTGTTTTGCGAAATAGCATAAGTAAGTGATGTGCTTCTTGAACCGGGTGAAATGCAGGCATATTTAACTCCGTACTCAACAAGTTGATCAATAAAAATATTTGACCAAAAGTAATTACGATTAATTTTAATCTGCATTATTAAAAAGAGATAAAATTGGTTTTAACTTTAATACACTTTCTTCAAATTCTTCTTTTGGATCAGAGCCTTCAACTATTCCGCATCCGGCGTAAGCATACAGTTTATTATCTTTTACTAAAGCAGAGCGAATCGTAACAAAAAACTCTCCATAATAATCAGCATTAAACCATCCAACTATTCCTGAAAATAATCCACGATCAAAATCTTCAGTCTTTTCAATCATTTTTAGAGAAAGTTCTTTCGGAATTCCACAAACTGCTGGAGTAGGGAAGAGTGCAGAAATAATTTTAAATATTTGTTCTTTGGATTTAAGTGTTCCTGTAACAGATGTTTGTAAATGTTGTATGTTAGGAAGTTTTTTTACAATGGGATTTTTCACAACTTCAATTTTTTCAACAAATTCATTCACAGATTTGCGTATGTAATCGATAACAGCATCATGTTCAACATTATTTTTTTCGCTGCTTAAAAGATCATTCTCTAAAGCTTTATCCTGATCAGGGTTTTCGCCGCGCATTGTAGAGCCTGCTAATGCTTCTGTAAAAAAAGTATTGCCTGAAAATTTAATTAGAACTTCTGGTGTTGAGCCGAAGAAAATTGATTCATTTGATTTGTAAAGAAAATTAGTGCAAGTTGAAAAAATATTATTCAATTCATCAAAAGTTTTTTGCCAGTTAATTGGCGTAACAATATCATTATCAACACGGCGTGCAATTACAACTTTATCTATTCGCTCCTGTTTTATTTCTTCAACAACTGAAGTGATTTTATTTTTCCAGTTATCGTAAGCCTTATCATCATTAACTGGATTAACAATAGTTTTTCCATGTTTATAATCTTCTAATCGTGTTTCAAGATTGTATATCAATTCTGTTTCACGTTCGAGAAAATCATTAAAATTTTCGTGATGAGAAAAATTTTCCGAGAAAAAATTTGCGATTAAAAAACTTGTTCCTGAATGTTGAAACAAAATTATTTTTGGTACAATAAAATCAATATCACCAAAATCTTTCCATTCATCAGAATCTTTTTTAATAGGAAATTTTACAGATGTTAAAAATATAGGAAGATTAAACTCACTAAAATCAGAATGATTAGAAATAAGTTTACTTTTTAATTTTCTAATTTCATCAGCAAGTAATTCATATTTATCAAAACTGAATGATTGACGATTCAACTGTTCAAAAGAAAGAAATGAAATATTTACGTCTGGTTCCGAGTAGTAAAAAACATCTTCAGCTGTCTTAGCAAAATGCTCAAGCAGTAAAGTAAATTTTAACTGGCTGATTTTTACAGCATAACTAAAAAAAACTTTGTTCGGATCAACTAAGTTTTCAGTTAAATCATTTGATGTGTTTGCCGATATTTGGGATGTGTTACTCATAAATCTCTATTGTTTACAAAAGTAAAATTACGTGATTAGGGCAAAAGTTCATAAAGAGTTGGCTAAAAATTTATATCTTTTTCCACTGTTTCCAGAATTCTGAGATAACTGTCATATCTTTCATACGAAACTTTGCCATTTTCAAGAGCTTTTATTATGGCACAATCAGGTTCGTGATGATGAGTGCAAGTGTTAAATCTGCAATTATTTAGATAATTCTCAAATTCTTTAAAGTAATGACCCAAATCTTCTTTTCTTATTCCAAATGGATCAATTTCTCGAACTCCGGGAGTATCAAGAATATAAGTTTCATCACCAACATAAATCATAACAGTTGTAACTGTAGTGTGAGTTCCTTTTGAAGTATAATTACTAACCTCGCCAACTTTAAGGTTTAAATTGGGATAAAGCAAATTTAGTAAAGATGATTTTCCAACACCGCTTTGTCCCCAAAAAAGATTTTTCTTTCCTTCTAAATATTTGGCAAGATCAGTAAATCCGGAAGAATTTTTTGTAGATGTAAGAAAAACTCTGTATCCAATCTCTTTGTAAAGAGTTGCCCATTGATTTAAAGTTTCTTCATCAGCAAGATCAGTTTTATTGATTATAATATTTGTTTTGATGTGCGAACTTTCGCAAGCAACCAAAAATCTATCTAAAGTTTTATTATTAAAATCAGGTTCTAAAGTACTGACAATAATAAAAATGTTATCAATGTTGCAAGCAATTACTTGTTCAAGTCTTTCGCCGCGGTAACTTGCACCACGAGTTTTAATTGCTTTTCTGGAAAGATGATTTTTACGTTCAAGAATTTCATAAATNNTTCTTTCAAGAATTTCATAAATAACTCCGGTTCCATCATCGTTCATATCAAACAAAACCGAATCACCCACAACAGCAAAATCAGTAGTATAGAGTTTATCTTTTTTAAGATTAAAATCTTTTTTGAATTTACCTTTCAGTGTGCAGCGAACAATAGAATGATCTTTGTCTGAAAAGACATAAAAATCTTTACTTTCCGATCTGGCAATAATACCTTGAATGTTTTTCTCCTTTAAGATTATTATTTAATTTTTAATGTCTTCTGATAAAATTTAATAAACTTATCATATTCTTCCATAAAAGTTACTTTCCGATGATGCTCTGCTTGGTTAAGTATATATTTACATACTTTATCAACATCCGATTTTGATACAGAAAATGCTGCTGCACTATCTTGCCAACTAAATTGTCCTAAACATAATCTATTTTCATTAATAAATTTTTCTGAACTATCCATAATAATTTTAATTAAAGTTTCTTCAGAGATACTTGGTGATCGTGAAGCCAAAAAGTGAACATGTTCAGGATTTGCATAAATTGCATATAACTTAGAATCATTATTGTTTATTATACCAGTTACATATTTTTCAATTCGTTCTCTGTTATGTTCTTGTATAAATTGGAAACGATTTAATGTTGTTAGGATAAAATGCGTATATAGATTGTTGTATTTTATTATCATATTAAAATAATGGAATAAGGTTGTAGATTCGTTTCATAAAACGTCTACTAAGGTTAAAGCCAATCATATGTTTTAGTTCAATTTATTACTTAAAATTTATGCCTCAAACTTTTAGAACATTCAATAACTAAAGTTTTAAAATATTTTCCTAACCTTAGTAGAAAAATTAATACTAAAATTCTTAACCTTATTAGCTTATTATTTCTTGAAAAGTCAATTGTTCAAATCTTGTAACACTAAAAGTAAGATTACCTTAAGTTTTAGTTTAAAATAAAAAAGCACCACATCGAAAATATGGTGCTTAGATTGCTAATGCAATTAAATACTTTTAGAATCTGTACGTTGTGGTAAGCATTACAGTGCTGTGTTTTACATCCTGGTAAGTTCTTGAGAGATTAACATCATAATTATCACCGAGATCTTTCCACCAACCGTAGGCATAAGCTACATCTATTCCAATTTTACCATTTGCAAGATAGCCTAATCCACCGGTTAAATATTTATGATCAAATTCTGAATCATCATCTGCGAAAGCTGAAGGTTGATTCATAAATCCACCGCGAATTCTTAATCCAACTGTTGGTACTGTGTACTCAAATCCAACATTATAATTTAATCCTGAAGTTAGAACTTCTTTTATACTTCTGTTCATTTCGCTAATATAATTTGATGACAAACCTTCTCCATTACTAAATTCCATTTGTGAGTAATCAATATAAGTGGCTTCTGCACTTAAAATTATTCCTTTAAGATTAACAGCAAAAGCACCTGTTAATTCAAATGGAGTTGTAATATCATAGGATACATTATCATTATAACTTTCATCTAAATCATATCTTTGGCCAGTCCCAAATTCACTGAAACCTGTTAAAGAAAACTCTTCATTTATTGCAAATGTTTTTGGAAATTGTACAGTTGCACCAAATCTTGCTAAATCTTCTAATTGGTACATAAAACCAAGTTTAGCATTCCATCCGCCAAGTTCCCATTTAAGATTATTGCTTAAGTTGAATGTAAGAAAGTCATTTGTCTGAGGTTCTCCTG
>CXWK01002896.1_pt5 | contig 22183 bp, 33 predicted proteins | sample 590851 | NCBI WGS metagenome assembly CXWK01 (sample SAMEA3498364, study PRJEB10139) | wastewater metagenome | biome: wastewater treatment plant; material: activated sludge | place: Denmark | collected 2014-08-01
TGAAAATAAAAGCTATTCACTAAAACTTAAAGAAGATGACAAACTTCGCGCATATATTAGAAGCAGATTAAAAAAAGCGGGTATCTCAAGAATAGTTATTGACAGAACATCTAAAAATATTATTCTAACAATCCACACATCAAGACCCGGTGTCGTTATAGGAAAGAGTGGAAAAGAAATTACTCAGTTAGAAGAAGAATTAAAAAGAGTTACTAGTAAAGATGTAAAAGTACAGATATCAGAAATAAAAAGACCCGAGTTGGATGCTTATCTCGTTGCTGAAAATATTGCGAATCAACTTGCTGGTAGAGTTTCATTTAGAAGAGCTATGAAGACTTCAATTACGGCTGCAATGAGAATGGGCGCTGAAGGTATACGGATTATGTGTGCAGGACGACTTGGTGGAGCTGAAATGGCTAGAACAGAGCAGTATAAAGAAGGTAGAATACCACTTCATACTATTAGAGCTGATATAGATTATGCAAATGGTAGAGCTGAAACAATTTATGGTTCTATCGGAATAAAAGTTTGGATTTGCCGTGGTGAAATTCTTGGCAAAAGAGTTACTGAATAAAATCGCTTAGGAGTTTTTTTTTATGTTAATGCCCAAAAGAGTTAAATACAGAAAATCGCAGCGCGGAAGAAGAGCTGGTAAAGCTTATAGAGGAAGCACCGTTGCATTTGGTGATTTTGGATTAAAAGCAATGGAACCAGCTTGGATAACGAGCAGACAAATTGAAGCTTGTCGTGTTGCCTTAACCAGAAAAATGAAGAGAGATGGAAAAGTTTGGATTAGAATTTTTCCTGATAAACCGGTTTCAAAAAAACCACTTGAAACAAGAATGGGTAAAGGTAAAGGCGCTCCTGAATTTTGGGTAGCTGTTATTAAACCTGGAAGAGTTATGTTTGAAGTTGCTGGCATTACAAAAGAGTTAGCAAGTGAAGCTTTGAAATTATGTTCACACAAACTTCCGATCAAAACTAAAGTTGTAAGCAGACCAGATTACGAATAAAAAGAGAATTTAATAAAATGAAATTACATGAAATAAAAGAAATGACAAGTGATGAACTTGTTAAGAGAATTGAAGAAGAAGAAAAAAATATGGTAGATCTTCGTTTCTCTCATCAGCTAAAACAATTGAGTAATACTTCTAAATTAAGACTTGCTAAAAAGGATATTGCTAGAATGAAAACTATTTTAAGTGAAAGATTGAGTTCTGAAAAAGCAACTCAAAAAGATATACAGGAAGGAGCTAATGCTTAAAATGGTAGAACGTGCGTTAAGAAAAACCAGAATTGGTGTTGTTGTTAGCAGTAAAATGGACAAGACAATTACAGTTGCAATTGAAAGAAAAGTTCCTCATCCTATTTATAAAAAGTATTTTAAGAAAACCACTAAATTGATGGCACATGATGAAAAGCAGGAATGTGGATTAGGGGACAAAGTTAAAATTATGGAAACACGCCCGCTTAGCAAAAATAAAAGGTGGCGTCTTGTAGAAATTGTTGAAAAAGCCAAGTAAGGAGACTTTATAAAATGATTCAGGAAGAAACCAATTTAATCGCTGCGGATAATTCCGGTGCTAAAAGAGTTAGATGCATCCGCGTACTTGGCGGTAGTGATAGAAAATATGCAACCGTTGGTGATACCATCGTTGTTTCAGTTAAAACTGCTATTCCTAATGGAACAGTTAAAAAAGGTGAAGTATCACGAGCAGTAATAGTTAGGACTAAAAAAGAAGTCAGAAGAAAAGATGGATCATATATTAGATTTGATGAAAATGCTGCTGTATTAATAAACAATCAAAATGAACCAAAAGGTACACGTATCTTTGGGCCTGTTGCAAGAGAATTAAGAGAAAGACAGTTTATGAAAATTGTTTCTTTAGCACCAGAAGTAATATAAGGATTTACGATAAATGAAAATTAGAAAAAATGATACTGTTACAGTTATTGCCGGAAATGATAAAGGCAGAAGCGGAAAAGTTTTAAAAGTTTTTCCTAAAACATTACGTATTATAATTGAAGGAATTAATCTTAGAAAAAGGCATACTAAGCCAACTCAAAGAGCACCACAGGGCGGCATACAGGAAAAAGAAGCTCCTATTCATGTTTCAAACGTTATGATACTAGATCCAAAATCAAATAAACCAACTAGAATTGGTGCAAAAGTAATTTTGGATGAGAAGACAGGTAAAAAGAAAATTGCTAGAGTTAGTAAAGCCTCTGGCGAGATGATTCCTTAACAAATTTATTCCAATAGAGTTTATAGAATGGCTGAAAAGAAAACTAAAAAATCAGATAAAGAAACGCAGAAGAAAGAAACTACAAAAGAAGCTCCTGCTGCTAAAAAAGAAAATGTAAAAGAAGTTAGAATTACTCCTAGATTGGGAGAAATCTATAAAAAAGATATTATTCCTGCTTTGGTAAAAACTTTTAGTTATAAAAGTGTCTAGCAAGTTCCTAAGTTGGATAAAATTGTTGTTAATATGGGCGTAGGTGCTGCTGTTGCTGACCAAAAAATTATGGATGAAGCAGTTAAAGAACTTGAAACAATTACTGGGCAGAAGGTAAGTGTTAGAAAATCCAAAAAAGCTATTTCAAATTTTAAGTTACGAGAAAACATTAATATTGGAGCTATGGTAACTTTAAGAAAAGATAGAATGTATGAATTTCTTGATCGCTTAATAAATATAGCATTACCAAGAGTTAGAGACTTTAAAGGATTATCTGATAAGTCTTTTGATGGAAGAGGAAATTATACACTTGGTGTTAAAGAACAGATTATTTTTCCAGAAATTAATGTTGATAAAATTACACGTGTAATGGGTATGGATATTACACTTGTTTCAACTGCTAATAGTGACAATGAAGCATTTGAATTATTAAAAGCCTTTGGCATTCCATTTAGAAAAAAAGAAGTTAAATAAGGATTTAAAGGAGATTTAATGGCAAGACTTAGTATTATTGCCCGTGACCAAAAAAGAAGAAAGCTTAACGAAAAGTTTAAAAAGCTTAGAGAAGAACTTAAAGAAAAAGGTGATTATGATGCTTTGCAAAAGCTTCCTCGCAATTCATCTCCTGTTAGATTAAAAAATCGTTGCATGTTTACTGGTAGAGGAAGATCTTACTACCGTAAATTTGGCGTGTCTAGATTAGTTCTCAGAGAGATGGCTCTCCGAGGTGAGATTCCAGGTTTAAAAAAATCAAGTTGGTAGGAGTTTATTATTATGTCAGTTACTGATCCGATATCAGATTTTTTGCTAAGAATTAGAAATGCTTCGAAAGCAAAGAAACTAAGAGTTGAAATTCCTGCTTCAAAAATGAAGTTAGGTTTAGCTGAAATATTAAAAAAAGAAAGTTACATTCATGATTTTGCCGTTATCGAAGACAGCAAACAAAATGTCATTAAAATTCAGTTAAAGTATAGAGATGGTTCATCTGCAATATCCGGTTTAAAAAGAATTAGCAAACCTGGATTGAGAATCTACAAAGATGCAGAAAAACTACCACGAGTTTTAAATGGATTAGGCACAGCCGTTATATCCACATCTAAAGGATTAATGACAGACAAAGAGGCTAGAAGTCAATCTGTTGGCGGTGAAATAATTTGTTATATTTGGTAATTTTTTTGACGGAGAATAAAAGTGTCTAGAATTGGAAAAAAAATAATTGAAATACCTGCAGGTGTAACTGTTGCAATTGATGGAAATGTTGTAAAAGTTAAGGGCCCTAAAGGTGAACTTCAAAGAGCATTTCATCAAAACATGAAAGTTGAGATGAAAGACTTACAAATTGAAGTAAAAAGACCTGATGATCTTAAAGAGAATAGAGCTTTGCATGGTTTAACACGTGCTCTAATTCAAAATATGATTATTGGTGTTACTGCTGAATACAAAAAAAGTTTAGATATTGTTGGAGTTGGATATAAAGTTGAGTTAAAAGGAAGTAACATTTTGTTAAATATGGGTTACTCACACCCAATCTTTTTTATTCCACCTACAGGAATTAAGATAGAAGCACCGACACCAACACAAATAGTTATATCAGGAATTGATAAACAATTAGTTGGTCAGGTTGCCGCTAAAATAAGATCTATACGTAAACCAGAACCTTACAAAGGTAAAGGTATTAAATACTCAAATGAACATATTTTGAGAAAAGCCGGCAAGACTGCAGGTAAATAATTCTAATGGAGTTTAGACCAAAATGATAAAAAGAAATAATAATATAAGATTAAGATCTAAAACTAGAATCAGAAAAAAAATTTCTGGTACTTCAGAAATGCCAAGACTTACTGTCTACAGAAGTCTTAATCAGATTTATGCCCAGATCATTGATGACTCAACTGGCAGTACTTTAGCATCTGCTTCATCATTGTCTAAAGAACTTATTGATGAAGTTAAAAATTTAAAAGGCAAAGTATCTAAAAGTAAACTTGTAGGTAGTTTGGTTGCTAAAAAAGCATTAGAACAAAAAATTTCTAATGTAGTTTTTGATCGTAATGGATATCGATATCACGGACGAGTTCAAGCTGTAGCCGAAGGTGCCCGTGAAGCCGGATTAAAATTTTGAAAATTGCCGGATCGTCTAATGGTAGGACTACGCCCTTTGGAGGCGTCTGTAGAGGTTCGAATCCTCTTCCGGCAACCAAAGTGTTAAGAAAATTTATTTAATTAATGATTGTTTGGAGATTTATTTGAAAGCTGTAAAATCAACTGAAACTGAAGGACTTAAAGAAAAAGTTGTTCACATTAACAGAGTTGCTAAAGTTGTTAAAGGTGGACGCAGATTCAGCTTCAACGCCATTGTTGTTGTTGGTAACGGAAACGGTGTAGTAGGAGTTGGTCTTGGAAAAGCTAACGAAGTTACTGATGCAATTTCTAAAGGAATTGATGATGCTAAAAAAAATGTAGTAAAAGTTTCAATTATAAAAGGAACAGTTGCTCACGAAATTTTAGGTAAATTTGGTGCTGGTAAAGTTTTACTAAAACCAGCTTCTCCAGGTACCGGGTTAATCGCTGGTGGTGGAGTTAGAGCAGTTTTAGAAGCAGCAGGCATTACTGATATTCTTACAAAATCATTAGGTTCAAGTAATCCACACAATCAAGTTAAAGCTACACTTGATGGTTTATTGCAGCAAATTGATGCAAGAAAAATGGCTTCAAAAAGAGGCATTTCAATAAAAGATTTGTTCATTAGCTCCAACTGAGGATACAATGGGAAAAATTAAAATTATTCAGACAAGAAGTGTAATTGATAGACCAAAAAATCAAAAAGCGACTATTGAAGCTTTGGGATTAGGTAGACCGAATTGGGAAAAAATACACAATGATACTCCTCAAATTAGAGGTATGGTTAAAAAAGTAACACACTTGGTTAAAGTGGAAGAATTAAAAGATTAATAAGGTTTTATAATGGATATTTTAAGTAATCTTAAATACGCAAAAGGCTCAAGAAAAAATCGTAAACGTGTTGGTAGAGGTGAAGGTTCCGGCCACGGTGGACAATCTACAAGAGGTATGAATGGCCAGTTATCCAGATCAGGTGCTAAACATAAAGCTTGGTTTGAAGGTGGTCAAATGCCGCTTCAGAGAAGAGTTCCCAAATTCGGGTTTACAAATATTTTCAAAATTGAATATCAAGTTGTAAATGTTAATGCACTTCAAAAATTAGTTGATTCAAAAGTAGTAACTGATCAAACTATAAATGCAGAAGTATTAAAGAAATTGGGATTGGTTTCAAGTTCAAAAAAACCAATCAAAATTTTAGGTAAAGGTGATGTTAAAGCTAAATTAAATTTGGCAGTAACAGATTTCAGCAAATCAGCTCAGCAAAAAATTGAAGCAGCTGGTGGAACTATAACAAAGATATAGCATAAAAACAGATGTCAAGATTTACAGATACCTTCAGAAATATTTTTAAGATCCACGAACTTAGACAGCGTATACTATATACATTAGCATTGCTGTTTATTGTAAGATTGGGTTCGCATCTAACCATCCCCGGTGTTGATTCTGTTCTGCTTTCAGAAAGCATGAAGAATGCTTCATCAGATAATCTTTTTGGATTATATGATCTTTTTGTTGGTGGTGCATTTTCAAATGCAGCAATTTTTGCTTTAGGAATTATGCCATACATTTCTGCATCAATTATTTTGCAGTTAATGGGTGCCGTAGTTCCATATTTTCAAAAGTTGCAGCAAGAAGGTGAAGAAGGCAGAAAGAAAATAACGCAGTTAACCAGATACGGAACTGTATTAATTTCAGCAATGCAAGCTTGGGGTGTTACTGTTAGATTACTAAATATTCAGGTGCAAGGTTTACCCATCGTTCCGGAAGCTGTTCAAGGATTTGGTTGGATTGTTTCTACTATAGTAATTCTAACGGCTGGCACTATGTTTATGATGTGGATGGGCGAACAGATTACCGACAAAGGAATTGGAAACGGTATTTCACTTATAATCTTTATTGGAATTATTGCACGTTTCCCAATTGCATTATTAGATGAATACAGGTTGATCACTGCTGGTCAAAGATCAATAATTATAGAGATCATTATCTTTGCCTTTATGTTTTTTATCATAGCAGGTGTTGTTTTAGTTACTCAGGGCACTAGAAAAATACCAGTACAGTATGCAAAAAGAGTTGTTGGAAGAAAAGTATATGGCGGTGTCACTCAGTATATTCCTTTAAGAGTTAATACCGCTGGTGTTATGCCAATTATATTTGCACAGTCAATTATGTTTATACCAAGCACAGTATTATCATTTTTTCCTGACAATCAGTTTCTACAAACTCTTTCAGGATACTTTGTATTTACATCACCAGTCTATTCATTCTTTTACGCATTGATGATTATATTCTTTACATATTTTTATACGGCAATAGCATTCAACCCAAAAGACGTTGCGGATAATATGAAAAAGCAAGGTGGGTTTATTCCAGGTATTAGACCAGGAAAACAAACATCTGAATTTATAGATAATATTTTAACAAAGATTACATTACCCGGATCAATATTCCTAGCTATCATTGCAATTTTACCTGCATTTGTATCTGCTTGGGGAGTTTCTGGAAATTTTGCTCAATTTTTTGGCGGTACAAGTTTGTTAATTGTTGTTGGTGTAGCGCTTGATACTTTACAACAAATTGAATCGCACTTGTTAATGAGGCATTATGATGGATTTATGAAATCGGGTAAAATAAAAGGTCGAAGATAATTATTTGTGATTTTAATAAAATCCAAAAAAGAAATTGATTTTATAAAAGAGAGTTGCAAGATAGTTGCTGAAACACTTCAACTACTCAAAGGAAATATTAAAGCTGGGATTACAACTTTAGAACTTGATAAGATTGCTGAAGATTATATAAGAAGTAATAATGCAACGCCAGCATTTAAAGGTTATTCACAAGGTGGTGCTCCAGGTTTCCCAGGTTCAATTTGCGCTTCGATTGATGATGAAGTTGTACACGGGATTCCAAGTTCAAGAGTTCTAAAAGATGGCGAATTAGTGTCGATTGATATTGGCGTTCTAAAGAATGGATATTATGGAGATGCTGCACTTAGCGTTGCAGTTGGTATTATTGATGAAGAAAAAATTAAGTTAATGGAAGTTACTGAGCGTTCTTTACATCTTGGAATTGAACAAGCAGTTGTTGGTAATCGTGTTCACGATATTTCAAACGCTGTTCAGGTTTTTGTTGAGGAGAATGGATTTTCAATTGTTAGGGATTTATGTGGGCATGGTGTTGGAAAGTTTCTTCATGAAGATCCTTCGATTCCAAATTTTGGTAGAAAAAGTACTGGTCCTAAACTAAAAAATGGAATGACTTTAGCAATAGAACCTATGGTAAATGCTGGCAAATATGAGGTTGTAACAGCTAAAGATGGATGGACAATAATTTCAGCAGACGGTTCTACATCTGCACATTTTGAACATACAATTTTGATAAATAATAATTCGCCGGAAATATTGACAGTTTGTTAAATGGCTAAACAAGGACCGATAAAAATAGATGGAATTATCACTGAGACTTTACCTAATGCAACATTTAGAGTAAAACTTGATAATGGTCATGAAATACTTGCACATATATCCGGCAAGATGAGAATGCATTTTATAAAAATTTTAGTTGGAGATAAAGTTTCGATTGAACTATCTCCTTACGATCTGACAAAAGGCAGAATTACTTACAGGTATAAATAGGAACAATTAAAATGAAAGTTAGAGCATCTGTTAAAAAGATTTGCGATAAATGTAAAGTTATAAAACGCAAGGGTGTTGTAAGAGTTATTTGCAAGAACCCTAAACACAAACAACGTCAAGGTTAAAAATAAAGGAGTATATCATTGGCTCGTATAGCTGGAGTTGATTTACCAAAAAATAAAAAAGTGTTGTATGGCTTACAATACATCTATGGTATAGGTGAGTTTACAGCCGCAACAATTTTAGAAAAAGCTAAAGTTAGTCCTATCAAAAAAGTTTCTGATTTGACTGATGAAGAAGTTGCTGAGATTAGAGCTGTGATAACTGCTGAATACAGAGTTGAAGGAGCATTACGTTCTGAGGTTCAGCAAAATATAAAGAGATTAATGGATATTGGTTCTTACAGAGGTGTTAGACATCGTAAAAGTTTACCTGCTCGAGGTCAGCGAACTAGAACTAATTCCAGAACTAGAAAAGGCAAGAGAAGAACTGTTGCTGGTAAGAAAAAAGCACCTTCTAAGAAATAATATATGATACACGGAGGATCTAGAATTGGCTAAAACTGTAAAAAAAGTTAAGAAAAAAACGCACGTTGATTCAAATGGTGTTGCACATATTAAAGCAACATTTAATAACGTTCTTGTTACAATAACAGATATATATGGAAACACTGTTTCTTGGTCATCTGCAGGTAAGAACGGGTTTAAAGGATCAAGAAAAAATACACCTTTTGCTGCACAAGTTTCTGCTGAAGCAGCTGGTAAAGAAGCGTATGATTTAGGAATGAGAAAGATTGAAGTTTTTGTTAAGGGGCCTGGCTCCGGAAGAGAAGCAGCTATTAGAGCATTACACACTGCAGGTTTAACTATCTCATCTATAAAAGATGTTACACCTATTCCTCATAACGGATGCAGACCACCTAAGAAAAGAAGAGTTTAATTTATTGGAGATTCATTAAATGGCAAGATATACTGATTCAGTTTGTAAATTATGTAGAAGAGAAAGACAGAAGCTTTTCCTAAAAGGACAGAAGTGTTTTTCGGAGAAATGTCCTATAGAGGAAAAGAATTATCCTCCAGGACAACATGGATTATCGCGAAGAGCAAAAGTTTCTGAATACGGAGTACAATTAAGGGAAAAACAAAAGATAAAAAGATCTTATGGTTTATTAGAAACCCAGTTTAGAAATTATTTTGAAAAAGCAAATAAGCAAAAAGGAAGAACTGGCGAAAATTTAATAAAGATACTTGAAAGAAGATTAGACAATGTTGTTTTTAGATTAGGTTTTGCATCATCTAGAAAACAAGCAAGACAACTTATTACGCACAGACATATTTTAATAAATAATTCTCTGGTTACAATTCCTGCTTATTTGTTAAAAGCTGGTGATATTATTCAGGTAAAAGAGAAAAGTAAAAAATTAGATGCAATTCATAATTCACTAAAAAGAGTAAAAGATAATACATACAGCTGGCTTACAGTTGATAAAGCATCTCTCTCAGGTACTTTTGTACAAATACCAGAGCGAGCAGATGTTCCATTGAACGCTAATGAGCAATTAGTAGTTGAGCTTTACTCGAAATAAAATTTTTAATTAGAATAAGATAGAGGATAATAATGAGCGTATCATCTTTAAAGATGCCTGAAGCTGTTGTTCTTGATGAAGCCAATTACACGAATTCGTTTGGAAGATTTACACTACAACCACTTGAAAGAGGTTATGGTGTAACTCTAGGTAACTCACTTCGCAGAGTACTTTTATCATCTTTGCAAGGTTCTGCAATTACATCTGTTAAGTTTAGTGGTGTATTGCATGAGTTTACTACGATCGAAGGAATTGTAGAGGATGTTTCTGAGATTATTTTAAATCTCAAACAAGTTAGAATGAAATTTCTTTCTAAGAAACCAAATAAAATTGATATTTCACTTGCTGGACCAGGCGAATTTACGGCTGCGGATATACAAAAAGCTAGTAATGAGGTTGAAATATTAAATCCTGACCTACACATTGCCACACTTAATAAAAATGCTAAGATTGATGTTGAAATTCGTGTTGGTAAAGGCGTTGGTTATGTTCCTGCGTCAGAAAATGTATCACCTGAGCAAACAATTGGTGTGATTCCGATAGACTCAATATTTACCCCAATTAAAGTTGTAAAGTACTTGGTTGAAAATGTAAGAATTGGTGATAAGAACGATTTTGAAAAGCTTACAATGGAAATTACAACTGATGGATCAATTACACCTGACGATGCACTTACTCAAGCAGCTAAGATTTTGAGAGAACATGTTCAGTTGTTTATTAATTTTGATCTTGAACAAGAAGAAGAACAGAATGTAAGTCAAAAAGACAGTGAAACTGAAAGAATCAAAAAAATATTGTTAACTCCAGTTGATGATCTTGAACTTAGTGTGAGATCACATAATTGTCTTAAAGCAGCTAACATTAAAAATTTAGCTGAATTAGTTAGAAAAGATGAGCAAGAAATGCTCAAGTTTAGAAATTTCGGAAGAAAGTCCTTAGCTGAGTTAATGGAAATTGTTGAAACTCTTGGGCTTGATTTTGGAATGGATGTAGATAAATATATTAAAGAAGATTCTGATTCAAATTAATTTAGATAGGTTTTTAAATGATACACAGCGTTAAAGGAAGAAAATTAGGTAGAACTGCAAGTCATCGTGCTGCATTACTTAATTCATTAGCTACTTCCCTTTTAAAATATAAAAGAATAAAAACTACTGAAGCAAAAGCAAAAGAAGCTAGAACTTTTGTGGAAAAATTAATTACTAAAGCTAAAAAGAATGATTTACACGTACGACGTCAGGTGATAGCAGTTGTAAATGATAAAGACGTTGTGAAAGAACTTTTTAGTGAAATAATTCCTAAAATTGGTGAAAGACCAGGCGGTTATACAAGAGTTGTAAAACTTGGTAATCGTAATGGTGATGCTGCACCAATGGCCATTCTTGAGTTAGTTGACTATAATGATGTTGCTAACAAAAAAGCTGAGGAACACAAAGAAAAACGTGAACTTAAAGCAAAAGAAAAAGCTGAAAAACGTTCGAGTGATGGTATTGAAGAAGCTAATGTTGTTGAAGAAAAATTAGATAAAAAAAATAAGTAATAATTTATAAAGTGTATTATTATAAAGAGTAATCGTTAAATCGGTTACTCTTTTTTTTATTATGTTTGAAAACCAAAAATTTATTGCATCCGCTTTTAGTATAGCCGAATTACCAAAAGAAAAACTTCCCGAAGTAGTGCTTTGTGGAAGATCCAATGTTGGCAAATCTTCATTTATTAATTCACTTTTTAATAGAAAGAACTTAGCCAAAACCAGTTCCACGCCAGGAAAAACAAGATCAATAAATTATTATGATATAGACTCGAAATTTTATTTAGTTGATTTGCCCGGATATGGATATGCAAAGATTAGTCAATCTGAAAGGAAAAAATGGGGTAAACTGATAAATGATTTTTTTACTACATCAAAAAACATTGTTTTAACTGTTCATGTTTTAGATAGCAGACATAAACCGACTGAATTGGACATTCAACTTAATAATATGTTAAGGAATTTAAATTTGCCGTATTTGGTACTTCTTAATAAATCAGATAAGCTTAAACAGTCTGAATTCGCAAAAGGTGTAAAACAGGTTAAAGAATTTTTTCCTGAACTATTACTAAATGAAAATCTTTTTTATTATTCATCAGTAAAAGGGACAGGATCCAAAGAAATTAAAAAAGTACTAACCGCATTATTTTATTAAATAGTTTATATCTTTGCTAGACAAAGTTTGTAAATTTTTTAGTATAACTTTATCTTTATAACAACTTAAACTATTAATCTGACTGTAAGAACTATTTCGAATGGATAAAAGACAAAAAAAGCGAATACTTATATTTTTACTAGTTCCTATTCTTGCTGCTATCCTTTTTATTACGGATGACTTACTCATACGTGTCATTACAATTGCAGTTATTGTAATATATGTTGCCTTCATAATCTTTCTAAGAGATTCTGTTAGATTTGATGGCAGATATTCGATTAATGAAAAAGATGACATTGATGAAGATTATAATATTCCTTCAGTTAGTGATCATGATGAATCTTTTAAAATAGTTTCTAAAACCTCCAAAGTAGAAGTAATTACTGCTGATAATTATACGCCTGATTTCAAAACCCCAAAAACAACTTTAATACCGCCTGATCTGCGCGAAAGATTTGATGAGATTGCAAATGAATCATTACCGCACGAGATTGGACATGACGGGCAGTTTGCTTTTGCATTAGAAAAAATGTTAACTGTAATTAAGGATGCTTACTCCGCACATACTGCAATATTTTTTTGGTACAATAAGAAAAAAGAAAAGTTAACAATTGAAAAATTTGTTTCTGCCTCACCTAATGAAATAGCAAAGAGAAAATTTGATATTGAAGATGATATATTGAGTAAAATCGTTCAGAAAGGTGAACCAGAATTACTGAGTGATATATCTCCGGCAGCAGAATCTGATGTTATTCGATATTATGACCGTGGACAGGGAATAAGAAGCTTTGTCGGTGTTCCACTGTTTTATGAAGGTTCACTGATAGCTATTCTAGCAATAGATGCAAAGGTTGGTGATTCTTTTGGAATTGAAACTATTTATTCTCTGGGAAGATTTGTAAGAGTTATTACAATGATTATTCAAATCTTTGAAGAAAAGCATTCAGATTCAATTTCTCAGCAGAGATTAAAAGGTTTGCTTAATTTAATTGGGCCAGAAACTAATTTTGATACTGAGGAAAATCTACTTACTTCAATGCAAGACGCTATGAGTGAATTAGTAGAATGGGATGCGTTAGTTTTTGTTTATTTCAAACCAGTCGAACAAAAATTTGAAGCTTTTAGAGTGAATAATAAAACTTCCTTAAAATATATTGGACAAGGATTACAAATTGATCTTTCTGGTACTCTTGTAGGGAAAGCAATTTTATCCGGTTTACCAGTTAAGATTGATGATACTTCCGCAGACAATTATAAAAGATTTTCTAAATCTGAGGATCTTACTTTTGATGGATCATTTTTGGCTATCCCTTTAATTTATGGTAATCAAAATTTTGGTGTTTTATGTTTTGAGAGCCTAAAGAAAAACGCTTATACAAATTCTGATATTAAATTTCTTAAAAACTCAATTCATATAATTTCATACATAATATATTCACATTCATCACAAACACTTATAAAAAGCTTGATAGCTCTTGATATGGAAACCAGAGCTTTAAATTTAGAAACATTTAAAGAGCGACTAAGTTCTGATCTGTATAAAGCTAACTCTCTAAATTTGCCTGGCGCTATAGCATTGGTAAAGATTGATGAATTTTTAGAACAAGAATCTTTGTTTGATGGTGATCCGTTACCCAAAGTTTTAAAAGTTGTTGCTGAATCAATTGCTAAAGAAATGACTCCACTTAATATCTTTGGCAGAGTAGAAGAAAAAGTATTTGCAGTTTACTTTTTTAACACTGATGCAAAAAATGTTTTTATATGGGCTGAAAAACTTAGAGTTAAAATTGCTCGGAAACCAATTGCCGTAGTTTCAAAACAAAATACATATACAATTTCGGTTGGTGTGGCATCCACGCATGGTAAGTTAGATACCGACGATGTAATTCGGAACGCTGAATTAGCATTACAGAAAGCAGTTGAAAAAGGCGGAAACGCCGTAAGAAATATTAACTAATTTTATCTTACCTAATTAATTAACCTGTATGAATAATTTTTTTATCATTGTACTTGATGGTGTTGGTATTGGAGAATTACCAGATGCAGATCTTTACGGTGATGGTGGAAGCAATACAATTTGTAATATTGCAAGCAATCTAAATGGCATTTACTTACCCAATCTGCAACAACTTGGTCTTGGCAATATCATTCCGATTAAAGGCATTGAAAGTAATCAGTATCCTTTAGCATCATTTGGGAAAATGGCAGAGCTTTCAAAAGGTAAAGACAGCACAACAGGACATTGGGAATTGAGTGGCCTTTTTGTGGACACGGATTTTGATTACTTCCCTAATGGGTTTCCACAATATCTGATTGAAAAATTTCTAACGGCAACAGGATGTAAGAACATTTTAGGTAACAAAGCAGCATCCGGTACTGAGATAATTAATGAATTAGGTGATGAACATATTAAAACAGGGTTTCCAATAATCTACACTTCAGCGGATTCTGTTTTTCAAATTGCGGCACATCAGGATATAATTCCAGTAGAAAAACTTTTCGATATTTGTGAGAAGACACGGAATGAGGTTTTATCTGAACCATTAAAAGTTGGAAGAGTGATTGCGCGTCCATTTTTAGGTGCAAATGGTAATTATCAAAGAACTGTTTACAGAAAAGATTATTCTTTAAATCCACCATCCGAAACAATACTAGATCTGTTGTGTAAAGAAAATATTCAAACAGTGGCCATTGGAAAGATTAACGATCTTTTTAATTATCGTGGAATTTCAGTTCAGGTAAAAAGTAAATCAAATCAAGAAGGATTTCATAACCTTCTTGAAGCTGTTGAAAAATATAGTAACAGTCTGATATTTATTAATCTTGTTGATTTTGATGTTTATTTTGGGCACCGAAATGATGTTAAAGGATTTGCTGAAGCTTTAAAAGCATTTGATGATTTTCTACCAGCATTTTTAGGTAAACTTCATACTTCAGATAGAGTCGTTTTTACAGCTGATCATGGAAATGATCCAACAACTCCAAGTACCGATCATAGCAGAGAATATGTTCCATTATTGTATTTTGGTAAAAATAAAATGGCGAGTAATTTAGGGATCAGGAAAACATTTGCGGATGTTGGGAAAACAGTTGCTAACTATTTTAACATTAAGAATGAATTAAAAGGAATTAGCTTTTTAGATGAGTAAAGAAGAAATAAATAATCTTGAATCGGGTGACCTAATTAATTTTGATATTAATATAATTAGAAAGATTTCAGAAGTTCAAGAATTACCTGAAGAAGTAGTTAAAAACTTTCTAAGATGCTCTGGTTCGTTAGCTAAAACCAACTTTGAAAGCAGATATAAAATAAATGGACAAAGCTCCCAAATATCTAATTGAAACAGATATACTTATTCAACATTTAACCACAAATCATCCATTTGATTCATTTCTAACAAAATTAATGCAATTAGGAATTTGCTTTACATCGGTTTTTAATGCTTCTGAACTTTTACTACTTTCAAATTCTGACAATGAAATTAAAAAAATTAAAGAATTACTTTATGCCTTAAAAGTTCTTGGTATTCATTCCAGATATAGCCTCTTAATTCCTGATCACTCGAATAAATTCTATAATATACGTGATGCTTTGTTTTATATATTAGCTGAAGTCAATCGATTAACTATAGTCTCTTTAAAACCAGAAAAATATACTGGAATAAAAGCCCCATCAGTTCACCCAATGAATTTATTGTAGTTTTCTGTTTTTTGAAAATAGTATTACTTTATTTTAATGTAATTCATCTCTATTTTTATTATAAGTAATTGGTATAACTAAAAGAACTTATTAATAATTGTAAATCAGCGCTTGCTCAAAGAAATATTTTATTATTAACGATGCGAATAGTAAAACAATTTACAAATAGAGAGACACAATCTTTAGATAAATATCTACAAGAGATTGGAAAAGTTGATTTACTTACTCCTGAGCAGGAAATTGAATTGACTGTCAGGATGAAAAAAGGCGATCACGCTGCTATGGAATTACTTACAAAGGCAAATCTTAGATTTGTTGTCAGTGTTGCCAAGCAGTATCAAAATCAAGGTTTATCATTGGGTGATTTGATAAATGAGGGTAATCTTGGTCTTATTAAGGCTGTTCGTCGGTTTGATGAAACAAGAGGATTTAAGTTTATTTCGTATGCTGTATGGTGGATCAGACAATCGATTTTACAGGCATTAGCTGAGCAATCCAGAATTGTAAGGTTGCCCCTGAATAGAGTTGGCGCTTTAAATAAAATTGGGAAAGCTTACAGTAATTTGAAACAGGAATTTGAAAGAGAACCAAGTCCTGAAGAAATTGCCCAAGTTTTAGAAATGGACGTTGAGGATATCGCCGCTGCTATGAAGATTTCTGGCCGACATGTTTCTGTAGATGCTCCTTTTTCGTCAGGTGAAGAAAATAGTTTACTTGATGTTATTGAAAATGATCAGCAGCCATCGCCTGATAATGAATTAATTTCAGAATCACTAAAGACTGAAATAAAGAATGTCCTTGATATTTTACCAGCTAGAGAAGCTGAAGTGATCAGATTATATTTTGGGTTGGATGGTGAGTTTTCAATGACCTTAGAAGAAATTGGAGAAAAGTTTAATCTTACAAGAGAACGAGTTCGACAAATTAAGGAAAAAGCAATTAGAAAATTAAGACACAATTCAAAAAGTAAAAATTTAAAATCGTATCTTGGATAATTTATGCATAAACTGAAAACAGTGCTTATTATTTTATTCTTCGTTGTATCCGCAATTAGCTTTATAAACTGTTCAAGCACATCCGGAACATTAAGATATAATGGAAAAGAAGATAAGCAATTATCAAATACCAATGCAGAATTTAGATATAGTGGAAATACTGAACCTAATGATGATTCTTTAGTGATATTTGAAGATGAAGATGTTCCGGAATTTCAGGATCCGAGCGATTTACCCGAAAATGAATCTAAAATAGATTTAACATCTTTAATGAAAAGTCTTGATGAAAAATCTAACAGTTCAGATGGAGAAATGCTTTTATCATCCAAAAGAGATTTGATGATTATGGAAATAATCAAATATATGAATACACCTTATAAATATGGCGGAAATTCTTTGAATGGAATTGATTGCAGTGCCTTCACTCAAAATGTTTATAGAGATTCGTGGTTGTTAAATATTAATCGATCAGCAAGAGAACAATATAAGCAGGGGATAATAATAAATGATAGATCTGAATTGAAGTTTGGTGATTTGGTTTTTTTTAATACAAGAAGACGAGTTAAACCCGGACATGTTGGAATTTATATTGGTGAAAATCTATTCGCTCATGCCTCATCCAAACTTGGTGTAACTATTTCATCTTTAGAACATGATTATTATAATAAACGCTATATGGGTGCTCGAAGAATTGAAGATGATGAATTATTAAATTAAACAAAAAAAGCTGTTCAATTGAACAGCTTTTTTAAGTTTATAAACTTATTAACTACAACCTGTGGTTGCACCACAAGTCATACATTTCAAACAAGTTCCATTTCTTACCATTGTTATACTTTGGCATTCTGGGCAAATATCGCCGGTATACCCATTTTCGATTGCTTGTTTAACTTTTACTGTCATGCTGTTAACTGTTTTTGTTGAAATATCCTGCATTGAACTACTTCTGGAACTACTAGAAAAATCAAATGAATCGGGATTCTCTTTGTCAAGTTCAACAACCCTTTCACTAATCAATTCTTCACTTTCAAATTCCGGCTCACTTAATTTTTTAACTATACTTCGAGAAGCTCTGGAGGTAATTTCTTCTGTTCCAACGTGTGCTAAATCGTTTCTTCCTAGATACGTTACTGCTAATTCTCTGAAAATATAATCTATTACAGATGTTGCCATTTTTATTTTATCGTTTCCAGTAACAATTCCACTAGGTTCAAATCTCGTGAACACAAATGCGTCAGTAAATTCTTCTAGCGGAACACCGTGCTGCAATCCTAGAGAGATGGAAATAGCAAAACAGTTAATTAAACTTCTAAAAGAAGCACCTTCACGATGCATATCAATAAATATTTCACCTAATTGGCCGTTATCATATTCACCAGTTCGAATATAGACGGACTGACCGTTTATCTTTGCTTTCTGAGTATAACCGGATCGTCTGTCTGGTAATCTTCTTCGTTTAGCAATGTATCTATGGATAATTTTTTCTGCAACTTTAACAATATCATTCTTTTCTTTATCCTCCATAATAGCCTCAATCTCTTCATCACTCATTGTATTAAGAGGTTGAGAAAGTTTTGAGCCATCACGATAAAGAGCGTTTGCTTTTACACCAAGTTTCCAGCTTTGCAAGTAAGCATCTTTTACATCCTCAACAGTTGCACTGTTAGGTAAATTTATAGTTTTGGAAATAGCACCTGAAATAAATGGTTGTGCTGCAGCCATCATTTTAATATGTGCTAATGAACGTATAAATCTTGTGCCTTTTTTACCACACTTACTTGCACAATCAAAAACTGAGTAATGATCGTGCTTTAAGAAAGGGGCACCTTCAACAGTCATTGTTCCACAAATGTAATCATTAGCTGAAGAGATTTCAGTTTTAGAAAATCCAAGTTTTGTTAATACATCAAAATCGTAGGATTCAATTTCATTTTCATTAAATCCTAAAGTTTTTGTTAAAAATTCTGTTCCCAAAGAATATTTATTGAATGCAAAAGTTATATCAAAAACTGATGGAAGTGATTTTTCTATTTTCGTAATAATATCCTCAGTAAAACCCTTTGCTTTTAAAGATTGAGGATTTATGTAAGGACAACCTTCCAAAGATCCAGATCCTTTTGCGTATCTTATTATTTCAGTTATCTGATCTTTGTTATATCCTAATTTTTCCAGCGCAGGGGGAATTGATTGATTGATAATTTTAAAATATCCGCCACCGGCTAATTTTTTAAATTTGACTAAAGCAAAATCAGGTTCAACACCAGTTGTATCACAATCCATAACAAGTCCAATTGTACCTGTTGGGGCAATAACAGTTACTTGGGCATTTCTGTATCCATACAATTCACCTAGCTCAACTGCTTTATCAGCATCTTCTCTTGCAGCTTTTAGCAAGTCTGATGGGCAGTATTGAGGATTGATTCCAACTGGATAGATTGTAAGTCCTTCATACTCTTCGTTAGGTACATTGTACGCTGCTCTTCTGTGATTTCTTAATACCCGTAACATATTATATTTATTTTCTTCATATCTAGGGAAAGTGCCTGCTTGTTTGGCGAGTTCTGCAGATGTAGCATAAGAAGTCATATGCATAATCGAAGTAAGTGCGCCGCAAATTGCAAAACCTTCACGACTATCATAAGGTATTCCCTGCAACATTAATAAAGTTCCAAGGTTTGCATATCCTAATCCAAGTGTTCTATATTCATAACTTAACTGAGCAATTTCTTTACTCGGGAATTGAGCCATAAGTACACTTATCTCAAGTACCATAGTCCAAATTCTGGTTGCATGTCTATATGCCTGAATATCAAATTCATGTTTTTCATTATTATAGAACTTTACAAGATTTAGTGAAGCAAGATTACAAGCAGTATCATCTAGAAACATATACTCACTGCAAGGATTAGATGCTTTGATTTCTCCACCAGCAGGGCAAGTGTGCCACTCATTTATTGTTGTATGGTACTGGATACCTGGATCTGCGCAAGACCAGGCAGAGTATCCTATTTGTTCCCACAAATCACGAGCTTTTAGTGTTTTGCAAGCTTTTGGATTTCTTTTTTCTTTTTTTGCTTTCCTTTTTTCAATTCTCCAATATAAATTCCAATTTCCATCAGTCAATACTGCATTCATAAATTCATTTGTAACTCTAACTGAGTTATTTGAATTTTGACCTGAAACAGTTGCATAAGCTTCAGAATTCCAATCAGTATCATAAATAGGAAATTCTATAGATTTAAAACCTAATTTTGCTAAATGAATTACTCTTTCAATATAGTTATTTGGGACTTGAGCTTTTCTAGCTTCAAGAATAGCGTAACTTAATTTTTTATTTAACTTTTTATTAAATCTATCGTTTTCCGGATGTTCATCGTAACATGCTTTCATAATGTTATTAAGATGAAGATTACAGAGTTTAGAGCCGGCAACAAGTGCTGCAACTTTTTGTTCTTCAATAACTTTCCAATTAATATATTCTTCAATATCAGGATGATCTAAATCCAAGGTAACCATTTTGGCAGCACGGCGAGTTGTTCCACCAGATTTTATAGCACCTGCAGATCGATCTCCGATTCGCAAGAAAGACATTAATCCAGAAGATTTACCACCACCACTTAATGATTCATTTGAGCCTCTTAGTTCAGAAAAGTTTGAGCCTGTTCCAGATCCATACTTAAATAGCCTGGCTTCACGAACCCAAAGATCCATTATGCCGCCTTCATTTACTAAATCATCACTTACTGATTGAATGAAACAAGCATGCGGCTGTGGGTGAGTATAAGCATCATTTGATTTGTTTAACTCACCTGTCTGATAATCAACATAAAAGTGTCCTTGTGAAGGTCCAGTAATTCCATATGACCAGTTTAATCCTGTATTAAACCATTGGGGACTGTTGGGTGCTGCCATCTGGTTAGCAAACATAAACATCAATTCATCGTAAAATGTTTTAGCATCTTCTTCAGTATCAAAATAATTAGCTTTCCATCCCCAATAAGTCCAGGTACCTGCCAATCGATGAAAGACCTGTCTCGAATCAGTTTCAGCAGTAAGTCTATCGTTGTCAGGTAGTTCTTGTAATCTTTCGGTATCTGCTGTGGAAGCTTGTAACCATTTTGGCACTCCTTTTTCAGTAACCTTTTTAAGTAGTTTTGGTATGCCGGCTTTTCTAAAATATTTTTGTGCGATTATGTCTGTTGCTACTTGAGACCATTGTTTTGGAACAGAAACATTTTCCATTCTGAATACAACCGAGCCATCCGGGTTTTTAATTTCTGATGTTCTCTTGACAAACTCCAATGACGATAAAGGATCCTTTCCCTGTTCGGTAAAAAGTCTATTAATATGCATCCAAATCTCCTAAGAATATCCTGCCAATTGCAGGTATTTAATAAATAAAAAAAATAAATAATTTCGGGTTAGAAGTAATCTCTGTTTTAGCGAGTGATATTGAAGATGAAGAAAGAATAAAATAATTCATAGCATCACTCATTTTAATGTACAATAAAACTATTAAAATAAATTATATATAAAAACAGAACTTGCAGTAATAAAAATTTTCTTGATCACTTAATTTTCAAATCGAAAATGAAAATTTTTTTATAAAAAACCAAATTAAATTTTATCACATCTACTCTTGACAATAAATTAATTTTAGCATCATTAAGAATTCATAACTTCTTTATCAAAAAATAATACCGTTCAAAAAATTATCCATCCTTTAATAGGTAATTAGTTATTATCTTTAGCTGTTAATAGAATAAAATTGTAGGAAAAAATTTGAACGATGATAAGATAATAGAGATTAACTCTTTAACCAAAGATTTTAAGGATTTACGTGCAGTTAATAATTTAAATCTTAATGTTTTTGAAGGAGATGTCTTTGGTTTTTTAGGTCCTAATGGAGCAGGTAAAAGCACTACAATAAGAATGCTTTTATCACTAATTAAACCAACTAATGGGTCTATCAAATTATTTGGCAAACCATTAGTTGATAGTAGAATTGAAATTCTTAAAAGGATTGGTGCAATTGTAGAAAAACCTGATTTTTATGGATACCTATCGGCATTTAAAAATCTGGAAATTCTTGGTAAGATTTCTGGAAAGGAAATTTCTAAAAACAGAATTATGGAAGTGCTGGAACTTGTTGGATTAAGTAAGCGCTATAAAAGTAAAGTAAAAACTTTTTCACACGGAATGAAACAGCGACTTGGTTTGGGGCAGGCATTGTTACATGATCCGGATTTAATAATTCTTGATGAACCTACAACCGGTTTAGATCCTCAAGGAATGAAAGAGATAAGAGATTTAATCTTACATCTTTCTAAAGAAAAAAAGAAAACTATTTTTCTATCTTCTCATATACTTTATGAAGTTGAACTTGTCGCTAACAGAATGACTATTATAAACAAAGGTGCGACAAGAGTTGAAGGTGAAGTGAAGGACTTGTTAAATGCAAAAAAACTTAAAGTTACTTTTGAAACTGATGATGAAGAAAAAGTAAAA
>CXWK01022406.1_pt1 | contig 22119 bp, 3 predicted proteins | sample 590851 | NCBI WGS metagenome assembly CXWK01 (sample SAMEA3498364, study PRJEB10139) | wastewater metagenome | biome: wastewater treatment plant; material: activated sludge | place: Denmark | collected 2014-08-01
ACCTGATGAGCCAGAAGTTCCAGAAGAACCAAAGAAAGTACCATCTACCCCAGAAGTTCCAGATGTACCTGTAGTCCCAGATGAACCACTTGTTCCTGTTGTTCCTGAAGAACCTGAAGTTCCTGTTGTACCTGATGTCCCAAAGTTAGTTCCATCCAGACCTGATGTACCTGCTGTTCCAGAAGTGCCAAAGTTTGTACCATCCAGTCCAGATGTTCCATTAGCCCCAGAAGAACCACTTGAACCTGCTGTGCCTGATGTACCTCTTGTTCCTGAAGTTCCATTAGTACCATTACTTCCTGATGTACCAGATGAGCCAAAATATGTCCCATCTTGACCACTTGTACCATTTATTCCAGACGTACCATTGATACCAGAACTTCCAGATGTACCTGCTGTACCTGTTGTTCCCTGTCTTCCAGCAGTACCAGAGGTACCTGATGAGCCAGTTGAACCTGACGTACCATTAGTTCCACCAGCTAAACCACTAGTTCCACTAGTTCCAGCCTCACCTGAAGTACTGGCTGAAGCTTCTATTTTAGCACAAATCTTTTGTAGAATAGAAGATAGGGGTTCCTTACTATATGTGGGAACACATAAGTTCGTGCAGTCATTTAATACTTCTGAAAGTAAGGGATGACTATTCTTTACTATTATATATTTGTCCTTGTGCATGCTGTAATAAAATACTTAGAATTATTAGATAATACAAAAAATACTAGGGTTAATAAGAGAAAATTAGACAGTATATACTATTCTAAATCTTCTATATCTTCATCTACTTCAATTCTACCTACTAGCATTTTTTGGGAGAATGGGTTCTCCACAAAGATTCCTAGATTATCTGCTATACAAGATTGATAGAATTCATCTACATCCTCATCTTTTAGCATAAAATAGAATTCATATGCAGAGATGGTTATGGTTGTTCCGGTTGCCAGTTGAATGTTCATTACTTTAAACGATTTTGCATTGATTGGAAATTCCTTAAATAATATGCTGGATCCATTTGAGAACCAGTATATCCAAAGGTTTTAAATAAATAGTGTACTAATTTAGAGTCACCTTTATTTCCCATAAATTCACTAAATGGCCAGATTGGGTCAGCTCCTGTTTTCTTCTGATAGTAAAGAGCTTTCTCTAAATCTTTACCAAATAATGTATCATTTCCTAGAGTATGCCACAATTGATAAAATAATAACGTTCCTGTACCAACAGCATTCATAAATGCAGATTTTGGTACAGATAAAGGATCTAATAAGTTCCTAGTCATCTCAGTAAAACCAAATGGAGGTACTGGAATAAATGCAGTTTGTTCAGCATAGCCTCTCATGAATAATAATAATAGTTCATTCTCAATCCATGAGTTGTTAGCTAACTTTTTATTTTTATCTGGATCATCATCATCATAACCAAAAGCAAATAATCCAATCATATATAGTACTGAACATAATATCATTTCCATGAAGAATCTCTTCAAGTTAGCCTTCTGTGCAGGAGATTTCCAATATAATGCATATTGTTGTTTCATCCCAGCTAATCCATTTCTAATTAGTCCATTAACAGATATATTCCATAAAGCCATTGCTGCAGTAGTATAGTAACCTTCTTCTAATTGACGAGTATTAACATCAAAAGTTTCTCTACCAAACCTTCTTTGGAAACCACTAATAAACCACCTCTTCATATTTTCAGCCATTTTACCAACAGCATAACGTGAAGCCTCAGTTTGATTAATTTTGGGATAGTTACCATGTAAATCAATATTAACAGACCATATTTTACCTCTCAAACTTTCAAATTTGGTACCATTAATTGGGTTCCATGGATAGATTACCTCTGCTGTATCATTACCTTCATCATCTTTAGTGTATTCCCAGAAACCCTCCTTTAATACTAATTTACCATCTTGCTTCTTATAGATAGCCCAAACAGGATAATCCTTGCCATCTATTTGGTTACGTACCTTTGTATGGTCCATTATACCAATTGCCATTGCAGACTGGGCGTGCAATTCACCATTTGTACGGGGATACATTAACATTCTCTGCCAATCAAATTTCTTATTCTTTGTAGCTGATCTCTCACTTAAATCATCAATCCAACTACCCTGAACAAAATCAAATGTCTGATACATTAAAGTCCAAAAACTATAATCACTCTTCTTGTTATAATCAGCAAATAAGCTAGCCATCATTTCACTAGCCTTCATATATCCCTTAGAGTAATTCCTCATACCAATATACTTACCTGCAAAGGATTCCACTATATTGTTTATATTTGCCTGCATATAGTTAATTGCACCACCTAATACATCAGCAGTTAGCTTCATACCTGACATTCTCATCATGATATTAGCAAATTTCCTAAAATTCTTCTGATTAGTAATATTAGTAGGTTGTTCCTCCAATATCATTTGCTTGTAGATACTATCTATAATTTTAGTTCTATTCTTACCTGAGCTAATATGATTAAGACTCATAACATCAATTAAGCCCTTAATAAAGGGTCTCAAGTCAGTACGAGTATCAAAATCCTTACTGGCATGAATATACATAGTCATAGCATGCAAAACATTTCTATTAACTCTCTCAACAGGTACTTTGGTATTCATTCCTAATGATATAACCTTCTCATCAGTTTTTCTAACCTTATCAATGATTTGTTGAGTCATCTCATTGGTATCCTTAATCTCATCAACACCATCAACCATATCTTCAGCATCAATATCAGAGCTTTTGGTGAAGAGACTTTTAACTCTTTGTCCAGCTCTTTTAATTCTATCAGGAGCATTGGTTACTGTTGCTTTTAATCTCTGATAACTATCCAATGTAGTTACAGGTAAGTTATATCCCCCCTTAATTTCATCAGGTTTATTCTCCTGTTCCTCAAAGTAAGTTTTCAGAGAGATAGCTAGGTAATCTCTAAGTAATATTCCATTAGCTGACTTATCATCCTGTAAAGCATAGTATTTCTCATTCAGGTAAAGTTTGGATGTTTTACCTTGTGATAATCTTTGAGAACGTGATAGAGGTAAATACTTACCTTTATTATCTACAGTCCACTCATCCATATTATCAGTATCCCTCCAAGAAACTTGTTTCTTATAGAAACCCCTCTCTTCATCAGTTTTACCTAATGGATCACCTTTAATTTTAGTAGCACGATATTTCTTAGCCACAACATCATCATAAAACATAGGCCATCTTGCTGATGGTTCACTATAATTATAATATGAACGCCTAATAAAAGGTCTATTTTCAAATACTTTTTTATTTAAATATATAGCTTCAATACTATCAATATCATCAACATACATCCCTCCTGGCTTATGTGAGTCATGAAACCAATCATATAATTCTGGAGCTACACTCTCTATATAGGAAGGATCACCCTCACCTTGCTCAACATATTCTATATATTTGATGAAGTCTACCTTAACTTCTACACCTAAACTATTCTTAGCTGTATATTTATTATTAATTATTCTCTCTAATTGACTATCAGTAATATCATTACCCTCTTCATCTTTCATGAAACGAGGTCCATATATAGCAGCAGTTAATCCTTCAATAAGCATTCTTAAATTCTCTATCTCATCTAACAAAGCTTTATTGCTTTTATTAGCTTCCCATAATTTAATAGCTTCTTCATGATGGTCATGCAGGAGAGGAATTAATTCCTCCATTTTCTCCATATAAGCCTGTGTAGGAACTTTATCTGAGAGAGCACCCAATGATGACCACAACTCATTAATTGCATTAATAGTATCAATCTGATCTTTAGTAACAATACCAATAGCTATAAATGCTTCATTTTTATCCCTAATAGCTGCTTTTAATTGGGTAATTTTATCAATATCAATAGGAGTAGTTTGGTTAATGAAATCATACAACTCATTAACTTCATTCTCATACTCAGTTATAATTGGGAGAAATTTACTAAATTGAGGATCATTCTTAACCTCATCTAATATAGCATATGTATTGATAGAGATATCTCCTGTTCTCTTCAAAATAGTGTTGATATCATTCAAACCATCCTCTAATGTTAAGAATTTAGCCTTCTCTGCTGGTGTAAAGAGAGCTGGATTTCTTTGTCCATATAAATCCTTCCTATCAAATAACATATTATTCATTTCCTCAAAGATGTAGGATTTGAATTGCTCAATATTTGATAGTTTATATTTGGATTTAAATGCATCAATCTTAGCTATAGCAGTATCTCTGGCATCATAATAGGCTTGATTTCTTACTCTAACTCTATTAGAACGTACCCATCTATTCATTAATAGTGATTTGGCCAATTCTAACTGTTCTTCTTCCTCAAGATCTACTTCACTCCAATTATAATCAGCAGCTGCCAAGGCATACTCATATTTAATATTGGTAGTGGGATCCATACTCTTTCTCAGGGATATTTGGAGATTAGTTGTTGTTCTATCAGCTCCCTTATATTCACTGAGGAATAAATTAAATGCATAGTTTAGGCGTGACTCATAGTTATTTTGAGCCAACTTATAGTTTCTCTCAGACCTTCTATTATCAATTACACGGAACTTAGAGTTTTCCTCAAAGTAATCATCTAATAGTTTGATTTTAGCTACTTCATCTACTGACTTACCTTTTAGGTTTCTTAATTGTTTCTTTTTCTCTATTATAACAGCTATTTCAGTATAATCTACATTAGATGATTTATCTGTCTCATACATTTGGCGGAGCTTAGCCTCTTGTTCTGACAATTCATCCCACCTATCTTTGATATCTAGGAAGTCTTCATTCTTATCCCATTTATTCTTAAAGTCCTGTAACTCTTGTGTATAGGGACTATTTTCCCACTCAGAGAGGAAGTTAATATATTCTTTTCTGGCACGAACATAATCTTTCTTAAGTAAGGTAGATTCTGGTGTATTAGGATCACTATTAGTCCATTTAGCTCTGGCTTCTCTTCTTAATAAATCTAACCTATCTCTTTCCTGATAATATACATTCTCAAAAGGATTAAGGAACTTGGCAATTTTTCTTTTACCATCCTTGTAAGTTCTCTTGCCATTTTTATCCTTACTCTCATCAATTACTTCATCAATATAGGTGATCATTTCACCAGCTTGATATTCATCTATATTTGAATTCTTAAGCTTCTTGAGAATTTCATCTACCTTAGATTGATAGTCAGTAATAGTTAAGCGTGCATCATTTTGAGCTATAGCTTTTTTATCTATAATATATTTAGCTACATTAGCTACAATTGTATCGTGATTTTTTATAGCAGCTGTAACTAAGTGAGAGAATTGAGATAATTGATCTATATCTTTACCTAATCCATTCAATAATAAGTGTACAGATTTACTAGAAACAAATAATTTATCCACCTCATCAAATACCTGAGACATAGCTCTGCTATTAATAACCTCTGTAGGAACATTACCCTCTAGCGCATTTATCAATTTCAGCTTAGCTAATTCATTGATTGTCAGTCCTTTATATGATTTGGATGGGTTCTTTTGCTTTAAGAATGTCTCTAATTCTGTAGGATTACCTGACATGTCCTTTATATATTGCATCACTATATCAGATATAGTTTTCTTTATAGCTGGGTTAACCCTATCTATAGTTAATAGATTTTCCATCTTTCTAGCTAACTCAGTAACTATAATAGTATTTTGAGGACCTAATGTCTCATTCATCCATCTCTCAAATTTCTTAGTTAGTACCTTTAATACCTTCCTATCTACTGTAGCAAAATTAGTAATTGTATTATTAATAGATGTGATGATATCATCTTCAACCATACTATCAATTAAGATACCAGTTAAATCCCTATTAACAAAATCCCTGAAGTTAGAGTACATCTCTCTATAGAACTGTAATTGCTCTATATGTGAGATATAATTTTCATCATCCTCATAGAGATCAGTTAACATACTGATAGCTTTACTTAATCTCTCCATGTCAGCAATAACAGCAATAAACTCAGCTATATTTAATACCTGATTTTCAGCAGTCATAGATGTGTGCATTTCTTTAGCAGTAACGTTGACTTTCTTCATTATGTCAAATAGCTCAGACATATGATTAATCTCAGTATCTTCACCATTCTCTTTCTGTAATTCCTTCTTTAATTCAGTAAAGACAGGATCCTTAACAATTTTAATGAAGTTCTTTCTCAAGTCATTTCTGAAGACATTAATAACACCTTGTAGATCATCTAATTTACCAGCTTGAGTAACTTTAGTAAGAATACTATTAGCCCAATCAGCCCTAGCTGTACCAGGCTCACTAAAGAAGATATTATTTTCAGCAGATTTACCAATTTCATCTAATGTTAAGTATTCTACCTCTTGATTAAGAATAGCTAAAGTTGCATCTAAATAGGATTTCAGTATCTGTTTCTTTCTATCTATTAATCCATTAGTAATCCACTTCAGGAAGGCATCCCACCATCTCTTAATAAAAGAGTCTTTAGTTTTTGTGAAGACAGCTATACGAGATTGATCTCCAGTACTTTCAGCATATATATACTCAGCAATTAGTTTAGCTGCAGCTTCTCTCTTAATTTTATCATAATTAACCCTACCATCAATTTGATATTCTGGATTATCCCTATATTGAGCTAAAGTTGTACCATATATAGCAAAATTGGTAATGTTAGCAATTAAATCCTTCTTTAATTGAGAGGAAGCTGGAAGCAACTCAACAAAAAAGTGAGCTACCTCTTCAGGCATAGCTCTATATTCATAGCCTTTCTCTAACTGTATTAACATTTCATTAATATAAGCTACTCCATTAGCAGACATTCCTTGTACTGATTCTAGTCTGGCTTCTGGACTAATTGAGAGAAAGAATTTAGCTAACTCATTATAGGTTTCTTCAGTTACTTCAGGGGTAAATGCAATTTTAGTTAGATCTTGATCAGTTAATCCCCAAGTTCTAAATTCATCGACTGAATTCTTTAACTCTAGTAATTGATCAAAGCTTCTTAATTGAGAGAAGCGCTCACTATCTTTAGATAATTGTTGTGTTTCGTGAACAGAGAATAGAAATCCAGCATTTTGAGATAGTACAGCCTCTTCATTTACCTTAATAATAGGTAATGGTATACTTTTATCTTTAGAGTAAGGTGACAATCCTTTCCTTTGAAATATATCATAGGATAGTAATTTAGGATAATAATAATTAATAGTATTAACCAAATTAGCAGCTGCAATAGCTTTATAGTTACCAGATATATCTTTAGCTGTATTATTAACAAATAATTCTGATCTATATAAACGTACTCCTGGTGATGCAGCTAATGTCTTCTTAACTTCTCCTAAATTTTCAAACAATATAGAGAAATCAAATACAGTTTTCTTCTCACCCTTCTCATTAGTAAAAGACAAGGCACTATCCAATATAGGATTTCCATCCACATCAAGTTTACCCTTTCCAAACCATTGCTTGAAGAGGGGATCCTCAATTAGATTAGCTACCTTATTTCTATTCTTATTATAGAAGGTATTATTTAATTTCTTTCCTAAAAAACTATTTTCTATATTACAATACATATTAACAAGTTAAATCATTAGGATTATATTCATATTGATAAGCAAATAGCTTAATGCTATACATCTTACCTGCGGTGAAGTTTAGGAAGTATTTAGTTGCTTTTCTTAATCCTTCCTTCCTCACAATATCAGATTCTGCTTTGGTTAATTTTCTACCATAATAGCGTAAATCATATATTGTTTTAGGATTCTTCCATGAAACTTTAGGATTATTCTCAGTATACATCATGTTAAATAACAACAATACTTCTCTTTCAGTTATCTCTGCATTAGCTAATGCTTTTTTGTAGTTTGCAAAGGCACCATTAACAAAATTCTCCCACATATAGAAGGGAAGTAAATCAGAGAAGTTATCTGCTATATTAGTTGGACCAGCTTGATATAGTGTCAAGTAAGCCATTTCAGTAAAGAATGCTGATATCTTCCTCACATCATCACTACTATAACTCTCAGTTAATCCCAATTCAGATGGATTAAAGTGAATTAAATTCTCAAATTGCTTAGCATAGAAATTACGTTCCTGAATGGTATTATTTTCACTTCTAATAAAACGAATAACATTAGCTGCATATTTATCTAGAGGATTATTTCCTTCTTCTTTTTCAGGTCTCTCCATGATACCAGTAGTTTGCATCCTCTTAACAAATTCTACTCTCTCCTTCAATTCAGGATATAATGATATCATTTTAATCCAATTAGCTGAGTAAGTTTTAAAATTATCCACTTTCTCAAAATTGAAGATATTCTGAATGAAATATCTACTGAATGATTGAGTTGAGGGAGTTATCTTATCCTCAAATGGATCATATAAATCAATCTTAAAGTTACCATAATTTTTGTATATCATTTCAATAAAATCACCCTCTATACGTGTAGCTAATAATTGCTTATCAATACCATAAGCATTACTAGTATCTAGCAATTTCATAATAGATTGTGACATATTAAATGTAGTAAAATCCTGAGCAAACTTTTGATAGAATAACTGTGCAACATCACTATATGTAAACATAGAGTAGATAGAACGATTCTCTAATTTACTCATAGCTGACTTACTAAACATACTACCATCAACTGGTAAATTATCATATTTAGCACCTCTATATTGACGCTGTTTATTATTATTATTCTCTATAGTATAATAGTTAGTATCCTTATTTCTATCTTCACTAAATGCAAACTGCATTCCTGACATTTGACCAGCTTCCAATTCAACTGTCATAAAGTAGAGTAATATTTTCCTCTGTCTATCCTTATAGGCTGCAGTTGTAGAGTTTTCACCCTCAATATCTCTCTGCATATCTTCAGGAGAAAAATGATACTCCTCAAAATTTTCAGTAGATAATATCCTACTAGCAAATATACCAGGGTTCTTTACGAAGGGATTTGCTCCCAAAACAATACCCTCTTTACCTTTTTCTCTACTAGTTTCTCTTGTGAAGAAATCTAATCCAATATCAATATCAGCTATATTTTTAGGAGTAAATGGTTTATTTTTAACAGCATCAGCTGTATACATTTGAATAAGTTCTCTATCTAATCCTACCTCTCTAGCTACATCTAAAAGGGCATGCTTCAGAGAATAATTTGGCATATTCTTACTTTGGGTAGCATACATATCATAGGCCTTCTGCAGGATGGGTTGATTGATGAAATCCATTATTGCGGGCAAACTATACCTGGAGGCTATTAAATACTGTATTATTTTGCTATTTTGCTTATTTATACCAAATAGGGTATATGAAGTATTACTAGGTAAATCAATTGTTAGAGACATAAACTGATCCCATAGATCTCTAGGAGAGATTCCATCTATATTATTACCATACATCCTAACAATATCCAAATTACCAATTTCTCCCCTATCTACAGAAGCAACTAATGGCATATGTATCCTCATGCTATCATCACTATATTTCCAGCTCCTATTCAATTCCATCTTGGAGAAGTTCAGGAGAGAATACCAACGTCTTTGAATAGACCATGTTCCAATATTAGCTCCAAGAAACTCACTATGTTTCTTATTAGTAATTAGACCTGTCATATTCTCAGTAGATGATAGATTATCACTCAATTTTCTACCAGTCAAATTACCTATACGAGCAGCCTCATCTAATAGATATTCAGTATTAGATGGAGCCAATAATAATTGTAGATAAGCTGGTTGTTTTAGTAGATCTTTGAGAGCCATCAACATATCATTAGTATAGTGATCCTTATATTTATTCAAATCACTTAAAGCTGATTGGAAATCTCTATCTACCTTATTCTCATTAAATGATTTATCCTGCTTAGCCTTCTCATTTAAATATTTATAGTTATTAATTAACTTCTGTAATTCCTCATCTGTTGAGGTTACATCTTGGAAGTAAGTAAGTATATCATTAAATACTAAATTTTTATCATTAAACATTTGATTATAAACCACACTATCCACCTCAGAGAATCTGAGAGAAAGTGTATTTTGTAAATCATTCCTAAACTTGACGATAGCTTTATAATCCTTATTATCTTGTTTAGCTAACTGCTTAAACTGCTTCTGTAGATCCTTATAATCTCTAATAGAAGATGTGATATTATTCAACTTAGCATACAATTGTTCTATAGATGGTACCTTAATTACAACCTGCTTTGCAGATGTAACTCCCTCATTATCAATATATTCCTCAATTTTTACACGATGTAGTTTGGTTAAGTCACCATCCTCATCAATTGATGGGAAGATAAAGTTCATTTTATCCACGTCAAAATCACTACCACTCTTAATGATGTGTTCAGGTGGACCAATTATAATATTACTAGTAGATTCTGGAAGAAATTCCATTACCTCTATATGATCAATAAAGTTGTTATTATTAGTGGGAATACGATACCCATAGAATGTCAACTTATCTATATTTGCCTGTTTCCAGTTATACCATCTCGTTTCTTCTATATTTGCAGTAGAAAGTGATCCTCTTTGAGCCATTGCTAAACCTTCATTCAATCTATTTAGATTCCCTATCTTTTTACCATCAGGATCCCCAATCTTATAGAGATTCTTGAAATCACCCTGCATTGTAATTTTAACACCCATAGTAGATGTTCTGGCAATTGACCCATCTTGATTATACTCATAATGATAATAATGTAACCCATTACTACCATACTTTTTAATTTGCTCTTCTGTTGGATTAGTAAATGGTTGTTTACTTGTACCAACTGATGTAACCTGGATAGAGGCAGTTCCCTTTAACTTAAGTCTCCTTAAATCTCCATCAATAATACCACCTATGGTATCTATTAGCATTTTTCTAAGAAACACTAATGAGGGGTCATATCTATAATCCTTAGTTGCTGGATCATACTCTAAGTACTCCATCATATTAGTTGGGAAGTTATTACTCTTAGCTAAACTACTTATACCTGCAGCAAACCTATCCTCATCTACTATTTCTATTTTTCTAGTTTGACCACTCCCTGTTTCCTCTAATCCAAATCTATTGTAAAATTGTTTCTTTTGGAAGTTCATTATATTGTCAATAGCAGATAGGTAGTTATTCTCTATATTCTGAATGGTTCTTAATACAGCTGGATTGGCCTGAACTTCAGGTAGATATTTTACATCAAATACCATAACTCTCTGTTGAGAACCTAATGTATTATCTGTAGATGGTGGCTTATCAGTTGACAATTGATTTTTAAGATAGCTACTAAGTAGCCACTCTGGTGAAGCATCATCCAATCTAACATCATTATTTTCTCCATACTCATTAAAGAAAGCAAGAATACTGTCATGTTTAACTGCTTTAGAAGCACTCTCAAACTTAACATAATCAACATCATCCATAGCCATCTCCATCATTAATTTCTCATCAGGTAATCCTTTACCTAATAATACTTCAGGTAATAGGGGATGAAGTGATGTCTTATCAAATTTGGTGTGCATTGGAGAAGTAATTTGCTTACCACTCTTATCACGCATTATTTCAGGACCAGTATAACTCCATTTTTGAGGAGCAAATGTAGAGAATGCTGGACCTTTAGTTACTCTTTCATCCTGTTCCTTTTGAGTTACTATTATTCCTTCATTATTAATATAGTCACCTTGTCCACTCTTATATTGATTTAAGTGTAGACGCAGGAATGCTAATTGTCTTTGATATTCCTTCTCATCCTTGTCTTCATTCCAGGTACCAAAGATTCTTCTATATGCACGGTAGGCATCCAAACCAATTTTAGCCTGACCATCTGCAGCTGTAATCTTACTATATGGAGTTAGGGTAGCAGATATTCTAGCAATTCTTTCTGTATCAGTTTCTGACGGAAATAGTTTATACAGTTTCTCATAATTCATTAAATCACTAATCATAGTAGGTAAATTTCTACTATTAGTTACCACATCACTAATAACTGATGTTTTAACCATACGATAGTCTTTATATGATTTGTCACCACTTAACATAGAATACATAGTATCCCCCTTCAAATCATTCATCATTCTGTTAGTATTCTCACTAACAATAGCTAGAATACCAGTATTGGTAGTTAAATTACCTCTTTTGAATGGATTAGAGAATAGATAATTATCACCCATATACCAGGTATGATATTCTACATTAAGGATAAATTGATTAGCTGCATACACAGCGGCTATCTTATTAAGAGATGTAGCTAGACGTGATATTTGCTTTTCTTTAGCAGTTAATTGAATAGATGAACCAGCTTTATTATCCTGGGTTTCTCTTATTTTTTCCTGTGCTGAAGTAACCTCAATTTTATTACCATAAGTATCATTTAGATTAGTTAAAACTGATCTTTGATCTTCTGACATACCCATTAGGTTGGCATTATCCTTTCCATTATATAATTTAGCAGCATAATCAGAGAAAAATTCAGTAACTAAATCTTTGATTATACTTGTATTATCTTCAACAATATCACTAATTTTGCTATGAATTTGATTCAGATTACCAGTTAATTCAGTAACTTGATCAATAAGATTTTTAGCTGTCTCATTATCTAATATGTTACTGAATACATTAAGTTTACTAGCCATCTTATGTGATGGATTATTATCATAATACCACTTTAGTTTAGATAAGTCAGCAACGAGGTAATTCCTCATTATAGCATGGAAGATAGGAGGATATCCAATATAATTTTTCCCATCTACACGTGAGATAGATATATTATTATTGAAATCAATAGGTAGAAATTTAGGAGTAAATCCAGTACCAGATCTTCCTGCATCATAACTATTCATTCTAACAGACATAATAGATGAAGAGGTTGAGGCACGAGCTATCTCTATTCTACCATCTGTTAATAATGTTACAACATCAAAGAATAATTTGTCCTGACCATTCAAGTTCTTAGGATGCTGTGTGGCATACTTCCTATTAATAACTGTCTTATACGAGGATAGGTCAGCCAACTCTATTCTAACTCTTTGGTTGGAGATAGGACTACCAGCATTCATTAATTGATGTGATACTGTATTCCTTTTACCACTATCATTAAACATAGCCTTATAGAAGAGACTATTTCTCAACCAAGGCATGGTATTAGGATTGAAGGTAGAGTATTCTATATTACTATCAAATTCCTTAATCTCATTTATCTTATTTAATAGATGTGTACGGTAGGCTAATAAAGAGGTCTCATAGAAAGGCCACTTTAATTTACCTGCACCATCAGTGAATGATTTTGAGGAAAATACCATTGAATAGAGAGAGTTTTGCTTGGCCACATCCTCCATAGCATATATCATAGATTTGATCTCCTTATTTCCTGGACCCATTCTCAAAATTCTTCTTTCTCTGAAATATTGGATTGGATTAGGAATAAAGATATCACTTCTAACAATAGTTTCTACTATTTCTCTAGACTGTACATTATTTTCTCTGAATGCCTCAGGAGACATACCAGAAGGTATATAATCATTGTTTAATTTATAATCTGCATATTCTTTGTAACGGTTAAGATTATTAATAAATACCTCCCTTAAACTATCTGCATATGGGGATATTTCAGTATTATTCCAAAATCCATCCTCTAAATTTATACCCATTATCTCAAGAAATTCCTTAGTTGAGACTTTTGTGCGCAAATCATTATAGTTATAGAATGGATTTAATACCAATACTCCGTCTATATTATAGAGAATATTAGCTCTGTCTGTACTATTAAATAAATAATTTAGGGTAGATGTATCAGATGGTTTAGTTTCTTCTCTACTATCTAACGGGGTTCTAAAATTAGCCTCCCATTTTCTAACTTCCTGTGCTTCACCAATCCTAGACAGGCTACGCATTTTTGTGGCTGTCCTTTCACTATCTTGAGCTAACATTGAGACATTATCAAAATTAACAGTTAACTCAATATTATTAATCTCAGCTAATGACATTACCCTAACAAATCTCTGTATGAAGGAAAAATTCTCAGCCTTGGCCTTATCACCAATCATATATTTCTCCAATTCATCTTTAATGAATTTAGCTTGAGGAAATGACTTCTGTATATGAGGATTAGAGAGAGTAGCTAATATTTCCTCTATAGTAAAGTCACTCTCTAATATAGATTTAGTCTTATTAAAGATACTAGCATAATCATAAGTTTCAGGTACACCCAATTCATTAGTTAAGTAATTATAACTACCATCAGCATTAATAGAGTTAATAATGGGCATAGTTCTGAAGAAATCCTGTATTTCCTTATTAGCCTTATCAAAGGCTTTCTCTTCATTTGGACCCTTACCAAATTCATTATTTTTACCTTTACTTTCAGGATCATCATCATCACCTAATTCTTCAGTTTCATCCACATCACCCATCATCATTTTGACTTCATCCATATCAAAGGTTGTTTCCAACCCATCAGCCATTTTGACACCTTTATCTCTAATACTATCTATATCTGAGTTTCTAGTGTAGTATGTATAGAAGTTATCAAAACCTCCACTTTCATCATCTAATATACCATTGATCTCCATTATTTGACCAACAAACTTCGCAGCTGCTCCAGGTGTTAATCCTCTCCTAACTGAGGCATTAATAACCTCACCTGTATTCTCCAGTAAGTAACTTAATTGGTTTTCTTTAACAGGGATAGCTAATTTAGTCAATCTATCATCTAGTAGTTTGATGTATTCATCCCTAATCAAATCTTTAAGTTTATTGCTCTTAAAGTTATTAGTTAACCAGGAGAAGGATAAATTATTATCACGTAATATCTTACCAATAAAATAAGAGGTAGATGAGATATATAAGTTGGTACGAGAGTGATTTACAATCTCTTGATTATCATCATTTAATATAGATGAGTTCAATTTGCCCCATATAGCATTGTTAATATCCTTAGTATAGTGAGATAAGTTACCATTATAGAGATCCTTGAATAGATCAAGTGGACGACTTGTACCACCAAACCAATCTTTGATTAATCTCCACAATTTCTTGAATAATCCCATTATACCAATAACTCTTTCTTCGGGGAATTTATATGAGGAAGGAGACTTAACATATTTTACCCATTCATCAGCTAACATTTCCTCAATATCCAAATCAGTATCATTTTTGGTATTTCTGGACTTATTATTCCTATCTTTATAGGCTATAGCCTTATCACGTAGTGATTTGTATAGTTTTAACTTTTGATCAACTGTCAAGAACAGCTGGGAGAATTTGTGCCATCCTTCATGGTAAGCTGTGCCCTTGATTGCATTATTATATAGATTGGTTCCTTTAATATCCCAATCTCCATATCTTTCACTATTATATTGGTTAACAAAATTCACCACAAATTCCTCACCAAACATTTTAGATAGATGATTAATCTCTGCTAATAGAGTATCCTTACCTGCAGCTGCTTCTTTAACTTCTCCAATAGACATAAGGAGAGAACCTCCAGATAAAGGTTTACCGGTTCTCTTACTGATATCATTACTTCTATTAACTGCATCCTGTTTAACCAATTCAGTATAAATATCAACCAACTGCTTTGGCGTTGTTACATCTTTATAGAATGGGGCAACTTGACTCTTCTGAAATTCATATGTTCCAATTACACCTCTCACCCCAACAATCTTAGTATCTAATGGATTAACTTCATCAGTATAACTTACTGTAATTCCTAATATATTAGTTTTTGTGGAGATATTAGCCACTATCTGTTTACCTAATAACATACTATATATAAAACCCTGAGTAGCAAAGTATTGCTGATTGGTAACATTATCATAAGCTTTCCCCATATAACTTCCATCAAATTCTGATGCAGAGGTCTTGAAGTCAGAGATTGTTATCCTTCCATCTTTATCTACCATTATTAAATCTATCTCACCTGAGATGTTGCTTTCAGGATCATATAATTTAATACCAGTTAAGAATACATATCCTTGAGATTGTAGATTATTTTTAACATCACTTATTTTTTTAATAACTTCATCCATATGGGCCTTACTCTTGAAGTAACCTCCTATTGTTGAGGATATTCCATTCAAGTTGACCATGTCACTATATTGGATAGTTTTATCAGAGAATACCATTTTTCCCAAATAATCAATAGCATTTCCCACAACATTAGCAGGATGTACTTTGCTTTCTTTAGGTATAGAAGTTGGACGAATTAATGAGGTAGCTGATATTCTTCCTGCAATCCTTGGTAAAGTTGGGATAGATTTGATCTTTTTAATAGCCATCTCCTGAAACTCACTCACAGCAACTTTTTCTGGCTCCTTAACTACTTGAGCCTTAATCCATAATCTCTTAAGGCTATCTAATGAGATAGTTTGTTCCTTCTCAGAACCATTCTCCATAATGGATATTCTACCTTCATCTATACCTGTAACTTCATATAGACGGGTATTATCTGACTTGGGGAATATCTTGTCACCAACAACAACTTCTGTAATAGGTGAGGCATTTGCTCCACTATTAAGCATTGTTTGTAGTTCCTTATAATCCTTATCTAATTGGAAGATAACTCTCTTGTTAACTTTAGCAAAGCGTACATCATTCTTTGTTATTACTGCTGGAGCAGCCCCTGTTAGGAAATTCTCCTTGAGGAAACCATCAAAAGACAATGTTACAAATCCATTAGATAGTGGAACATTCATATCAACTGAACCACCTCTAACATAATTTATTTCTTGATCCCATAAACTATTAGCACGAATAGACTCACTATTCCTGTTTAATTTAATACTATCACCCAGTAACTGTATGGGGAAATTCTTACTGTATATAACTCTTTTAAGAAATTTATATACTGATACTAAGTCATCTTGATTAGATAGAATACGAGTTTTATCAGGACGTAAAGTATTGACTGTAATTTCACCTGTTTTATCTAATATATCTATTATCTCATATAATTGGGTATCTTTTCCAATTTTAGTTCCCTCAAAGGTAACATCTCTTAATTTCTTGCCTGTTAAAGGAATATAGTATTGACTTTTACTATCATATAGCATTGGTCTTCCTATTTTGATACGTTGATCTGTGGGGAATACTGGATCATAATCTATGTAGAAACCATCAATTTTAACTGTAATATCTTGTTGAATACCTTTTTTATACTCCTCAATATCACCATCATCAAGTAACTGCTGGAGAGTTCTCATAGTATATTGACTCTCCTCTTGTTGAGATGTAGCTAATGTATTATTATTATTAAATCCAGACAATGTACCTGCAGTAATACCAATGATACTAGCTGTAACTGGAATCTTTGAGTGTAGTAGAGATACAACAGTCATTAAAGGATTAGTATCACCCTCATATTGAGGTGAGATAGATGTAGGAGCAGAACCCTTCTGTAGGGAATTCCTGGAGATATTTAATTTGTCTTTTGTATAGAATGTGTCCTCATACTCCATAGCAAATGGCATGCCCAACTCTTGTATAGAGAGATTTCCACCTTCATCAAAGTATAAATATTCACCCTTATCATCTGTCAAAACAGCTAATATAGAATTGGACTTAGCATCTCTCTTTAAGAACCATTCCTTATTATCATCATCAATAAATTGTAGCTTTAGCTTATATTTAGCTATCTCACTACCATCTTTATCTTCTCTAATAATTTTATCTAACATCTCAATTATTCTGTGATGTCTCAGATAATTCTTATCTGTTAATGTCTTTAACAATATCCTATGTTCATCAACCTTAGGTTTGCTACCATCCATCTCAATTTCCTTAGGATTAATTGTTTCATGGATAAATTGACCTTTTTCTCTAGCACGATCTACTAATATAGAGATGATATTTTTACCTTTAGGTAAGGTTATTGATGGAATAAATGAACCTGAATCAGTTGGAGGTATCTCAGTCAAAGGGCTCTCTGGTATCTCCACTCTTGGTTTACCTTGGTTGATATAATCTCTAACCTCATCAATATTATCAAAACGTATCTTTAAGTCACTAAGTTCATTGACATCTATCTTATAACTATCATATATAGCTTTTGTATTCTTGTCACTTTCTAAGTTTTGAATCATAGAAGAGGGCACCAATCCTGCATATGTAAGAGCTTGTTCTTCATTACTAGTGCTCTTCATAACCTTATTATATACCATGTTAATAGTATCCTTAATTGACGTAGTTCTCCCATCATCAAGATTACTCTTAACCAATATATATAAACTATCTATTTGTTTTTGACTTATCGAACAAAAATTCATACTAACATGTTATTGCATTATCAAAATCATCATCTATATCATCCTTGGACTTATTTTTGGCTTCCTCATTTAACTTATCAAAGTGCTCCTGAGATTGTCCATCTATGACATTTAATCCTTGTTGTAGACTACCATTTTCTTCTGTACCTTCTAGATTATCTAAAGCAGCTAATTCTGCATCATATTTAGCATTGATTTTTAATCTATCATTAATAGGAGCAGTTGTAACTATATTTCCTTTACTGATTATTGTTCTACCATCATCAGTTTTAGCCTCTAATATTTTACCATTTTCATTAACTTTAGTTACTTCTGCTGGTAATACTCTTACACCATCTTGTACTTGTATTCTATCCCCAACTTCAAATTTTTCAGTTTGTCTATGTAAACTGGCAACTGAAACTTGAGTAATCTTATTACCCCCAAAGTTACTTTCTCTGTAAGATTGATTATCAAATAAATCAACTTTACCATCAGTAATTTTAAAAGAAACTCCTTGTGGTAAATTATTGTCTAATTTATCTGATTTTTTATCCCATTTATCCCAAACTTCATCTGATGCTTTATTATCAGTATTTTCTTTAAATTCTTTTTCAAGCTCTTCAATTAAATCTTTATTTTGCTGTTTAGCTGTTTCTATATTTCTATTAATTTCTTCTTTAGATAATTTTTGAACAGGTGTATTTAATTGTTTATCTGTGCTTGCTTGAGTTTGAGAAAATAAATTATCTATTTCTTCTTGTCTTCTTCTTTCTATATCAGCTTTTTTAGCTTCTATTTCAGATTGATTAGATATAGGTTGTTGTTCTAATGCTTTTAGTTCTGCATCATATTTAGCATTGATTTTAGATTCATTTTGTTCATTTAATTTATCTAATTCAATACTTGTTTGATTTCCCTCTCTATATGTAAACCCTGTTGCATTTTTTAATATTTTATCAAATATTTCAGTTGCTTTAGAATCATTATAATTTTTGTTTATAGCATCCCTAATTTCTAACATCATTTGATTATAAATATCTGAATTAATATCATCTTTAATATTGCCTAATTTATCAGCGTATTTATTTCTAATATTATTTATTTCAGTAGCTGCATTTGTAAATCCACCAACTAATGCTTGTAGTAAATAATCAGTAGATAGAATTACATCTCTACCACCTGTAAATAAATAATCCAAGGCAATAGTTGAATATCCTGCATCAGTTTTTTGATTTAATTCTTCTTGTCTTCTTCTTTCTATATCTGCCTTTGTTGTATTAGGAGTAGTTTTTACATTACTTTCTAAAGCAGCTAATTCTGCATCATATTTAGCATTAACTACATCTTGGGACTCTTTAGATGGAATAATGTTCTCACCGAGAGGTGTTAAACTACCTAATTCTTGTTGTCTTCTTTTTTCTATATCTTCAATAAATCTTTGCTTTAACTTATCAGTATGTCCGGGAACCCCCTGAACTGTAGATTCTACTTCTGAGTAATTACTACCACTCTCTACTGGAGCTGGATAACCTAGATTCTCAACAGCCTCACTGGCATCCCTACCAAGAATTGTTCCAGTTTGCTCTGCTGTTCCTGGAGATAATAGTTGGTCAGATATTTCCTTCAAGGCTGTATTTTTATCAGCCCATGAAGAGTTAGGATCATTGATTACTTTACCTTGGACAGCTAGGGAGGTAGCTGATAGATCTATAGCTTTGATAGCTTCAACTGCCATACTTTCTGGAGTTATTACTACGGGTTGTTCAGCTAGTATTTCTGCTATTACAGCATTAATCTTGTCAGCAGGGAATGATTTGCCTAATACCCCTCCTGTATAACTATCTCTATAATTTAATACTACATCTACAGGGAAACCTTTAGCTATCTGTGATAATCTATCTACCTCAGCTTGATCATTATCCCTAATAGCAATCATTAAAGCCTTCATTACTGCAGCCTCATTAGCTGAGGGCATAGTTGAGTTAGAAGGAGCTTGTGGTGCTATTGGGGCCACTGGTGCTGGAGGAGTTGCAGTTGGAGCTGTGGGAGCAGCTGGAGGTGGGGCTACGGGGCCAGTAGGTGGGGCAGCAGCTGGAGGAGTTGGTTGTACTGGGTCCTTATGTGCATCAATAGCATCTGAGAAGAAATTGGTTAATATCTCAGATTGATTATTACTATACTCCTTAAAATTATCCTTAGCAGATAGGTAGTTAATTAGATTAAGATTTTCCTGGTGCTTTCTCTGTAATGCCATGAAATTTACCAAATTCTCTGTTTGTTCATTCCTCTCATCATTAATCCTACTCTCTATTTGGCTATTGTTATCCTTTAAGTTGAGTTCTTTTTGAATTGCATAAAAATATCTCTGAATAAGCTTTGAGGCTCTTTCATCCTTAATTTCAGTTCCCTTATCAAAGTTATTATTTAAATGTTTAGCTAACTTCTTAAATGCTTCTAATTGCTCACTAACTGTAGCTTTACTCTCATCTGTAACTGTAGCTAACTTATCCTCTAATTCTTTAATTCTTTCATCCCTATAACCCCTATCAAATATCTTGCTAAGTTCATAGTTATATTTAATACCTACAGTATCACCACTATTTAACTCACCTATTATTTTATTAGCTCTGCTAGCATCTTCCATCATTCCTACCTGTGCAAATACTGAAGCCTTAACTCCTTCATTTACAGCATAGAAACGAAATTTAGCACCTACTAATCCCATAGCTAAATCCTGATACTTTTGTTGTTCAGGTTGTGTTACAGGTTTATTCTGTAAGTCATCAGGAGTGGTTGCTCCATAAACCTTCATCATTTCATCAATGTGACTGTTGTAAGCCTTCAACGCATCATCATGTCCTTTAGCTGCAGCATCTATAGTATCACTGTGTTTAGTAACCTCACCCTTATATATCTTCTCAATTTGAGTAGCTTTACCTGATAAGGCTTCTGTAAATGCTCTAAATCCATGTAGAAACTTCTCTTTATCTTCTACTGTAGCATACTCACTATTATCCAAGTCAAAGAACTTCTGAAGTGTATCAAAGTCTTGTTGAGCAAATTGTTGTAATTTGGATATCTGTAAATCTATCTTCCCAGTTGCTAATCCAGCATATAACATCTTATTCAGATGGATATTCTGGGCATTCTGCATATTAAAGAAGTCATTAGTCTGGAGGAATTTGGCCAAGGTAAACATTGTTTGTTTATCCTTAATCATAGAGAGTAATCCTTCCTCCTTTAATACTGTCTCAATATCAGTTGCATTGAGTACTTTAGCTATCTTCTCTAACTTTTGTTTATCCAGCTGCTTATTAGCATCCTTCATTCCTAAACCTAGGATATTATTAGCCCAATTCTTCTTAACCTCTATTTCATTAGTTTTTGGATCTGTAACTATTTTTGGACGAGCTAAATAATGGAAGGGCCTAGCAGCATGCTGAAAGATTGCACCAGTCCCAAAACCAGCAGCAAATTCCTTCATACCTTGATTAGATTTGACATAATCAAATCCAGCTCCTAAGCTCTTTAGTAATGACTGGTTATCTTTATTAAAGATCTCATCATGATAATAATCTGCTGTAGATTTACTAACTAAAGCTTGATAACTTTCTTCAGTACCTTCCCAAACAGAATTCTTTACACTCTTACCTACTCCAATTGCTCCCTTAAGGAGGGGATTAGTAATAGGCTTACCTGTAGCCTGAACTGTAGTCTTAAATGTGCCATCTACAGCCAATTTATAGGGAACAGCTCCCCTCATAGTCATTATCTTCTGGATAGCACGTGGAGCTATGATATTCCCAAACTGCATTGCATTGGATGCCATTAAGAATGGTGTCTGCCACAATACTGTAGCTTTGGCCATCTTATCAGCAGCCAACTTAGCTTTATCCATTTCTGCATCACTTGGTGCATATCCATT
>CXWK01091586.1_pt3 | contig 22109 bp, 25 predicted proteins | sample 590851 | NCBI WGS metagenome assembly CXWK01 (sample SAMEA3498364, study PRJEB10139) | wastewater metagenome | biome: wastewater treatment plant; material: activated sludge | place: Denmark | collected 2014-08-01
TAGCCACATCTCCTCTTTGCGAGATTGTTCTGTGAGCAGCACCAAAAACTTTCCTGGCTTCTGCTTGAAAACATCGCCCTGGCTCAACAGAGACAAAGTTGGAGCCTTTGGCTTTCCCTTTGTTGCCTCCAAGTGTTGGGTTGAACCCACACGAACAAGTCGCATCCCAGAGTTGTTGATCCAAACAAAAGGACCAGAGATGATTCCCTGCGAAAACACTCCAGCACCATTCATCACCAGATCAAGCAAAGCCTGCTCTCGGAGATCAAAGAGAAACCCACGGTCAACGATCTTCCAGGCGCGTCCACCGTTGCCACGATGTTCCAGGCCAACAACGCGAATGGATTCAACAGGCTCATTGTCAAACTCTGTCTCACCATATTCATTTTGCTGCCACCGATACCCAGCAGCCCATTTTCTTGCTGTTTCGTGGGAGTTCCCCTCAACAGCATCAGTGGCAAACCCTGGAAACACGTCGATTTGCTGCGGCTGCTCGTCGGCATCTTCCACTGTGTAAGAGACAACCTTCTTCGGATGAAAAACTTTGAGTTTTGCTGGAACGTATGACATGCCCTATCTCTACCACTTCCACGTCTCAGGGTCAACAACATTCGTTGTCAGCAGCCAAGATTCCCAAATCGCCCTATACGCCTTATTACGGCCCTCAAATGTTTCAAGCCACTCTCACCCGTTCAGATAATTCTCTGGCACGGAAGGGGCATCCTGGGGCGATTCTGTTTGGAAGAAAAGGGAAGGAGGGGTTGTCAGAAAGCCGTAACGTTTTGTTGGGATTTGATTTTGAGGATTTTGATTCGGTTGGGTGGGATGTTTTGCAGCACGGCACAAGTCCCAGTAGTTTTGATGGCATCTTCCCTGAAGGAACCATTGATAAGTTCTTCAAAAGGTATACTGTCTTCTTTCCTGCCCCATCGTGGCGCCCTTCTGTCATCTGATTCAAACCAGATGTGATCTTCTTCGACATAAGCCCCGAAATGACTTCCAAGTGTGGGAATGTCCGCAACCAAATCCAATCCACGAGTATCAATCTTCAAAACCACAGAATCCGCATGGTCTTCGTATGGTTTTGAAGATTTTGCAAGGAAGATTGGAACCACACCATAAGCGTCTTTCATATACTCAAGGGAAGCTAATGAGTAATTCGATGGCGAGTTTGTTTTTAATCCCTCGGTTGCTATCCTTTCGAGATTCTTCCTGGTTGTTGTGTGATACCAAAAGTTCTTCGAGTTTGATCCCACCCTTGACTCATCAATTGAAAATCCCAGCTTTTTCAGATCCATTGGACTTTTTCTTGGGAGGTCTTTGTATCCGGCAGAGGAGTTGATCTTCTCAACTTCTTCATCGGAGAGAACACGAATGATTTTCATTGCACCACCAATGATCCAGTTTCCTGTCATGTTGGGATTGGTTTTGTAACGATAATGTCCGCCTTTGGGAATTTGATCGGTGATGTGAGCGGTATCAGGTCTAATCTGTCCTTTCTTGGGACCAGACTTGATCTTTTCCGCTCTGCTATCAGCAACTTCTTGCCAATCGAAGTCTGCTGGCATTTCTACTTCTGCCCAGACTTGATTGTCTGCCCTTGCTGATGGAGCCTTCTTCCCAGAGATTGCACTTGGTTTGAGATCGGTTCCGATGTGCGTGGAGAAAGGGAAATCCCCACCATGCCATCCTGGTCTATAAGCCAATCTTCCCAGCTTCGATTTAACTCCAGGTTTTCCCGTCTTGGAATCAGTAACCTTTTCTCCTTCCTCTGCTTCATACCAAACACCAATCTTCAAAGATTGGTTGGCATTGACAAACAAGGGAAAGAGTTCTCCAGGTTTTGCTGGATTCACTCGGAAGAGTTTGTAGGCTTTGATGGTTTTGGTGGGTGGGACAAACTCTGTTCCAGCACGATCAAACTCGACTTCTGGAATAGTGTTTTCAAACAGGAACTGGTAGAGCTTCATTCTGAATAGATATGAAACCTTGGTGTTGGCTAACCAAACTTGGCTTTCAGCCGCTCATATTCTGCCAGTTCAGCCTCTTCTCTCGCCTTTTTGGCAAGTTCTTTGCGCGGCGCGTCTCTCGCTCTCCTTGCCTTGTTTTTGGCATCAGCTTCGTCTATTTCCTTCAGACGCTGCTCCCATTCTTCATCAGTTTCGGGCGAAAAGAATTCGAAATAGAAACCGTCTCGACCAGGGTTGTTGAAAATTTCATAATTGAGAGTTGCAGATGCCAAATCTGCGCCTCGTGCTTTTAACTTGTCAGTCATTTCAATAACTGTCATACCCAATGCAATTTGTTCGTGGCGACGTACACGCATACGTCTTTCTGGGTTCCTGTACGAATCAATTTCTGCTTTACTTGTCATCTTTCTTTCTTTCTAGTTTTTCGGTTTTTCAAACTTCGCTTTCAGCCTCTCGTACTCTGCACGCTCTTTCTCTTCTTTCTTTTGTTCGGCCATTTTCTTCCGCGCAGCTTCCTTGATTTCCCTTGCTTTTTCACGAGCTTCGAGTTCGTCCAATTGTTTTAGACGGAATGCCCATTCTTCATCAGTCTCTGGGGAGGTGAAGGCAAAAAACATGGCTGGGCCATTCCACCTGTTTGAGTCAGTTATGTCAAAGTAAACGGAGTTCAAATCGCCATCGTTTTCCTTAACGTATTTGATTACATCATTGATTGTCGTGTCGCCAGAGAGCATGTCTTTCGTACGTTCCACACTCATCAATCTCTCTCGACCTTGATCCAGATGCCGATTTGCACTGACTTTACTCATTACCATTTTCCTTCCTGGTATTGCCTGATTCGTATTTGGCTTTCAGTCTTGCAAGTTCTGCAAGTTCTTTCTTCTCAGCAGCCTCTTTTCGCTTCCTGCTGGCTTCTGCTTTGCGATCCATTTCTCGGAGTCTAGCCGCCCATTCCTCATCCGTTTCCAGTGATTTTGTGACCAAGACCATTTCGGGGTTGTCACCATAATAGCTCAACCGAATGGATGCGTCTTTTTGGTTGTCCGCATCGCCAATCATCTTCAAGAGATTTGGAATGGTAACATGATCGTCCAAGCATTCTTCCCGGAAGATCACTTGCCGTTCTCTGTTAAATTTGTTTTGATTGTAGTTCATTGGTTTCGCTCCTTATACTGCTACTTTTCCCTTGATTGCAGGGTGGTGTTGGTAGTTTTCCAGTTTGATGTCTTCGAAAGTAAAATCGTCTATATTACTAATCGCCGGGTTTAGTAATAGTTTCGGCATTGGGAATGGAGCGCGCTCCATTTGCGTTTGAAGTTGTTTAACGTGGTTTGAGTAAATGTGAAGATCGCCAAAGGTGTGAATGAATTCTCCGACTTCGAGGTCACAAACGTGAGCAATCATGTGGGTTAGAAGAGCATAGGAAGCAACATTGAACGGCATCCCCAAAAAAGAATCGCAGCTTCTTTGATAAAGTTGACACGAAAGCTTGCCGTCTACAACGTAAAACTGGAACATGGTGTGGCAAGGAGCAAGTGCCATGTGAGGAATATCTCCAACATTCCAAGCACTCACAATCAACCTTCGTGAGTCTGGGTTGGATTTGATCTGTTCAATCACTTGTTTGATTTGATCATACACATTCAACCCGTCGTCTGATTCCCACGATCTCCATTGTTTCCCATAAACAGGTCCAAGGTTTCCATCCTTGTCTGCCCATTCATCCCAGATGGTGATTCCGTTCTCATTCAACCACTTTACATTGGTGTTTCCCTGAAGAAACCAGAGAAGCTCGCCAACAATGGATTTCCAGTGAACTCGTTTAGATGTGAGAATGGGGAAGCCTTTGGAAAGGTCATAGCGAACCTGCCTTCCAAAAACACTTCTTGTTCCTGTTCCAGTTCTGTCAGATTTGTCAATTCCGTTTTCAAGAACGTCTTTGACGAGGGAGAAGTAGATTCTATCGACGTGATATGGTTGGTCTGTGGATGTGTCGGTCATAAGACCGATCTATCACAAAGAAGATTTGAGGATCAAGGAGTTGTGGCTGGGGTCTTGGAAAGTTGCTTGTTTTTGACTTCGTATCCGTCAACACGACCAACGTTCTTGTAATCAAACCCTTTTAGGATCGCAGCTTTTTGGGTTGGGAAGGTTCCTTTGGTTGTTTGATAGCAAACCTGTCCAATGATTTCGGTGAACAAGGCTGGAAGTGCTGCGGGTGGCATCATCTTTACATGTGTGTTGTATGCAGCCAACTCGCCCTTTCGAGTAAAGGGCTGCTTTGAAAGAATGTGGCTAAACCAATCGTGAACAGCACGGAACTTCCAATTCTCTTCTTCGGTGAAGAAAGGATGGTCTGAAAAGTCTTTCATGACTTTCATCACTTTGGTGCTGGCAACTTCTTTTTGCATTTGTTCGGAAGAGGTGTAAGGATCCCCGTCCACAAATTCAACCTTCACTTTTGATTCAATCAGTCGAAAGAACTTGTTTACTGAATCACGAAGAGCAGAATAAGAAGCTTGAGCTTCTTGGCTGTTCTCTTCTGCTGCTTCATAAGCTTCTGTTACGAGACGACAATATTCGTCCCATTGAACCAACTCCAAACGCTCAAACAGAAAATCACGAAGTTTTTGCATGAAAGGTAAATACCCGTTTCTCAACCCTTCATCCTCTTGGGAAGAGATATACCAACCGCTGGTGGATCTTTCAGAGTATCTTTTTTGTCCAGGTTTGCATTGATCTTGTTTTGGAGACCTTTGTGATATTCTGGATCATTGTCATCCTTGGTGTGAATGAAAGCATCAGAGCCAACACGATGATTTTTGCCGAGGTGTGTGTAACCCATACGCTTCAACAATCCAGCATTGTAAGCAGCTTCCAAAACCAACAAACGTATCAACTCTTTCATGGTTTGCCAACCACTTCCATCCCACACAAGTCTGTTTCCATCACAACAGTCTCCTTCACTCGTCCTCCAGTAACACAAACAACCTCAACAACAACAATTCCAATCCTTGTTGTTCCAACACTCTTCACCATTGCAAGAAACGTTCCTCTTTCAAGGCTTCCTTTGTCAAATCGCGGACTGTTGGCAGCAAGAAGTTGGGAAACCATCTCTTCTGCAAAGATGAACCTGACACAGTGCCCAGGTTGAAGTTCAAGCAACCTTGTTTTCAGTGGTGCCAGCTTGGTACTTGGCTGATTTTGCTTGGAAAACCGTTGGAAAAACATCTTGAGTGCTTGGGGATACATATTCTGGAAATAAGATGCCTTTCCATGCCCTTCTTGGTTATGTTCCACTAACCCTTGAGCCACTCTCCACAAACGAGCAGAAAAAGAAGGGTTTCATGGGTTCAGCAGCCCCTCCACCAGACGATTTTGGACTCCTGTTTCTAAATTCCGAAGTCAAACCTCGGTCTTTTTGGATGAAGGATGTTCCCTTCGACTTGGATTGCATTGGATTTGATGGAGATGACCGGGTGGTCGAGGTTATGCACCTCAAGGCAAATGATACAGCCTCTAGGAGCTTTATGCGGGCTGTGAAAAATGTTGTTGAGGTGAGAGGTGGTTGGTGCAAAGACAAGGGCGTAATAAAGGGCCAGAGGCTCTTCCTCAATAATCCATCCCTCTCCGACATCCTCTATGAAGGACCAAAATCTTTGAATGACACTTCCAAAGAAAAGGTTGTTGCTATTCCAAGAGGATCACTCAAAGGAAAATCAATCACACTCGTGTTCTCTGATAAAGCAGTCCTGAATCCAGAAGACGGAACAATTCCCAGCGAAGCTTTGGCTGGAATGATCGGATACAGAGAGTCGGAATCAACTCCAGGACTTTTTCTTGTGAAAGCTTCTGTTGCTGAGAAGGGATATGGACCACTTCTCTATCAACTTGTCATGAAAGCAGTTCATCCTGGCTGGCTCAGATCAGACGTTTTTCTTTCCAAAGAAGCAGCCAACATCTGGATTCAGATGTTCAAACTTCAAGATCTCTACGACAGAAAGTTTCTTGGGGATTTCGGTCCAATGGAACTGATGACGGCGGTAAGAGCTTCAAAACTTCCACCAGAAATCCACGAAGCTTTCAGGAAGATGATTGATTACACCAGTTTGGGACTGTCTTCCCCAATGGACGAAGAAACCTTGAGAAGGTTTGTTCCAGCAGCAACAATTGATTCAGGTGTTCTTGGAAATCTTTGGGCTTATCAACTCAAGAAACAACTGAACTCTGATTCCCTTTATTCAGAAGGGAAGGAAATGATTGCTGCTCTTGCTTCTGCTGCTGGAAGGACAAAGGGAAGTGTGATTGTTGAGATAGAGGAAGCTGCCTATCGTTTGTTTCTTGAACGCTTTGGATGAAGCTCTGGTGAGTCTGTTTTCACTGGAGCGTTGACATCTTCGAGTCCAGCCCAAAGTCCAGGCATCGAAGGTCCATCAAAATCAGGTTCGTGCATCGCACCAAAAGATTCCTGCAACTCCTCGTCAGTGATTTCTTCAAGTGACCGGGAAGGGGCCTGGGAGGCTTTTGCGAGCGTTCCTTTTTTTGCAACGGGTCCAACCCCAACGACTTGGCTTGAGGCCCCTAATGAGGCACCTCCGGTCGATAGAGCCATAGCTTCTTTGAACAGGAGGGAGGAGAGAGATACGAGTGTTGATGTCATACCTATAACTACCATTTCCACAGAGGGAACGATAAAATGACAATGAAAAAGAAACTTCGTTATTTGGTCTTGAATGAGGGAGCAGTTTCTGGTGCTGGCATCTTTGCCAATGCCGAGGTTATGTCTCCAGACGAGTTTGTTCAGAAGTATTCGGGGAACATGCCACCAGAAGTTCCTGGTGAATCTGAAACAATTCAAGAGATGTTGACTCGTAGAGTCCAATCAAAGCTGTTGGATAAACTGATGGAAGCTCCGTATGTGAGGAGGTTTCCAAAGCCACCACAAAAACCACTGACTCCAGGGAGTGATATTCGCGGAACGGAAGTTGACCCAGCATATTTGGCTGGGGTTCTGGGAAAAAGATCTGAGAGGGGGCCAGATAGAATCAACAAGAAGGGGAAAGTTGTAAAAGGAGTGGCTGGAGGATTGCCAAATGCTTTTCCGTATCTTCACCCATCAACAGCAACAAACACCATTGTTCCTGCCTCGGCGCTCAACAGAAGGAACAGGGACACTGAAACGGGGGCTGTTCCAGTTGTTGATCAAAATGAAAAACAAATTGACCTCTCGGTATTAAAAACCATTGTTACCAACTACAACAAACCAAAATTTACTCTTCTAAAACAGAACGACAAAATGAAAAAGAGCACTACCGGAGAGCTTGAAGCCTTTTTCAATATCGGCATCCCGGCCATCATGGGTCTTGTATACGACGAACGGGATAACAAGTTCAAGGTTATCAACACTTGTCCGGGTGCCGGAAGTTGTATGCAGGTTTGTTATGCCACGAAAGGCGGGTATGTGCAATACAGGGCCAGTTCAGAAAACATGAACATCACTCTCAACATGCTTTACAACCATCCAGAAATGTATCAGGAAAGATTGGTGAACGAGATCCTTCAAAACGTGCAAAAATATGCTCAAGAAAAAATCAGGACTGTCATTCGTTGGCATGACTCCGGGGATTTCTATTCGGAAGATTATCTTAAACTCGCCCACCACATCATCGACAGAGTAAAGAGTGAACTCCCCGCATCTCTCCAAAATTTCGTTAAGTTTTACGCTTATACAAAGCGGCCATCCCTGGCCGCAAAAATGCCACACAAAGACCTCTTGCTTCGCAAATCCCTTGGTGCCACCCCAGAAGAAGAACGCCAAATAGACCCAACCAAGGACATGTTCTCCCAAATTGTTCCAAAGTCTGTGAAAACACTGCTTATGAAAACTGGAGCGATCGTCAAAAAGAGTGAGGTGGGCAAAAAAGAATCTGGCGTGGAAGGGGACTCGGCATGGACCTATGCGCCCAACAGAGAGGAGGAAGTCAAAATGGCGATCTTGAACTCTTCAAAGGTCAAATTCAAAAACAGCTTCCCAATGCTTACAATGGCAGAATATGAGCAAGTCGAAGATGATCTTGGTGATGATGACAGAGTGAACGTTATCATCCTCCCAGGAGAAAATGACAGACCAGCAAAAGATATTCACGTTGCTGGTGTCTACCTCATGTTCCACTGACACAGATAAACCTCCCAGAAGGTTCTAACACCATCCAAGCAGAAGAGGGAAGAGGTCTTCGACCTCTTCCCTCTTCTTCATTCACCCTTCTGGGTTATTTCGTGGTCACTGTTTCAGGAGTTTGGACACATCATCATCTGCGCTGCAAACACCACCAACACAAGCAAGCTCTTGTGTTCCAGTTGTGGTGTCTTCCTTCTCAAAGTGAACCAACCAACTCCATTGAATCTCTTCTGGGAAGGAAGCTTTCAGTTCGTTGTACTTCTCCTCATCAATTGCTTGGTAGGGAGCTTGGCGATAAGTGTGCTCGGTCGCTGGCAAGAAGGAAATGCCGCCAATGGAATCAAAGTTCCTATAAACCCAAGCACCAACATCCATCCACTCATCTTCTTTCACGTTGATTGTCACAGAAGGATTGTGCTCAGTGAAGCACTCACGGTAAGTCTTCCAAATCTCCAGGTGATCAATTGCTGACAAGTCCGAGGTCACAACAGCGTTTTCTGGGGCCTTGATTGGGAAAGAGAAAACGGTTGTGGAATCTGGACGCATGACATCTGGTTCGTTTGGTACGCCTTGGTTTTTCATGAACTCGGTAAGAGGATCCTTGTTGTCTCCTCTCACGGTCCGAACATAATAAGGCGAATACCAAGGATGAATGCCGCTGGAAACACCTGTCAACTGAGACACTGTGCCGGATGGCTTTACACAAGTGATGGCTGCACTCACAGGAATTCCCAAACTCTTTGCGTGTTCCGCATTCACCGTTACAGCATGTTCCCTCAGCTTGGTCAGAAGCTCTCTCAACTCGGGACCATTTGTCGAGGTAAGAGAGTTCCCAAAAATTCCGGTAAGAGAAACACCAAGAAGCCTTTCTTCTTCACAGTTGTTTTTCCACACCTTTCTGATGTACTTGAAATTGGTCAATGTTGATTGCCAAGTTCCAAGGACCGTTGCCAGTTCTACCTTCCTAAAAAGATCTTCTGCGGTATCAGATGCGGAGATAACAACTTCGGTGAGGTTACAGAATTGATTTGGGCGAAGGAGAATTTCGGCACAAGGATTTACGCCTTTGACTTTACTGGAGTCTCTACGACCAAACCGATCAATGTGTTTGCGAACGGAATCCATGTTGAAGATTCCACGTTCACCGCTCTTGGATTCATAAAGGTTTCTCCATTCACGAAGGAACTGGGCAGTGTTGGGTTTGGAGTTGTAAACAGCAGAGTTGTTTGCCAAACTTCTTTGGGGTTGTGTTTCCCACCATTGTCCACTCTTTGCCTTCGCCATCTCAAAATCGTCGAGGTTGGAAAGAGAGATAAGGGCCGAGTTGTGCATCAAATAACCATTGCAGAAAAACTCGTTCACAGATTCCACTTCAATGTCCCAGGTTTGATCGCTGCGAACATCAAACTCAACTCTTTTTACAGTGGCTGGGATGAGGCTGTTGCTGGTTTTCGACCACGGATAATTCGACGCATAATTGAACTCCAACATTTCCTTGGGGTATGAATTCGTTCCCTGCTCGATACCAGAAAGAACGATCTTCTTGAAACCAAACTCATTCAAGGCCGCCTTTGTTTTGTTGTTGATGACGTTTACAGCATACTGCTGTTTCCAGGTTGGCTTCTTGGATTTGCCGTGAGCTTTCTTCTCCAGCCGTGTTTGAATCCCACAAGATGCCAAAAGAAGGTTGATTTCTCTGGCATAATCTTCATAAACGGTTACACAGACGTTTGCGGGTCTTGTCTTTGTGGACCCATCTGCATCCATCAACCCAGACACAAAAGCCAACTTGATGTCTCTGGGTGCTTTCCACATAAAACTTGGAACCCTCAAGGCAACCTTTGGTTGTTTCAACCATGAATGAAGATATGCAGCAAGCTGCTTTGACTTCGTGCGAACCACGCAGTAGTTTTCGTATTCAACCTGTTGGGTGTTGATTCCAAACCTTGCAAGCTGTTTGTGAACCAACTCGGCAATCTCTGGGTAGTTTTTGGGGCAAGCAACTGCGACCTCACCAGATTTTTTTGTGAGTCGAACATATCCGTCACCTTGAAACAAACCCAGGAACCAAGCCATGTCGGTGTCCAACTGGGGGGTTGTAATGTTCGCGCAAGTCGTGGAATGTTTTGGGCGAGTATACTCAAAACTTGGCAACGAAACCAAGGTTCCCTCAACTCCTACCGAGGAAGCAACAACCCTGTCATTTTCTTGAAGCAAGCCCGCTTCTTTCCAAACATAAACATCCTGCCCGGTCAAAACAGCAACTTTGTGATTTGCCGTGCATTCAAAAAACGAATCTTGGGTGTGAACTTTCACCAGGGACTGAACGCCTTGATCAAACTTGTTCAAGACCCTGTGATAACCTTTGGATGTCAAAACAACATCTCCAACGTTCACGTCTTCAATCCGCACCATTCCAGCCTTCGTGTGAACCAAAGAACCAGAAGGCAAACAGCGCCTCACGCCTCCTACCACAACCACTTCGCCCACTTTACACATAATGTCATGAGCTTCGATTGGTTTCAGACGACGACCTCTTGCGTTTGAAAACACTCGCGCCGTGAAAGCAAAAAGCTCACGCAAAGGCTCAGGACCAGAAGCACGCCCACCAAAGGTTTTCAGACGAGCACCTTTGGGACGAACCTTGGTTGTATCCCAGCGAGGAATTTGTCCCTGAACAAGCAAGGCAATCAATTCTTTGTATGCCTTCGCCCAACCAAGCTTTGAATCCTCAACAACAATTGTTGTTTCTGTTGGATGGAACTCCTCGGCAATGACTGGAAGGTTGTTGATGTAAGACTGCTCAACAGAGAAACCAACACCAGTGCCGTTCATCAAAATATACATCGTTTCGTCGAATGCGCGGAGAGAGTCCACGGCGACGAAAGCGCAGTTAAAAGCACTAATATTATCGGCTTCCATTGCAGGCCCAGCAGCCATCAGGGCACGCATGGAAGGCATGATTTCATGATTCAAGATCGCTTCACGAATCCTGGAAAGAAGTTCTTGTTCGATGGAGCTTCCCAGGTGTTTAGACATGAAGTTACAATAACGATCAACTGTCTCCGTCCAGGTCTCACGACGTTTTTCCTTGTCAAGCCATCTGGCATAACGGGAAATGTGAATGAAGTTCTTGTAAGGCTCTGCAATAAATCCTTGGCTGTCTGTAATCATTGTTCCTTTGTTCCTTTCACGAACGCAGAGGTTTCATCTGAAACTCTGCTTTGCTTTTTTTGATGGCTTCTTTGAAACTGTCCAGAGTAGATTTTTGGACTTGCTCTCTGTGAGTTTCTTGGTCTTGTTGCATTCCTTCAACTTCATCAGCAGAGAGAACACGAAGAGTTGAGCGGGCGGTATCCAGGTGAATCTTGAACTGGAGACCGTCAATTCCAAACCTGTTCTTCGCAATGAAGAGAGTTCCAAGTCCTGTTGACTTCTGGGTGCTGATGCGTTGCAAACCCAAAACAAAATCGGCTTCGGCTGCTTGTCCATAACTCTCAGCAAGGTTTGTCAAGTCAACAATATCCGACTTGGCTCCTTCCTTGTTGGATTGGAGAGCAGTCCAAATGGGAACATCCAACTCTTTTGCCAGAGAACGAATTTCCTGAATAACGTATTGCATCTCCAGCCGAGGAAGTTCATATCGTTCAGTGGAGCGGATAAGGCCAGCATAGTCAATAATGATCATGTCAGGCTTCACGCCCTTCAATGACATCTTCTCAATGTGTGCTCTAATCGTGTTGCAGGTAATGGTCCTCGCTGGATATTCCTTGATAATCAATCTCCCCAGCCGCTCTGCGTTTGAGGTGAAGAATTGTTGAATTTGATCTTGGTTATCTGAGCAGTCACTGGAGTTGATGCCTGTGAGGTTGGAGTCGTATCTCACTCCGCAATACCGCTCATTCAATTCCATTGTGTAATGGATGACATTCTTTCCAAGAAGAATGGCTTGAGCCCCAAAGTGAGTGAGAACATGACTTTTCCCAACGCCAGATGGCGCGCAGACAATTCCAATTTCTCCACCACCAAGACCACCAGCCATAATCTTCTTCTCATCCAACTCATAAATCCCAGTGGGAATTGGATGGCGAAAAGTCGTGCTATATCTCGCAGCAAGATCAACGTTGTAATCATGACCAGGGGATGTTGCCATCCCCGCGGCAATCGCCCCCTTCATGATGTCAACAACCTTCTCGTACTTCTCAGTTAGAATGATATCAACACTGTCGGACAAAGCCTTTTTGAGAAGCTGCTGACGACAGAAGGTAAACGCCTTGTCTTTCACCCAAGGAAGGTCATTCATCTCCTCATTGCGAATAACCTTTTGGAGAAAAGAGTGACACTGTTCCCGAATAACAACATCCTTTGCTTCTCTCAACTCATCTTTCATGATTGTGACAAGAAGAGGAATGGTTGGGAACTCTTTGTATTCGTGGTAGTAACCAATGTACCTGTTTGCAATGAGTTTCAGGTACGCTGGTTCAAGACATTCATCAACGTTGAAAACCTCGATGAATTGGGTAGACCATGCTCGGTCAGTGAGAAGAGCTTGAAGAACTTTCTCTTGAAAGGACTTACCAAGACTGTTGAAAATGGCTGGGTTTTGTGCGGTTTGTTGTTGCGTCATATACCTTTGCCCAATGTATGGGACTGATAACCAGAGGTCAAACGGTTGCTGGCCGGGGAAGGGGTGGGGCTAACTATTGGAAGTTTTCAAGAACCCGAAAAGGCACCAAACAGCGTTTTTGCCGCCGTAAATGCCTGTTCGATCTCCAGTGAAATTGGAATGTCGTTTCCTGTGAAGGTTTTGAGGTATTCCATTTTATTCAAAACCGGCTCAAAGTTTTCTACCTTGAAATTCACCTTCTCAATCTGCTGAGAAGACAAGCAAAAGGTGTCGAGGTACATCAACTTCCAGTTTCTCTCGATAATCTCTTCACCCTGGAAGATTTGGGAATAGCACTTCAGAGGACGTTTGGAGGCATTATGCAGGGCCTTAGATTCTTTTATGAGCCATTCCCTGTCCAAGTCAATGTCGTCCCTGGAAAAGGCTTCAAACCGGCTTGCGAGGGTCTTAAAACCAATTCCCTCCACACCCTTCAAGTTGTCACTGGGATCACCAATAACCGCTCTTGCCAGTGTGATGTTCCTGGGACTGATTCCCAGTTTCGTTTTGATGTGTTGGGAATCAATCAACATTTTGGTTGCAGGATCAAAAATTCTCACGTTCGGATCTTCCAGCAACTGGTAGAAGTCCTTGTCGTTTGACACAACCAGTTTGGTCTTGCTGTCTGTTTGGAACTTCCTCTTTACAAGATAAGCAATCACATCATCTGCTTCTGTGTCCTGGACATAGATTTGACAGATAGGAAGTGTTGCCAGGGCTTTGGTGAGAAGTTGAAGCTGGAAGATTTTGTTTTGAGGATTGCTTGAGGGTTGGAATTTACCATCAGAACGGTACATCTCTTTCAACCCTTGTCCGGTTGTGAGTCTGTTCGCTTTGTATTCTGGACAGATGTGTTTTCTTCGCTGGGATGGTCCGCCCTGCTCCCAAACAACATAAACAGAAGCTGGATGGAATTGGTTTATGAGGTTGCCCAGTGCTCTCACAAACCCAACAACTCCGCCAACGAGTTCTCCTGTTGCTGTTGTGGTTTCGTTTACAACGAAGTTTCTGGTGAAAAGATTGAGGCCGTCGATGACCATGATTGGTCTGGAGAGGTTCTGTGGGTTTGTCATGGGTTTAGTAGTAAAGAACTATGTCTTCTCCCGTGTTCGGCTTCGTGGTCAGCATCAATGCCCACGTTTTGCCAGATGGCATAAGAATGGAGCTACAAATCACTGGGGAATCTTGTGGTCCTGAGCCGATGCAATGCTTTCCAAGCAACATTCCAAGAATTTTCGTTTGGTCCACATCTTTGATGTGAAAAACTTCATCCCAAATTATGGTACCCGCATTGGCAGGAAAACAACCATCGGCCATTCTTGTTGAAAACTTGCTGTTTGTGAAAGTTTTCACAGCCCCTGCCGAATCCAGCAAACCGAATTCCATTTCGAATCCTTCTGACAAAAAATAGATCCCCTCCGAGTAGTAAAGCTTTGGGTGTTTGTTTTTTAGCACAGACCACTTTTTCAGACTGGGTGTGAGGAAGTAATAGCCAGTGGCTTCATCCAAAATGGATTCACAACCACGAACAAGGGTTCCGGCAGGAAGACTAAGCCATTCTTCTGGTGTCATCGTCCAGTGCTCCCAAAACCACCAGAGCCCCTGTTGGTTTCCGTCACAACATCTGTTTCGGAAAATGTAACAGCCTGGGTTTCGGAAGCAGCAACAATTTTCTGAATAACAAGTTGTGCGATACGATCGCCTGGAACGATCGTGTATGGTTTGTCAGAGAAGTTTGCGAGGACAACCATGATCTCGCCACGATAGTTTGTGTCAATTGTTCCAGTAACGGGAAGCACCAAAAACTTTGACAACCCAGATCTCGAACGCATGTCAAAGAAATACTGAGATCCACACTCCAAAGCAGAAGGACAATCGGCCAACTGCAAACCCGTTCTCACCATTTTTACTTGACCTGGGAGAAGTTCGGTTTGCTCTGCTGCGTAAATGTCGAAGCCAGCATCTCCGGTTTCGTGTGCGTGTGTGGGAAGTTTTGCGGTTGGGAGTGTTTTGCGGAATTTGATTGTGAGTTCTTTTTTCATCTCAACATGGAAGATAACAAGATGAAAAGAGGGGATAAAAGGGAAAACCCCAAGGGACTTGTTGGTTGTCCGCTTGGGGTTTAGTGTTGGTGGGATTGTGTTGGTGTTACTTGGTGGTTTCGGTGTTTACCGAACCGCCCGCGACACGCTTCACAAGGAGGTTGCCGCAGTAAGGGTGACACTTCACGAGGTTGGCAGCCTGCTGGTTCAGGCTCTTCCAAGCACTCATCATGATCTCGGGCGGGGCCGCTTCCATGAAGGCTGCGAAGTTCTTGGCTTCCTCCTTCGTCAAGAGGTGAGTCTTGAGAAGGTTGTCGAGCTTGCCGAGCATATCAAGGAACTTTCCATGACGCTCGGCTTCGTCATCCTTCGGAAGTCGCTTCTGCACCTTCTCCCAGGATTTCAGAACATCCTGAGCGGTGATATCGGCTTCACGCTCCTTCACAAACTTCCAGAGGGCACTTGCGGCCTCAAACCCTACCATCGAAGCAACCATGTGAACAAACATTGGATCCTTGCAGTTCTCGGAATCATACAGTTCCAGGCGGCGAAGCTCGGCGTCGAGGTTGCCCCAGGCACGACGATCCGGGGTCTTCTTGTTGGGCTCTTGGGCACCACGAACCTCCAGGAATCGCGGGTTGCCTCGGATGAACTCTCCGAGGGCGGGATGACAGTTATCCTTTGCCCAAGTTAGCCAATCCTCAACCGTAGGCTCCAGGTCGATGGTGGCGTAACGGCTGAGAGCCGCAAGGTCCATTCCCTGCACATCGTACTCATCACCGATGTTCACGGCCACAATCACTCGGGTGTCCGGGTGGAGAGTGTTGCCATCGAAAGCCTTGCTGTCCGCAAGCTGGAAGGTCGCCTGCTCAACACCCTTGATGGCTCGGTTCAGCTCATCCAAGAAGAGAAAACAAGGGAACTCGGTCGTTGCCAGCAGCCACTCACAAGCACGGAAGACTGTTCCGCCGCGGTTGCCTTCGAAGGGCAGACCCGTCATGTCACCCTCCGTAAGCTGGGAGAGCCGACGCTCCACAACCGGCGTGCCCATGTCGTAGTGCCAGAGATTGCGGGGGTAATCCCCGTAAGCCGGATTGGCACCATTCTTCTTCCAGAAAGTAGCGACCGCCCTCACGAAACCCGAATCCTTGCCAAGAGCCGCAGAAACCCGCTCACAGTTTCCACGATCCTTGTAAAAATCGTTCTTGACGGTTGCGGCGATCTGGTAAACCACCTGGGACTTGCCGATGCCGTGAGCACCACGAAGCATCACCGCTCGGTTGGGGGAGAACGCCTGAACGAGGCGGGTCGTGGACTTGATATCGAGAGAAATTGCACCGTGAGACATTGTGTTTTGTATCCTTTTCTTATTTCGTAGCCGTTGAAGTTGTTTGAACCTTACCAGAACCAGTCGAGAGAGTCAAGAACTTTTTTCTGTCCCTGTCGTTTTTGTCAGTCGCTTGCGGAGATACAATCATCGACAACTCCAAGTTCCACAAGCAAAACTTGAAAGTCGTTTTCTTGGCATTGATGACAAGTGAAAAAAATCGGCTTCCCATTCAGAAGATTGAGACAACCAACCTCGCCCTCAGCCTTACACCTGTCACACTTGTGACCAACTGCAAACCTTTGTTGAATCAGTCTCATTTTCACTCCTTTCGTTCCCTGCCAGTTGATGAACAGACTCTATCAGAGTCACCCAGGAAAGTCAAGAACTTTCTTGCTCGGAGTCCCAGAAAATATCCCAGCCTAGATTTTGCGACCGAGATGTTTTCTGGGATTTCTGCCGTTTGTTTTTGTTTTTAGACCCGCTTGATGGATTTCGGCTTGTCCATCTTCACTGCGAGATCTCCGGGGCGAGGCGCTTCCATTGTGCCGTCTTCGGTAATAAGCCAGAGAACCTTGGTCCCGACAATATTGTTCATTGTCGGAGCGTAACCATCGGTAAAGATCACCACCGCAGAATACTTCCCACGGTTTTCCTGACGATTCAAGAATCCAGAAACCGCATTGAAGTCAGTCCCGCCGCACCGAGTCCGCTCCCACTTGAAACCCTGCCCGTTTTGAACGGTTTTGAAGCTGGACATGTCGATCTCCGTGTCGAAGTTCACAATGTCAATCTTCCCTTCCTTGGAACAGGCGAAAGCCTCGGCAAGACCTCGCTGCACGTTTTCGTCAGACACAGAGCCCGACTGGTCAATCGCCCAGAGGAAGTTCGCAACAGTGCTGCGCTTCACGCCGGGCATCATGTAAGGCGCACGCTTGTTGATTCGCTTGATCGTGCTGTTCCGATCCATCGACCGGGCCCGACCAAGAAACATCCGAAGAATCGCCTTCCAATCAAGTTCATGCTTGAGAAGCGCCTCAATTTGAGCACTCGTGGAAGAGGGGATGGACCCCCACTGCCCAGCTCGGTGAGCATTCTTCACACCCTGAGAAACAAGTTCTCGGACGTTTTCACGAAGGATGTCTCGAAGCTCCTCGGGGATATTACCCCAACCGCCGTGACCATCAAACTGGCCATCACCATCAATGTCAATCGTGATGTTGCCATCACCATCTTCTGGGTTGCCTTTGCTTTCGAGGTATTTCTCCAGCTCGTCCATGTAAAAATCACTGGATTCCAGATGGGGGAAGCTCTTGATCAGAGCGTTCAAACCCTCGTCCTTTGTTTTCACCTCACGTCCAGGGAGAAGAAGCATATCTGGTAGCGCCCCCACGTTGCTTCCACCATTCGTGATGATGGAGTTGATTGCAAGATCACATGCAACGTTCCAAAGACGAGACTTCCGAGGGTCGGCAACCGCACGACCAGTAACGTGCATCAGGGCGATGTGCAAAACCTCATGCTTGAAAACACCCTTTCGCTGCTCGTAAGTCAGCGACCGCATCCAGCCGGGGTTGTAACCAAGAATGATGTTTCCCTGACGATCACAAGAAACATAAGCCGTGGGAACATTCCAATCAGCCCGCATTGGCAGGCGAAGGGAAATACCACCCATGAAGGGTTCCTGCTGGAGCAGGTCCAGCCGCTCCCGATCAAAGACATATTCGTCTGGTGGAACACTGGGATCAAACTTGTAATGAATGAAATCGGAAACTTGGTCCTTGGTGTTGGGACCGTTGGAGTTGGAGTGTTTGCTTGCCTTGGCGTTCATTTTCACTGTGGTAGTCCTCATGTTCTGAACACTACCACGGCTCCCTCCCAAGGTCAACAGGGTTTTTACAGCACCGACACTTTTGTCACAGAAGGCTTGTTTTCCTGCGGGGAAAGCAGAGGTACAACCAGTGTCAAAACTCCACTTTCCACCTTTGCCGTTACCTTCTCCAAGTCACAGCGATAACCTCCCAGAGACGCATCAAGTTTTGGAACGCTCAATTCCAGTTTTGAAGTTTGGAAAATGTCCTTTCTGGTTGCGGACACTTTCAAAGTCTTGAAGCTGGTTTTTGTGTTTGCTGAAGTTGTTTCTTGAATTTCGACTGTAACATCAGCTTTGGTACAACCCGGAACATCTACCGTGATTTTCACAGGTGAATTGGTTTCCTTTGTTGCCCTACCAACCCGATATTCCAGGAATCCCTGCCCCTTTCCTCCTTCCTCAGTAATCCCAGGAAGAAAGATACCAGAAAGATCAATTGCTCCACCAAAAAGCCTCTTCAGTTCTTCTTCCAAATTCTGTTGTTGTTTTTGATTTCTCATGTCGAGGAAGTCTTCGTAACTCAAGTTATCTCTAATACCCATGATGATTTGTTCCTTTTCCGTGTTGTTTGCCGCTGGTATATTTGTTGTGCGGCTTCAGGGATTGACTGTAAACACCGGTAAAACAACCGTCAAGGAATTCTAGTTAACGGCACGAAACAACAACAACAACGAGGTGAATCATGGCTCTTTCAAAGGAAATTCAAGTTTTTTTGTCGGATGTTTCTGCGAAGTATGGAGGCGTAACAATCAAACCAAAATCAAGCTCATCCTTGATGAAGTTGATTGGCTGGTTCTTCCGTATCACAAAAATTTCTCCACAATTCATGACGAACTACTACACCACACTTGGCAGTACGATCTACGTCCCAGACAATCTTCTGGAAAACACGAACACCTCCAGCTTTATCAGAACACTGGCACACGAGACGGTACACGCAGATGACGCTAGGAGGCTTTCTAGTGCCTTCTTCGGGTTCCTATATCTCTTCCCCCAGTCACTTGCTCCACTGGCGCTATTAAGCCTCCTGGGCCTGTTAAACCCCATGTTCTTTTGGTGCCTTGGCTTCCTGGTTTTCCTTGCTCCTCTTCCTGCTCCCTTCCGTTATTGGTTTGAGTTGAAGGCATACAGAACCCAACTCCTCTTTGCTAGAAAAGAAGACAGGTTGAGTGATTCTGAGATGGAATATCACTATGAGTGGATTGAAAAACAACTTTGCACGAAGCTTTACTATTGGACTTGGCCGTTCAAATCTTGGGTGAGGAAGGACTTGAAGGATGAATCTGGTTGGGAGCAGGGAATTTACAAAGATTTGACAAACTGGATTCATGCTCGGAGGGTGGTCAGGCAGATCGGGGGGTAGTTTTGGTCTCCCTGGGATTCGAATGAGCTTGTTTGTAGGTGTTTGGGAGTGAGGTTGTGGAGGATAACCAGAAGAGGGATTCAAAGGGGCATTACTTAGATGGATACCATGTCCCATTCCCAGACACCCAAGCAAGCCAAGATCCTTGCGCTTATTCTTGAAGAAATCGAGCTTTTTCTCGAACAAGGCATTCTTCCAGCATCTTCCACACCATCACCACCACCAGAAGCATCCCCAGCCCCCCCAGCGGAAGAACCTTCTGAAATTCCAACTGATCCAGCAGTGCCAGAAATACCTTCTGATCCACTGGCGGATATGCCAGGGATTGGAGGAGATGAAACATCATCAACTCCACCAGGAATGCCTGGGATGGAAGGCATGGAAGACCTTGATCCAGAAGGAGCAATAGATGGAGGAATGGAAGGAGAAGAGGCATCTTCCAATCCAATTGAAGATATGATTGGTGCATTGGGAGCCAAGACAGTCACTGACATCAAAAAGACATTGGTTGCTGATCTTCAAGCTGGAGACAAAAGAAAACAGGCCGAGGATTTGATTGCCCAGGCAAAGGCTGGGGATGATGAGGTTCCATTCAATATCAAACAAGCTGTTGGTGAGATTGAAAAAACCTTTCACTTCACATTTCCAGCAAAAGCAAAGGGAGAAGATGGTGAAAAAGGCGATGAAGAGGCATTGATGATGGAGGCACACCTCAAATCCTATCTAAAGCAAACCTTTTCCAAGAAGGGCAAGTGACAAGGCATGAAACTCACGGTTAAAAAGTTGAAAGAAATGATTCGGGAAGCGGTGGTAGTAGCAGTTAATGAACCATCTAGCAATTCGGACACTCCCGGAATGTTTCCAGGTATGAGTGATGTTGGTCTTGGAACAGAAGAAGGTGGTTCAGCAGCAATCCCTTCTTGCAAGAACACTCCAGAAACTGTCACTGATAATTCAGATGACACTTCTAAGGCTGGACTGAAGGACATTGTGAAAACTGTGATTTCAAACTTTGTTATGGAACACTCAAAAAAGACTGGAAGGAAAACCAAGTGACAATGAAAACAAAACAGAAACTCAACGAGGAAGCACTGAAAAAACTTGTTGCACTTGTTGTTGACAAGAAGATGGAAATGTTGCAAGAAGGAACGAAATTCAACGCCATTCGTTCTTTGACGATTCAAGCGCAGCAAACAGCCTTGGAATTTGAAGCAGAGATTATCAAGGCATTGAACCTGAAAGACCCAGATGATCTTTCTGATGTTGAGCAATCCGTGTTTGCCACAGCGATGGCAGACATGCACGCCAAAATGGTTGAAGCGGTTGTTCAAGCTTCAAGAACCGTGAAAGATCTTTCCGAACGCCCAGCAGAAGAAAAAGACAAGAAGTCAAACAAGGGCGGCAGAGAAGCCACGGTTGCATCTTCCGGGAATACCGTTCATTCTTCACTTCCAACCCTCTGAATCCCTCCACACAAAACCTTTTCCCACGAACATCAATAAGAGAGAATTTCCATGTCAACATCTAACGAAGAAGAGCTTAGGGCATATCGCAACAGTGTTTTTGCAGCACAGCAAGCTGCTGCTGGAGGACTTCCAACCCTGCAAGGTGTTGCAATCCAAGATGCAACACAAACAGCAAGGAAAGACCTCGGGTTTGAACTTCCCGTGGCCGTTGTTCCTCTCCCATCCAGAGGACTTGTCTATCCAGACCAACCATTGCAAGGTTCTGAAACCCTCGACATCAAAGCAATGACCGCAAGAGAAGAAGATATTCTGATGAATAGAACTCTTGCCCGCAAAGGAACCATTATCAAGGAACTCATCAAGTCCTGTTTGATGGACAAATCCATTGAGGTTGGTTCTTTGATTTCTGGGGATCAACACGCTTTGATGGTTGCTATCAGAATTTCTGGTTATGGCTCTGCCTACACAAGCAAAGTCACCTGTCCGTCTTGTGAACTCCAGCAAGACCACACAATTGATCTTGAAAACCTCCCAGTGAAGGAGCTGGATCTTGACAAAGTGAAGCAGGTTGCACCTTTTCAGAATGCTTTTGAGTTCACACTTCCAGTGACAAAGAAGGTTGTGGTTTTCAAGTTTCTCACAGGAGCAGAAGAAGAGAGAATCCTTCAGGATATGGAAGCGAGGAAGAAGAAGGGATTCACACAGGAGAGCCCAGTCACAACCAAGTTGTTGAACTCAATTCTTTCTGTTGATGGTTCTTCTGATAGAAGTTTTGTGAACAAGTTTTGTCAGCACATGCCTGCGATGGATTCTTCTGCTCTGAGAAGGGTGATGGACGAAGCGGAGCCTGGGCTGGATATGACAGCAGACTTTTCATGTGATGGCTGTGGTCATCAGGAGGTTATGAGCGTAACGCTCGGTCCTTCCTTTTTTTGGCCTAACGCCAAATGATATTGTTGATGTCCTTCTCGAACCAATGTTCCTTTTGGGGTATTACTACGGGATGGACATTCCAACCTTTTACAACTTTCCAGTTGCTTATCGCCGCTGGCTGATTGAAAGAATCAACAAAGAAGTTACAAAAGCTGTGGAAGCAGGCGCCGATATTCCAACCAAAGGTGCTCACCACAACGATCCCAACCTCAGAGCCATGCTCGGCAAACCCAGACAGTTTGGAATGAACGGAAAAACCACAAGATTCTAACCGAAACATCTTGTAGCATA
>CXWK01018990.1_pt2 | contig 22108 bp, 18 predicted proteins | sample 590851 | NCBI WGS metagenome assembly CXWK01 (sample SAMEA3498364, study PRJEB10139) | wastewater metagenome | biome: wastewater treatment plant; material: activated sludge | place: Denmark | collected 2014-08-01
ACCAACCGCCTGCTCTCTGCGCGTTGACCTACTACTACCGCTCATAGCCTTTGATCTGATATGCTGTCGTCATCGCCATGTCTGGCAATGGCGGGCTGAGTATACGCGACAGGTTAGGGATTGTCAAGGACAGGCAGGCGACAAAATGGCAACAGAAGCCCGAGTCAATGCGCCGCGTGTTGTAAGAGCGGCAGATAAGCGCGCTCGTGCGCGGCCGCCGCCAACGGCCAGGGGCCAAGCCACTGCCCGCTCGGCTGAATCAACAGCCAATACCAGGCCGATGTGTCTGACCAAAGGCCAGAATCCTGCAAAGCGTAGGCCAGGCCAGGCCCATGCGCAGGAATGAGCGTCGTGTTGACGCGGACGCACGCGGCCGCATCCGTGGGCGCACGATACACATCGAAACCGGTGACGCTGCGCTCGTCGCTCGTTTGCCAGGTAATCAACGGGTGCACGCCGCGCCAGGCAAGTTGGAATTCCGTCAGCGCCAGGCCGGTGGGGCTGACAAAGCCAAAATCAACGTGCCGATTGCACTCGCCGGGCGCCAGCGTCACCGTGCGCTGGGCCGGCGTCGTGATCCAGAGATCGGGTTGCGGATGGTCGGGCACCGTAACGGTGTAGGCGCCAGGCGACAATGTCTCAAGCAGGTAGAGGCCGCGGGGATTGAGGCGGCTGGTAACGGTGGCTGTCAACCCGTTGCCGCCAACGATGTGGATAGGGATGCCAGCGATGCCGTCATGCTCAGCGCAGCTGAACGGATCGTCTGGATCGGTGCAGCCGTCCTGCACGCCGTTGGTGTTGTAATCGGTGAAGATAAAATCACCCAGGCATGCGCCGCGCCAGAATCCGAAATCAAGCCCTGGCGTGGCTGTGCTCGCCATCACGGTGGCGATGGCCTGGTGGGTGATCACATCGCCGTCGGAATCGAACAGATCATCATCGCCTTGATCCTGAGGGCTGCTCAGCCATCCTGACAACGCGCCTTCAGGGCCAAAGTTAGAATTGTTGACCTGCACGCAATAGTCGCCAGGCGCCAGGCCGCTGAAGAGATAAAGGCCGTCCGCGTTGGTGATGGTAGTTGCTGCCGCGGCGCCTGTGCACGTGGAATTGGCAAAGAGACTCAGGAACACCCAAGAGATGCCAGGCTCGCCAACCTCGCGAATCCCATCGCCATTCAGATCATGCCACACATAATCGCCAAGACGGTAGCCCAGGCTGGTGGTGGGCGACTCGTTGCCCGCGAGATCACGCGCCTGCACATCCAGGCGGTACAGCCCCGCTTCCGTCAGTAACGGCTGCAGGTTGTTCTTGGCTTGCCACGCGCTGAACTGGGGCGGTTCTGTCTCTCGGCGCCAGGCGAAGCGATAACCAGCCTGCGCGCCAGTCAACCCGGAGTGCTCGTCAACACTGTACCAGGCGAACTTTGGATTGCGACATCCCAGGCGTCCGGGGGGTTGGCCCTGCTCCGGGCAGCTTGCGTTGATTTCCGGCGCGGTCGGTGGAATGGGGTCAAAGCCAAACCAGCCCAGCTCAACAAGGCGTTCGTGTCGCGCAGGCGCCAGGTCCCAGGCCCGGAGGGTGAACCGATGCTGACCAGGCAGCAGTCCGCTGAAGTCAGTCTGGCCAGCCGCGTGGTAGACTGCCGGCGGAGGCCCAGGCGGCCGCGTATCCCAGGCCGCGCTGTAACCCCACACCCCCGATACATCTTCGATGTTCCAGGCCAGCGTCTGATTGCTGTTGTACCAGGTCTGGCTATCGGGAACGGTCGTGAAGTGAATGGTGGGCAGCGTTTGATCCGTATTGCCAGAGGTGACCCACGTGCAGCCCTCGATCATGCCTGCGTCGGCAAAGGGGATGTAGATGCGTTCGCCGTTGCTATCCTGGACATGAAAGTGAAGATGTGGGCCGGGGAAGCAGTTGCCAAGATAGCACGTGCCAGCCGGGCAGGTACCGCTGCCGCAGGTGTAGCCGATCTGATTGCTCAGCGCCAGGAGCTGGCCCTGTTCGACATACTCGCCGACCTGGGCAGTCACCGTGCCTTGGCCAAAATGCGCATACCAATCAAATAGGCCATCATCTGGGACATGGCGGATGATGAGCTTGGTGCCCGCATTGCCCGCCGTGCATCCGCAGTCCGTGCTGACTTGTTCCACCACGGCGACGATCCCGCTGCGCATGGCGACAATGGGACTGCCAATCGGCATGGAGACATCAACCGCGTGTGAACCGTGTTCACACGCGCCGGTGGCCCAGGCACGGGTGATGAAGAAGGTGACCCCGGCAGGCCAGGGTAGTTTGTAAGGAGATTCTTGCGGTGAGCTGGTGGGTGTGCGTAGCGGCACCGTAGAGTCGAAACTGGCATAGTCAAGGCTGGCTTTGGCTGCCGGCGACAGCAGCGCGTCGGGTACAGCGGGCAGCCGCGCGCGCAGGGCGGGCGTTCCTTCGAAGGTCACATCCCAAGCGGTGTCTTGCCACCGCGCGACGAACTGCACGCCTTCGCCGGTAACAAACGCGCCTTCCCGCATCTCCACCAGGGCGCCGGCAGCCCATGGGCCACTGCGCTGGAGTTCAGTCACGACCGCGTCAGGTCGCGCCCAGGCTCGCAAAACAGCCTGGCGCAACTCCTCCATGTCCTGATCAGGCGCACGGGGTGGTGTGGTCTCCGCGCCGCCCAGGCTCAAGCCCACGAAAAGAATGGCAGTGATGGCTGCGCCCAGCAGGCGCCAGAAGTATCTCCGGTAGAACCCCATTTTCTACGGCCTCGTTCTCACGACGGTAAGGCATGCGTTGCGTCAGACGCTGCGGCCGTGCATGTCAGGAAGATTGACAACGTCTCTATGTGAAATTATATCACAGAGAGACGCAGGGCGCTACCAAAGCTCTTTGTCTCCAGCAGTTCCAAATGCAGCCTGGTTTTTTGACCACAGAGATTACAAAGAACGCAGAGAAGTCGCCGATTTGCGTCTAATCTGCCATACCTTTGTGCTCTCTGTGCTCCTTGTGGTTGAATGTGTGCTACATGTGGAACTACGGCTTCGTCTCTCTGTGTTCGATCCGTGCATGGCGCGGTTCAGGCCCGATAGATTGCGGACAGGGCCGCATCCACCGTGCTGTATTTGAACTTGAAGCCCTGCTGCAGCAGGCGATTCGGTATGACGCGCTGGCCGTTGAGGAGGATGCTTGCCATTTCGCCGAACAACATCTGCAAAGCAAAACCTGGCGCCGGCATGAAAGCGGGGCGGCCCATGGCCTTGCCGAGCGCGACCGCAAACTCCTTCATCGTGACGGGATTCGGCGCAGACAGGTTGAAGACGCCCTTCTGCTGCTTGTTCTCCATCAAAAACTGGATGGCGTTGATCTCATCGGTCAGGTGAATCCAGGGGAAGTACTGCTTGCCGCTGCCCACCGGCCCGCCCACGAACAGCTTGAACGGCAGGCTCATGCGGGCCAGGGCGCCGCCGCTCTTTTCGATGACGACGCCGGTGCGGATGATGACCCGTCGCACGCCCATGGCCTCCACCGCATCGGTCGCTTTCTCCCACGCCACACAGGTGGTCGCGTCGAATGTGCTGCCCGGCTTTTCGTTCTCGTTGATTTTTTCATCGCCGCGCGGGCCGTAGTAGCCGACCGCCGACGCCTGCACGAGTACAGTTGGCTTGACCGCGGCCTGGCTGATGGCCGCAATGACGGCCTGGGCAGCCTGCTGACGACTGTCTACGATGGCGGCCTTGCGCGCTGGCGTCCAGCGACCGGCGCTCAAGTTTTCTCCAGCCAGGTTGATGATCGCGAACGCGCCGTCAGCCAGTTGGCCCCAACCCTCGGCTGTACGCCCATCCCAGGCCACAACTTGTACGCCATTGCCTATGCTCCCCACGCGGGCTGGGTGACGCGACAGGACTACGACCTCGTATTTGGCCGCTAACTGCCGCGCCAACGGCGCGCCGATGAATCCCGTGCCGCCCGTAATAATGACTCGTTCCATAGTTCAAGCTTCTCCCTTCAAACTTCGTCACGCTGCATATGCTCTACAGTGATTGACGGAATCGGCGCGGCGTCAGTCACGTGCGGAATGAGGAATGAGGAAAGGGCCGTGCGATGGATGGGGTGCACCGTGGCGGACGTACAGCATTCCGCATTCAGCATTGTTGATCGTCCCGCTGTTTTCCAACGTTTTTCTTATGCAATGGGTATACAGTGGTCATGGTAAATGCAACTAGGAGACAACACGATGTTCGAGTATAATCCGTATCGCCGCCGATCGTTTGCTGAGCCACGACGTGTGCAGGTGTGGCCGCCGCGGCCCGCGCCAACGCGACCGGCGGTCGCCGAGCCTGAGGTTGAGGAAGGCCAGCCTCCGGTGGGGGATCGGTTCGTTGACCAGGTGACACCCATGTCACCGCCATCGTCCAATGAAGCGTCGCCATTGTTCAGTCCGGCTGCGCCGCCAGCGTTCACGACCGCCCTCCAGCGAGAGAACAGCGAGCTGCGACAGGCGCTGGAGAAGGCGCAGGCCGAGGCCGTCCAGCAGCAAGAGGCCCTGCGCCAGGTGCGGGCCGAACAAGCGGCGCTGCAAGCCAGGCTGAAGGCGGCAGGCGACCCCTGGCAGGAACGCTTCCTGGCGCTGCAAACAGAATTGGGCGACCTGCGTGCGCGATGGCAGCGGCGCTTTGCTGACGAGGCAGAGCATGAAAAGCAGCGCCTGTTGCGTTCCTTTTTGCCCTTTGCAGATCATCTGCAGTGGGCTGTGCAGCACGGCGATAGTTCTGAAGTTGCCCTGCAAACGATGCTCAAGGATTTCGTACATACTTTGGCGATGGAGGGAGTCACGCCGGTGGAGGCAGCCGGGCGGCCTTTTGACCCCACGGAACATGAGGCTGTGAGCGTGACCGCCGCCGATGGCGTGGAGCCAGGCATGGTCGTGGATGTCGTCAGCCCGGGGTATCGTTATAAGGATGCCCTTTTGCGGCCGGCGCGGGTGCGGGTCAGCCAGTAAGGGTCATAGAGAGGGAGGTGCGCCATGCAACCGAAAGATTACTATCAGATTTTGGGCGTGGAACGCAATGCCAACGAAAAAGAGATCAAGAAAGCGTATCGCAAACTGGCGCGCCAGCATCACCCGGACATGAACCCCGGCGACAAGGGCGCTGAAGGACGTTTCAAGGACCTCAACGAGGCCTATGAGGTGCTGTCAGATCCTGAGAAGCGCGCCAAGTACGATCAGTTTGGCGCGCAGTGGCAGCAATACCAGCAGTCTGGCGGCCGACCCGGCGGCTTCGATTGGTCGCAATGGGGCAGACCCGGTCAAGGCGGCGGCTACACGCAGGAAATCAACGCGGACGACCTTGAGCGCATGTTTGGCGGCGCGGGCAGCGCAGGTTTTTCTGATTTCTTCGAGTCGCTCTTTGGCGGCGTCGGACGGCGCAGCCGCGCCGCAGATCCGTTTGCGGGCGCGGGCCGCGCCCAAAGCCGTGTACGCCGCGGTCAGGACATCGAGCAGCCATTGGAGATCACCCTGGAGGAAGCCTTCAATGGCACGACGCGTTTGCTGCAGCGCGAGGATGGCAGCAGCGGCGAGGTCAGAATTCCCCGGGGAGTGCAGACCGGCTCGCGCGTACGCGTCAGCGGCGTGGGCGGGGCCGGCGCGGCCGGCGGCAGCGCAGGTGACCTCTATCTCAAAATCGAGGTCAAACCCCATCCGGTGTTCGAGCGCCGCGGCGATGATCTGTACGCCACGGCGCCGGTTGACCTCTACACGGCGATCCTGGGCGGCGATGTCCAGGTGCCGACGCTGACCGGCCCGGTGGCGCTGTCCATTCCGGCCGAGACGGCCAATGGCAAGACGATTCGCCTGCGCGGGCAGGGCATGCCCTTGATCAAGGGCGGCGATCAGCGCGGCGATTTGTACATCGAAGTGCAGGTGACAACGCCTCGCCATCTCAGCCCGCGTGAAGTGGAACTGTTCAAACAGTTGGCCGACCTGCGCAAGACCAGGGGCTAATCGTGACTGAGATTGAGACGAGTTCGGTGAGAAGGTCGTCAAAGAAGGTATTCATTGGGTAGTGAACGCGCTTTAACGCAAGGGTGCAAGGGCGCGGAGACGCCAATAGAAGGAATTTATGATCATTTGGCGACCTGGCGTCTCGGCGTTACGTAATTACTGATTGGAAACGAGTTTTGAGTTTAGGAGAGACGATAATGGCAAGTTTTATGCAACCTGACGATAGTAACGATCGCGTGGCCAGCATTCCGCGGGATCTCCCCATGCTGCCACTGCGCAATACCGTGGCCTATCCGTTTTCTGTTCTTCCCCTGGTGGTGGGGATTCCGCGCTCGGTCAAGTTGATCGAGGATGCCCTGCAGGGCAATCGCCTGATCGGCCTGGTTTCGATGAAGGACGGCTCGATCGAAGAGCCGCTGCCAGGCCAGGTCTACGAGATCGGCACCGTCGCCATGATTCACCGCGTGGTGCGCGCCCCGGACAACACCTTGCAGGTGGTGGTGCAGGGCCTGGAGCGTCTCAAAGTCGAATACTGGTTGGGCGCAGAGCCGTACCTGCGTGCGCATATCTCGCTGGCGCCTGACATCGTGCCGCAAGATGTGGAACTGGAGGCGTTGGAGCGCAGCCTGCGCGAACTGGCCCAGGAAGTGATTGCGCTTGCGCCCAATATGCCGGAGGACGCAGGCAAATTCCTGGATCAAGTGCAGGATCCACGCTACCTGGCCTACCTCATTTCGGCCAACTCGCGGCTGGAAGTGGCTGAAGGCCAGAAGATCCTGGAAATGGACAACGTCAAGGACAAGTTCCGCGCCTTGATGGTCCATCTGACGCGCGAAAAAGAAGTGTTGACGCTGGGTCAGAAGATTCAGAGCGAAGCCCGTGAGGAGATGGACAAAGCGCAGCGCGAGTATTACCTGCGCCAGCAGCTGCGCGCCATCCAGAAGGAACTGGGCGAAGCAGACGAGAGCCAGGTCGCAGCCGATGACTATCGCAAGAAGATCGAAGATGCCGGTTTGCCAGAAGAGGCCAAGAAAGAAGCCCTGCGCGAGCTCAAGCGCCTGGAAGGGATGCCGCCGCAGGCCGCCGAACATTCGGTCATCAAGACCTACCTCGACTGGCTGATCGAACTGCCGTGGAACAAGCTGAGCGAGGATCAGCTCGACATCGTCCACGCGCGCCAAGTGTTGGATGAGGATCATTATGACCTGCAAGAGGTCAAGGATCGGATCCTGGAATTCCTGGCCGTGCGCAAACTGGTGCAGGAGCGCGGCGTGCGCGCGGAGCCAGGCGAAGAGGAGAAGGTCAGCGAAGCCATGGGCGCCATCCTGTGCTTTGTGGGGCCGCCCGGCGTGGGCAAGACCAGCCTCGGCCAGAGCATCGCGCGCGCCCTGGGCCGCAAGTTCACACGCATGAGCCTGGGCGGCATGCGCGACGAGGCTGAAATTCGCGGCCATCGCCGCACGTATATCGGCGCGCTGCCCGGCCGCATCATCCAGGCCATCAAGCGCGCCAGTACGCGCAACCCGGTTTTCATGCTGGACGAAGTAGATAAGATCGGCAATGATTGGCGCGGCGATCCGAGCAGCGCGCTGCTGGAAGTGCTGGACCCGGCGCAGAATCATGCCTTCCGCGATCACTATCTGGATGTGGACTTTGATCTGAGCGACGTCATCTTCATCACCACGGCCAACACCCTGGAGACGATCCCGCCGCCGCTGCGCGACCGCATGGAAATCATCCAGCTCGATGGCTACACCGAGTATGAGAAGATCAAGATCGCGCAGGGCTTCCTGGTGCCCCGCCAGGTCAAGGCCAATGGTCTGCGTGAAGGCGAGGTGACGTTTAGCGAAGAGGCCCTGCGCAAGACGGTGCAGGACTACACACGTGAGGCTGGCGTGCGCAACCTGGAACGCCAGATCGGCACGATCTGCCGCAAGAGCGCGGTGAAAATTGCCGCGGGCGAGGTGCAAACCATCGCGGTGACGCCGGAGATCGTGCGCGAGTATCTGAAGCGCGAACGCTTCGAATCCGAGGCGAGCGAGGCCATCGAGATACCGGGCATCGCCACCGGCCTGGCCGTGACGGCCGTGGGCGGCGACATCCTCTTCATCGAGGCGACGCGCATGCGCGGCAAGGGTGGATTGACCCTGACTGGTCAATTGGGCGATGTGATGCGCGAGAGCGCGCAAATTGCCCACAGCTATGTCCGTTCCAAGGCGCAGGCGCTGGGGGTGAATGCGGACATCTTCGAACAAACCGATGTGCACATTCACGTGCCCGCGGGCGCGGTGCCCAAGGATGGCCCTTCGGCCGGCATCACGATGGTGACGGCCAGGGCGAGCCTCTTCAGCGGCCGCCCGGTGCGCAGCGACGTGGGCATGACCGGCGAAGTGACGCTGCGCGGCCGCGTCCTGCCCATCGGCGGCGTTAAGATGAAGGTGCTGGCCGCGCACCGCGCCGGGCTGACCACGGTCATCCTGCCCAAGCGCAACGAGCGCGACCTGGAGGACCTGCCGGACGATGTGCGCCAGGCTATGACCTTCGTGCCAGTGGATCGGATTGACGAGGCGCTGGCTGTGGCCCTGCTGCCGGTGGAGATCAAGGAGCCGGAGGCGCTGGCCGCATCCAACGGGCGCCAGCGGATTGAGGAATTGGGAATGTTGAACGCGGAATAGCGCAGAGTGCAAAGCGCAAAGCGCAGATATAAGAAGCGTGGTGCGGTGAGTAGGTGAGAATGGGAGAGGACGGGGCTTTGGGTCTCGTCCTCTTTTTCTTTGTGCGGCGGTTGATGTCAGACGATGCCCTGGATTTCTTGGCGTCTTGGCGACCTGGCGTTTATTTCCTGCCTTCGACTGGAGAGGCGACCATTGCGAAACTTGACGGAAGCGTGCTACAATTCGGCGCAAGCCCCATGCAGACTGATTGATGGATGAATGGAGAGCAAATGACACACGAGGAGATCTTGGCACAAGAAGCAGCCGCGTGGCAGGCGCTGATGGCGGCGGTGGAGGGGTTGAGCGACGCGCACTGGCTGACGCCAGGCGCGGCCGGGGAATGGACGCTGAAGAACGTGGCCGCGCACCTCTGCTCCTGGCAGGAGGAGACGCTGACCGTGCTGCCGGACATGGCGCGCCAGATCGTTGCCGGGGTCAAAGAGCCGCGGCGCTATGACATCGACGCGTGGAACGCGGCGCAGTACGCGCAGCGCCAGGAACAGCCGCTGGCCGAGGTGCGCGAAAAATTGATGACCACGCGCGCGGCGCTGCTGGCGATGATTCAGCGAATTCCGGCCGAATGGCTGGCGAACTACAGATTCGTGCGTAACTGGATCGCCGCCGTGACCTACGAGCACTATGCTGAACACACTGAGATGATTCACGCCTGGCGCGCTGATTTGTAAATTACGGCGAAGACGCCAAGAACGCCAAGAAGAAAAGGAGAACCGTACGATGCTGATTGTGCATGTCAATGTCCAGGTCAAACCAGAGTTCGTGGAGGCTTTCAAGGCCGCGACGCTGGCCAACGCCAGCGCCAGTGTGCAGGAGGCGGGGATTGCGCGCTTCGATGTGCTGCAAAGCCAGGATGACGCCGCGCATTTTCTGCTGGTCGAGGTGTATCGCACGGCCGATGCGCCGGCGCGCCACAAGGAAACTGCACATTACGCCGCCTGGCGCGACGCCGTGGCGCCGATGATGGCCGCGCCGCGCAGCAGTGTCAAGTACCATAACGTGTTTCCCGCGGATGCCGGCTGGTAGGCCCATGCGTTTTGAATTTGCCACCGCCACGCGCATCATCTTCGGTGCGGGAACCCTGCGCCAGCTTGGCCCGCTCGCCGCGGAGCTGGGACGCCGGGCGCTGCTGGTGACGGGCAGCCATCCGGGCCGCGCAGCCGGGTTGATCGGCCAGCTGTCCGCGGCGGGGATCACGGCCAGCCCCTTTGTTGTGCCCGGCGAGCCGACCACGGATTTGGCGCGCCAGGGCGTGCAGGCCGGCCGTGACGCGGACGCCGATCTGATCATCGCCTGCGGCGGCGGCAGCGCGCTCGACGCGGGCAAGGCCATCGCCGCGCTGCTCAGCAACGGCGGCGATCCGCTCGATTACCTGGAGGTCATCGGCGCGGGCCGGCCGTTGACGCAGCCGGCCGTGCCCTTCATCGCGATTCCCACCACGGCTGGCACTGGCAGCGAGGTCACGCGCAACGCGGTGCTCGGCTCGGCGGCGCACCGGATCAAAGTCAGCCTGCGCAGCCCGTTGATGCTGCCGCGGCTGGCGCTGGTAGACCCGGAGCTGACCTATGACCTGCCGCGGGCCGTCACCATCAGCACCGGGCTGGATGCGCTGACGCAGTTGATCGAGCCGTTCGTGTCGCACAAGGCCAACCCCATGACCGACGCCCTGTGCCGCGAGGGCATCGGCCGCGTGGCACGCGCCCTGCCGCGGGCCGCGGCCGATGGGCAAGACACCGCGGCGCGGGCGGACATGGCGCTGGGCGCTTTGTGGGGCGGCCTGGCCCTGGCCAACGCGGCGCTGGGCGCGGTGCACGGACTTGCCGGGCCATTGGGCGGCATGCTGCCGGACGCGCCGCACGGCGCGATCTGCGCGGCGCTGCTGCCGCACGTGATGGCGGTCAATGTCGCTGCGCTGCGCCAACGCCAGGTGGATGGCGCGGGCCTGGCGCGTTTCGACGAAACGGCGCGGCTGCTCACAGGCGACGCGGGCGCACGCGCCGCGGATGGCGCAGCCTGGCTGCACGATCTGTGCGCGGCGCTGGCCGCACCGGGGCTGGCGACGTTCGGCCTGAGCCGCGATCACTTTCCCGAGTTGATTGCAAAGGCCCAGGTCGCCAGCAGCATGAAGGGCAATCCCGTGGCCTTGACCGAAGATGAGCTGTTGGAAATAGTGGAGAGGGCGTTGTGATTTCTAGCCACGAATGACACGAATTCTCACGAATTGGTTTCGTATGAATTCGTGTTATTCGTGGCAAAAAGCTCTTGTGGTTGTCTACGGCGAATGTCACGAAAGGAAATACCGATGCCTGACATGTTCGATGCGTACCAGAAGGCTTTGACCCAACTGCGGACTGCGCTGGGCAGCGGGCATCCTGACTACGGGGATGCCTTGCTCTACGAGCAGCGACTGACTGAAAACATGCGCAGCGCGCGCCGCTTTGGCGATACAGAGAACCTGCGTGCGGAGCGGGCGCAGATCATAGATGGTCTCAACCGCCTGGCTTTGCAGAACCTGGGCCGCAGCTTCAACGAACTGGCGCCGCCGCCCAGCCCGCCGCCCGTTTCAGCGCGCCGCGAGGGCTATGACACGGTCGTGGTGCGCGCCCTGCTCAACCACGCGCTGTCGGACGAGGAACTGACGACCCTCTGCTTCGATCATTTCCGGCCGGTGTACGACGCATTCAGCGCGGGCATGGCGCGTACGGCGAAAATCCAACTCCTGTTGGAGTACGCGGAAAGACGGCAGCAGGTGGCGCGCTTGATCGAGTGCGTGGAAGAAATCAACCCCGCGCAGGTGGCGGTCTACCGCGGCCGGCTGCGCGCCGGGAGCGCGGAGACCCCGTCCAATGTGCGCATTGACACAGGGGGCGGCGCGGTGACCCAGGGCGATGTCAACACCGGCGGGGGCGATTTTGTGGGACGCGACCAACATTAGCAAGGTGGCCTCACCTCATCCCCCGGCCCCTTCTCCTCTCCGCACGGCGGAGAGGAGAAGGGGGGAAGGATGGGCCTCACGTTGCTGCGGTTTGAGCCGCTGAGTGTTTTTGACACAACTTCTTTTGACACAACTTCTAATTTAGATGATGATACAGATAGACACAGAGCGCGCGGAGAGGAGGGATGTTACGATGATTGCGACAAATCTGGGGCAGGTGTTGAACGTGTTTAACCCACAGCAGCCCCTGGAAGGCGCTGCCCTGGAACAATACTATGTCACGCGGCCCAATAGTGAACTGGAGCCGATGCGCATCTACTTGGAACGCCAACGGGAACCGGTCAAGGTTCTGTTCACCGGGCATCGTGGGAGCGGCAAGTCCACCGAGTTGAATAAATTAGCGACGCTGCTGCGCAACAGCTTCTTTGTGGTGCACTTCTCGATCACGCGCGCGTTGAATCTGAGCGATCTCACCTACACCGATCTGCTGTTGGCGATCGCGATGCGTCTCTTTAGCCAGGCGACCACCGGGGAAGCGATTGGCCGCCGTAAGCGCAAGGTGATCGGCGACGTACTGCTCGATGATGTCTACCGCTGGTTTACCCAGGAGATTGTGATTGAGAAAACGTTTGAGCCGAAGGCGGATGCCAGCCTGGTCGCGAATGTCAATCTCCTGTTGCTCAAACTCGAAGGCAAGGTGAGCGCCGAAGCCGTCACGCGTCGCCAGGTGCGCGAGAGAGTCGAGCATCGCCTCTCCGATCTGCTTGACAAGATGAACCAGGTCATCGNNAATCACGAAGAACACCGGGCGCCGCGTCCTGATCATTGTCGAAGACATTGACAAGCTCGACTTGGCCCGCGCGCGCGATCTCTTTCTCAACACCGCGTATGCGTTGACCGCGCCGAAAGCCCACATCATTTATTCCTTTCCGGTGGCCTTACGTTACGACAATGACTTCTCGCAAATCCGCACCAGTTTCGCGCATCGCTTCATCCTGCCCAATGTGCGGGTGTACCATCGCGACGGCGCGCCTGACGCCGTCGGGCAGGCGATGTTACAGCAGGTCGTGCTCAGTCGCATGGATGCCGCCTTGATCGAGCCGCCCGCACTGGACCTGGCCGTTACCATGAGCGGAGGACTTCTCGTGACGCTGGTGCAATTGGTTCAGAACGCGGCCCTGCGTGCGCTTAGCGCCGGCCAGGCGACGATTGACCTTGTACATGTGCAAGGCGCAGTCACGGAGATTCGTCACGACTACCAGGCTCTACTGGAGCCGCGCCACTACGTTACGCTGCGTGACTATCATCAGCGCAAGTGGCTGGAAAACGAAGACGCAGTGCGCGAGGTGCTTCACAACCTGAGCCTGCTTGAATACGCCAACGACGAACGCTGGTGCGACGTGCATCCCATTGTGTTGCCGCTGCTCGCCAGCGAGGAAGCCAGCCGGGCGTGACATCACACCCCCATGCCCATCAGACTTCCGAAGTCTACGAGACTTCGGAAGTCTCAGAGGTATCCCATGCTCGATAACCCTGCCCTGGAAGAAACGCTGCAGCGCCTGGTTACGCTGCTCAATGCCAGCGAGCGCGGCGCGTGGACGTTTGCGCTGTACGACAACGAGAGCGGCCGCCAGCGCATGCGCCAGGAATTGGTGCTGCGCCTCTCCGTGCCGCTCATGGACGTGGCGCTCGACGCCGGCCACGCCAATCCCCTGGCTGCCTTGGATGCGCTGCCTGCGGCCGTGAAGCGCCAACGCCTGGTCGTCTCCTACACCGGCCTGGAAGCCGCGATGCCCGCGGTCTTCGGCTACCTGGACTTGCAGCGCGACGCGTTCAGCGACTACCCGCACAGCCTGATCTTTTGGGTGACGGAAGCGGGCTGGCGCCAGGTGATGGCGCAGGCGCCCAACTTCTACTCACGGCGCCGCGGCCTGTGCGACTTTCGCGGCGCGGGGACGCAGGCGCAGGCCCCGGCCGCCAGCGCGGCGGCGCAGATGCAAACCCTGCGCAGCCGCGTGGCCGACCTCAAGGACAAGCTGCTCAAGCTCGAAGCCCTGCGCAGCATCCTGGGCGATGAGATCACTGAGCAGAAGAGCCAGGAGCTGAACGCGGAGCTGCAGCTGCTGATCCAGACCGCGGGCGGCGCGCTCGTGGCCGGGGATGTGAACACCGGCGGCGGCGATTTTGTCGGCCGCGACCAGTGGCGGGTCTACGTCAGCAATTTCTACGCCAACACCCCGGCCGACCAGGTGCCGGTGGATGTGCTGCTGGCCGCGTACCTGCGCAGCCTGGCGGCCGAGTGCAGCCGCCTGCCCCTGGGCATCATTGACACCGAGTTCGTGCGCACCAGCGGCGAGTCGCCCGTGCCCCTACCCGATGTGTACGTGGACTTGGACGTGGTGGCGGTCACGGCGGAGCGCACGCGGGATGAGCGCGACCTGGCCCTACACCTGGCGCGCGGCGAAGGCGGCGACCGCACGCCGCTGCTGGCAACCCTCGCGCTGGCGGCCAATCGCCTGGCGGTGCTGACCGGCGACGCCGGCTCCGGCAAGACCACCTTCGTCAACTACCTGGCCTATCTGCTGGCAACCAACAGCCCGACCTTGCCTGAGGCGCTGGCCGGCGCGCTGCCGGTGCGCCTGCTGCTGCGGGAAGTGGCCGCACGCCAGATTCCGGTCAGCGCCCGGCAGGGCGCGGCGTCCATGATCTGGGACGCAATTCGCGACGACCTGCGCCAGCGCCTGGGCGAGACGGCCGGCGACCGCGCGTTCGGCGCCTGGCAGCAGCGCCTGCTCAAAGAGCCGGGCGTCATCCTGCTCGACGGATTGGACGAGGTGCCGGAGGCGCAGCGCCGGCGCCAGGTGCTGCTGCAGGCGATCCAGGACTTCCTCGCGCCCCTGCCCAAGGTCACGCGTGTCTTGGTCACCGCGCGGCCCTATGCCTATGCCGACCCGCAGTGGCGCCTGCCCCGTTTCAGCACGCTGGCCCTGGCGCCCTTCGACGAAGGGCAGGTGCAGCGCTTCATTGACCGCTGGTACCAGGCGGTCGCACCCAGCCTGAGCTGGGACAGGCAGACCGCGCAGCGCCGCGGCGAGCGCCTGGCGGCCGCACTGCAGGAGCGCCCCTTCCTGGCCGATTTGGCCTCACGGCCCCTGCTGCTGACGCTGATGGCAACGCTGCACAGCAGTTGGGGGCAGCTGCCCGAAGACCGCGCGGATCTGTACGAGGAGACGGTCAAGCTGCTGCTGGCGCGCTGGCAGCGCGGCCGCGAGGTGTTGGGGCCGGATAATGAACCGCTGATCGAGCCGGGCATTGCGCAGGTGCTGGGCGTGGGCGATACCAGCGTGCGCGAGGCGCTGGAGCGGCTGGCCTTCACTGTGCACCAACGCCAACGCAGCGCCGGCCGCCGGACCGATGACAGCGAGCCGGCCGACATCAGCGAGGGCGAAATCCTGGTCGCGTTCAAGCCGCTGCTAGGCACATTGGCCCCGGAAACGGTGCTGCGTTACCTGCAGGAGCGCGCCGGCCTGCTCATTGAGCGCCGCAGCGGGGTTTACGCGTTCGTGCACCGCTCGCTGCAGGAGTACCTGGCCGCGTGTTTCCTCGTGGGCCAGCCGGACGCGGCCGCGCTGCTCGTGCGCCTGCTCAGCGCAGACCCCGCGTGGTGGCGCGAGGTCTTTGTGCTGGGCGCGGGCAAGAAGCAGCGCGGCGGCTACGGCGACGCGGTCAACCTGGTCAACGCGCTGCTGCCTGACGACCCCGAACCCGCGGCCAACGATACGGCCTGGCGCCTGGCTGTGATCGCGGGACAGGCCGCGCACGAACTGCGCCTGCTGGAGAAAGCGGCCGGCCAGCGCGTCTACGAAGCGGTGCTGCGTCGCGTGCGGCGCTGGCTGGCGGCCCTGGTGGAAGGCGGACGCCTGCCCGGCCGTGAACGCGCGGAGGCCGGCGACCTGCTTGGCCAGCTCGGCGATCCGCGCTTCGATCCGGGCCGGCTGCACCTGCCCGCACACACCTGCGGCCAGGCAGAACCGTTCCTGGGCTTCGTTGAAATCCCGGCCGGGCCGTTCGTCATGGGCAGCCAGAAGGGGGACAAGGACATCTGGGACAACGAGTTGGGCAACCCCAAGTCTCTCACCATCCCCTATCGTTACTGGATGGCGCGCTACCCGGTGACGGTCGCCCAGTTCCAGCCCTTTGTGGAGAGGGATGGTTATACCAATGACCATTGGTGGACCAAGACCGGCTGGGCCTGGCGGCAGGGTGTGTGGGACAGCCAGGTGAAGGATGACGATCTCCGCAAGATGCTCAAGCAACGTACCCCAGACCAGCGCGGGGCGCCGATGAGGTGGAGCGACCAGGTGCGCACGCCCAACCGCCCGCTGATTGGCATCAGTTGGTTCGAGGCCATGGCCTACGCCGCCTGGCTCGATGCGCAGTCGCGGGCGCGGGCGACCGCGGGTCAATGGCCGGCGCTGCCGGACGAGTTCGCGGTGCGCCTGCCCAGCGAGGCCGAATGGGAGAAGGCCGCGCGCAGCGGCGATGCGCGGGTCTACCCGTGGGGCAACGAGGCGCCAGGCGAGGAGCGGGCCAACATTGATGTCAAGGTTGGCCGGGCCTCGGCGGTTGGGATGTACCCGGCCGGCGCGACCTCGACAGGCCTGCTCGATATGAGCGGCAACGTCTGGGAGTGGACGCGCACGCGTTACCGGCCCTATCCCTATCAGCCGGATGATGGCCGCAACGACCCAGAAGCCGAGGGTGAGCCCGTGGTGCGGGGCGGTTCTTGGGACACTTATCCGAGGAACGCTCGTTGTTCCGGGCGCCTTAGGGACGTGCCCGACGGCTTCTTCGGTAATCTCGGCGTTCGGGTAGTTGTGTCCCTGGCGGCTTCTGTCTTCTGATTTCTGGGTGCTGCAATTCTGGGTGCTGAATCCTGGCCCAAGCAGAAGTCACATCGGCTGCGGGACGGCGCAAGGGGATTTCACGTGCCCCCCTCGCAGGGCTGCCACGAGATGACGGTCTCAGAGGCACGCGGGGCTGTCGCACGTCAACGCGGTGATGTCCCGTGACCCTGCGAGGGTTGGGCGACCGAAAAGCCGTTCAACCTTGCGCAGGCCCGCCGGGTAAGGGGCTTGTGTGGTCGAGGCCGGTTTCGGCTTGCCCGGCGCTGTGTGCAGCAGCCAGCCTGCGCAAGGGGATTTCACGTTCCCCTCGCAGAGTGGTTACTCGGTCGTTGGCGCGCTGGGCAGGCGGTGACGCAGGAGGTCTTTGAGGAACGCGTCCATCGTTTTGAGTTCGTTCCGCAGGTCGTAGTTCTCGGTGTCGGAAATCTCCATGCGCAGGTCGTCCAGGTAGGCCTGGAGGACGGCGCGCAACAGGTTGGCTTCTTCGGCCGTCAGTTCCAGGTGAATCATGGGTCACTCCTTGGCCCGCAGCAAGCCGGGCCGTTGTCCATAGCGCCGCTGGGAAGGCTGTCACGTTGATTATACGCCGCGGCCGGGCAATTGACAAGAGGCTGCGCAAAGACGGGTGCATTTCAAACTGGGGGCCTATACGCTCGCTGAGCTTGTTGAAGAAGGCTCAAGGGAGGTTGCCTCCCAGGACTGAAATGAGGGAGACCTTGACTTGAGACCGGCGGCGACCCCAGCGCTCGTCGTCCCGTAGGGACGCCTTGACTTGAGGAGTTCAACCGTCCCTACGGGACGGACGCGGATGGCGCGATCATGGATGGTTAAGGTCAGGTGCCACTACGGGACATGCCCCCCCATCTCACGAGAATACACGAGACTGCGTAAGTCTGAGCTTACTCGTCCACGTAATAGACAATGCCCACGGTGCCTGGCCCCACATGGGTGCCGACCACGGGGCTAAGCTCGCTGAAGTGCATCTCCACGATGTTGAACTGATCGGCAATCTGGTCGTACAGCCAGAGCGCGTCACGCATGGCGGCCGCGTGCGCCACGGCCACGTGCAGTGGCTGCTCGCCGACTGCCTCTTGCAACTGCCCCACCAGCGCGTCCAGCGCAGCGCGATGACCGCGCGCGGTGCCGGTAATGGTGGTGCGCCCATCCTCCACGCCCAGGACTGGCTTGAGCGTCAACGCGGCGCCTATCCAGCGTTCGGCCATGCCGATGCGGCCGCCCATCTGCAGATAGCGCAGGTTGTCCACGATCATACGCACATGCAGCAAGGGCACCACGCGGCGGGCGATCTGTGTGGCTTCTTCCAGCGTGGCCCCAGCCTCGCGCGCGCGCGCCGCCGCCAACACGACGAACCCCGTGCCCATGGAAACCGAACGCGAGTCAATCACTTCGACCGGGATGTCCACGGCGGCCGCGGCCTCGCGCGCCACGTTCACGGTGCGGCTGTAATCGCCCGATAAGTGGACAGATAGGATGCCGTCATGGGTTTGCGCCAGCCTCTGGTAGGTCTCGATGAACGCCTCGACCGTGGGCGGCGAGGTGACCGGCAGTTTGGAGAGGTGGGACAGATGGCCGTAAAACTGCTCAGGTGTGATATCAAGACCGTCGCGGTAGGTGGCGCCGTCGAAGGTCACCGACAAGGGTACGATGGTAATCTGATGATGGCGCAGTAGGTCGCGCGGAATATAGGCAGTGCTGTCTTTGACAATGGCAAACGATGGCATTGTGGCTTGCAAATCCTCAACCAGTGGCGCCCTGCACACGCACGGATTGCGCAGACAAGATCAAAGGGCTGATGCTCCCCACCGGACGGCCTGAATCGTCATGACTGTCATGACCACCCACATTATACCATGACCAGAGGATTGTAGAAAACGCGGGTCAGGAATAGATCGGCTCAGCCGCGGCGAGGACGCGCGGCAGGAGTCTGTGCAGGTCATCCATCAGGTCAGGCAAGCTGCCGTCCAAGACGGCGCGGCGGGGATACCAGGCCAGCGTGCCTTCGGGGGAGGGCGTCAGCGCGCCGCCGGTCGCCTCGGCGGTGAAGACCCGGATCATGACGCCGGTGCGGTCGTCGCCCGTGCCCTGGGCCGGGCTGGGCGGCAGGTTGAGCACGCCGTGCAACTGCACGTTGCTGACGGTCAGCCCCGTCTCTTCGACGATTTCGCGCACGGCGGCGTCATAAACGGTTTCGCCAGCCTCCACGTGCCCGCCCACGCCGTTGAGGCGGTTGGGCCACAGGCGCTTGGTGGGCGCGCCGCGCAGCAAAAGGACATCATCGCCCTTGAGGATGAAGCAGAGGGTGCGCGGCACCACGGTGTAATGACGATCAGACATGAGTTTCCCCCTCGGTTGCAAGAATCAAGGCGACGAGGCGCTGTTGCAGGTCGGTCAGGCGCACGTCGGCCCGGATCGAGAAGATCGCATCGGCCGCGGCTGCCCGATAGATGGAAGCGTCGCCGTTTTCACATGGCAACGGTAACACGCGTTGTCGGTTCTGTCAAAGCAGCGGTTCATGCAAACATTGTAATTCAAACTACCGATTGATGTTGATTCCATCATCACTATGATCGAATCGGGGAATCAGACCCCGCCAATCCACATGTTTGCCGTGAACAGGAGGCGCGAGAGAATGAGCGAGGATACGACGATCTATGCGGTGGTGGTGAACTACGAGGAGCAGTATTCAATCTGGCCGGCTGAGCGTGAGAGACCGGCCGGCTGGCGCGACGCCGGCAAAACAGGCAGCAAAGAGGAGTGCCTGGCCTACATCCAGGAAGTGTGGACCGATATGCGTCCCCTCAGCCTGCGCAAGAGAATGGAAGAAGCGGCCGCAGCCAACCATTGATCCGCCCGCTGGTTGAAATAGAGTGCAAAATGATCCACGTGCAACGCTCGTCTCGTTTTGTGCGTGCTTTGATCGCGGCGCTGGCCCTTGCGTTGGTCGTGGCCGGGGGCGCCATCGCCGCCGAAGGCGTCCATTGGTCCTACAGCGGCGAAAGCGGCGCCGAACACTGGGGCGACCTCAGCCCTGACTTTGCAACCTGCGCCAAAGGCGCGGAGCAATCTCCAGTGGATATTCCGGCCGACGCGGCGCTGAACGCGGCCGACATCAGTTTCAATTATCAGCCCAGCGCGCTCACAATCGTCAACAACGGCCACACGATTCAGGTGAACTATGACAAGGGCAGCGCGATCACCTTGAACGGTGTGCGCTACGACTTGGTGCAGTTCCATTTTCATGCGCACAGCGAACACGCGCTGGCCGGTCAGTTCGCGCCGTTAGAGCTGCACCTGGTCCACAAGAACGCGAAAGGCGGGCTGGCGGTGGTTGGCGTGCTGCTGAAGGCAGGCGCTGAAAATCCGGCCTTTGCCTCTGTGCTGGATAACCTGCCAGCCGCCGCCGGCGAACCGCAGGCGGTCAGCGGGGCGTCGGTGGATGCCAATCAACTGGCGCCCGCCACGCGCACCTACTGGCGCTACAACGGCTCGTTGACGACCCCGCCGTGCACAGAAGGCGTGCAATGGCTGGTCATGAACACGCCCGTGGAGCTGTCGGACGCGCAAATTGCCAAGTACACGGCCATCTACAACGCGAACGCGCGGCCGCTGCAGCCATTCAACAGCCGCACCTTCCTGTTGACCCTTACCCTGCCTGTCACCGGCGATGTGAGCATCTCATTCGACGCCGCCCTGTTGTTGACAGGCGCGCTGTTGATGCTTGCCGGGCTGGCGCTCCTCCTCCTCCGCCGCAAGCTGACGGTCGGTTGATCAGAAGAAACCCGGTTTCCGAGAGAAGCCGGGTTTTTTGTGAGCCTGAAAATCCCTCAAATGACTTGACAAGATGCGACTTTGCTGCTATACTGAAAGTGCTTTCATGTAAGGACAATCAGTAGTCGTCTCACAAAGAGGTGGTGGCTATCATGCCCAGTGTGACCATCTACGATGTCGCCCAAATGGCAGGCGTCAGCATTGCGTCCGTTTCGCGCGTGCTCAACTCGCCCGAGCAGGTCAACCCGGCCACGCGCGCGCGGGTGATCACGGCCATTGATACGTTGGGTTTTGTGCCCAAGGCTGAAGCGGCCGCACGCGCTCGCCGCAGCACGCAGCGCATTGGCGTGCTGGCCCCTTTCTTTACGTACCCCTCTTTTGTGCAACGCCTGCGTGGGGTTGCCACCACCCTATCCACCGTCGCCAATGAATTGGTCATCTACAATGTGGACTCATCCGTTCATCGCGATGCCTACCTTGCCAGCCTCCCGTTGACCCGTCGCCTGGATGGCATCATTGTCATGGCTTTGCCCTTTGCCGAGGCTGTGGCAGAGCGCTTGATGCAGCGCTTGGCCTTCAACGAGATGGACGTTGTCTTGATCGAGTCATCTCACCCCATGTTTAGCAGCATTACGATTGATGATGTGGCCGGCGGACGACTTGTGGCGGACTATTTCTTGGCGTTGGGGCGTCGTCGCCTGGGCTTTGTGGGCGATTCCGATCTACCCGATTACGCCATTCACACCAGCGATCGCCGCCTGACCGGCTTTCGTCAGGCGCTGCTGGAGGCAGGCCTGGAACTGCCGGCGGCGCATGTGGCGTTGGCGCCCCATGGCCTGGATGCAGCCTATCGCCAGGCGCTGCGCCTCTTTGCTTTACCCGCGCCGCCTGATGCCATCTTTGCGGCCAGCGACACGCAGGCCTTGGGCGTTCTCAAGGCGGCGCGTGAGCGTGGTTTACAGGTTCCCCATGATGTGGCAATTGTCGGTTTTGACGACCTCGACATGGCCGACTACATCGGCCTGACCACCGTGCGCCAGCCCCTGGAAGAGTCAGGCCGCATCGCCGTCGAGCTGCTGCTGGCGCGGCTCGAGAATCCCACGCGCCCCATTCAGAATATCACCTTGCCGCTTACGCTGGTGAAGCGCGAGACGGCTTGAGCGATAGGTAAAGGAGGAATCGGCCAGGCTTCCTAATTTCATGCTTGCTTGACGATGGCGACGGACGCGGTCTGCCCGACCTGGCGCCCGCCGACCGGCAGGATTCAGTCGCAAAGAACAAAGGAACCCAGGTAGCTGCTCAGGCATCCTGCGCCGACTGCAGCCGCCGAATGAATTCGGGCCGCAAGGGCGTTCCGCCACAAGGTCGGCCTGCGCCGGCCGGCATCGCGTCCACGCAGGTGGACGCCGGGCGGTACGCCCACGAGGTGCGATTTCTCAGGCATCTGCGCTGACTGCAGCCGCCGAATGAATTCGGGCCGCAAGGGCGTGCCGCCGCCAGGTCGGCCTGCGCCGACCGGCATCGCGTCCACGCAGGTGGACGCCGGGCGGTACGCCCACGAGGTGCGATTTCAATCGCTTTTCTGCGTTCTCTGCGCTGAAGTGATGATACGATTTTTCAGATCACGACAAGGAGAGAGAAACATGCGACGTTGGAATTTGCTCACGCTGTTGGTGATTGTGGCGATGCTGCTGGGCGCTTGTGGCCAGGCCGCCGCGCCGACTGTGGCTCCCGCGGCCACCAAGGCCCC
>CXWK01012763.1_pt2 | contig 22103 bp, 25 predicted proteins | sample 590851 | NCBI WGS metagenome assembly CXWK01 (sample SAMEA3498364, study PRJEB10139) | wastewater metagenome | biome: wastewater treatment plant; material: activated sludge | place: Denmark | collected 2014-08-01
TTTGTACATTTATTATAGTAATAACAATCATTACCTATGAGGTAAGCAATGGGTACACAAAACTTTCTTAAAGTAATTTATAGAAAACACACACCTTTTCTTATATTCTTAATAATAACACAGCTAACTACTTTTTTATTAATATCCTGTGAAGACGAAGTAATACAACCGCCCCCAAAACCACCCGGCTACCAGGAAGATATACCCTGGCCAAGTTTAGCAGAAAGCCCTTGGCCGATGAATCATCACGATCCGCAACGCACTGGAAGAAGTCAATTTGTCGGGCCAAGGATCGGGACAATAGATTGGATTATTGATAGTGTTGCAATTATGAGTTCAATTTCTATTGGAACAGATTCCTCGATTTATTTACCTTCGCAATCCGCAGCACATTTGGGATTCTATTCTTATACTCCAGGAGGGGCACTAAAATGGAAACTAGGAGTAAATGAAGGTTTGAATTTTTCTTACAATGTTTCTACACCTTTAGTAGCCAGGGATGGCACAGTTTTATTTGCAGGTGGTTTATCTGGTAAAGTATTCTCAATAAATTCTAATGGTAGTTTAAAATGGGTATATCAAGCTCAAAATAATATTTATCAAACAGGGATGAACATTGGATTGGATGGAACATTTTACCTAATAACAACTGGTAAGGATTTAATTGCTATTGATGCAAACGGAAATGCTAAATGGGCTTTTAATTACTCTGATTTTTTTAGCAATACATCTTCAGTTATATCATTTTCGCCTGATGGAAAAACATTATATATACCCGGTATTTCCAATTCGCTTTATTCTTTTGACATAAACACTCAGACAATTAATTGGTTTTTTGGAGATGGGACTCTATATGCAGCACCAATAGTTGATAATGAAGGAAATATTTATATTCAATCAAAGGATTTAAATTATAATAATGGGAAAAACACATTGTTTTGTTTAAAACCGGATGGCGGTATTAAATGGGCCTACTCACATAATAACCCGCAAATGGACATTGCTTATCTATATGCAGAAGGCACAATAGATAAATATGGAAACAGTTATTTCGCTTTTGATACATTATATTCAGTAAGTTATGATGGCAAGCTAAATTGGAAACTAGCATTAGACGGATATGTATATACTCCTTTAATTTGTGATGCAGAAAACGTCATCTACGTTAGTGTTTTGGATAAAAATGCTTTCTATTCTATTAAGGAAATAGTTGCTATAAATAATAAAGGAGAGTACCTGTGGCGATTACCGATATCAAATAATTATCCTGAAGATGTGGGAGGACTTTCACCTGCAATTGATGAGACTAATAGGCTTTACATTCCAACCTGGGAACAGCAAAGATTTTTTGTAATAAAATAAACAAATAGAAGAGTTCATAATGAAAATTAGTTTTTTTACGATTACATTTTTAATGATTGGTTCAAGTTTTTCTTTTTCACAAGAATTAACCCCTCCGATAGAAATTTATACTTTAACCTCAGGTTTTGGGGATAATGATAGTACCAGATTTTGAATGGATCCTTTGAGTGAAGTTTATTGTTTAGAGAACGATGAGTACTATCATGATCCTAATGCAAGAAATACAATTGCAATAGAGGAAGTAACGGGTAATTACAGTGGATTAGGAGTATCCCCTGTATATGGTTTGCAAATTTGTTTTAATAATGATTCCGATTTAGATAAGTATTATTTAGGTCTCTATCGGTTTTCAATTCAATATTTTAACGATATTACTGAAAACTGGACAAATTTTATAAGCTTTTTTATTGATTACCGAGATTGTTGGTACGGCAGAGCTGGGTTGGGTGGTTGTAATAGCAATGATATTGTTATAAAGTATGATAAAAATATGCGTAAAGCATATTGGAAGTATGGCATACCATCACCCAATATGGATCTTATTGAGATAACACAAAATGAAATTATAAATTGGTGGGAAGCGAATGATTGTGACATACATTGTGTTGAGGATTTTGATCCATTAATATTTCCTCAACTTAATGACATAATAATCAACAATCAGAATCATCCAGTTCTAACTTGGTCGGGACCAGACCCAAACTATGATTTAGTAATTGGTTATCAAGTTTATAAAATTATGTCTTCTGGTAAATATTCAGGTAATTTCAGTTTAATAGCCTCATTAAATTCCGACATATATACATATGCAGATTATTCATTAGATGTATCGCAAAATCAAATAGGTGAATTATTACAGTATAAAATTATTGCAATATTTCAGGTTAAACCAGCGGAAACTTCAAATATTGAAAAAATCAGAATTTTGTATAATCAAGAGAAATCAAACCTTACCGTAATAAATCCAAATAAATTTTATTTATCTCAAAACTATGCAAATCCGTTTAACCCAAGTACAAAGATTTCTTATTCAATGAAAGAAGAAGGATTAGTAACGCTAAAAGTTTACGATGTATTAGGAAAAGAAGTAGCAACACTCATAAATGAAAACAAACCCGAAGGAAATTATGAAGTAGATTTTAATGCTTCACATCTTCCAAGTGGAATGTATATATATAAAATACAGGTGGGTAATTTTAGTGATGCTAAGAAGATGCTTCTTACAAAGTAATTTTTACAGTTTCATTTAAAACCAAAAAGCTCTTCAAAACAGAAGAGCTTTTTTTTAAACATAAAATCAAAAAACTTATTTTGCAGAAATAACTTTATTAAGATGTTTTGTTATTGCTGATTTTTTTCTTGCAGCAGTATTTTTATGTAATCTGCCTTTTGAAGTTCCTTTATCAATAACAGAAATAGCTTCTTTGTATAATACTTCTAACTCTTCTTTTTTATCGGTAGCTAATGTTTTCTTAATAACAGTTTTAATTTTAGAGTCAGTCATTTTATTAACTGCTTTTTTTCTCTCAGAAGATCTAATTCTCTTTTTTGCGGATTTATGATGAGCCATTTACAAAAAACCTTATATATTAGTTAAAAAATGTGAGCCAAATATAGGTAATGCCTCGTTTGATGTCAAACTTAGCTTTAGTAACTTTGCCCACTAAATATTTAGAAAACAGTTCAAAATCAAGCTTTTTATGCTTAAGGTCAATGAAATATACTTTTCGGTTCAGGGAGAAAGTACTTATGCAGGGCTGCCCTGCGTATTTATCAGGCTTACATTTTGCAACTTAAGATGTACTTATTGCGATACAGAATACGCTTTTTATGATGGAAAAGATATTTCGATTACTCAAATAGTTGAACAAGTTAAAAAATACGACTGCAAACTTGTCGAGATTACCGGCGGAGAACCATTAGTCCAGATGGATGAATGTTTACTTTTAATGAAACAACTTTGTGATGATGGATTTGAGGTTTTAATTGAGACAGGTGGAAGTTTATCAATAAAAGATATCGATCCACGTGTTAAAGTTATTATGGATTTAAAATGTCCATCAAGCGGAATGGAAAAGAAAAATCTTTACGAAAATATTGATTATTTAAAACCTGTTGATGAATTAAAATTTGTCATTGGAAGCAGGGAAGATTACGATTGGACTGTCGATGTTTTGAAAAGATATGAGTTAGAGAATAAATGTAAGATTTTATTTTCAGTCGTGTTTGGAAAACTAGAACCGGTACAACTTGTGAACTGGATTTTAGACGATAAATTAAATGTTAGATTTCAACTTCAGATGCACAAGTTTATTTGGCATCCTGAAACAAAAGGTGTGTAATGAAAATAGCTAAAGAATTTAGATGGGAAATGGGACACAGACTGCCGGAACATTTTGGTCTGTGTAAAAATATTCATGGGCATTCATATAAAATGCTTGTTGAGTTTGAAGGCGAATTAGACCAAAGTCAGATGGTGATCGATTATTACGATGTTGAAAAGATTATCAATCCGATAATAGAAAAACTTGATCATTCGTTTATGGTAAACATAGAAGATAAGATCGTCCTTGAGTTTTTAGATAAGATGAATTCAAAGAAAGTTGTTGTGGGATTTAATTCAACAGCAGAAAATATTTGCAGTTACCTTTTATCTGAAATAAAAAAATGTGCATTGCCACTAAATATCTTATCTGTTAAAGTTAGAGTTTATGAAACTCAGTTTGATTATGCAGAAGAAACAGCGAGACTAAGTTGAGAGGCAAGAAATTTAATCCTAAAGATAGATTTAAAAATAAACCTGGAAGCAAAACTAAACGAGAATATTTTAATTCTGATAAACGTAAACCAATACACCTTGTTTTTAACCGGTTTAAAATTTTTATTGAATATGAAGGCACACGATATTCCGGATGGCAAAGACAGGAAAATGCAAAAACAATTCAAGGTTCAATTTTTCAGGCAGCAAAAGAAATATTTGGAGATGATTATTTAGATTTTCAAGGATCAGGCCGAACAGATAGCGGTGTACACGCACTTTGCCAGGTTGCGCATTTAGACGTTAAGACTGTTTTGGCCCCGGAAATTATCCGAATGAAACTAAATGATATGCTGCCTCATGATATTTGTATTCTTGAAGTTGAAAAAGCGAATCAAAGTTTTCATGCAAGGCACGATGCCAAATCGAGAAGTTATGTTTACCAGATATCAAGAAGAAGAACAGCATTTGGTAAAAACTTTGTTTGGTGGATTAAAGACAAATTAGATTTTAAGAAAATGGAATCTGCGGCTAAGTATTTTGTTGGAATGAATAACTTTGCCTCGTTTTCTGATGATGATCCTGAAGATAAATCAACAAAAGTTTTAATTGATGATATTCAGATTAAAGAAGAAGGCGATTTAATTCTTATAAGAATTATTGGATCTCATTTCATCTGGAAAATGGTGAGAAGAATTGTTGGGATATTAGCAGAAGTTGGTCGTGGAAGAAAATCTGAAAAAGATATTTTGTTTTATTTAAGTAACAAAACAAATGAACCTGCTAAATTCACAGCGCCACCTTCAGGATTGTTTTTAGAGAAAGTAACCTATAAAGGGGAATCTATTGCTGAAGAACTTTCCTCATTAATTAAAATCTAAATTGTTGACTGTGGACTGAAGACTGAGAACTCTTTTATCCAATCATCTTTTTGAGTTTATGAATTTCATCTCGCAAATTGGCTGCCTTTTCAAACTCTAAATCTTTTGCAGCCTTGTGCATTTCTTCTGTCAACTGATCAACTAAATCTTCTTTTTGTTCCTTATCCATATACTTAAGAATTGGTTCGGCAACTTTGGAAAAACCATAACTTTCTTTTTCTTCTTTCTTGCGTATATCTGCAATTGAAGTAGATGACATAATATCTTCCATAGATTTATAAATTGTTGCGGGCACAATTCCATTCTTCTCATTATATTCTGTTTGTAGTTTTCTTCTTCGATTAGTTTCAGTAATTGTTTTTCGCATTGATTCAGTAATCTTATCGGCGTACATAATTACCCGACCGTTAACATTACGTGCAGTTCTACCCGCAGTCTGCATAAGAGATCTTTCACTTCGTAAAAATCCTTCTTTGTCTGCATCGATAATCGCAACAAGAGAAACTTCCGGTAGATCCAAACCTTCTCTTAAAAGATTTACACCAACCAGAACATCAAACTCACCAAGACGCAAATCTCTAAGTATCTCAACTCGTTCAAGTGAATCGATATCACTATGAATGTATCGTACTTTAATTCCAATCTTATCTATATAATCAGAAAGATCTTCAGCCATTTTTTTTGTTAAAGTTGTAACAAGAGTTCGTTCTTTAATTTCAGCTTTCTTTCTTATCTCACCAATCAAATCATCAATCTGTCCTTTTATCGGACGCACTTCAATTTCAGGATCAAGCAAACCAGTTGGACGAATTATTTGTTCGACAATAACTCCGCCGCTCAATTCCAGTTCATAATCTGCGGGAGTTGCACTTACAAAAACTACTTGATTCAACATTCCCATAAACTCTTCATATTTCATTGGGCGATTATCTAATGCGGAAGGAAGGCGAAATCCAAAATCTACTAAGGTTTGTTTACGACTTCTATCACCAAGATACATCCCGCGAATTTGAGGAATAGTAACGTGTGATTCATCTATGATTAAAAGAAAATCATCAGGAAAATAATCAAACAAATTTGAAGGACGAGAGTTTGGTTCACGTAAATCCATGTGTCGGGAATAATTTTCGATTCCGGAACAGTAACCAATTTCTTTCATCATTTCGATATCAAACTTAGTACGCTGTTCTAATCTTTGTGCTTCTAAATATTTTTCTTCTTTGCGAAGAACATCCAATCTTTCAGATAATTCCTGCTCAATATTATAAATGGCTTTTTGCATTTTGCCACGATCAGTAACAAAATATTTAGCTGGATAAATAGGAACAGAATCAACTTCTTTAATAATTTTTCCGGAAACAGAATCAATAATAGAAATTTTTTCAACATCACTATCCCAAAACTCAATTCGTATTGCTTCTTCATCCTGGTACGCTGGAATAATTTCTACAACATCGCCACGAGCACGAAAAGTTCCGCGGCTAAACTCAACATCATTTCTGGAATAATATATATCTATCAAGTCACGAAGTAGTTTTTTCTTATCAATCTTTTCGCCTTTCTTGATAAAGATAATTTGTTTTGCATATTCATCAGGTGCACCGATTCCGTATATACAGCTAACACTCGCAATTACAATTACATCTTTTCTTCCTTCGATTAAAGATGTAGTAGCTTTTAATCTTAAACGATCAATTTCTTCATTAACAGAAAAATCTTTTTCGATAAAGACATCGCGGGAAACAACATAAGCTTCTGGTTGATAGTAATCGTAATAACTTATAAAAAATTCAACCGCGTTGTTTGGGAAAAATGATTTGAACTCCGAGTAAAGCTGTGCTGCAAGAGTTTTATTATGTGAAATTATTAATGCTGGTTTATTGATTTGAGCAATTACATTTGAAATTGTAAATGTTTTTCCACTTCCTGTAACACCAAGCAAAGTCTGAAATTTATCTCCGCGATTTACACCTTCAACAAGCTGTTTAATAGCTTCCGGCTGATCGCCGGATGGTTTATAACTTGAAACAAGTTCAAAGTTTTTCATAGACTTAATTATTCTATCTCAACGGCATGTGTGTGAAAACTCTCACCACTTAAATGACCTTTTAGAATTATAACCTCAGCTTGCTCAAATCCGGGTGGCAAAGTTACATGTCCGTTTACCATCATTATTTTTCCGTTTTTATCAGAGGCATAAAACACAACATCTTCACCCTGGGTTGTTACTCCGCGATCAACAACAAGTTGTACACGAATATCTTTAACCGCAGTATTGTTCGGATCAAAATCATCAAATGATCCAAGTCCGCTTTTGGCGAAGTAAAATTTGTAGATTATAAAGACTACGAGTAGTAGTAATAAAGGCAAAATAAGTTTTTGTAATATCTTCATTTCTTTTCTTTGTTGTGATTAAATTGTGGGCAAAGTTAACAAAAATTGTTTTTACTATTCAACATATTTTAAGGTTTGATTTTTATGAACGATAAAAAATTATGGATAATTATTTCAGCTATATCAGGGTTTACTGCCGTTGCAATAGGAGCTTTTGGTGCACACGGTTTACGTGAAAAACTTTCGGAACAAATGCTGGAAGTATATAAAACAGGAGTTTTGTATCAGCTAATTCATTCAGTTGTTTTATTAGCTTTATCATTAAATACAATCATCAAAATAAAACTGCCATCTATATTTTTTCTTCTTGGAATTATTTTATTTTCGTTTTCACTTTATATCTACTCAACATCCGGAATACGAACATTTGCAATGATAACTCCAGTTGGAGGATTTTGTTTTTTGATTGGCTGGCTGTTGATTATTTATCAAGCAATAAGATTAAAGTAAACGCAATTCACCACTAAGACACACTTAGATAAGCTATTTAATTGCCCTAAGTTTAAAGTAAACTTCTTCGGGAGAAAAAATTCCGGAGAAAAACCTTTCGTACATAACCGGTTCTATATTTACAATAAAATCCATCCACTTCAGTACAGAAAAATGTGATGTAATGAATTTCTTTTCTAGAACTTCAAACTGTGCGCCAGTTTCATAGTTTGTTCTATGATTTAATTTCCACTTCTCATAAAATTTTAATTTACGATTACCAATGTATTCGTAGTTATCAAACGTACGAATTGAAAAAGGAATTTTATGATCGGGATCGCCAAAGTATTTTGTATTAAGAAAAAATGGGGCATATACAATCATCATTCCATTTGGTTTTAAGATTCTATAAAGTTCAGTTATAGTTTTATTAAAATTCTCGATATGTTCAAGTACGTGTGAAGCATAAATCTCATCAAAATGATTATCGGGAAAAGGATAAGGAAAAGTATTTATATCGTGAATCTGGTTTCCGCCATAATCCACAATATCAAGATTAATGTATCCATCTTTCAAATCTTTACCGCAACCTAAGTTTAGTTTTATCATATCAACTATTTTATTGTTAATGCACAAAGTTAAAACAACTTGATGAATAATTTTACTTTAAAACAGAAAAAGCGGCACAATAGTACCGCTTTTCAACTGTTAAGACGATTATTAATCAATAATTTCTATTAATGCACTTGCAACGGTTTTTCCTCTATCATCAAGTAAAAATACTCTATAGAAACCAGGATCTTCAAATTTCATATCACTTTCATCGTTCTTTTCGAAGTAAACATATTTCATATCCGGCTCAATTACATAATCAAATTTTTTGTAATACTCAAAGGTTTTAGATCTTGTGTTGTACTTATCAAATTGAATTGCAACATCTTCCAGATCCAAAGCATAGTCACATTTTACCATTACTGTTAGGTAACCGGTTGTAAATCTATCGCTAACTCCAACTTCGCCATTGTTGCCGTACTTTTCGCAAAAGTAGAGCACAGGTTCATTTTGAGCATAAACAGTATTACTAACCCCAAAAACAAGTGCGAACAAAACTGCAAAAAGCACCAACGATTTTTTCATATATAGCTCCTTATTTGATTGAATATGGCCTTAATTGCATAAAGAATTATGCCAATATGTTTTTAGAAAATCTATTCAAATTTTAATGATTCATTAAATAATTTTAGTCAATTTGACTTTTGTTGAGACAAAAGATTTAAGTACAAGTAAAAATGATAAAACAAAAATTACTTATCAATCAGTCAAATGCAGTATTTTAATTAAAGTAAAATTGTATTTTTAACACTCAAATAAAAGAGTTAACAGAAAGTATTTTTTATCTTGGATAGCAAAAGTTTAGATCATAAAATAAATATTTGTTTGTGGTGCGGGCTGACGAGTCATATAATTTGGGTTCATGGACATGGGCAATGTTCAGTTTGTGGCTACAATGTAGACGAATGTTGCCGAGGTGAAATTTGTGATCAGCCAGATCTAGATAATGATGTTAAAAATGTAGAGGAATAAGAAAGTAAAATTTTGGAAAATAAAATAAAACATTACTGTTTTGATATGGATGGTACTTTAGTAGATTCCAACAAAACAATTTACAACTCAACTATATACACACTTACAAAACTCAATATTGAACATAATATAAACGAAGAAGATTTCAACGGTAAGATCGGTCAGCATTTTTTAGATATTTTTAATGCTTTTAATATTGATGTCCCAGACTTTGATAATTTTTTGTCTATTTATAAAAAAAATTATATGGATCAGATGGAACACTCTAAGCTTTATGGTGGAGTTGTAAACATTCTAAATGAATTAAAGAATCAAGGGAACCAGGTGTCTTTGTTAACCACAAAAGCACAAGATCAAACAGATAAAATAATAGATTACTTTAATCTAAGAGTTTATTTTGATTTGATTATGGGCAGAAGAGATGGCATTGCACACAAACCTTCACCAGAACCGTTAGTCTCAATTTGTAAACAGCTAAATGTTGATGTTAAAAACAGTATAATGATTGGTGATACTGAGCTTGATATTCAATGTGGAAAAAATGCTGGCAGCCTAACCTGTGGAGTTTTATATGGATATAGAACAAGAGAACTGATTGAAAAAGAAAATCCCGACTTTATAATAAAAACTCTGCCAGAGATTTTGGCAATTAAAAATTAAAAAAAGGCACGATATCTCGTGCCTTAATAAAATAATTAGTTTTATATGCTTACACTATTTCATCAATAACATCTTTTTTGTTGATGTAAAATTATCAGCTTTAATAGTATAGAAATACACTCCGGAGGTAAGATTTAGAGCATCAAATTTTACTGAATGTTTTCCTGCTTCTACAAATCCCTCAACAAGAGTTGCAACTTCAGATCCAAGAATGTTGTAAACCTTTAGAGTTACATTGCCGGATTTAGCTACAGAATAATTAATAACTGTGTTGGGATTAAACGGATTTGGATAATTCTGAGCAATTGAATATTCCTTTACAGTTTCAATATTTACTTCAACTGCGGTATAGATTTTTGATGATCCATCGTAATCAGTTTGCTTAAGTCTGTAATAAGATTTTCCTTCAACTGGATTTTTATCAACATAAGAGTATGCTGATTTTTCTGTTGTTGTTCCATTCCCATTAACAAAATTTAGCTTGGTCCATTTACCATTGTTTACTCTTCTTTGTATTTCAAAGCCCATATTATTTGTTTCAGAGGAAGTACTCCAGTTAAGCACAACTTCTTCATTCTGTATACTGGCAGTAAATGAATTTAATTCAACAGGCACAATACCATAAACAACAATACTAATATCATCAACAAACCATCCATCACCAGTGACTGAAACATCAGTTTTAAGTTCAAATTTAAGTTTAACCTGGTTTGAGTTGTAATTTGTTAAATCCATTACTTCGTTAACCCAACTTGATCTTACACCATCATAAAGCGGTTCTCCGTTTGGTTGAAATGATCCGCTTCCTAAAGTTGTGAATGATCCGCTTAGTGGAGTAAATGTACTTCCATTATTTGTTGATACTTCTACTTGTCCATAATCATAACCAGATTCAATATCATATTTTGTCCAGAATGATAATCGTGGATGTGCATTTGTTGACAAATCTATTGCATTTTTTAATGTCATTGTTACTGTTGCATCATCTGTATAGTCTCCATTTTTACTATCTGTAAAACTAGTAGGTGATGTATGAAAACTTAAATTGGTAGCTTCCCATTTGGGTGTTGTTGGTACAGATGTAACATTCCAAAGTAAAAGTGGATCGTTAGTTGTATCTGCAAAAACCATTATTGGCGTTCCAGTAATAAAGCTTAAAGTATCTGTGAACATTGGTGTACCTGATGTAGATATAGTAAGCAGCATTTTAACGTTAATATCTGCAGGCATAGTGCTGCCAATTGTAAAAGATAAATTCTGGTTATTACTCACTGTAGTTCGAGCCGGGATGTTACCTATATTTAGAGAACCAGAAGTTACTGTAACCAATGAATTATCAGAACTTAGTGAAATGGAAATATTTGATGCGTCGCTTAATCCTTTATTTTTCAAATGAGGTATTATTAAATCAACATTATCTCCGGGATTAAAAAACTGTTGTGAGAAATAAGGATTAATTGCCGTTACAAAATCACCAGCAACGTATGCATAATATAGATTAGGCAAAACATTTTCTATGGCTAATGGAAATATTTCCGGCTGACTTGGCCAAAAACCTGTACTGCCTACTTCAGGTGTCATGGCAAATATTTTACCATGATTTATAACAGTGTCTCCATCATAAAAATAATCATCACTATTACCACGCGTACTATATCCAACTGTTTGCTGATCGGTACCGTAAGTATATCCATTGTATGTTGTCATATCGCGGGCAAATTCACGAAAGATGGCTGAGTCTGGAGTTTCCTGTTCAAGAGCACCGTATGGATAAATCAATAAGTTGCTGTAAGTGTGATAATTTAATGCATTTTTAAAATATCTTGTTGCCAGAAAGTTTTTAAGGTGCGTTGTTTCAGGCTCAGAAAATGGTGCTGTTCCTCTGTAAGTATCGCTTGAAGGAGTTGTACTGGAACCACCGTTTGGTGCGTTCCAGTATGTATAAGGTCCGTAATTTCTGTTGAGATCAACACCGTAACTTCCGCCATTGTTTTTACGATTTTTTCTCCACATTCCGCCGCCTGAAGGATTTGTTGTTCGATTATACTCATAACCATCAGGATTTAAAACTGGAATAAAAAATAATTCTCTATTGTTTACTATATACTGAACTGAAGGATCAGAGTTATAATTTTCTAAAAGGTAGTACATAAAGTAAATCATCTGCATCATACTTTGGGGCTCACGTGCATGATGTAACGCCGTATAAAGTATTTCTGGTTCAGTTTCATCTGCATCGGGATTATCAGAAATCTTTACCATATAAATTGGTCTGTTTTCCACAGAATTTCCGATTGAAACTTTTGATGTTATTAAATTTGGATAGAGTGATTTCATACTATCTATTTCAGAAATAACCTCAGCCAGTGTATAAAATCCTCCCATCGAGCCAAATCCAAAACCCTCAACTCCAAAATTATCTTTACTGTTTTTAATAATTAGTGATTTTTCTGATTCGGTTAGCTTTGGCATTTTAGAATAATGATCAATCCAATCTTCAATTAGTATTTCATAATTAAAGCTGGTCATTTGAAGTTTCTGAAAATCTTCATCATCAACAAAAACCACAATCGCATTGTCTTTGGTTACATGCGGATGATCAAATTCTAGTCCCGCATTTTGCAATGCTTGAATGTCCTGAAGATTCTGTGTATAGATTTTAACTTGTTTATAATTTTGCGGATATGCAGCTATTAAAAAAGTTGTAGAAAGAAACAGAGTTAAGATATATTTCATATTTTGCCTTTACAGAAAAATGATTTTTTACTTTAATAAATTACGAGTAATTATTTAAATACTTCATACTTTAGTTGATATCTAATAACTATAGTGACAAACACAGGATTTTTGATTTATCAAATACTATGCTCTGAATTGTAAAAAAAAGGTTAAAATAATGAACAAAATTACAGTTTATGAAAAATCAACCTGTATAACTTGCAGAAAAGTAGCAAAAGCTTTCTCAGATCAAGGCATAAGTTTTGAAAAGATTGATTACTATACCAAACCATTTTCTAAATCTTTATTGCAATCCTTGCTTAATAAAATGAGCCTAATCCTTCAGAGCTTTTACGTAAGAATGATGCAGCATATAAAAGACTTAAAAATAGTATTGATAAACTATCTGAAGATGAAATTCTTAAACTTATGATCGATATTCCAGACCTTATCCAGAGACCAATAGTTGAAAAAGGTAATAAAGCCATTCTTGCCAGACCGCCGGAAAGAATTAAAGAGATTTTATAATTACCATGGTAATAAGTAAAAATATTTAATCCACTTTAGTTTCTAATCCACTTAATCATTCTCCAAATCTTACGATAATAATAGTTTAATAGGGGTGTACTTTTATTTCTATTTTGTTTTGTTTGATTATGAGACGTTAAAAATTTTTTACTATCGCAATAATTACAGGAAATATTAAGTAAATAAACTCAAAAGTGCACATAACTTAGTTTTTTAGTGCCCACCTAAGCCGATATATAGTTGGCATAACTGTTGCCAAAAAATATCGGTTTAATTAGCTAATTCTGTATTCAGTAAAAGAAAACACTGTGACGAATATTATAAATAAAAGCATATCAGAAGTACTTCCTGATTTTTTTTCAGAAAAACAGGTTGATGAATTCATTTCAATTTATCAATCATCAGTTTCTCAATTCAAAAAGGAAGATACATTTCAGGAAATTAAACAGCTAGAATATAAAGTAGAAACTGGTCTGGGTTATAGATCTCAGATGGATCTTCTAATTACATTTTCAGGCTCTCAACTCACCAGAGAAAAGTTTCTTTCGCTATTACTTTATTTAAGCCAGGTTTCAATTACAAATGGAGAATTTTTAGCTGCAGTTGAAGTAAATGAAAAGATTATTTCGATTGCCGCGGATGATAAAGATTTAATTGATCTTACAGCAAATGCTCATTTACTGGTTGGTGAGATTTACAGCAGACAAGCTAATTGGAACAGAAGTTTTGAATTTATCAGTAAAGCGTTAGGATTATTTGAATCAATAAATGATGTAAAAGGAATTGCAAAGTGTGAGAATCTTTTTGGAACTATTTACGGTGATTTTGGTGATGTTCAAAAAGCAATTGAAAACTTTGAATCAGCACTTTCAAAAACTGAGAATGATAAAAATTATTCTGATCTCGGAATGATTGAAATTAACCTTGGTGTTGTGAATAGCATTAAGGGTTTACATGATGAAGCTTTAGTTTACTTTAAGCGGGCTTTAATAAATTATGAAAAAGTTGGTGATAAAAAACGTATGGCAGAAATTCACCAGAACATTGGAATGGTTTATTCAAAAAAAGGTGATCATCGGTATGCAATTAATGAGTTTGATGAGAGCCTGGCATTATCGATAGAAACTAACTATTTACAAAGTATAGGTATCGTTTATTTAAGTAAAGCTTTTGCTTACTCAAAGTTAGAGGATTTTTCGTTGGCAAATGCTTTTGCAGATAAGTCTTTAGAGGTTGCTCACAAGATAAATGATAAGTTAACAATTGCAGAAGTATACAAGATTAAAGGGATTATCCAAAGAACGGTCAAAAATTTTATTCTAGCAGAAAATTATCTGCAAACAAGCTTACGCCTTAATAAAGAAACAAATAATCAACTTAATCAAGCAGAAACTTATCAGGAACTTGGATTGCTATACAAGGAGATTGGCAAGGCTAAGGAAAGCAAAGAAAGTTTTGAACTTGCATTAGAATACTTTAAGAAAATTAATTCTGAAACTGATATTAAACTTCTCGAAAATATTTTGTCTTCCAAATAAAAAATGCTTGCCCAATAGAGCAAGCATTTAATCAGAAACATTGTAAAAATCGTTATTCTCCGAATTTTAATCCTTCCAAACTATCAAGGCTGCCAAAGCTTGGTAAAGCAATTGCAGTTACAATCATCCCAATTACAAAATAAACAATAATTGCAATAATAATAACCACTACTAAATATCCAACTAACTTATCTTGTGGAGTATCTTTTACAATTTTTAATCCTAAGTACATTAAGTATAAAGAATACAAACCGAGTATACCTAAAATTCCAAGGATAGGAATGATTCCAAATATACCGGCAATCCAGGCTGCAGTATAAGAATAAACAGCAACCTTTAAAGATGCATCCATATTTTTTGTTGATCCGAATGATGGAGCCAAAGCATCGATGATAAATGCAATTAGATAAATTCCTGCTAAACTTAAAACATAATAAACAACGGCATATATAAGACCATTGGAAACAGGAACTTTATAAGATCCAAAAGGCCCCAAAGAAATTCCCACCAAAGATTGACCAATAAATGATGCAATAACAGGAATCAACGCAAGTATCATTGCATACTTCGTAAACAGATCCGCGGTAGAGGTTTGTTCATTCTTAATTACTTCCCATTCGGTTTTTGGTGTAACAAGAATATTTTTAGCACGTTCAACAAGATTCATATTTGTACTCCTATAGTTAGTTGTTAATGCGCTTTAGTTTGTGATCACTTTTATTCAACTCCAAAATCTTTCCAGCTTTCAAGCTTGCCAATATCTATCATATCAACAGCGGCTTTTATCTGATCCATAGTAACCTGATTACCATTTGCTTCCACAACAAATCTTTTAGCAACAAGAATGCTTACTTCGCCGTATTTGCCTTCGTTATCATATTTTTCAAATCCTTTATTCCCCTTATAAGTAAAAGTTTTTTCATAACCAGTTTCGGTTTCTTTATCAATATCAACCATATACCAGCCATAAGCTGCCAGCCCGGATAATCCGGAAATATTTCCAAGATCAGTTATGTTTATATCTAACGAAACGTTGTTCTCTGCATCACCATAATCAGCATTTGCTTTAGAAATGTTCATCCCCATTGCAGCAACTTTTTCTCCTTCAATATTATTTCGCTTTAAAGTTCCAATAGTTTCTGGTAACAGTGCTTTCAATTCTCTAAAATCAACCGGGTTAACTTTTTTACCTTCATTCAGATTTTCAGAAACTTCTTTCATCTTATCTGTAAGATTTTCCAAATCATCTTTTTTGTTAACTAATTCATCTATTGGAGAATCCTTTTTTTCTCCGCAGCTAAAGAAGAGGGAAGCAGAAATAATAACAAAGAGTAATAAAAATCTTTTATTCATTGTATCTCCTGATTAGTTTTTACTATATGCCCGATATGGTTACTGCATGGTGCAGTTTTGCTGGTTTATTAGTTTGAAACTTAAGAAAAATAGTTTAGCAGCACAATAGTTGCCGCACATCTTTTTAATTTCTTAATGATCAATAATTAACTTTTATAAATATGGTAATCATTTTATACTTTGTTGTTAAATTTAATCTGCAAATAAAAAAAATAAGCAAAGGAAGCTGAAAATGATTAGTAAAGAATTACTTGACATATTGTGTTGCCCGGAAACAAAAGCGGATCTTGTTCTTGATGGCAACACATTGGTTTCTGTTGATAAAGATACAAGACGACGTTACAGAATTGAGGACGATATTCCTATAATGCTTGTGGAAGAATCTGAACAGCTTGGATTGGAAGAATGGACATTGATTATGAAGAAACATGGTAAGACTGTATAATTATTTGTAAAATATTTTCTAAATCAACATAACCGGAATTTTATTTTTTATGGATCCTATAAACATTATTATCGGCTTAAATTTAATTGCTACATTCAGAGCTAATATTGGGGCCGCTAAAACAGGAATTAGGGATAAAGTCGGAGTTTTTAAGGATAAGCCAAAAACTTATCTTCAGACATTACCACTTATTTTATCTACAGTTACACTCGTTATTTTAATAATCAGTCTTTTCCGGATTGGAACCTTAGAATACAAAGATGATTATCAAATATTAAGAATTGTTGGATTAGTTTTTTATTTGGTTTTTTCATGGATCCAGATTTGGGCAACAAAAGTTTTAGGCGATAATTATTCCCAGGATATTGCAATTAAAAAAGATCACAAACTTATTACTTCAGGACCATTTAAAATTATTCGTCATCCTCAATATCTTTCTCAGTTCTTGCTGGATTTAGGTGCTGCTGCGGCAACATTAAGTTTTATACTTGCACCATTAGCTTTGATACAAATTCCATTTTTATTTATGCGCGCTTCTTTAGAAGATAAAATACTTGAAAAACACTTTGGAGAAAATTTTAGAAATTATAAAAAGCAAAGTGGAATGATTTTCCCTTTTATTGGTTAGAGTAATTTTTTAATGAAATCTTATCTAATACTTTTATTCATAACATTTTTTCTTGCCGCATCTTTTGCGCAAGATGGAAATAATGTTCTTGTTGTAACAAAGGATGGAACTAAAAGCATACCAGCTTATGTACGAGAAGGAACGATTTATTTTTCACTTAAGGATTTTGCAGATGTAGTTGGTGTAAATTACTTTTATAACGAAGACGCACAGAAAATTGAAGTAAAGTTTGATAAGTATTCGATTAAAGCTTCTGCAAAAAACCCATTTCTTGTTTTAAATGAAAGGAATGGTGAAAAACAAACAGTTATTCAGCTTCCTACCTCAACATATCTAATAAATAAAAAAGTTTTTGTACCGCTTAAGTACAGTTTGAAAACAATAGGAACAACTTACGGCAAAGAATTAACTTTTGAATCTCCTAATAAAATTATAATTGGAAAAGTTAAAGAAGAGATTAAAGATCCAACTGAAGAAGGCACAAGTGAGTTTAATATAACCGGAATTATTCTTAACGAAAAAGCTAATGGAACTTTAATTACTGTAAAATCAAATAAACGAATTCCATCATACCACAGCGGATTTAAAAATAATATTCTTACTCTTACTTTTAGAAAAGTTAATGTTGATGTTGAAAAAGTTAAGTTTACTGGAACTGATGGTGTTGTAAAAAAGATTGAAGCAAAAAATGTTGGTGTTGATGCAGTGATTGAAATTGCTGTTGGAAAAGAATACACTACCAACGAGGTTATGAATATTGAAAACAGTAATAACATTCAAATTACAATACATAATAAACTGTTTAAGAATAATGGCAATGGAAACAAACTTAAAGACAAATGGGAGTTTGATGTAATTGTTATTGATGCCGGGCACGGCGGACAGGATGCCGGAGCAATTGGGGTAAACGGTGTTAAAGAAAAAGATGTTAATCTTTCAATAGCACTAAAGCTTGGCAAGCTAATAGAAGAAAATATGAAAGATGTAAAAGTTGTTTATACAAGAAAGACAGATAAATTTGTTGATCTTTACAAACGCGGAAAAATTGCAAATGAAAATAATGGAAAGCTTTTTGTTTCAATCCATTGTAACTCAGTACCCAAAAAGCCAAGTGATGCAAATGGTTTTGAAGTTTACCTGCTTCGTCCCGGAAGAACCAAAGAGGCAATTTCTATTGCAGAGTTTGAAAACAGTGTAATACAGTATGAAGAAAATCCTAATCGTTATGAAAAACTAACAGATGAAAATTTTATTCTTGTTAGTATGGCTCACTCATCTTATATGAAGTACTCAGAAAAATTTGCTGAGTTTCTACATAAAGAATTTGATAAACACCCAAACCTCAATTCTCGCGGAGTTAAGCAAGCTGGATTTTATGTCCTTGTTGGGGCATCTATGCCAAGCGTGCTTATTGAAAGCGGATTCCTTTCCAACACTAAAGATGCAAAACATTTAAGTACACCTTCCGGTCAGCAAAAGTTTGCCGAGTATGTTTTTGGCGGCATAAAAAAGTACCGCGAAAGTTATGAGTTAGAAATGCAGGGTAAGTGAATCAGTTCCTCCCCTTTGCGAAAGGGGAGGCTAGGAGGGGTTCAGTTTTAAGTAGGAAAAATCTTATGACACAAATTTTTAACAAGCTTACTGAAAAAGAAAAAAGAAAAATCCTTAGAAAAAATATTACCGCATCAGAAAAAATTGTTTGGACTTACCTGAGAAGAAAACAAATTTTAAATGAAAGATTTTTAAGACAATTCAGCATAGATTATTTTGTGCTGGATTTTTACTGCCCAAGATTAAGGTTGGCGATTGAAATAGATGGTGACTCACATTTTATAGATCAAGATGCAATTGATTCTGATAATGCAAGACAACAGTATATTGAAAAACTTGGGATAGAGTTTTTGAGATTTAAGAATGAAGAAGTGTCTGCCGATAATGATAATGTTATAAATATTATTACTCAAAAAGTAATTGAGCTTCAAAAGCAGAACCCTCCCCGTCCCTCCCTTTCGCAAAGGGAGGGAGTTTGAAGTTTCTCCCCTTTTAGAAAGGGGAGATTAAGAGGGGTTATTCTTCAGGAAATCTTTTATTAAACTTGCTTTGTTAATTTTTATAGTAAGGGGTTCTTTATGAAATTTGTTTTAGTTTTTTGTTTAACTGTGTTTTTATTTATCTCTCTAATTTCTTGCGATACTAGTGTACCGCTGCCGCCAGATGATATAAAACCTACACTTACTCTTGCGCTTGATGATGCAAGTTGCACAGAAGCGTGGCTGCAATTAAATACTAAAAATTTAGAATTGCCTGCACAGCTAACACTAAAACAATACAATCCAACAGGCGATTCATTGACTCAAATCTTTGTACTCAATGCACAAGACTCACTACTATACATAGACTCACTTTTACCAAACCAAACCTATAATTACCAGGCAGTACTAAGCACAGACACAACAATAAGAAGTGAGAAGATAATAGCACAAACCTTAGAACCAACAAGCCACAACTTTACCTGGCAAACATTTGAGTTTGGACAGCACAGCAGCAGCGTTCTTTACGATGTTGCCATAATAGATGAAAACAACATTTGGGCTGTTGGTGAGATATTTATGAATGACTCACTTGGCAATCCCGATCCAACATTTTATAATGCTGTACATTGGGATGGAAATACTTGGGAACTGAAAAGAGTTCTATATCAAGGCAGTAAGTGGTCAATTAAAACAATTTATGCCTTCACCGAAAATGATATTTGGTTTTCAGCTTTCGTGAGATATATAAATGGTCAATACATTGATTTACCAATCCCAGCCATTTTAATGGGATGGAGTAAAAACAAAGTTTGGGGAACAAGTAGTAATGATCTGTATGTTGTCGGCAATGATGGAAATATCGCCCATTATAATGGAAGCACTTGGACAAAAATAGAAAGCGGAACGACTTTGCATCTAACAGATATTTATGGTAACACAGATGGAAATATTTATGCAGCAGGGGTTGACATACCAAATATTAAAGGAGTTTTGGTAAAAAACAGTACGCCAAATATTTGGAATGTAATGATTGAGGGCGAAGTGATTGACGAAACCCAGCTATTTACAAAATTGTTTGGTTCATTTGGTGCAATATGGGTAGATGAAATTGGAACTGTTTATACAGGTGGAGATTTTTTATACCAGTTTAAAAACAAAAAATGGGATTTCGTAAGATCGCTGCCAGAAAATTATTTAGGTGGTGACCAATATTATATTGGTTATATTTATTCAATAAGGGGTAATAAATCAAATGATATAATATTAGCAGGCGACAGAAATACACTTAGACATTTTAATGGGATAGATTGGTCAGAGATAGGAATACCTTATTTGCCAAACAGGCATATTTTCTGGCGAAGTGTTCAGATGAAAGGAAACTTGACTGTGGCTGTAGGTGATGAAGGAATAAAAGCAAAAATAATAATGTTGACCAGATAGATATAATAGCAGGAAATGAATAAATAACATTTTATTTAATTATCAGAGGGAGTTCTAAAGTGAAGAGAAATTAAGACTTTCTAGATTTCACAACAATCTTTTCTTCATATACAAACTACTTTCAGTTATAAACAACATTTTTTTATTAATATACAAATAATTTTTGGCTATACTCAACAAATTGTCAGCTATATACAAATTACTTTCAATTAAATTCAATATATTTTCATTAGTATACTAAATATTTTTATTTATATACAACGAATACTCATTCATATAACGCAAACTATTGCTTCTAAACAACAAAATTTATATTATTAAAAACATTTTTTAGAATGTACTCATATAGCTTAAGCTAATTATGGGTTTTAATAAGCAAAATATCATTTTAATCTAACAACTCAGTAGGTAGTTTTATGTTAGTTTTTAATCTAAGCAACATTTTTCAGGCTCGCGGTATAACAAACCCGGCAGGATTCTTAAGAAAAAACGGTTTCTCTTACGATAGTGCACTTCGTTTTAGCTCCGCGCAAATGGTTAAACCTTCGTTAGTGTTGATAGAAAGACTTTGCATAGTGTTAAACTGCACCCCAAACGATATACTTGAGTGGCAGCCTGATGAAGGTGTAAACTATAAGGATAATCTTGCTATTGCAGGTTTGAAAAAGGAGAAGAAAGAATATACTTTGATGAAGAAATTAAAAGATCTTCCTCTTGATAAGATAGATGCAATAGAAAAAATGATAAGTGAAATAAAAGAAGATTAAGTTTATCTAATTTGTTTTTGTAATGATGAGGCTAAAGCCTTCATATTGCCTTATATTTTTGTCGGTTGACTAAATTCAACTGCAATAGATAGGCTTTCAAATATTTATTGCAGTCAGCTTTAGCTGACTGAATAAGTGAGTTTAATTTATTTGAGGCTTTAGCCACAAAAAAAACAATCCTACTTTATTATCACTTCATTAGAAAGTTCATTAACATCACCGGGCTGTATGGGGAAGTGAGTAGCTAGAATTTTTCCTGCCTGCTCAACTGCATTTAATATCCCTTTACAGAAATTTTCCTGTTTAAAGTCTAAACTCATATTGTTTGATATTTCATCCCACACAGATTGCTTTACAAGCTCATTGATTTTTTTATCTGCCAGAATACAAAACTCTTTTGCATTAAAAAGCATAAAGATTAAAATACCGGTTGCGCCTTTTGTTTTACCAATCTTAGCATCAATAAATTCTTTTTCTGCCAGCACCCGCACTGATTTATGTTTTTCTAACCAGCCGCGTTTTTCTTTAATTGTAATTACAAGTTCACCGGAAGTAGATTTTTCAATCTCACTAATCTTTGCAGAT
>CXWK01092170.1_pt1 | contig 22063 bp, 20 predicted proteins | sample 590851 | NCBI WGS metagenome assembly CXWK01 (sample SAMEA3498364, study PRJEB10139) | wastewater metagenome | biome: wastewater treatment plant; material: activated sludge | place: Denmark | collected 2014-08-01
AAACCGCATTTAAATGTTTGTAATAAGTCTTATTATCCTCGCCTTTAATCGCAAAAGTTGGAATACCAAAGTCCTTTACTAAAGATGCTGCCACATCATCCTGAGTAGACAGGGGGTTGGAGGCTGCTAAAAACACATTTGCTCCGCCGGCTTTTAAAGCAATTGCCAAATTAGCTGTTTCAGCAGTAACATGCAAACAAGCAGCCAGAGTTACATTCTTTAAGGGTCTTTCCTTCTTGAAGCGCTCTGAGATAGTCTCCAAAACCTTCATCTGAGATCCAGCCCACTCAATTTTCTTCTTACCATTCTCTGCCAGTTTTATATCTTTTACATCTGATTTAATCATAATTATGTGTTCTAGAAGAATATTTAAGTAAAATTTAACTCTTCATCGAAGTTTTCCTGATACCTTTTACTAAATTCTTCAATAGTAAATGTGTGATTTGTTGTACCATATTTTTCTATAGCGTAGCAAGAGGCAATCGAGCCTATTTGTCCGCAAATCTTTAAGTCCAGTCCTCTTAAATAGCCGGCTAAAAATCCGCTTCTATAGGCATCTCCAGCCCCAGTCGGATCTAGAACTTTCTCTATAGCTGCCGCTTTAATTTCAATTTCCTGCTCCGTTGTTTGGATTAACGAACCTTTCTCTCCTAAAGTAGTAATTAAAACCTTAACTTTCTCCAGCAATCTGCCATCTGATATATCCAGTCTCTTTTTAATAATCCCCATCTCATAATCATTCGCAACTAATATCTCTGCTCCATTAATGCCTTTTAGAATCTGTTCATCAGTCAGACGCGGCAGCTGCATCCCCGGATCAAATAAATAGGGAAGTGATAATTCCTTGCATTCTCCAGCAAATTTTTCCATTGCTTCCGGCAAATCCGGTGTTATTACTGCAAAATTAGCCGGACTTTTAATCTTCTCGAGACTCAAACTAGAATTATGCTTCATAGCCCCGGGGTAAAATGCCGTGATTTGATTATTAGATTTATCACTCATAATAATCGCTGTCGCTGTTGATTCACCTTCTACGATATTAATATCCTGTGTTCCAACCCCATGCTTGATAAGAAAATTAGCATAAGGCTCGAAATCCTCACCTGCATTACTTAAAATTGATGAATTAATTCCCAGTAAAGATAATGTATAAGCAATATTTCCTGAATTACCACCACGTTCTCTTTTTAAACTATCAACTAAAAAAGAAATATTTAAAATATCCAGCTTCTCAGGATCAATATGTTCAGCAAATTTCCCGGGAAAACCCATTATTAAATCAAACGCTAAAGATCCTGTAATAATTACACTTTTCATTATTTAACAGTCACACTTTTCGCGATATTTCTAGGTTTATCTATTGGCAGCCCTTTTTGTAAAGTCAAAAAGTATGTTAATAACTGCAAAGGCACAACAGCCAATACTGCAGTTAAATCTTCACAATTAGGAATCTGAATATAATAATCAAACTCACTGTGAGGGGTGGGAGAAATACCGATAATAGTGCCGTTGCGTGTTTTGATTTGCTCAACCGCGTTTAAAACATCATTCCTTAATGATCCCTCAGGCACCAAAGCTACAGCATGTACTCCTTTCGTAATCATCGCGATTACGTAATGTTTTAAATCTCCGGAAGGTAATGCATGTGCATGAATATTAGCTACCTCAATCAGCTTAATCATGCCTTCGCGCGCTATTTGATAATATTCACTCTTTCCAAACAGATATAAATCTTCAATATCCTTGATCTTATTAGCCAGTTCTTCAATTTCTCCTAAAACCCCACTCTTAAACCATTTCTCAAGTTCTTCTGAAGCCAAAAGAGCATCAGATTTAGCTTTCTCCAAATCTCCATTTAAGAAATTAGCTATAAGATAAAACCATATAGCTTGTGAAGTAAAAATTTTAGTGGAAGCCACCGCTATCTCCGGACCTGCATTTGCCATAAAAGCAAAATCACTCATCCTGCTTATTGTCGATCCAGGCATATTAACAAAACTGGCAATCTGAACCCCTTTTTTCTTTGCAATCTCCAAAGCTTCTAAAACATCAGCTGTCTCTCCTGACTGAGATGGGACAATTATTAAATCACCACTTTTAAACAAATCATAATATTCAATAGCTTCAGCTCCAATCAAAGAAACAGCATTAATCTTGGCAATTTTTCTTAAGTAATAAGCACCAATCGATGCAGCAACTCCAGCCGTTCCAGATCCAATTGTGTAAATCTTAGCCCCTGACTGGATACTTTTCTGAAGCTTTTCCAACATTTCTTCGTCTAATAGCTGAACCGCCTTTTTAATAGTCGAACCTTGCTCCATAATCTCCTTAAGCATATAGTTTTCATATTCACCTTTACCTATCTCACCTCCCGAGATTTCTAAATTTTGAAATTGCAAAGACAATTCTTCACCCGTTTTAATATCAAATAGTTGAGGGAGACTATTCCCAATTTCAATCAGTTGAAAGTTCTCAATAACTGCAATCTTGTCAACTAAATCAGAAAAAGATAACGCATCCGAACTCAAGAAGTATTCACCTGACTCATTAGTCCCCAAAACCAAAGGCGAACCATTCTTTACAGCATAAATATTACCTTCCTTATCCAAAACAATTATTGTATTCCGCCCTTCCAATCGCTTGAATGCCTGCGTGATTGAATCTTTAAGCTCTAGTTTATCTGTTTTTTGTATCTCTTCGATTAAACGGACAATAACCTCAGTATCCGTTTCGCTCTTAAATTTATAGCCCTTCTCAATTAGCCCCTTCTTAACCTCTAGAAAATTCTCGAAAATTCCATTTTGTGCTAATACAAAAGATCCGTCTGTGGAGGGATGGGGATGGGCGTTCTCCTGACTAACTCCGCCATGCGTTGCCCAACGAGTATGTCCAATCGCAATATGCACATCCTTTTGATTATTTATCTCTGAAGCAGCACCGATTGAACCCACATTTTTAATAGTGGATATCATATTATTTTTCAAAGAGGAAATACCCCAGGAGTCATAACCTCGATACTCAAGTCTGGTCAAGCCGTCAACAACTAATTTAAACGCCTCTTTTTCACCATGGTAGCCAAATATTCCACACATAATTTTGTCATCCTAGCGAAGGCTGGGATCCAATCAATAACCTGAGACTGGAACTCCTACCTACGCACGAAAGACAGCATCCCAAATTTGGAAGCCTAAGTCAAGCAACTATTATCCAAACTGTAACTATTATCCAAACTGTAAATATTATTCAACCCTGATTATTTTTCGAACGCAGTGAGAAAATACCTTAACTCTTACTTTTCTTTTTCTTAGGCTTCTTTACTTTCTCAGCCTTGGCATAAGCTAACTTATAAGTTGCATACAAAGCCGGAATCGCTGGGAAGGATGCAATAATCGAAACCACTCCTGAAGTGGGCAAATTAATCCCGGCTCCAATTATTTCCTGAAGAAATGTAATGAATTCAAAGAATAAAAACACCCCAAACATTGCAATATTAAATTTAAACAACCAACCCAGCATAGCTCTAGTAAACACTGGCTTTTTGAACGCATACGAATAGACCGCAATATTAAGCCCGACGCTTAGAACCAAACTAATAAATGCCACATAATCAAAATTACGGTAATCAAATGCAACTAAAGAAGCCGCATTAATAACCAAAAATAAGACAGTATAAATTTTCCAGAGCATTCATATAATGTTGCAATTAATCAGCAGAAGAGTCAATATCCACCTGAAAATCTTTGCTAATTTTACTGTTTTCTTAGATAATATAATTATGTCCAAATATATTATTGAAGGTGGCGTTAGGCTCCGTGGCGAAGTAAGAATCTCCGGTAATAAAAACTCAGTCCTTCCCTGCATGGCAGCCTGTCTTCTAACTGATGAAGAAATCACCTTAAAAAATTGTCCTGAGATCGCTGATGTAAAAGTCTTTATGGAGATCTTAAGAGGCTTAGGCGTTGAAATAACCGAACTATCCGGTGGCGAGATCAAACTAAAAGCCAAAAATGTCTCCGGCGAAGTACTACCTAAAGAATTAACCTCCAGACTTAGAGCCTCTGTACTTCTAGTCGGGCCGCTACTTGGTAGACTGGGAAAAATCGAATTTTATCACCCGGGCGGCGACATTATCGGCAAACGAAGTATAGACACCCATATTAAAGGCTTTAAAAGCCTGGGTTACGATTTCGAGAGAGAAGATAAGCGATATCTAGGTAAAAGAACCCGTCATGTTAGTGAAGCGACGACAATCTTTCTTGATGAACCCTCAGTCACTGCGACTGAAAACCTGCTTCTAGCCGCAGTTTTAGGAAAAGGGGAGACCATAATCAAAAATTGTGCCGAGGAACCTCATGTTGTTGATCTGTCTAATTTACTGATTAAGATGGGCGCTAAAATCTCAGGTGTCGGATCTTCAACTTTGGTTATCAAACCAGTTGAAAAATTAAATGCCGCCCAATTTACAATCGGCCAGGATTATGTGGAAATCGGAACTTATGCAATTGCCGCCGCAATTACTTATGGAAATTTAACTTTAACTAATTGCACTCTAGACGATCTTGAACCAATAATTATTCCACTCGAAGAATTCGGAGTTAATATACAAAAGTATGGCGAGAATAAAGTTAAAGTCTCAGCCGAGCATTTAAAACCAGTTGAAAGACTTCACGTTAGACCCTGGCCAGGATTCCCAACCGATTTAATGAGTGTTTTTATAGTTCTGGCAACCCAAGCTCCTGGAGTTACTCTGCTGCATGATTGGATGTATGAGTCTAGAATGTTTTTCGTTGATAAACTAATTAATATGGGCGCAAGTATCGTAATAGCCGACCCTCATCGTGTTTTAGTCCACGGCCCAAGTAAATTAGTTGGTAGGGAACTCGAGACTCCTGATATCCGAGCCGGCATGGCATTAGTTCTAGCAAGTTTGGTAGCCCGCGGCACCAGCATTATAAATAAAGCTGAATTAATTGAGCGTGGTTATGAGGACGTTGTCGGCAACCTCAAAAGACTTGGAGTTAATATTCAACGGATTGACTAATTTTCACAAGACCAGCTTAGAAGCTCTCAGCCCAAAAAGCCAAACCTCCCCCTAATCTGAGTGTCTGAGGCTCTGGTGTCTGAGTCTTTCCGAGTTCTTCTGAAATTGCCCCATTTTTATCTATTTATTATCTAATTTGACCGAATTGACCCCCAACTTCCTTATATATAGTATATCCTAACAAGTGATGACTACCTGCCCGGTACATTCTAATAACCATTAATTAACCAGCATTCAGCTGGTTTTTTTGTGGTCAGGCAGGTAACTAAAAGGAGGTGATATAAATGACAATAAAATCCAAGCTGTCTGCAGGTTTAGCCTCAGCAGCTTTACTTGCTAATCTAGCAGCTCCGGCTGCTTTCGCTGACACTACAGTTGAAGTTTCAGGAAACGGAGCCAAATCCGATAATGAAATTTCCTACACTAGTGATAACAATGTTGCTGTTACTCAATCTAACACTGCAGTTATCAACTTAAATATCTCAAGTAATGCCAAAACCGGCGGCAATAACGCCAGCAGTAATACTGGCGGAGAAACTACAATCAACACAGGAGATGCCACCTCAATGGTTGGTGTCTTAGTTGAAGGAGGTTTAAACGCAGCTTCTGTTGCACCTTCTTGTGATTGCGACGGCGATACAACTGTTAACGTTAAGAACAATGGTAAAAAAACCAATAATAAAACAACAGTTAAAAAGAATGCCAATAAAACAGGCACTCAAAATTCATCTTCAGTAGTTAATGGTGATGTTAAATCAAATGCCAAAACCGGCAAAAACAAAGCTAAGAATAATACCAATGGCTCTGTTGATGTCACAACTGGCACCAGCGTATCTGAGACAGCGGTCGAAGTCACGGGTCAGGCCAATGTTTTAGAATTGTAAATAAGATTTACAATTTAGGTCACAGAAAGCCTCCTCTAAAGGGGGCTTTCTTTTTGCAAATCCGCAAACACCAATAATCTCTTAAGTGCAGTCCCCACCGGAGAACAAGTTTGCAGTATTAATTGATTACCACTAGTTTTCGTTAATGCCTCAACCTCAGAAGGCCAAACTTCTACAGAATGCGAAACCTTATATCTAATCGTTTGACCTTCATAACTAATTTCTATTGTGTCTCCAGATCTAAGCTCAAACAGTCTAAAAAAGACTGTATTATATGACGAAATATTTAGAGGAGAATCAGATGAATGGGCAAAAATAAAAGTCGTTCCTGGAGTCCCTGGTTTTGAAAATCCTTTCGCTATTGCGACTCCGTTTTTCAGTGCTTTTCGGTATTCTGTTTCATTCCAAGGATCTACATTATCAATAAGCGGGGCGAAAGCCGAAATCTTGGGGATAGTTATAGAAGCTGAGCCTTCTGGCAAAATCAGCTTGCCTGGAAAGAGATAAGTTTTTACAAAAGGCGAGTATATAAATAACAGCAGGAGCAGCGACGTTAAAATTAAAGTATTGGAAATAATTTTTCGCTTCTTCATATACCTTTTCAAAATTCACTCTCAGGATTATACCAGCAACCAATAAACCAAACGCCAAAACAGTTAATGATAAAATCGAAAATCCTCCTGTTGCCGGCAATGCTAAACCTAAAACTTGACCTCCGGAACTGCTGCTTGGGCTACCAGCCGAAGACCCGGAATCTCCGGATGAAGAAGAACCGCCATTATTGGAGCCTCCATTATTCTCACCACCTGAAGGTGGAGCAGAAGGGGAGGGCGACACACTTGGAGTTGGAGAAGGAGATGGCACATTCTTACATTTGCAGTCAGCAATGATAATTGACTCATTTACCTTATTCTTTAAAATAATATCCAGCAAAACATTCCCCGTCGATATAAACACTTTACCGTTGTTATTATTTGCTATATTGCCGCCCGTGTTACCATAAACCTCAAAATTATTATCTAGTTCTAAGTAATTATTTACTAAATAGCTTTCATTATTCTTGTATTCATTCACAATTAGATTATTACTATCCGAGCCATTGTCACTAATCTTCGAGTCATAGATGGGTGTCTTTTTCTCCGATGCAATATAAGATGTATTCCCTTTATTTAAAACACCAATTCCTGTTTTAACTTCCCCCGTCTCGATAAATACATCTCCGCTATTACCCGAAGCATTATTATTTCCAGTATCAGCGTACACTTTAATATTATTAGTAATTTTTGCCCCGTTATTTTGTGAAGTCGAAGTATTCGATTTAGAATTATGATTAACAGAATTACTGCTACCAGAACCGTTTTCAGTTATCTTTGCTGTAGAATCATTTTCACTAGGGCAGCAGCCTTCACTCACAGCATTTTGATTTACAGAATTTGAAACTACAACTTCCGTCTTGGTATCGCCAGAATGAATCTTTGTATCCCCAGTATTTTCGGATACTGAATTATCTCCTGTATTAGATTCTGCCTTAATTTCATTATTCATTTCGGCAGTATTATTCTGAGATACCTTTTCCTCAGTTTTTTGCTCTACATTAATTTGATTTGACGAGTTTTCCCCATTACCTGAAATAGTGTATTCTTCAGCGAATATCGGGCTCAAAAAAAACTGGTTTATAACCAGCATCAATAACACAAAACTACTTACTAACTTTTCTAATTTCATACATTCACTGGCAGTGAAAATTCCAAAATGTAGATTAACTCACTCGGTTTAGCAGAAATACTGAGGCAGCAACCAGAGATCCAAGTAAAACACCTTCGACTTTTTTGGACTCCAGGCTGTTCTTAATTCTTCTTGTGTAATAGGCGATTCTAATTCTTGATAGTGCGATTAAAGCGAGTAATGGTAAAGCAAACACCAACCAAGCTAAGTTAATTTTTGTTTTGCTATTTGCAACAATCGCTCCATCTGGAATCTCCAAACTTGGGCCAATTTTGACTCCTGCAACCTGCGAGAGGGAAGAACCTGCAGCAGCCATCAGACCTCCAGATCCTGAATTACCTTCTGATTCTGAAGCACTTATAGCCGTTGCAGCTTTTCTCTTTACTACTCTTCTTATTCTGGTTGTAGTTACAGCAGTCTCATCAGATCCTGAGTCTTCTTCAATAATTTCTTCTTCAATAATTTCTTCTTCTAACTCCTCCTCAGGTTCGCCTTGTGCAACTACAGTCTCATCATTAATCTTTGCCTCGGCAATTTGTTCTTTTGTTGCATCAGGTGTAATAAAGTTTCCAGTCCATCCTCCACCAAATACATTAACTACAGTGACAAACAACTTGCCGCCGCCAGTAATATTGTTATTAACAAAGTTAACTATATTCGCAACCACATTTGCATCCCCAGTTTCAACCGAATTATTTCCTCCAGTGTTATCTTTTGCGTCATTATGTCCTGTATTTGCGCTTAAATCTACATTATTAACCAGATTAATCTTATTATCCTGAGTCGTATTATTAATATTATTCTGAGCCACACTGGTGTTATTTGTTGACCCTGATCCATTATCCGAATTGCGTGCTATAACTTCACCATCCTCATCAACCACAAACTCGGTACCCTCGGATCCTGCCATATTAGTCCCATCAGGAGAGCCAACAATCTTACCGACCCAATTCCCAGCCTCATTAACCAGCACTAACCACCAAACCCCGCCGGACACATTAGAATTAGCTACATTTATCACATTCGCATCGACATTAGTATTTCCGGTCTTAATACTGTTATCACCATTAGTATTATCATTAACCTCATTTTGAGATGTTGTAGCATCAATTATTAAATTATTCTCAATATTGGCATCGTTATTTTGGAAAGTATTATTAGTTGTATTTTGATCAATTTCTGCAATATTCTCTGACTCAGATCCATTACCCGAATTAACTGCGTTTACGTCACCGCCTCCGCATTCTAAACATCCGCCAGCCGCTTCAATATATTCCTTAGGCATAATAATATCGCCTACCAATTCTCCAAATACATTAACAACTGTATAAACCACATTTCCAGCCACATTATTATTAGCAAATGTCAAAACATTCGCTGCCACATTGGCATCTCCGGTTTTAATCGCTACATCACCATTAGTATTATCTTTTGCCTCATTATTTCCTGAATCTGCTTTTAGAACCAGATTATTAGCTATATCTGCTTCATTATATTGGTTAATATTGTTTGTGTTATCAATATTTGCTTCAGCTGAATTAGTTGAATCAGATCCATTTCCTGTATTTGCCAAATTAACAGAGCCCACTCCACAATTTGAAATACATCCAGCTGCAAAATCCAAAACTATATCGCCTCTATAATCTTCTTCAACATTAAACTCAGCTACAGACACACCCGACATATTTGTATTCACTGAATTTATAATTGTGCCAGTTGTATTCGCATCTCCAGTTGTTAAATTAACATTACCTCCTGTATTGTCTTTAGCAGTATTACCTCCAGTTGTTGTCGATTGTCTTAAATCATTAACAATAGTCGCACTGTTACCCTGGTTAGTATTGTTTTCATTATTTATAGTAGCCGAACCATTATTATTTGATTCAGTTCCATTTCCAGAATTAACTATTCCAACCGAAGAACCAGTTCCAGCGACTCCTGAACTTTGCCCATTAGCGCCAGCTTGAGTTGAACTATTATTATTTCCTGAATTCATTACTCCAGCACCATTTGTCGCATTTCCAGTAGTTAGATTTGTCTCGCCATTATTTCCTTTAGCATCCTGATTTCCAGTGCTGTTATTTGGCTGATTTGTATTTGTGCTAGAAGGCGAAGCTGCGGCAGGGGAACTTGAAGGCTGAGCTGTTGATTGTGGCGCGCTAGAAGCAGCTGGATTATTCTTTGATTCTTCTTTCTTCTTATCTTCTTTTTTAGCTTTGTCCTCATCCTTCTTATCTTCCTTCTTCTCATCTTCTTTCTTCGGTTCATCCGGCTTAGGTGCTTCTGGAGCGGATGGGGTAGAAGGAGCTGCAGGTGCAGCTGGTGTTTCTGGCGCGGAAGGAGCAGAAGGGGCTTCTGGAGCAACTGGAGTTTCAGCAAAAGCCGGTAAACTTAAAGCATGTCCAAAAACAAATATTGTCAGAACTATTGAAGCTAAAATTCTTTGTACTTTCATATTCATATCTCCCATAACCCATAACCCATAACCCATAACCCATAACCCATAACCCATAACCCATAACCCATAATACTAAATCGGTCTTCCTGGGGACTTGTATCGAAGTGCAGATACAAAGTCCCGCAGAAATTCCTTGAAACTTAACCGAAAATTGAACCTAACATCTCATCCCAGTCAAAATCGAATTCAAAGTCTCCGCCTATTCCAGCTTCGTTAGCATTGAATTGATTCAAAACTTCTGCACCCACACCAGCATCTCCAGTTTCGATCGCAGGATCTCCGCCTTCTGAGCCTAATGTGTTGTCATCAGCTTCGTTGTTACCTGTGCTTGCTTCAACACCATCAATATCATTATTGAGGTGAGCGGAATTATCTTGGAAGAGTTCGTTTTCGCCCTCTGAATCCAGGCTAATTTCGTTGTCTGATTTTGATCCGTTATCTGCAACTTTTGCAGTTACGTCATCAAAAAGACAATCACAAGCGAGGTCTGCCCAATTAAAGTTCCCAACATTAGCGACCAATGTTGCAACATCAGCGTCTCCGGTTTCGATTGAAACCTCACCACTAGTGTTGTCATTAGCATCGTTTTTACCAGTTTCAGCGTCAACATCTACATCGTTGTAGACATGTGCGTTGTTATCCTGTTTAACAGTGCTGGAATTGTCGAGTTTCGCATCGATCTCATTGTCTGATTTGCTTCCGTTTCCAGAAATCCAAAGTGAGAGTGCACCTCCCTCTTCGTCTCCTCCTCCCAACATAGCGAAGTTAGAGTTAGCAAAAGTCAAAAGACCAACAGAAACTGCTGAGTCACCAGATTCGATCATGACATCACCATTGGTGTTGTCATTAGCATCATTGTGACCAGTTTTAGCATCAACTTTAACATCATTTTTAACTTTAGCGGAATTATCTTGGAACAACTCGTTAGAGTTATCCATATCTAATTCAACTTTGTTATCAGATTTTGAGCCATTACCATCTACTTTTACTGTAGTATCACCGCTTTCGCAGCAAGATACAGCTGCTGAATTTTGGTTCAGCATATTTTTAACAGCAACTGCAACGTCAGAATCACCAGATTCGATTCTTACATCTCCTCCAGTGTTATCATTAGCGTCGTTGTTTCCAGTATTTGCTTTAACATTGACTTTGTTTGTGACATCGGCTTTGTTATTTTGGACTACTGTATTAGATTTATTAAGATCTAATTTAACTTCACTATCAGATTTTGAACCGTTACCGGTAACCTGTAAGTTAGTAGCTGCAAATGCTGGGGCTGCAAAAGAGTTTAATAATAAAGCTCCTGTTGCAATAGCTGTAGCAATTCTTTTATTTATCATGTGTATATTTCACCTCCTCCCATTAATATCCTTCAGAAAATCTGATAGGAACACTTCAAATTACTTCAGTAAAATCTTCCTGTGACACTTAAATCACAAAAGCAGATAGAAATTACTTAAGTTCCGCCTGTTAGATTGTTTTTAATGAATTAAAAACAAAAAAACGGAGGCCCTCCTGCAATCTCCCTTATTAGGGGAAATTCCAAAATAGCCTCCGTTTGCGGTCAGTCTAAATTTATATTAAGTTGTGAATACGTATAATAGTTTTCATAACTTATGTTAAGTAGTAAAAACTATATTCGCCACTTGATATTATCTATTAGGTTATATGTTGTCAATAGGTCGATAGGGGTTCTAACTATACTCTTACACTTCAAAATTTTACTTTAAGCAGCTAATTATTCAGGCCTAAGTAGCCACGTATTTTTTTATCAAAATAGACTAATGAAAAAAATTAACCCTTACAAACAACTGGTGAATAAAGACTCTTTAAACTTTACTATATAAGTAATAATTGTTTTAGGGATGTAGCCTGGTATAAATATCTTTACGACAAGTCGCATCAGCAACTCTTTTGCGACATTGATTTCTTTATGGTCTGGTAGGGGTGGTAGTCACTCCTAATGGGTTGCCGTTAGCTTTTCTTACCGGTGAGGGTTTCTTTATTATTGAATGGCCGGCTTGTGTCTTCTTAATTTTTTTAATAACTCTCTGAGAAATCTGGGTAATCTGTCCTTCTTCTAGAAATATTTCAATACTCCCATAAACTTTGCCATCCATAGCCTTACTTAGAATATTTAGAAGATCAGTAGTCGGGTTCTCAGAATCCATATTATAGTCACTCCCAGCTGTGAGTCCTGTTACTTTTTCAAACTCAGATCAATTGTTTGCTTTTCGCCTTTAATTTCTCCAACTTTAATTTTTAAGCTGGTGTCAGTTTCATTAATAGTAAATCCAACTCTTGTCGGCTTAACAGAAATTGCATCTACGACTACTGGATCATTATGAATACTTGGAGATAATGGTTCGTTTTCATTACCATTAACAAATAATCTGACGTAGTCCTTTGTATTCATTGAAATATTCTGATTGGTATCATTTGTGATTTTTAAATTCAAAACTAAAAACATTCTTCCCGAAACAGCAGATGCTTTTTTACCTTTAACTACAATCTCATCTCGAAGTTCGGCATTCTCAAGCACATATTTAATCTCACCCATAGTTTCGCCTTTTTCATTCTTTAATGGGAATTTAAATTCACGGTTTAATGTTTCAGTTGCCAGCACATCTTTAAGAACTGTTTTATTTGAAGAAGCAACCTGGGCATTTCCGGTAGCAAAAGGATTAAACTTTACTAGTAAGAATACAACTGCTGCAATTACAATAAGTCCAATTAAATACTTTTTAATCTTCGAGTCTTTGAAGCGGCTTAAGTGGTTTCTTTCTTCCATAAGAATTCTTGAAATAGGATTTTGGGTCTACCCAAAATGGTGCAGGATCCATTTGAGGCGATGCTATCAGAAGTCTTTAGAGTCTGTCAACAGTGATAAAAACGTTTGATCTTGTTTGATCTTTTTTGATGGTAATTTCAATTTTTTCACCCGGCTTAGCAGCCGAAATTTTATTAAGATCTTCACCGTTCACCGATGTTGCAGTAAACGATTGAGCATTAAACTCTAGCTGCTTTATTCTATTTTTATACCAATTCGTAACCGTCTCAACATCATCCTCAGTTTCATATTTAAGCTGTGCTGATCCTGAAGAAACTCTCTCTCCATTAGGATATGCATAAGAAGATAGCGGATTAGGTTTTGGAACAGCAGTTGCCGATGCCTCAGGATTTGCAGCCGCTGTACCATCATAAAATTCTCCTAATTCACTCGCGTCTTGATTATTAGCTTGTGGAACCGGAGTGTAATCTGAAGTAGTTAGCGCATTATTGCTTCTAAAAAATATAAACCCGCCAGAAACAATCAAAATCAAAACCACCAGACTTATTAATATTTTTGGGGTAAATCTATTCATTAATCAAATTATATAAGTTTTTTCAATTCTTCAACACTATCAAAATTATATATCGAAACAGGTAATATTTTCTTACCAGTTTTCTTGAGTTTCTTAATAATGTCTTTTAAATCATCCTCAAAAACTAAATCAGATTTAGTCAGTAAAATAACTTCTTCTTTCTCATTAAGCAGCGGATTAAATTCCTTCATTTCGTTATGAATCGTTTTGTAATCTCCTAAAGGATCGAGTGATTCACTTGAAATACAATGAAATAAAGTCTCAACTTTCTCAATATGTTTTAAAAACTTCAACCCCAAACCTTTACCATCAGCAGCCCCCTCTATAATACCCGGAATATCAGCAATAACTTTTTTCTTTGGTCCAAGCATGACCACACCCAAATTAGGCTCTAAAGTTGTAAAAGGATAATTACCAATTCGCGCCTGGGCATTAGTTAGTTCATTTAAAAGTGAACTTTTGCCTGAGTTTGGAAGTCCAATCAGTCCAGCTTGAGCTATTAATTTAATCTCTAGTTTTAAACTTCTTGTTTCACCATTCAACCCCGGTTGTGCATACTCAGGAGTAGTATTCCTGGAAGATTTAAATTCAAAATTTCCTTTTCCGCCTTTTCCACCTTTACATATTAAAATCTTTATTCCACCTTCTGGAAACTCAAACACTTCACCATTCTCTAAATCCGTCACCTCAGAATAAGTTGGGATTTTAACCACCACATCAATTGCGTCTTTCCCTGAACTTCTTTTTGCTCCACCCATATCTCCATTAGGAGCTTTAATATCTGCATGACTTAAAAAGTACTCTAGAGTTGATAAAGAATCAGTCGACTGCAAATAAACATCCGCGCCTTTTCCGCCATTCCCTCCATCAGGGCCGCGCAAAGGCGGCTTGTAGAAAGATACTCTACCAGCTCCGCCATGTCCCGCTATAATTTCAATTTCCGCTTCGTCTACAAACATATCTCTTATTGTATGTTAACTTGAGGCAGATTGATACTGTTTCAAGCTAAACTGCCAAAACCATAATGAACTCAGAAGAAATACTCCAGCGAATATAAAAGCTATTAATACCATCGGCCAACTTAACAATCCAAGTAATGCTTTAACCGGAAAACTCATCATAATCCCAACAGGCAAAACAAAAGTAATAATAAAACTCACCGGCGCTTTATAAACGTCCACTGGAATTTGCCCCATCCGAGTTATATCCCGATAAAGCATCACCGAATTATCAATATCAGCCGTCATTATTCCAAATCCCAAAATAAATATATGTACAGAAAAAGCAATAATAACCGCGTTAAATACTAAAAGCAGATACAGCAACACCCCAATAAAAGTAATCGGCCCAATATTCATTCCGGCATAAACCAAAAAACCCAAAGATAAAATAAGCATCGGAATATCTAAAACATCACTGCCTCCAAACAATGATCGAAATAGGGGAGACATCGGTTTGGTTAAAATATAATCAAGAAAGCCTTGAATCACATAATATCTAAATCTGTAAGTTTCTCTGAGTAATAACTGTGGTATCACATCAACTACATTAAAAGTCGCATAAAAGAAAATAATTTCGTAAAGATTAAATCCAGCTAAAGTTTTAGTCTCACTCAGCAATATATATAAAAAGTAAAACAGCATAAAAAACCGGATAAATTTTCCAATCATAAAAAATACACTGCCAAATCTCGATTGCAGCGCTAAATTAGTAGTATTTTTGGTGAAGAACCACCACAATTTAAAATATCTTTTCATATCAGACCTGTTAACGCCCCACCGCTGTATACATTTTCAAACCTCTCTGCCAAACAAATTTAAGAGTCATATAGGCTATAAACATCCAAACTAAAGTCATCCCAAAACCTCCTAAAATTTCACCAATACTTAATTGTCCTAAATAAATCTTGAGCGGAAAGTACTGTAAATAAGTAAATGGTAATAATTTCAAAAAATTAAAAAGTGGTTCAGGTAAAATATCTAAAGGAAAAAGCGACCCCGCAAAAAAAGAAACTAAAGTGTAAAAAATAAATCTTGGAGCCCAAACTTCTGGACTCCAAAACCCAATCATCGACATCAAACAGCCAATAAAAAAATGCAGAACAATTCCCAGACTAAGAGCAATAGCGAACAATCCTAAATACATCGGATTAGTTTGCAAAAATATATTGGGTCTTAAAATCAAAATAAATAGTGAAAACTCAGCAATACAAAACAAAATATTCATTGCTTTATCTCCCAAATCTCTTGAAAACCAATACTTAAAATACCCAAATGGTTTGGTTAAAAAATACGATAAATCGCCGTTATTTATATTCTCTGCAATCTCATGAGTTCTGGATGAAAAAATAATTGAGTATACGATAGGAGCCAGCAGTACATAAGAAATCATTAATTCTTTTGAATACCCAAAAAGCGTTCCCTGATCCGGCATCACTGCTGTCCAAAGGAAATAACTAATAAAAAGAGAAAAAATAGTTCTCAGTCTCCAAAGCGCAAAATTCACCCTGTAACTTAATATTTCATCCCAGGTATTTTTAGCAACTAGATAGTACTTCTTCATTGTTCCTTCGAGCACCTTTGGTACTTTTGATACATTTGGTACCCTTGGTACCCTTTATACTCTCTCCTTAAACTTTCTTATCCGCAAACACCTGCCGAATTATGTCTTCAATTTCGGGTTCAACAATGGTTAAATCCTCAACCGGAAACTTTTTTAAAATAGCCTCCACAATTTCCGAAGTTTCTTCTCTTTTAAGCGAAATCGAAAACAATCCGTTTTTTTCCTCAACCTCACCAAATTTAATTAAGTCACTTTTATTGACTTTCTTCTCAAAGCTTACATTCAACACTTTATGGGACGAAAACTTCTTTATAACCTCCGATAATTGCCCGTCAAACAAAATTCTCCCATGATCAATAATAATCACCCTTTTTGCTAATTCTTTTACATCCAGCATGTAATGACTGGTCAAAATAATTGTCGCGTTCTTTGTTTTATTATAGTTAGCCACAAACTCTCTCAAAGTTTTTTGCATCACGACATCAAGCCCAATAGTCGGCTCATCCAAGAATAACAATTTAGGCGTGTGAATCAACGCCGCAATAAGCTCCATCTTCATCCGCTGGCCCAAAGACAATTTTTTAACCTGAACCTTCAAAATCTCCGCAACATCTAACAGCTCAACCAACTCGCTTAAAGTCTTTTTATATTGAGCTTCTGGAATTTCGTAAATTTCTTTATGCAGCATATATGAATCAATTGCCGGCAAATCCCAATAAAGTTGATTCTTTTGACCCATCACAAGCGAGAATTGTTTTAAATATTTAGTTTGTCTTTTCCAAGGCGTAAATCCTAAAACAGAAACTTCTCCCGAGGTCGGGTAGAGAAGACCGGATAAAACTTTTAATGTCGTTGTTTTTCCTGCTCCATTCGGCCCAATAAAACCGATTAATTCGCCCTCTTCAATCTCAAAAGATATCCCATCAACAGCTTTTGCATCAGTGTATTTTCTATTAAATAATGATTTAAACGTCCCGGTAATCCCAGGCTCTTTATCAAAAACCTGATAATACTTTTTTAAATTTTTTACAGAAATAATCACACTCATATTTTAAGGGTACCACGAGTATAAAAAGTATCAAGAGTACTCCGAAACCTGACAGTATTTGTGCCTGTGGTACTTGTGGTACCTGTGCTACCCGTGATACTTTTTACTTAATGCTCAAATCTGCCCTGATGTTAACTCCGGTATTTTTAATTGTCGCCCTCGCATTCTGGTTTATACTCCCTCCAAAATCTCAACCGGTTATTATTAATGACCAAAAACAATCTCAGACCGAAACAGTTGAATTAACTGGTCTAACTGATAAATTAAATTCCCTTGAAGATAAAGTCACTCAGCTTGAAAGCTCAAATTCCGCTTTAATCACTAAAATTAATAGTCTTCAAACCGGCACAAAAAACAATAACTCAGAATTATCTGGCAAAAAATCACCAGTTTTAATCCCAATCAATCCCGGCGGCAATATCGACTCTAATACTTGGACTAACTTAACTTCCGGATCTATCACCATCAATCCTGCGGATTATCCGGGTTATAAAAATGCCTATCTAATTATTAATTTATCAGTTTATGTCGGTCAGGGCACAGCTTATGCCCGGTTGGTCAACTCTCAAAATGGTCTGGCAATAATCCCCTCAACAGTCTCTACAGGCTCATATCTACCAGTTTCTTTGACTTCTAGTGCCTTCCAACTTCCTCCAGGCCAAAACTCCTATACAGTCCAGCTCTACACTCAAGTTCCCGGTTACCCAGCTCAAGCAGGTAATAGTTTCTTGCAGATTACATACTAACTTCAAATATAAACTCGTCAATAATCTGTTTAAAATCTTCATTAACTCGCAACTATGATTTTTAGTTATTGTTTATTTGAATAGTCTTGCGTATTCTAAAAGAAGAAAAGAAAGGCGGTGATTTTATCAATGGATGGAATGAATAATGGAACCGGTGCACCTGCACCAACAGAACCAGCAATGGGAATGCCTGCGGCTACAGATCCAATGGCACCTGTAACAACTCCTGATCCGATGGGTGGGGTAACACCTACACCAGGAGCACCAACTGAACCAGCTATGCCTGGAATGGGAATGCCTGAACCAACACCAGCTCCAACACCTGGAGCTCCTGTTGAACCAACAGCAACCACAGAAGGAGTTGAGGCACCTGCCGCAACACCTGCAGAACCTGCAGCTGTGTAGTTAACTAAAATCTCCCCCTAGATTTGCTCAAAGCCCGTGGCACAAGAAATTTGTACAAAGAGTAAATTAAAGGGGAGATTTTTTCTGCCTAATCTTGCCTTTTAAGTGCAGAAAACGTAAAATTGCTTTTGCTTGAGAAAAGTTCACAAGCCACAGTATGGAATACTCCTTCTGTGTCGGTTCGCCACAGTAGCCAAGGTGGTCAAGGCGGGCGCCTGAAGAGCGTCTTATTCGGGTTCGACTCCAGACTGTGGCACCCATTCGCTTCGCTCAGGGTAAACTGGGATGGCTATATTTGTTTACATTATCGAATGTAAAGATAAAAGCTTTTATACAGGGATAACTTGGAGCTTAGAAAAAAGAATATTAGAGCATAATAATGGTTTAACTATTTCTACTAAGAATAGAATTCCAGTTAAACTAGTATATTGGGAAAGGTTTGAAAATAGGATTGCTGCAGCCAAGAGAGAAAAAGAAATTAAAGGTTGGAGCAGATTTAAAAAGATTCGCTTAATTGCGAGTTTACATTGAGTTAACGTAGTTAACGAAATGCGGGAGTAGCTCAGTGGTAGAGCGCCTCGTTGCCAACGAGGATGTCGAGGGTTCAAATCCCTTCTCCCGCTCTTAAATGAAAAANNCCCTTCTCCCGCTCTTAAATGAAAAACTCCACCCTTGAGGTGGATTTTTCGTTTAAAGGCAGTGAGGTTAGGGATTTAATTGATCGCAGATCAAGTTCAGCAATTTACGAAGTAAATTGGGTGTATTATCCCTTCTCCCGCTCTTAAATGAAAAACTCCACCCTTGAGGTGGATTTTTCGTTTAAAGGCAGTAACCTAAACCACCTATCCTCTGAAAAAAGTATTAAACATAAACACCAGGAAGACTGTGATTGCTAAAGCTGAGGTAAACGGTAAAAAGAAACTAAATCCCGGCTGTTGAAAATAAATATCTCCCGGAATCCTCGGATATCTTTTAGTCAGAAAATTGACAGTTATCGTTAAAAGCATGAATACAACTCCAAACGTTGAAAGTATCCTTAAAGCAGATTCCATCAATTAACTTTAACTTAGGAAAGAAAGAAGTTCAAATGCAAATTTGGTTTCACTAATTCAATATTTGTGTGGGCACTGAGGGTCTCGAACCCCCGACATTCGCAGTGTAAATGCGACGCTCTACCAACTGAGCTAAGTGCCCCTTCGCTACGCTCAGGGTCACTTGCGATAGTTCCGCTTCGCGTTTAACTATCTAAAGTGCCCATCTCTCGAAGCCCTCTGAACTCCGAATGAATTATATACCAAAACTTACTCAAAATCGCTGAGCGATTTTGAAAAGGAGGAGTAGCAGAGAGTTTGATTTGCAAAGCAAACATACTCATGAGCGAACTCCAACGTGTGCGGAAGACAATTTTTACTTTGAATCTTGTTCAAAGGAGTTTACTCATTTTGAACCGCTTCTTCCACAAGTCTTATCGCATTTTACTAGCTTGATGGAAGCTTATCAAGCGAAGTAATGTTAAATAAGGCAACAATAACAATTATGTCAAAGAACATTAAACTTCTCTATCTCATAAACTTTTTTTCTTCTTTTCGTTTTATTAGTCCTATATTAATTATTCACTTTGCTCAAGTTACAGGATCTTATACGCAGGCAATGACCCTTATTGCATTTGATAGTTTATTCCAGGCGATTCTAGAGATTCCTACAGGCATTTTTTCTGATCTAATTGGCAGAAAAAGCACTACCATACTTGCCGGAATAGCTGGATTATTTTGTGTAGGCTTCTGGGCAATTGGCGGAAACTTTTGGCTTTTATTTATTGGAACTTTTTTCGGAGGATTATCCGGAGCCTTGAGCAGTGGAAATGATGAAGCATTAATTTATGACAGCTTAAAAGAAGATGGTAAAGAAGATCAGTTTCATACATATTTTAGTAGAATTGGTACATTAGTTCTTTTAGCTTTTGGAATATCTGCATTTTTAGGCGGTTTAGTCGCTACAATTTCCTTCCAGTTAGTTTTCGCACTGTCAATGCTATTTAACTTCATTTCAGTCCTAATAAGTTTCTTTCTAACTAATCCACATGTTCATAAAAAGTTAAGGATAAATCCTTACACACATTTGAAAGAAGCCTCTTTATTATTCATAACTAATCCAAGTTTACGAATGCTGTCTATTTCAAGTGCTATCACAAGTGCTTTCTCACAAGCTTCCTATCAATTCACGCCTATTTTCGTCAATACTGTATGGCCAATATGGGCTGTAGGAATTCTTCGATCATCCACTCATTTTATAAGTGCAGCAGGAAATTTGGTGAGCGGAAAGGTAATAGATCGTTTCAAAGCGTTTAATGTTTTAATAAATCAATTCATTATAAGCAGAATCATTCTGATGACAGCTTTTGTTTTATCTAATATTTATTCACCGCTACTGATAATAATAAATTCATTTGGATTTAGTATTGGACAAGTAGCGCAAAGAGATCTTATTCAAAAAGAGTTTACAGATCATCAACGGGCAACCATGGGCTCACTTGATTCATTGTTAAAAAGAATTTTGACAACGCTTGTTTTAGTTCTAATGGGATATTTTGCCGATTTAATTGGACCTGACAAAATACTTCTTCTAGGTGAAGTTCTCCTGATACCATTAATTCTTGTTTATTGGAAACTGCATTTGCACCAAAAAAGAAACAATTGAAAGAAGAATGGTTCAACTCTCTTCTTCATGAACGGGATTTAGGCACGAGATTGTAAATATGAAATTGATTCTATTGAACCATCTATCTGAGGTTAAAATGAAAAAATATCAAAATTGCTTAACTATCTCTTCTAGCGCGGACGAGAGGAGTAACTACCCACTTCGTGGGGCTGAACCAAATCAAAGATTTGCTTAATCTACAATACTATCCAATAAATTTAAACTTCCGGACTAAAGCCGAAAGTTAAAATTTGTGCGGAAGGCGATTTTTACTTTGAATCTTGTTCAAAGGAGTTTACTCATTTTGAACCACTTCTTCCACAAGCCTTATCGCATTTTACTTATCTTATGGATGCTTATCAAGCAAAGATTGGTGATAATTAAGTGTTTATAATCATTTCTAATTTTTCACGACAATATGAAGAACTAAGAATTCTAAGATGCTTCTTTATACATGACTAGGGGCTTTCTGCCATTTGTTGCACGATCTCCATACTCACCTGATGGGACAACATATCCTTTTGGTAATTCTTTTTTACCGTGAATCTCTTTCATTTTTGCTCTTATTGCATTCATATCAGGTTTTTGACCTTTTGGTACAATTACTACATTTCTTGCCAACCAATCATCAACATTCTCAGGAGTAATAATATTCTGCCATTTAGGAGATACTGCTATTTTGTCTCGGACAAATCCTTCTACACCATTTTTCCATTCTTCACCAATAACTAGTAAAAATGGTTTTTGTGTCAAATCAACACCATAACCTGGGGTTTGAGGATCACCTTCTTTATAGTTTTTATCGAAAACATGAATACCGTCATCTTCTTTAAATTGCCCTTCCCCTAAAATGTCAGGTTCTCGAAAAACAATACTTAATTGATATTTATTACCTGCTGCATTCCATCCACGATAAAAGTTACCCTTTGCAAAAAGTACCTGATTTTCTTCTACGTAAGCGTTTTTTATTCCCTGAGACTCTAGCGATGATTTCTCTTGTTCGTAATAATGCTTATATTGCTCATGAGTAAGCGGAGTATCTTTATAGGTTCCATAAGAAAGCTTCACATGATCTTTTCCAATTTTTGCCATGGCTGTAGTGAAATAAGTTTCACCAAAAAGCTCTATCTGT
>CXWK01098457.1_pt1 | contig 22025 bp, 15 predicted proteins | sample 590851 | NCBI WGS metagenome assembly CXWK01 (sample SAMEA3498364, study PRJEB10139) | wastewater metagenome | biome: wastewater treatment plant; material: activated sludge | place: Denmark | collected 2014-08-01
CAAGCCCGCTCCCACAGTTGATCGGGGAGGGCTGCGGGAGATGGGTTGGCTGTCAGGCCGCCTTCGCGAGCAGGCTCGCTCCCACAGTTGATCGGGTATGGCCGCGGGAGATGGGTTGACTGTCAGGACGCCTTCGCGAGCAGGCTCGCTCCCACAGTTGATTGGGGAGGGCTGCGGGAGATGGGTTGGCTGTCAGGCCGCCTTCGCGAGCAAGCCCGCTCCCACAGTTGTTCGGGTCGGGCCGGGAGATTGGTTGGCTGTGATCATTCCTTCGCCGTTTCAAGCCTGGCTCCGCATGGTGGGCAGGTTGTAGGGGGGGCGTCAGGCGCCGCTAACGAAGAACGGCACCTGAAGCATCAACAGCTATAGCCACGCGATTACGAGGCAATCAACTGCCGCAACACGTAATGCAAGATCCCCCCCGACTTGAAGTATTCCACCTCATTCAGCGTATCAATCCGACACAGCACTTCGATTTTTTCCTGGCTACCGTTTTCCCGAGTGATGACCAGGGTCAAATTCATCCGTGGTGTCAGCTCAACGCCCGTCAGCCCCAGGATGTCCAGGGTTTCCCGGCCAGTCAGGTTCAGGCTCTTACGGTTCTGGTCGAGCTTGAACTGCAACGGCAATACGCCCATGCCTACCAGGTTGGAGCGATGGATGCGTTCGAAGCTTTCGGCGATGACCGCCTTGATCCCCAGCAAGTTAGTGCCCTTGGCGGCCCAGTCGCGGCTGGAGCCGGTGCCGTATTCCTGGCCGGCGATCACCACCAGCGGGGTGCCGGTAGCTTGGTAGCGCATGGCGGCGTCGTAGATCGGCAGTTTTTCGCCGGTAGGGATGAAGTAGGTGTTGCCGCCTTCCTCGCCGTGGAGCATTTCGTTACGGATGCGGATGTTGGCGAAGGTGCCGCGCATCATCACCTGGTGGTTGCCGCGGCGTGAGCCGTAGGAGTTGAAGTCGCGCGGTTCCACGCCTTTGTCGCGCAGGTAGTGGCCTGCCGGGCTGTCGGCCTTGATGTTGCCGGCGGGGGAGATGTGGTCGGTGGTCACCGAGTCGCCGAGCAGGGCGAGGATGCGTGCGCCGCTGATGTCCTTGACCACCGGTGGCGGACCGCCGATGTCGTCGAAGAACGGCGGATGCTGGATGTAGGTCGAGTCGTCCTGCCAGACGTAGGTGGCCGCTTGCGGTACTTCGATGGCTTGCCATTGTTCGTCGCCGGCGAATACTTCGGCGTATTCCTTGTGGAACATGGCGGTGTTGACCTGTTCGACCGCTTCGGCGATTTCCTGGCTGCTGGGCCAGATGTCGCGCAGGTACACCAACTTGCCGTTCTGGTCTTCGCCCAGGGGCTCTTGGCTGAGGTCGATGCGCACGGTGCCGGCCAGGGCGTAGGCGACCACCAGCGGCGGCGAGGCCAGCCAGTTGGTTTTCACCAGCGGATGGACCCGGCCCTCGAAGTTGCGGTTGCCCGACAGCACCGAGGCCACGGTGAGGTCGGCTTTCTGGATGGCTTGTTCGATGGGCTCCGCCAGCGGTCCGGAGTTGCCGATGCAGGTGGTGCAGCCATAGCCGACCAGGTCAAAGCCCAGGGTGTCGAGGTACTGCGTCAAGCCGGCCGCCTTGTAATAATCGGTGACCACTTTCGAGCCTGGGGCCAGGGAGCTTTTCACCCAGGGTTTGCGGCTCAGGCCTTTTTCCACGGCTTTTTTCGCCACCAGCCCCGCCGCCATCATCACGCTCGGGTTGGAGGTGTTGGTGCAGGAGGTGATGGCGGCGATCACCACCGCGCCGTTTTTCAGGCGAAGGGTCTGGCCTTCGTACTCGTAGTCCACTTCACCGGCCATGTCCGCGTTGCCCACCGCTACGCCGCCACCGCCTTCGCTTTCCAGGCGGCCTTCTTCCTTGCTGGTGGGTTTGAGATGCAGGCCGACGAAGTCGCTGAAGGCTTGCGCCACATTCGGCAGCGCGACACGGTCTTGCGGGCGCTTGGGCCCAGCCAGGCTGGCTTCGACGCTGGTCATGTCCAAGGCCAGGCTGTCGGTGAATTGTGGTTCCTGGCCTGGCAGGCGCCACAGGCCTTGCACCCTGCTGTAGGCCTCGACCAGTTTCACCGTGGCCTCGGGGCGGCCAGACAGGCGCAGGTAGTTCAGGGTGACGTCGTCCACCGGGAAGAAGCCGCAGGTGGCGCCATACTCCGGCGCCATGTTGGCGATGGTCGCGCGGTCGGCCAGGGGCAGGTCGGCCAGGCCGTCGCCGTAGAACTCGACGAATTTGCCGACCACGCCTTTCTTGCGCAGCATCTGGGTGACGGTCAGCACCAGGTCGGTGGCGGTGATGCCTTCCTTGAGTTTGCCGGTGAGCTTGAAGCCGATCACTTCGGGAATCAGCATCGACACCGGTTGGCCGAGCATCGCCGCTTCGGCTTCGATGCCGCCGACGCCCCAGCCGAGTACGCCGAGGCCGTTGATCATGGTGGTGTGGGAGTCGGTGCCGACCAAGGTGTCGGGGAAGGCGTAGGTGCGGCCGTCTTCGTCCTTGGTCCAGACGGTGCGGCCCAGGTATTCGAGGTTGACCTGGTGGCAGATGCCGGTGCCCGGCGGCACCACGCTGAAGTTGTCGAAGGCGCTCTGGCCCCAGCGCAGGAAGGCGTAACGCTCGCCGTTGCGCTGCATTTCGATGTCGACGTTCTGTTCGAAGGCGCTGCTGGTGGCGAACTTGTCGACCATCACCGAGTGGTCGATCACCAGGTCCACCGGCGACAGCGGGTTGATGCGCTGCGGGTCGCCGCCGGCCTTGGCCATCGCCGCGCGCATGGCGGCCAGGTCGACCACGGCGGGCACGCCGGTGAAGTCTTGCATCAGCACCCGGGCCGGCCGGTACTGGATTTCGCGGTCGGAGCGGCGCTCCTTGAGCCAGGCGGCGATGGCCTTGAGGTCGGCGCCGGTGACGGTCTTGGCGTCTTCCCAGCGCAGCAGGTTTTCCAGCAGCACTTTGAGCGACATGGGCAGCGCGTCCAGGTCGCCGAGGCTTCTGGCGGCCTCCGGCAGGCTGTAATAGTGGTAGAGCTTGTCGTCGACTTGCAGGGTTTTAAGGGTGTTCAGGCTATCGAGGGACGGCATTACGATCACTCCTTTGAGTCCGCACGGCGGCGGACTGAGGGGACGGGCAGAGCATTAAACCTAGCCCTGTTTTACGTAGCTGGCTAATAACTGGACTCTATGGGCAAGTCCGAGGTTCCGAAGTCGGCTATCATGCGCCGGTTTTCGTGACAGACATTGCGTTAGCGCAAGTCTGGGCATCGCGCAGGGGTTGAATGTCTCGCCCTCTGCCCAGGAGTAAGAATGAACACCCTTTTCATGCATTGCCGGCCGGGCTTCGAAGGTGAAGTCTGTTCCGAGATTTCCGACCTGGCCGCACAACTGAACGTGGCCGGTTATGCCAAGGCCAAGGCCGCCAGCGCCTGCGCCGAGTTTGTCTGCACCGAAGAAGACGGCGCCGAGCGCCTGATGCGCGGGCAGCGTTTTGCCAACCTGATCTTCCCGCGCCAGTGGGCCCGGGGGATTTTCATCGACCTGCCGGAGAGTGATCGCATCAGCGTGATTCTCGCGCACCTGGCGGATTTTCCGACCTGCGGCAGCCTGTGGCTGGAAGTGGTCGATACCAATGATGGCAAGGAGCTGTCGAACTTCTGCAAGAAATTCGAAGGCCCGTTGCGCAAGGCGCTGATCGGCGCCGGCAAGCTGGTGGACGACGCGAACAAGCCGCGCTTGTTGCTGACGTTCAAGAGCGGCCGTGAAGTGTTCGTTGGCCTGGCAGAGTCGAACAATTCGGCGATGTGGCCGATGGGCATTCCGCGTTTGAAATTCCCGCGCGAGGCGCCGAGCCGTTCGACCTTGAAGCTTGAAGAGGCCTGGCATCACTTCATTCCGCGCGACCAATGGGACGAGCGCCTGCACAGCGACATGACCGGGGTCGACCTGGGTGCTGCGCCTGGCGGCTGGACCTGGCAACTGGTCAACCGCGGCATGCTGGTGACCGCCATCGACAATGGCCCGATGGCTGAAAGCTTGATGGACACCGGCTTGGTGCAGCATTTGATGGCCGACGGTTTCACCTTCAAGCCCAAGCAGCCGGTGGACTGGATGGTCTGCGACATCGTCGAGAAGCCGGCGCGTAATGCGGCGATGCTCGAGGAGTGGATCGGCGAGGGGCATTGCCGCGAGGCGGTGGTCAACCTCAAGCTGCCGATGAAGCAGCGCTACGCCGAGGTGAAGCGCTTGCTGGAGCGTATTGCCGAGGGTTTCAAGGCCCGGGGCATTCGCGTGGAGATCGGCTGCAAGCAGCTGTACCACGACCGTGAGGAAGTGACCTGCCATTTGCGCCGGCTGGACGTGAAGAAACCGAAATCCCGCTGATGCACCGATCGTTCCCACGCTCCGCGTACCGATCGTTCCCACGCTCTGCGTGGGAATGCCGCCAGGGACGCTCCGCGTTCCGCCTTTGGATGTGACGCAGAGCGTCACGGGATGCATTCCCACGCAGAGCGTGGGAACGATCAGTCAGCGGTGTACAATGCCGGCAAGTTTCAGGAGTTAATCATGAGTGAAATGCTTGATAAGCCGGTAGACGGCACCCTCGACGCCACCGGCCTCAACTGCCCGGAGCCGGTGATGATGCTGCACCAGCACATCCGTGACCTGGTGCCTGGCGGCCTGCTCAAGGTGATCGCCACCGATCCGTCGACCCGCCGCGATATCCCCAAGTTCTGCGTGTTCCTCGACCATGAACTGGTAGGGCAGCATGAAGACGCGGGCACCTACCTCTACTGGATCCGCAAAAAATCCAGCTGACCCACAAAGCCCTTGTAGGAGCGAGCATGCTCGCGAAAAACCCGAGGGCGCCGCGGGGTGTCAGGCTCCCCGCGTAATCGTTGACGTCCATCGTCGGAACGCCGCCCGGAGCATGCTCGCTCCTACAGGCGAATCCGCTTGCGTGCACTGCGCGTCAGGCGGATCGACAGCATCAGCGCCGCGCAGCTCAGGCCGACGATCAGGCCCTGCCACAGACCGCTCGGGCCGCTTGGCGTGCCCAGCCAGTCGGTCAGGCCCAGGGCGTAGCCCACCGGCAGGCCGATGCCCCAGTAGGCGAACAGGGTCAGGATCATCGTCACCCGGGTGTCCTGATAGCCGCGCAACGCGCCGGCCGCCGTGACCTGGATCGCGTCGGAAAACTGGAACAGCGCCGAATACACGATCAACATCGCCGCCACCTTGATCACCGTCGGGTCCGCCGTGTAGATCGTCGCGATGTGCTCACGCAGCAATAGCATCATGCTCGCCGACAGGCAGGCGTACGCCAACGCCGTGCCCATGCCGACGCCTGCGGCGAAACGCGCTTCACGGGGTTGCTCGCGCCCCAGCGCCTGGCCGACCCGCACGGTCACGGCCATGCCCAGGGAGTAGGGGATCATGAACACCAGCGAGCTGAAGTTGAGGGCGATCTGGTGACCGGCGACCACGGTGGCGCCGAGGCTGCCGATCAACAGGGCGATTACGGCGAAGATGCTCGACTCGGCGAATACGGCAATGCCGATAGGCAGGCCGATGCCCAGCAGGCGCTTGATCACCGACCATTGTGGCCAATCGAAACGGCTGAACAGCTGGCTCGATTGATAGGCTGGCGCCCAGCGCTCCCAGCCGGCCATGCCCAGGGCCATCACCCACATCACGATCGCCGTGGCCCAGCCGCAACCGACACCGCCCATGGCCGGCACGCCGAAGTGGCCATAGATGAACACGTAATTCAGCGGAATGTTCAGCGCCAGGCCGCACAGGCCCAGGACCATCGCCGGGCGAGTGCGGCCCAGGCCATCACTGAAGCAGCGCAGCACATGGTAGATCGCGACCGCAGGCAGGCCGCTGGCGATGCCGTGCAGGTACGGCATGCAGGGGCCGATCAGTTCGGGATCGACCTTCATCACGCGCAGGACCGGCTCGGCGCCCAGTAGCAGGCCGGTCGCGATCAGGCCCACCACCAACGCCAGCCACAGCGCCTGACGCACGATCGGGCCGATCTCGCTGTGGGTCCCGGCACCAAAGCGCTGGGCGACTTTCGGCGTGGTGGCCAGCAACGTGCCGGTCATCAACAGGAACACCGGCACCCAGATCGAGTTGCCCAGCGCCACCGCCGCCAGGTCGCGCGGCCCGACCCGGCCAGCCATCACCGCATCGACAAAACCCATCGCCGTGGTGGCCAGTTGCGCGATCATGATCGGCAAGGCCAGGCCGAGCAGGTTTTTCAGCTCCAGGCGGACCCGGGCGGGGCGGGAGAGGGAAGGGCTGGCGGTGTGGGAAGTCACGGAATTCAAGGGCAAAGCGTCCAAAGATTGTTCATGCGCGGGTGCGCATTCTACGCGTTGACGCAGCGGTCAGGAAAAGACTGTGTTGGGGATTTGTAATCCCACCCCTCCCTCTGTAGGAGCGAGCATGCTCCGGGCGGCGTTCCGACGATGGACGTCAACGATGACGTGGGAAAGCTGACACCCCGCGGCGCTCTCAGGTTCNNCGTCGGAACGCCGCCCGGAGCATGCTCGCTCCTACAAGGGATCGGTGATCAGTGATCGGGGATCGGGGAGGGCATCGGCGCTAGGCGCAAGACATCAACTACGCCTACACTGCCGGTCCGCCAAAGGAGCCTGACATGCTGATCGTTGCCGACGAAAATATCCCCCTGCTCGACGCCTTCTTCCAGACATTCGGTGAAATCCGCCGGGTGCCGGGGCGTTCCATCGACCGCGCCACCGTCGAACAGGCCGATGTACTGCTGGTGCGTTCGGTCACCCGCGTCGACCGTGCATTGCTCGAAGGCAGCAAGGTGCGTTTTGTCGGCACCTGCACCATCGGCACCGATCACCTGGACCTGGAGTACTTTCAACAGACCGGCATCACCTGGTCCAGCGCGCCGGGATGCAACGCCCGGGGCGTGGTCGACTACGTACTCGGCAGCCTGCTGACCCTGGCTGAAATCGAAGGCGCCGACCTGACCCAACGCACCTACGGCGTGGTGGGTGCTGGTGAGGTCGGGGGACGACTGGTCAAGGTCCTGCAGGGGCTGGGCTGGAAGGTGCTGGTCTGCGATCCGCCACGCCAGGCCGCCGAGGGTGGCGACTACGTCAGCCTTGAACAGATCATCGAGCAGTGCGATGTCATCAGCCTGCACACCCCGCTGACCCGCAAGGGCGCCCAGCCCACCTGGCACCTGTTCGATCAACGCCGCCTGAACCAGCTCAAGACCGGCACCTGGGTGATCAACGCCAGCCGTGGCCCGGTAGTGGACAACACCGCCTTGCGAGAGGTGCTGCTGCAGCGCGAAGACCTGCAGGCGGTGCTCGATGTCTGGGAGGGCGAGCCCGAAGTCGATGTGGCCCTGGCCGAACTCTGCGTGCTGGCCACGCCGCACATTGCCGGGTACAGCCTCGATGGCAAGCAGCGCGGCACGGCGCAGATCTATCAGGCGTACTGCGAGTTCCTCGGGCAAGCGCCCCAGGTCAGCCTCGGCGACTTGCTGCCAGCCCCGTGGCTGTCGCAGGTGACCTTGAGCGGGGATACCGACCCGGCGTGGGCCCTGGCGATGTTGTGCCGTGGCGTGTACGACCCGCGCCGTGACGATGCGGATTTTCGCCGCAGCCTGGTCGGCCGTGTGAGCGAGCAGCGTGCGGCGTTCGATGTGTTGCGCAAGAACTACCCGTCACGACGGGAGATCGACGGGTTGCAGGTGCGTATCGACGGGGATGCGCCAGCGTTGCAGCAGATCGTGGCGGCGCTGGGCGCGACGGTCATTTGAATATCCGCCAATAAAAAACCCGGCCCTCAAAGGGCCGGGTCAATGAAGACGGTGGTTACATCACTTCTCTTCGGCAGGCTTGACCAATCGCTTCTCCAGTTCTTTGCACGCTTTCTGGATCATCTTTTCAGTGATCGGTACTTCGCGGCCCTGTTCATCGATTATCGAGCATCCCAGAGACTGGTCTGGCTGCGTGCGGATCACTTGAATCTTGTCATCGCTGCGTTGTTGCAAGGACATGGCCTGTCTCCTCATCAGGTTGTGTGCCTAGATTAAAACCGTCAGGTGACCAGGCTGTGACAACTCCCTGCGATCGCTCCTGAACGGCATCGCCAGTCGACCAGAAATATCCCGACATGGCTACCCGAACTTTAGACCAATACTGTCTAGGCACTAGACTGCATGGTCATAATTAACCTGACTCATTCTGATTCAGCCATTGCACCTTGTTGGTCGGTGTACGCTGGTCCTGTTTATGGCTCCTTTCTGGATGATGCCAATGCTCACTGTTCGTCACCGTCGTGCGCTCCGCCTGGCCGGTCGTTTCATCGCACCTTACCGCTGGCAGGCACTGGGCGCCCTGTTCGCGCTGGTCGTCACGGCGGGTATTACCTTGTCCATGGGGCAGGGCATTCGACTGCTGGTGGACCAGGGTTTCATGACCCAGTCGCCGCATTTGCTCAACCAGTCCATCGCTCTGTTCATGTTGTTGGTGATCGGCCTGGCGGTCGGCACCTTTGCGAGGTTTTACCTGGTGTCGTGGATCGGCGAGCGTTGCGTCGCCGACATCCGTCGCCGGGTGTTCAACCATCTGGTGTACCTGCACCCGGGTTTCTACGAGGACAACCGCAGTTCCGAGATCCAGTCGCGCCTGACCGCCGATACCACGCTGCTGCAATCGGTGATCGGCTCGTCCCTGTCATTGTTCCTGCGCAACTTGCTGATGGTGATTGGCGGGATTGTCCTGCTGTTTGTCACCAATCCAAAACTCACCAGCATCGTGGTGGTCGCCTTGCCGTTGGTGATCGCGCCGATCCTGATTTTTGGCCGCCGGGTGCGCAGCCTGTCGCGCCTGAGCCAGGACCGGATTGCCGACATCGGCAGCTACGTGTCCGAGACCCTGGGCCAGATCAAGACCGTGCAGGCCTACAACCACCAGGCCCAGGACGAACAGCGGTTCGCCGTCACCGTGGAGGAGGCGTTCGACACCGCGCGCAAGCGTATTTTTCAGCGCGCCTGGCTGATTACCCTGGTGATCGTGCTGGTGTTGGGCGCCGTCGGCGTGATGCTCTGGGTTGGCGGCATGGACGTGATTGCCGGGCGGATTTCCGCGGGTGAGCTGGCGGCGTTTGTCTTCTACAGCCTGATCGTCGGCAGTGCGTTCGGCACCTTGAGTGAGGTGATCGGCGAGTTGCAGCGCGCAGCGGGCGCGGCAGAACGGATCGCCGAATTGCTGCGGGCGCAGAACATCATCCAGCCGCCGTCCACTGGCCTGGTGACCTTGCCCGAGCGGGTGAAGGGTGACCTGGTGTTGCAGGATGTGCGCTTTAGCTACCCATCGCGCCCTGAAAGCTACGCCGTCGACGGCCTGAGCCTGACCATCCAGGCCGGGGAGACCCTGGCGTTGGTCGGGCCTTCCGGGGCAGGCAAATCGACGGTGTATGACCTGCTGCTGCGCTTTTACGACCCCGCCGAAGGGCGCATCCTGCTCGATGGCGTGCCCCTGACCCAACTCGATCCGCTGGACCTGCGGCGCTGCTTTGCACTGGTGTCGCAAACCCCGGCGCTGTTTTTCGGCAGCATCGAAGACAACCTGCGCTACGGCAACCCAACGGCGACCTCGGAGGAGGTCCGCGAGGCGGCAAAAATCGCCTACGCCCACGACTTCATCGAAGCCATGCCCAACGGTTACCAGACGCACCTGGGCGACGGCGGCCTCGGCTTGTCCGGCGGTCAGCGCCAGCGCCTGGCCATCGCCCGCGCGTTGCTGGTGGATGCGCCCATCCTGCTGCTGGACGAAGCCACCAGCGCCCTCGACGCGCAGAGCGAGCACCTGATCCAGCAGGCATTGCCGAGCCTGATGAAAAACCGCACCACCCTGGTCATCGCCCACCGCCTGGCCACCGTCAAAAACGCCGATCGCATTGCGGTGATGGATCAGGGGAAACTGGTGGCGGTGGGGACGCACCAGTCGCTGATTGCGAATAACGCGCTGTATGCGCGGTTGGCGGCGTTGCAGTTCAGTGATAAGCGCGAGGTTTCGTGAGATGGAGTTGTTGAGCGACCCAGTAACCGACCCAGTAACTCACCCGGTAACGGCGCTCTGAAATATGCAGAAATTGCGCATATCAGCGGTCTCATCTCAGTGGGCTAATCTTGTGCAATCCGCATATTCAGGGAGGGCAACGGAATGCCCATCGCCGCAAATGGGTGTCGCCTGCGCAAGTCCAGATTTGCTGAACAGGGTCGCCTCTATCTGCTGACAGCAGTCACTCAACAGCGCCAGCCGGTATTTGCTGATTGGCGTTTGGGTCGTCTTTTGGTGGATCAACTGCGCTGCGCTGATGAAAGCGCGTCGGTCACTTCCATGGCCTGGGTCGTAATGCCGGATCACCTGCATTGGCTGATTGAATTGAAAAATGGGTCCCTGGCGGAGTTGATGTGCCGCATCAAATCCAGAAGCAGCCGTTCGATCAATCTGGTGCGCGGTGAGCAGGGGCGATTGTGGCAGCGGGGGTATTACGATCGCGCGTTACGGCGTGATGAGGATATCAAGGGAGCTGCGCGGTATATCGTCATGAATCCGTTGCGGGCCGGGTTGGTTTCCAGGGTTGGCGAATATCCCTTGTGGGATGCCATTTGGATTTGAGAATCAGAATCAAAAGATCGCAGCCTGCGGCAGCTCCTACAGTGGGACGGTGTACACCCCGTAGGAGCTGCCGCAGGCTGCGATCTTTTGATCTTGCTTCAATCAAACTCACTGATCGTCGAAATACCGCTCGTGCCAATCCACCAGCGGTTGCGGCGAGTTGAGTTTCTGGCCGTAGATCACTGAATACGACAGCACGTTCTGTACGTACTGGCGGGTTTCGTCGAACGGGATGCTTTCCACCCAGACGTCGAAGCTCAGGTGATCGGCACCACGCAGCCATTGGCGCACGCGGCCGGGGCCGGCGTTGTAGGCGGCGGAGGCGAGGACGCGGTTGCCGTTGAACTGGCTGTGAACCTGGCTCAGGTAAGCCGCGCCCAGCTGGATGTTCTTGTCCGGGTTGAACACCTGCTGCGGCGAGGCCAGCGGAATGCTGAACTTGCGCGCGGTTTCCTTGGCGGTGCCCGGCATCAATTGCATCAGGCCGCTGGCACCGACGCTGGAACGGGCATCTTCCATGAAGGCGCTTTCCTGGCGGGTGATGGCAAATACCCAGCTGGAATGCAGGCCACGGACCTTGGCTTCACGCACCAGGGTGTCGCGGTGGGCCATCGGGAAGCGAATGTCCAGGTCGTCCCAGTACTGCGCCTGGCTGATGGTGCGAATCGCCGGGAAATACCATTTCAGGTCGTAGGCCAGTTTCGCCTGGGCAACCATTTCATCGCGACTGAAGTGGCGGCTGACGTGATACCACTCGCGGCGACCGTCGACGATCTGTCCGCGGGCATGAAACTCCAGGGCGCGGCGTATGCCAGGGGTGTTACGCACCTTGTTGATCAGTGCCTGGCTGAGCACCAGCGGTTTGTTGTTCAGCGAATACGGCGACTGCGAACGGTCGGCGGCGAGGAAGCCATAGAAATCGCGCTCGCGGGCCAGGCTCTTATAGAGATTAAGTGCCTCCGGGTTCTGCGGCTGCGCCAGTTCCAGGCTGCGGGCCTGCCAGTAGCGCCAGCGGTTGGTAGTGGCCAGGTCCTGGGGCAGGCGGCGAGTCAACTGGTAGGCATCGTCCCAGCGCGCCAGGCGCAGCAACAAACGCATGCGCCACTCAGACACCGTGTTGTCGCGCAGTTCCGGGTCGTATTTGGTCATCATGTCCAGCGCGCGGCTGTCGAAACGTCGCGCCAGGGTCAGCCCGATTTCCCGGGCGATGGCCACTTTTTCGTCGCGCGAGAAGTGCATGCTGCTGGCGTAACCGTCGAGCAGGGCCATGGCCCTGTCCGGATCCTGACGGGCTAAGCGGCGCAGGCCCAGGCTGACCACATCGGACATCGGTTCATCGGCTGGGGCGAAGCGCGACGGCGAATTGAGCAGCTCGGGATTCTGGGCTACATCGACCAGCAGGCGACCACGGGGGGCCAGGGTGGTCAAGCCATTGACCAGGCTGTTGGCCAGTGGGTAATTGCGTGCCTGGGCGGCGAGCTTGGCGCGTTCCCAGCGCTTCTGCTCGGTCAACTGGCCTTCGGCGGCCCACATGCCGAACAGGGCATCACAGGCTGCCGGTTGCGTTTTACCGCTCAGCCAGAGCTTGTTGGCGTTGGCGTAACCTTCGGTCTTTTGGTTGTGGCTGATCTGGTACTGCGCGTTGAGGCAGTCCAGTTCGGTGAAATTCATCTTGGGGTCGTAGTACTTGACGAAGGTCGCCCAGTCGCCGCGTTCCGCCAGCCAGCGCAACCAGCGCAGCTTCATCCAGTTGGCCTGGGGCAGGTCACCGTGTTCGGCGAGGAACTTCTCAATCTCGGCATTGCTCGCGGTTTTCAAGCGCGCGGTCAGCTCGTCGTAAGCCAGGTACGGCTCCAGCGGATAGTCGGCCAGGGCCTGGCTGTAGCGGAAATACGGCCCTGTGTCGCCCTTTGCCAGGGCGCGCTTGGCTTCATCGTAGTATTGGCGTTGGGTAGAGAGGTCCACCGCCTGTGCGGATTGAACGGCAGCGGCAGAAAGTAAAAAACATGACAAAAAATTGAGAAGGCGACTGCGCATGAGACGTCCGGACAGAAAAAACATGACAAGTGCTGGCAATGCCCGCACTGATTATCTGTAGCTTAGCCTTTTGCCAGCAACGGGCGAAAGCTTTGCCGACCGGTCTGCATCAGTTCGCAACATTTGTTGTGCAGAGTGCTGCCAAGGTGAAATTGCCGGCCTGCTGGAGCCCCGTTTCAGGTAGAATGCGCGCCCGGTTTTTGGAGAAGCTCATGACCCTGCTCAAATTCAGCGATGTGTCCCTTGCTTTCGGCGCTATGCCGTTGTTGGACAAGGTGTCCTGGCAGATCGCCCGTGGAGAGCGGGTGTGCATCATCGGCCGCAATGGCACTGGCAAGTCCAGCATGATGAAGCTCGTCAAGGGCGACCAGAAGCCCGATGACGGCTCGGTTTGGCGCGCACCCGGGCTCAAGATTGGCGAATTGCCGCAAGAATTGCCGGTAGCCGACGAGCGGACAGTGTTCGACGTGGTTGCCGAAGGCCTGGACGGTGTCGGCGCGTTGCTCGCCGAATATCACCACCTGAGCCAGAACATCGTCACCGATGCCGACCTGGACAAGCTGATGCACGTCCAGCACGACCTCGAGGCCCGCGACGGCTGGCGTTTGCAGACCCTGGTCGACAGCACCCTGAGTCGCCTGCAGTTGCCGGCGGACAAGACCCTCGCCGAATTGTCCGGCGGCTGGCGTCGTCGCGTGCTGCTGGCCCAGGCCCTGGTGTCCGAGCCAGACCTGCTGCTGCTCGACGAACCGACCAACCACCTGGACATCGGTGCAATCGCCTGGCTGGAAGAGGCGCTGAAGGATTTCCAGGGCGCCGTGCTGTTCATCACGCACGACCGTTCCTTCCTGCAGAACCTGGCGACCCGCATCCTGGAACTGGATCGCGGTGGCCTGATCGACTGGAACGGCGACTACGCCAGTTTCCTGGTGCACAAGGAAGCCGAGCTGGCCGCCGAAGCCACCGCCAACGCGCTGTTCGACAAGCGCCTGGCCCAGGAAGAAGTGTGGATTCGCCAGGGCATCAAGGCCCGTCGTACCCGTAACGAAGGCCGCGTACGCGCGCTGAAAGCCCTGCGCGTCGAGCGCAGCGAGCGTCGTGAGCGCACCGGCAAGGCCAACATCCAGCTGGAAACGGCCGACAAGTCCGGCAAGCAGGTGATGGTGCTCGAGAACGTGAGCTTCGCTCACCCGGGCGGTCCGTTCCTGATCAAGGACTTCTCCATGGTGCTGCAGCGCGGCGACCGTATCGGCCTGCTCGGCGCCAATGGCACCGGCAAGACCACGCTGCTGAAATTAATGCTCAGTGGCCTGCAGCCGACCAGTGGCAAGGTGGAAGAAGGCACCAAGATCGACGTCGCCTACTTCGACCAGTTGCGCCATCAGTTGGACCTGGAAAAGACCGTGATCGATAACGTCGCCGAAGGTCGCGACTTCATCGATATCGACGGCCAGAGCCGCCACGTGCTGAGCTACCTCGGCGACTTCCTGTTCAGCCCACAGCGTGCCCGCACGCCGGTCAAGGCGCTGTCCGGTGGCGAGCGTGCCCGCCTGTTACTGGCCAAGCTGTTCAGCAAGCCGGCGAACCTGCTGGTGCTCGACGAACCGACCAACGACCTCGACGTTGAAACCCTCGAACTGCTCGAAGAAGTGTTGCTGACCTTCAACGGCACCGTGTTGATGGTCAGCCACGACCGGGCATTCCTCGACAACGTGGTTACCAGCACCCTGGTCTTCGAAGGTGAAGGCAAGGTTCGCGAGTATGTTGGCGGTTATCAGGACTGGCTGCGCCAGGGCGGTTCACCGCGCTTGCTGGGCGTGACCGAGAGCAAGTCCGGCAAGGCCGACCTCAACTCCGCCGTGGTCAAGGCCGAGCCCGCGCCTGTTGCAGCCGCCGTCGAGGCGCCAGTGGCGAAGAAGAAGCTCAGCTACAAGGTGCAGCGAGAGCTGGAAGCGTTGCCTGGGCAGATCGAAGCCATGGAACAGCAGATCGTCGCGGTTGAGGGGCAGATGGCCGATGCGGGCTTCTACCTGCGTCCGGCTGCGGAAACCGCCGCGGTGATTGCTCAGCTTGCGCAGTTGCAGGCTGAACTCGACATCATGGTCGAGCGCTGGGCCGAGCTGGATGCCTGATTGATCCGGCAATAAAAAAGCCCGGCTTCACGCACGTGAACGCCGGGTTTTTCATATGCAATGCATATCCTCCCCTGTAGGAGCATGCTCGCTCCTACAGGGGGCGGTGTTGTCAGCTTTTGCTTTGCAGGCGCACTGCAAGCACATCGCAAGGCGCGCCGTGCAGCACGTCGTTGGCCGTAGAGCCCAGCAGCAGTGCCAGGCCATGGCGGCCGTGACTGCCGACCACGATCATGTCGCACCCTTGCTCCTTGGCCAGGTGGTGGATTTCCTGGCGTGGCTGGCCGTAGGTCAGGTGGCTGTATTCCCTGGAGAGCTCAGGGTATTTCACGATCAGGCGATCGAGTCGCTCCTTGGCCTGGTCGAACTGCTGTTGTTGCAGTTGTGACAGGTCCATTGGCACATCGCCACCAAAGGCCATGGCCATGGGCTCGACGATATGCACCAGGGACAATTTCGCCCCGTTGCTCACCGCCAGCTCGCGAGCACGGTGGATGACAGGGTCGCACTCTTCGGTCAGGTCTACAGCGACCAGAATGTGGTTGTAGGGCATGAGGTGCTCCTCCTGAGGGTTGCAATATTGGTAAGTATGGCTGGTTTCAAGCGCAGTGTTTCCAAAGTGACTCAATGCGCTCATCAAGAATCGGGAGTACAGATATGACGGTCTGGATAGTGGTGTCAATCCTGCTGGTGGTGTTGAGCCCCTTGGCATGGCTGCGACCTTCGCGCCATCAGAGTGGTCGCATGGCCCTGCGCATGGAGGCGCGACGCATTGGCCTGGCCATGCAGCTGGCGCCTCAGGAATGGCCGCACTGGCTCGTCCAGGAACCGCCAAACCCTTGTGCGCAGTACCACCGACCACGGCGGGGCAATCAGCCGGCGTGCTGGAGTTATTGGCAGAAATCACCGGGTTTGTGGGTCAACCAATGGCAGGAACCCTGCGAGGATCGGGCACTGCTAAATCATTTCGAAAAATTGCCAGACAACGTCTACAAGGTCGAGGCTGACAAGCAGATGATCACGTTGTATTGGGGTGAGAAGGGTGAGGCGGCCGTTTTGCAAAATATCGATGCTACCCTCAAGGCGCTGGCCTAAACCCCGCAGACACCCCCATCCCCTGTAGGAGCTGCCGCAGGCTGCGATCTTTCGATTTTTTAAAAGCAAGATCAAAAGATCGCAGCCTGCGGCAGCTCCTACAAGGGCGCGCGTGGGTTTTTGCAGGCAATAAAAAGCCCGACAACGTCATCGGGCGGGTTGGCCAGGCAGGCCGGTAATTCGGTTTGGGCTGATCTTACGCTGGGCATTCGCCAAAAGCGTTCAGTTTTTCCCCCAGGTTTCGCCAGCGTAGCTTGTTAAACAAAGGCTGCAGTGAATTAGGGCGAATTTTCTAAAGATTGATTCTATGAATGATTGCTCATGCAACCTCGTGTTGCAGGCCTTCGTCCTACAGAAATGACCGCCAAGTCGCCTCTCAACCCACACTTTGGGCGATTGACAATTGTCGGAATTTCCGTGAAGGTGGCGTACCCAAATCAAACGGGCGTATGAAATGAGCGTTTGTACGACAAACAGCTCCTACAGAATCCCGACTATCGCGTTGGCGGGTGTGCCGGGTGGATAGGCGTAGCATCGACGAGTGACGTCCCTGCCAGCCATCCGCCTGCGTCCGGCGTGTACTGTTCAGCTTCCATATCGTGGAGATCAGTTGATGATTTACGAAGGTAAAGCCATCACGGTTAAGGCTCTTGAAAGTGGCATCGTCGAACTGAAGTTCGACCTCAAGGGTGAGTCCGTCAACAAGTTCAACCGTCTAACCCTGAACGAACTGCGTCAGGCCGTGGACGCCATCAAGGCAGATGCTTCGATCAAGGGTGTGATCGTCAGCAGTGGCAAGGACGTGTTCATCGTCGGCGCCGACATCACCGAATTCGTCGACAACTTCAAGCTGCCGGATGCAGAGCTTGTGGCTGGCAACCTCGAAGCCAACAAGATTTTCAGCGATTTCGAAGACCTCAACGTCCCGACTGTCGCCGCGATCAATGGCATCGCGTTGGGCGGTGGTCTGGAAATGTGCCTGGCAGCGGACTTCCGCGTCATGTCGACCAAGGCCAAGATCGGTCTGCCGGAAGTCAAGCTGGGCATCTACCCGGGCTTCGGCGGTACCGTGCGCCTGCCGCGCCTGATCGGTACCGACAACGCCATCGAGTGGATCGCCGCCGGCAAGGAAAACCGTCCTGAAGACGCGCTGAAAGTCGGTGCCGTCGATGCCGTGGTTGCCCCTGAAAAGCTCCAGGAAGCTGCGCTGGAAATGATCAAGCGCGCCATTTCCGGCGAGTTCGACTACAAGGCCAAGCGCCAGCCGAAGCTTGAAAAGCTCAAGCTGAACGCAATCGAACAAATGATGGCGTTCGAAACCGCCAAGGGTTTCGTGGCCGGTCAAGCGGGCCCGAACTACCCGGCCCCGGTCGAAGCGATCAAGACCATCCAGAAAGCCGCGAACTTCGGTCGTGACAAGGCCCTGGAAATCGAAGCCGCCGGTTTCGTCAAGCTGGCCAAGACCGCCGCTGCACAGAGCCTGATCGGCCTGTTCCTGAACGATCAGGAACTGAAGAAAAAAGCCAAGGCCTACGACGAAATCGCCAAGGACGTGAAGCAGGCGGCCGTACTGGGCGCCGGCATCATGGGTGGCGGTATCGCCTATCAGTCGGCGTCTAAAGGCACGCCGATCCTGATGAAGGACATCAACGAGCACGGTATCGAGCAGGGGCTGGCCGAAGCCGCCAAACTGCTGGTTGGCCGCGTTGACAAGGGCCGCATGACCGCGGCGAAAATGGCTGAAGTGCTCAACGGCATTCGTCCGACCCTGTCCTACGGTGATTTCGGTCACGTGGACCTGGTGGTTGAAGCCGTCGTCGAGAACCCGAAGGTCAAGCAAGCCGTACTGGCCGAAGTCGAAGACAAGGTCAAGGAGGACACCATCCTCGCGTCCAACACCTCGACCATTTCCATTACCTTGCTGGCCAAGGCCCTCAAGCGTCCGGAAAACTTCGTCGGCATGCACTTCTTCAACCCGGTGCACATGATGCCGCTGGTGGAAGTGATCCGTGGCGAGAAGTCCAGCGAGCTGGCAGTGGCCACTACCGTTGCCTACGCCAAGAAAATGGGCAAGAACCCGATCGTGGTCAACGATTGCCCGGGCTTTTTGGTCAACCGCGTGCTGTTCCCGTACTTCGGCGGTTTCGCCAAGCTGGTCAGCGCCGGTGTGGACTTCGTGCGTATCGACAAGGTCATGGAAAAATTCGGCTGGCCGATGGGTCCGGCGTACCTGATGGACGTGGTCGGCATCGACACCGGCCACCACGGTCGCGACGTGATGGCTGAAGGCTTCCCGGACCGCATGAAGGACGACACTCGCTCGGCCGTGGACGTGCTCTACGAAGCCAAGCGCCTGGGCCAGAAGAACGGCAAGGGCTTCTACGCCTACGAGACCGACAAGAAGGGCAAGCAAAAGAAAGTTGCCGACCCGTCGGTTCTGGAAGTGCTCAAGCCAATCGTCTTTGAACAGCGCGAAGTCACCGATGAAGACATCATCAACTGGATGATGATCCCACTGTGCCTGGAAACCGTGCGTTGCCTGGAAGACGGCATTGTCGAAACCGCCGCCGAAGCCGACATGGGCCTGGTCTACGGTATCGGTTTCCCTCCATTCCGTGGCGGTGCGCTGCGCTACATCGATTCGATCGGTGTGGCAGAGTTCGTTGCCCTGGCTGACCAGTACGCTGATTTGGGCGCGCTGTACCACCCGACCGCAAAACTGCGTGAAATGGCCAAGACCGGCCAGCGGTTCTTCGGTTAAGCGTCCCAACTTTTGAGCGAGAGTGAAATTTTATGAGCTTGAATCCAAGAGACGTCGTGATTGTCGACTTCGGTCGTACTCCGATGGGCCGCTCCAAGGGCGGCATGCACCGCAATACCCGCGCCGAAGACATGTCGGCGCACCTGATCAGCAAGCTGCTGGAACGCAACGTCAAGGTCGACCCAGCTGAAGTCGAAGACGTGATCTGGGGCTGTGTGAACCAGACCCTGGAGCAGGGCTGGAACATCGCGCGCATGGCGTCGCTGATGACCCAGATCCCGCACACCTCGGCCGGCCAGACCGTCAGCCGCCTGTGTGGCTCGTCGATGAGTGCCCTGCACACGGCTGCGCAAGCGATCATGACCGGTAACGGTGACGTTTTCGTGGTTGGCGGCGTCGAGCATATGGGTCACGTGAGCATGATGCACGGTGTCGATCCGAACCCGCACATGTCGCTGTACGCGGCAAAAGCTTCGGGCATGATGGGCCTGACCGCGGAAATGCTGGGCAAGATGCACGGCATCACTCGCGAACAGCAGGACGCTTTTGGCTTGCGCTCCCACCAACTCGCCCACAAGGCGACCGTGGAAGGCAAGTTCAAGGATGAAATCATCCCGATGCAGGGCTACGACGAGAACGGTTTCCTGAAAACCTTCGACTACGACGAAACCATTCGTCCGGAAACTACCCTGGAAAGCCTGGCGGCTCTCAAGCCTGCTTTCAATCCAAAGGGTGGCACCGTGACCGCTGGTACTTCGTCGCAGATCACCGACGGTGCCTCGTGCATGATCGTGATGTCGGCGCAGCGTGCGCAGGACCTGGGCATCCAGCCTCTGGCGGTAATCCGCTCGATGGCAGTGGCAGGTGTGGACCCGGCGATCATGGGCTATGGTCCAGTACCGGCCACGCACAAAGCATTGAAGCGTGCGGGTCTGAGTATCTCCGACATCGACTACTTCGAGCTCAACGAAGCTTTCGCCGCACAGGCCTTGCCAGTGTTGAAAGATCTGAAAGTGCTCGACAAGATGAACGAGAAGGTTAACCTGCACGGCGGCGCGATCGCCCTGGGTCACCCGTTCGGTTGCTCCGGTGCGCGGATTTCCGGCACTTTGCTGAACGTGATGAAGCAGAATGGCGGCAACCTTGGGGTAGCCACCATGTGCATTGGTCTCGGCCAAGGCATCTCCACCGTCTTCGAACGCGTTTAAGCGTTGCGTTGACGGAAGCCGGGGCCAAGTGCCCCGGTTTTTGTTTTTGCGGATTTTTTTATTTTTTATTTCAAGCTGATTTGAGTGAGGGCCGAAGCATGCCGATACAACCTGGGCTCTACCAACATTACAAAGGTCCGCAGTACCGTGTGTTCAGTGTCGCGCGGCATTCGGAAACCGAGGAAGAAGTGGTCTTCTACCAAGCCCTGTATGGCGATTACGGCTTTTGGGTACGCCCCTTGAGCATGTTCCTGGAGTCGGTCGAGGTTGACGGCGAACAGGTGCCGCGCTTTGCTTTGGTGCAAGCCGAGCCAAGCCTTTTTAACAAGCCATAAGCTGAGTGCGCGCAAAACCCTGCGCTTGACCTCACCTTGTAGCCACTATATATAGCGGTGCCGCGTCAGGCGCCAACCGCCTTTCACTTCTAGAATTCAGGAATTTTCTGATCCATGGGCAAATCGCTGGTCATTGTGGAATCCCCGGCTAAGGCCAAGACCATCAACAAGTATTTGGGCAACGAATACGTGGTGAAGTCGAGTATCGGCCATATCCGAGACCTGCCCACCAGCGGTTCGGCTAGCGCCAGCAAAGAGCCAGCCGCCAAGCGCGGCAAGGCTGCCGCGGGCGAAGCGCCGGCCTTGTCGCCGAAGGAAAAGGCGCGTAAGCAGCTGGTCGCGCGCATGGGTGTCGATCCCGATCACGGCTGGAAAGCCAAGTACGAGATCCTTCCGGGCAAGGAAAAGGTCATCGAAGAGCTGCGCCGGCTCGCCAAGGATGCTGACACCATCTATCTCGCAACCGACTTGGATCGTGAGGGGGAAGCCATTGCCTGGCACCTGCGCGAAGCCATTGGTGGTGACGACAGCCGCTACAAGCGCGTGGTGTTCAACGAAATCACCAAGAAGGCGATCCAGGAAGCCTTCTCCCAGCCAGGCGAGCTGGACATCGATCGGGTCAACGCCCAGCAGGCGCGTCGTTTCCTCGACCGCGTGGTGGGTTACATGGTGTCGCCGCTGCTGTGGGCCAAGATCGCCCGTGGCCTGTCCGCCGGTCGTGTACAGTCGGTTGCCGTGAAGCTGGTGGTGGAGCGCGAGCGTGAAATCCGCGCGTTCATCCCGGAAGAGTACTGGGAAGTCCACGCCGACCTCGGCACCGCCAAGGGCGCGACCGTGCGTTTCGACGTGGCTCGGGAGAAGGGCGAAGCCTTCAAGCCGCTCAACGAAGCCCAGGCCATGGCGGCGCTGGAGAAGCTCAAGTCTTCCAGCTACAGCATCGTCAAGCGCGAAGACAAACCGACCAGCAGCAAGCCGTCGGCACCGTTCATCACGTCCACCTTGCAGCAGGCCGCGAGCAACCGCCTGGGCTTCGGCGTGAAGAAAACCATGATGATGGCCCAGCGTCTGTACGAAGCCGGCTACATCACGTACATGCGTACTGACTCCACCAATCTCTCGGCCGATGCCGTGGCGATGGCGCGTACTTATATTGAAAGCGAGTTCGGCAAGAAGTACCTGCCGGAAAACCCGAACGTCTACAGCAGCAAGGAAGGCGCACAAGAGGCTCACGAAGCGATTCGTCCGTCTGACGCCAACACTGAGCCAAGCAAGCTGTCGGGCATGGAGCGTGATGCAGAGCGCCTCTACGAGCTGATCTGGCGCCAGTTCCTCGCCTGCCAGATGCTGCCGGCGCAATACCTGTCGACCACGGTCACCGTCGGTGCCGGCGACTTCGAGCTGCGTGCCAAGGGCCGTATCCTCAAGTTCGACGGCTACACCCGCGTCATGCCGCAAATCGCCAAGCCGGGCGACGACGACGTGCTGCCGGACATGGCCCAGGGCGACGCGATGAAGCTGATCAAGCTTGATCCGACCCAGCACTTCACCAAGCCACCGGCGCGTTACTCGGAAGCCAGCCTGGTCAAGGAAATGGAAAAACGCGGCATCGGTCGTCCTTCGACCTACGCGGCGATCATTTCGACCATCCAGGACCGCGGCTACGTGGCGCTGCACAACCGTCGCTTCTATTCGGAAAAGATGGGCGACATCGTCACCGAGCGCCTGGCCGAAAGCTTCTCCAACCTT
>CXWK01000294.1_pt15 | contig 22010 bp, 21 predicted proteins | sample 590851 | NCBI WGS metagenome assembly CXWK01 (sample SAMEA3498364, study PRJEB10139) | wastewater metagenome | biome: wastewater treatment plant; material: activated sludge | place: Denmark | collected 2014-08-01
GCCGGCCGTCTGCTGGCGCGGGAGGCCGAGGTCCTCGGCGGGTTGCGCGTCAACCCTCGGCACCCGTTCGTGGCGATCCTGGGCGGCGCCAAGGTGAGCGACAAGCTCGGTGTCATCGAGGCGCTCCTCGGCGTCGTCGACACCTTGATCGTCGGCGGCGGCATGTGCTTCACGTTCCTCGCCGCCCAGGGGCACGCGATCGGCGGGTCGCTGGTCGAGCCCGACCAGATCGACACCTGTCGGCGGCTGCTGGCCGAAACGTCGGCCATCCACCTGCCGAGCGACCTCACCGCCCTGGGTCCGGGCGGCAGGATCGGCGACCCGTCGGCGGGTGGCGAAGTGCGTCAGTTCGGCGTGAACCTGCCCGAGGGATGGATGGGCCTCGACATCGGGCCGGGCACCGCGGCCGAGTTCATCGACGTCATCAGCGATGCGGGCACCATCTTGTGGAACGGCCCCATGGGCGTGTTCGAGGACGACCGCTTCGCCGCCGGCACCCGGGCGGTGGCCCAGGCCGTGGCCGACGCCCGTGGGTTCACCGTGGTGGGTGGCGGCGACAGCGCGGCCGCACTGGCCCAGTTCGGGTTGGCCGCCGAGGTCGACCATCTGTCCACGGGCGGCGGCGCGTCGCTCGAGCTCCTGGAGAAGGGCGACCTGCCCGGACTCCGTGCCTTGAGGGAGGCTCCCAATGCCGGAAACCCGTAAGCCGCTCATCAGCGGAAACTGGAAGATGCACCACAACCACTTCGAGGCGATCCAGACCGTCCAGAAGCTGTCCTACCAGGTGTCGGGCGAGGACTACGACGCCGTCGACGTGTCGGTGCACCCGCCGTTCACCGATCTCCGGTCGGTGCAGACCGTGCTCGAGTCCGACGACATCCCCATCGCCCTCGGCGCCCAGAACTGCCACTGGGAGGACAAGGGCGCCTTCACCGGCGAGGTGTCGCCCGGCATGCTCGCGAAGCTGAACGTCGCCTACGTGATCGTGGGGCACTCCGAACGTCGCGAGCTGTTCGGCGAGACGGACGATGACGTGAACCGCAAGGCCCGCGCCGTTCTCGCCCAGGACATGACGCCCATCGTCTGCTGCGGGGAGACCCTCGAGGAGCGCGAAGCGGGCACCACCGAGGCCAAGGTCGAGGGTCAGGTACGGGCCGGCCTGGCCAGGATCAGTCGCGAGCAGGTAGGTGGCCTGGTGGTGGCCTACGAGCCCATCTGGGCGATCGGCACGGGCCGCACGGCCAGCGCCGAGGATGCCCAGGCCGTCTGCGGGTTCATCCGTTCGATCGTCGAATCGGTGGCCGGCGCCGACGCCGCCGCCTCCGTACGCATCCAGTACGGAGGCTCGGTGAAGCCCTCCAACGCAACCGAGCTCATGAGCCAACCCGACATCGACGGTGCCCTGGTCGGCGGGGCCAGCCTCGACCCCGACGACTTCAGTCGCATCCTCCGTTACCGCCTCGTCTGATCCGCCGCAGGTCCCCGAACTCAGCGCATCTACTCCCCTCTGCGAGGTGTTGATGCGCTGAGTTCGGTGGGGCAGCGGTAAGATCCTGGCGTGCTCACCGCCATCGTCGTCGGCATCCATGTCATCGTCTCCACCGTCCTCATCGTGCTCGTGCTCCTGCACAGCGGCAAGGGCGGCGGCCTGTCCGACATGTTCGGTGGCGGGCTCGGCGCGGCGGCCGCGGGCTCGACCGTCGTCGAGAAGAACCTCGACCGCATCACCGTCGTCGCCGCACTGATCTTCGCGTTCACCACGCTGGGCCTCGACCTCCGCCTCGGCTGAACCGCTGCGAGGGACCTCGGCGCCCTGCGGTACAGTGTGTCTTCGCTCGAACCGAGTTCGGGCGGCCACGTCGGAGTGGCGGAATTTGGTAGACGCGCCAGCTTGAGGGGCTGGTGCCCGCAAGGGCATGGGGGTTCAAGTCCCCCCTCCGACACCATCTGGTCAGGGCAAACTCCCTGGTCAGCGCAGTGTTCGGCGGCGCTCGGGCGACTCGGATCGGCCCCTTGTCATTGGTTTGTCATCACCCGTCGTGGCCATCGGCCTGTCCCGGCCGGCCATCGGCGCCGGGGCGGGTCGCATTCGATGGACGCGGACCGCACTTGGGGACGGCGAGATAGGTCGAACGCTTTGGCGCGGACCCCGCCGTTCGTAGATCACCGTGATTGTCGCTGCTGTCAGCGCTGCATCGCAGAGCGGAACGCTTCGACCCTCGCCTTGATCGCAGCGTCGATCGAGGCTTGATCGCTCTCCGCGTAGCGCTGGTACAGCCAGCTCGGAATCCGGCGTGTCTCCATTCGCAAGCGGTACAGCTCGTCCTGAGCGGTTCGGACGTGTTGCTCACTGCTCGGATCAGCAGGGGAAAGCACTGCTTGAATGTGTTGTTCGAGAGACTCACGGCGCTCAGCTAGAGATGCGTGGTCTCGGCCGCTCTGGATGCGTCCGACGAGGAACGGTGCGACGGCGACTACCGCTGCGGCTGTCTCGCGTGCGCTGACGTCGAGGATCAAGGCTGCCAGGATCACGAGCACGAGGCCCACGATCGACGGTATCCGGTTGAGGCTTGCGTACCGGCGGTGACCTACCGCTCCCCACGCCGCGGTCTGTTCGATGCGGAACAGCGCGGCCTCGTTCTCTGGAATGCCGATAGTGCTGACCCAATAGTCCGCCGGCATCAGAGCGTGGAGGCTGGCGCGGGCCAGTTGCTTGATCCTGCGCGGTGGCACGGGGTCTCCAGCGAGGAGCCGGTTCCAGTGGTGGTCCCAGTCGGTGCCTCGCCAGTTCGTGAGGTCCAGCTGTTCTTGGATGTTCACAGCGCTTCGTCGATGAACAAGGTCGATGGGGAAGAGGTTCATCTCCCGAACGGAAAGCCAGAGCAGCGCCGTGAGTGGGAGCCATGTGGTGAGGAACGCCGTGGCGTTGGGGGACCAGTCAGCCGTGGTCATCACCGTGAGCGCGAGCGCCGCGGCAGCAAACCCAATGTCAACCCCGAACGCGATTTGGCGTGTGTTGGCCTCAGTTGCGTAGCAGCGGGAATAGGCCTGGTAGAGCTCGTCGCGATCGGGCGAATCAGTCAAGGACGGGGCATCCTCTCCCCGAAGATCTCGCGCCACTTGTCCACGGCCTTGCGTTCCTGGCCGTTGTCCTCGAGATAGATCGCCTCCTCAGCGAGCGCCAGCGAGGTGGATGCCGCGGAGCAGATCTGCTGACGTTCGTATGCCGTAACGAGCTCGTCGACATCCGGACCGAGCTTTGCGGGGTCAGGCCAGGGGCAATCGACTCGATCGATGATGTTGCCGAGAAAGGCTGCCATCTCGTCCTGGTAGCGACCGAACGGCGCACGAACCAGATCCAGAGCCATCACCTCGACAAGGAACGACTGTGGCACGGGTCTACCCGCCTGGCGGTTCCAGCCCTTGGCCATCTTGGCGAACGGCACCCACTTCTGCCCACACGCAGCGTTCTTGGCCGAGGTCAGCTGAGCATGGATGCTGGGGTCAGTGCGGATCCAACGGCCGCGATCGGGATCGGGGACCTCGTACCCACTTGCGGGGTGGGCGAACGCCGGCACGACCTCGAAGCTGGCCTGCCCGTCGTCGTCGGAGAGGGATACGCGGACGGCCATGCCGCTGAGCTCGACGTGCTTGAACTTGCCGTCCAGTTCGGTGGCGAGGGCGATCACGATCCGGTCGGGAGGCTCGGCACGAAAGTGGCCCTGGGCGCCGTCGGGTTTGATGACCGCGAAGATGTCCACGTCTTCTAGAGGCTTGATCTTGGTGTGGCGGTCATAGCTGCCGGTCAGGAAGGTGCGATCGACGTCCCAGCCAGTCTCGAGCGTGTCGCGGATCCGTCGATGCCGGTTCTGTGCCAGGGTCTGCTCGGTGCCTGTGATCTCGCCTGCGTCGCGCATCCTCTCGAACGCCTGGTCGACATAGGTCACGATTGAATCTCCATCTCTAGATGCGGAAGGACCGCATGACGGCTGACGCCCCGGGACCGCTGGCGGCCGTTCCGTGTCGATAGCCACCCTCGAAGCTCGGCAACGCGGTCGTGCGGTCCGAGAAGCCTGGCTGCGGTGAGAGGGGGAAGCCGGGCCGCGGAACGGCGATGACCTCGAACGTGGTGCCGGTTGCGACTCGCGGCTCCTTCGCCAACTGGCGGCGTAGTCGGGCAAGTTGGTCCCGTAGCTCCTGGTTGGGGTCGAGGGCGGTGTAGTTGATGTCGAATCTGTAGCCGGGTACCTCACCTCCTCCTGGCCGGGTCAGCGTCACGCGGATGGAGGCGAGGGACTTCTCGGCGATCCAAGCGCTGATTGCTCGTTCGTAGCCGTGAACTGCCGCGACCTTGTCAGCGCCGATGCCGATGGAGAGGAGTGTCTCCGCGAGCGCCGATGTGATGACGCCTCCCAGGTGTGTGGCCGTATGTGCGAACGTCCTCGTGTTCGAGCTGGTGTAGGTCGACGTTGCCATCAGCGGTTGCTCCTATCGAGCAGTCGGGTCAGATCGATCGTCGAGGACGATGCCTTCGCCTCGCTCGCACGGCCCTCGGGCGGAGGTGGATCAGCGGACACATGGGCGCAGGTCGATGCCGTCGACTCCGCAAGCTCGGCCAGGCCATTGGGGGCGGGGATGTGGAGCATCCAGCTCTCGGCGGTCGCTGCGCCGCGTGGGGCGGAGGTATCCGCGGTTGCCGTCAGGGCTGCTTCGCCGACGGGCACGCAGATTGTGAGGCGGAGGCTTGCCGCCAGCAGCAGCAAACCTCCGTCGGTGAGGTGGCCGCCGGATGCGAGGAGGGACAGGGCCGGGAGAGCATCGTTGAGCTCCGCGCGGATTGCCTTCGCCGTGATGTGGGGGCTTGGGTCCAGCGTCGCAGCGACGAGGTCGACGATCTCGTTGGCGACATCCGTACCGCTCGAAATCGGGCGACCCGGAATCGTGCGAGTGGCGTTCACTTCGCACCTCGGCGAGCACGCCCGGCGGCCTGCAACGCCGCAATGGTCAGCGACCCGGGATCCGCAGCGGTCGACAGGTCGCTGCTGAGTACGTCGAGGACGAACTTGCGGGTCTGGCGAGCGTCGATACCCGACGTGGCCAGCTCCTTGGCGACTGTACGAATCGCCCGGTCCTCGGCGAGCGCCTTGAGGCCGGGGTACTGCTCCGACCAGGCATGCAACGTCGATTGAAGGATCTCGCCGACCGCTTCGGAGGTCGGCAGTGGGACCGCGATGGTGACGTCAGCCCGGGACCTGAGGGCAGCGTCGACGAGGTCTGGGAAGTTGGTCGTCACAACGGTGACCACGTTGGGGCTGCGATCGGCGAGTAGGTCGAGCGCCGTGAGGACGGCGTCGGTAGTCCGGTGGACGTCAACAGGGTTGGCCTCAAGGCTCACGCTTCCGCGGTGGATGGCGAGCGACTCGACCTCGTCGACCACAAGCACGGTGTAGTCGTCGCCCGCCAGTTCGGGGATCACCTCGGACAGGACCCGGTGAACCTCGCGCTGGGTTCGGCCGTGCTCGCCGCTCATCGCCTCGTGCGCTGCGAACTCGATCACGCGTACGGCAGCACCGCAGATCCTGCCGAGCGGCGAGGCGAGGTTCCGGGCGACGGTCGTCTTTCCGGTGCCCGGTGGCCCCTGCACCACGGCCAACCGATTCACCGCTGTGGATGTGCGGTCCAGGTGGGCCGCCTGCAGCGTGAGGACTCCCCAGGCAAGCAGTTGATCCTTCTGCCCATCGAGGCCCAACAGGTTGTCCCAGGCTGCGTTATGTCGCTCGCCAGCGAACTCGTTCCGAACGATTCCGGTTGCTTCCACAAAGGCCTCCTCGGGGATCCACCGTAAGTGTAGCACATCAGAGTAGTATCACTCATATGTGCTTCCGGGATCCCGCGTCATGACTGGCCGAGCCGGACCGCTACGACTTGCTGACGTGCGAAAGCGTGTCGGGCGATCGCAGGCCGAGGTCGCGAACCTCATGCACACGACGCAGTCCGGAGTATCGAGGCTGGAGAGACAGGGAGATCTGCGCGTCTCTACGCTCCGCGAGTACGCAGCTGCGCTTGGGGGGCGCTTGCGCCTGACCATTGAGTGTGACGACGCGTCTTTCGACCTGGCTGTGGAGGGCGCTGAGTCTGGCGAGGAGCATCATCGGCACTTCCGAATCATCTGGCAGGACTCCATCAGCCGAGCGCTGGTGCATGTTGGGTGGCTGGAGTACACCGGGGCATGGTTTGAGTTCACCTACACCGAACAGGCGCGCCGGCATGAGCGCTTCACGCCGTTCCCCGCCTTCCCGAATTTGGACGAGTCGTACAGGTCAGCGGAGCTGTTCCCGTACTTCTCGGTCCGGTTGATCGACGCAGCTGATCCGAACTACGAGGCGGTGATGGACGCGATCGGACTAGCTGGCCGAGCCGCGACGCCGGTGGAACTCCTGGCGTTTGCTCCGGACTCGCAACACGACACCATCCAGGTCGTTCCGGAGCCAACCGAAGCCGAGGACGGGACTCTGCACCGGACGTTCCTCGTGTCGGGCTTTCGGTACGCGGATGACGTCACAAACGGAGAGGCGAGTCGCACCGTCGACCGGCTGGAGCGCGGCGCCCACTTGGATCTGACTCCGGAGCCGACGAATCCCTACAACCCGCGTGCGATTCAGCTGGTCGCTGGAGGCACGCAGGTCGGTTGGTTGCCCGACTACCTCGTCGAGGAGGTGCACGGGTACAACGCGGCGGGCCGCAGGGTCGAGGTGGCTGTCGAACGAGCGAACGGGCCCGACACGCCATCTCACGTCCGCCTTCAGTGCCAGCTCGTGGTTGGCCCTCCTACTGCGAACACGTGAGGGCCGGCACATGCGGGATGCCCCACCACCGTCGGGGGGCCTCCCGCACGGTCACTTCCGTCGCAGGATCCTCGCCGCCACGCGGTCGGCGGCGTCCGACTGCAGGGGGCGGCGGACGTGGGTGTAGATCTGGCTGGTGATGTGGATGCTGCTGTGGTCGAGGCGGTCGCTGACGACGTGGATGTCGATGCCGTCTTCCAGGGCAAGCGTGGCCCAGGTGTGGCGCAGGCCGTGGAGCTTCAGCCTCGGCACCGCCTCGCCGGGGTGGACCTTGTTGTGGGCTTCCTGCTTGCGGAGGAACTCGCGGCTGAACCGTTCCGGGTGGATCGGCGTCCCGTCGGGGCGGCAGAAGATCCAGCCGTCGTCGTGGTAGCCGGCGCCGAGCATCTGCTTCAGTTCGGTCTGGCGGACCTGAAGGTCTCGGAGCATCGCCACGGTGCCGGGGTCGAGGGCGATGGTGTGCCCGCCCTTGGTCTTCGGCAGGTCCTTGATGACGACGAGGTGGTCGACCATGCAGATCTGGCGGGACATGATCGCCGTTGCGTCGTCGAGGTTGATGTCCTCCCACTTCAGCCCGAGCACCTCGCCACGGCGTGAGCCGGAGGTGGCGAGGTAGAGCCAGACCGGCAGGTAGGGGCTCTCGGCCACGAAGTCCAGGAACCGGCCGAGCTGTTCGCCGGTCCAGGTGGTGTGGCGTCCCCGGCGGGTCGATGCCTCGGGCGGAGGAGTGGCGGCGTCGGCGACGTTGCGGGTGACCCGGTTCCAGCGCATCGCGTCGCGCAGGGCTGCGTGGATGATCGTGTGTACGTACCGCACCGTGCGGTTGCTCAGTCCCGGCGTCCTCGGCGCCGGCTTTGGCTGCTGGGCCCGGCGGTGCGCGGCAGCAACGGCGTCACGGGTGATCCCGGCTTGGTCGGGGAACTTCTCGCCGACGGCGTCGGCGACCTGCTGCCAGGTGTGGCCGTCGCCCTTGAGGTCGGCGATGAGATCGAGCACGGCCGGGGCGTGCTGGCGGGCTGGCGTGCCCGGTGGCCGTCGGCCGGAGTCGAGGAGCTTGCGGTACAGGGCGTTGAGGTCCATCGGCGTGAGCTCCTGGAGCCGGATGCCGCCGATGCAGGGGGCGACGTGGAGCCGGATGTTGCGGGCGTAGCTGACGTAGGTGCTCTCCTCGAGTGTCGGTGGCCGTTGGGTCGGTAGCCACTCGTCGGCGAGGAACTCGGCGACGGTGAGCCGGTCGGGACGCACCCAGCTCCCGGTCGACATCGCGGTGAGGGCCTCGGCCCGGGCGGTCTCGGCCTGTTTGCGGGTGGCGAAACCGCCCTTCGACACCTGACGGCGGGTGCCGTCGCCGTCGGTGACGTAGAGGTAGTAGGTCCAGGTCGATCCGCGCTTGCGGATGTTGTTGCGGCCGGTGGTCATCGCCTTCTCCTGAGGACACGTCCGATGCGTGGTCGGAGCGGTTGGAAGGCGACGGACAGACCCCCGTCACGAGGGGCTCTCCGGGACCGGATCGGTCCTGGCGAGTGCGGTCGTCATCGTCGCGCCGAACGGTCGATCTGACCAGTCCCACCGCCGACAACCGGCGGTGTCGCACATCGGAGACAAGAAGATGCGAGGAATCTCGGATTTCTTGTCGAGATCCGACGCCAGAACGGCCTACCTATGTGACGGGATCTCCGCGCCCGTCCGGAGGTCACCATGGCAGCCGACCAGCTATCGCTCCTGGACCTCGATCCAGAGGCCCCGGTTCGCAAGCCGATGCGCCCGCGGGCGCGCCGCTCGACTCCGGCCCGACTCCCGACACCGACCAGGTCGACGGAGCTGACGGCGGGGGAGGTGCTGATCGAGCACCGATACCCGGCGGCCCTCGAGTTCCTGCGCGAGCACGGCCCCGACGCGGTGGCGGTGCTGTCCGTCCTGGTCGCCGATGCCGACCTGGTCGACAGTCGGCTGGTCGCGGCGGCGAGCACACGGGGTGTGGCGGAGCGGCTCGGGTTCCTGTCCAAGGACAGCGCTCACCGGCGACTGCGCCAGCTCCGCCGAGCCGGAGTGCTCGAAGCCCTCCCACCGACGGGACCGATGGACCCGCCCACCTACGTGGTCCACCTCGACGGCACCGGCATCACCGTCACCCACCCCTCCCGCTGAAGGAGCGACACCGTGACCGCAACGACCTCGGCGCAAGCGTCGCAACAACAGACAGACGAGTGCACGCGCTCGTGCGGGATGCGGTCGTGACCGCCCGGGTGACCACGCTCAAGGGCCCCGACGCCGGCACCTACTACGTCGACGGTCCCGGCCGGTACTACCTCGACGGCGACGAGCCGCCCGGTCGATGGCTCGGTCGCGGCGCCGACGCGCTCGGCCTCATCAGGGAGGTGGACGACGACGACTTCCTCGCCCTGATGGACGGCCGGGACCCGCTCAGCCGTGAGCTGCTCGGTACCAGCCACCACGAGCGCACCGTCCGCGGCTTCGACGTCACGTGCTCGGCCCCGAAGTCGGTGTCGGTCCTGTTCGCCATCGGCGACGACCACGTCCGCCACGAGGTGCTCGAAGCCCACGACGCCGCGGTCGCCGCTGCGTTCGGGTGGATCGAGGACCACGCCCACTGCCGATACCGGGTCGACGGCGAGGTCTGGACCGTCGACGCCCGCGGCGTGGTCGCCGCCGCGTTCCGCCAACACACGAGCCGGGCGCACGATCCCCAGGTCCACACCCATCTCGTGATCCCGAACCGGGTGATGGCTCCCGACGGCCGGTGGCTCGCCCTCGACGCCCGCACCCTCAAGCACGACCAGCGCACCATCTCGGCCCTCTACGCCGCCGGCCTTCGAGCCGAGCTGACCACCCGACTCGGCGTCCGCTGGAACGTCGTTGAGAACGGCCAGGCCGAGATGGTCGACGCCCCCGAGTCCGTCCTCGACGCCTTCTCCCAGCGCACGAAGCAGATGGCCCGTCGACTCGACGAGAAGACCGAGCGCTTCGTCGACAGTCTCGGCCGCCGGCCCACGCCGCGGGAGCGGTGGCGCATCGAGCGTGAGGCCGCCTACGACAGCCGGCCGTCCAAGACCAGCGAGGACGCCCAGACCCTCCACGAGCAGTGGCAGGACCAGCTCGACGCCCTCGGCTTCACCCCCGAGCGCTACCTCGACCGAGTGACCGGGCGAACCCAGCCGCTCGAACCCGGCGCCGCGACCGACCGAGACGCCGTCGTGGCCGCCTTGTCCTCGCTACGAGACACCCAATCGGTGTGGCGACCAGCCGAGATCACCCGCCAGATCGCCGCCGCCCTACCCACCCGGCTCGGTGGCACCGCAGCCGAGACCGTCGAACGAGCGCAACGCCTGGCTTCTCACGCCGAGGACGCGCTCACCATCGAGATCTCCCGCCCAGTTCCCGACCACGTCCCGCTGCGTCAGGACGGTCGTCCGGTCACCGAGGGGGCGCTCGACCGGATCCTCACCACCCGCACGATCCTCGACGAGGAGGAGAACATCCTCGACCTCACCCGACGCTGGACAACCGAAGGTGGCACCGACGCCGAGGACCTCGACGTCGACGGCGAGTTGACCGCGGTCCAGAATCACGCGGCTGGTGCGGTGGCGGGGGACCGGCGCCTCGTGCTCGTCGTCGGACCTGCCGGTACCGGCAAGACCACCGCCATGCGCCCGGCCGTCGCCCGGCTCCACGCCGAGGGCCGGGTGTGCTTCGGGGTTGCCCCGTCGGCCGTCGCGGCCGAGGTGCTCGCCGTGGACACCGGCATCGACGCCGACACCCTCGACAAGCTGCTCATCGAGCACTGTCTCGACCGCCCACCCCAGCACCGCTACGACCTCCCTTTCGGGTCCACGGTGGTGGTCGACGAAGCCGCCATGGTGGCGACTCCGCGCCTGGCCGAGCTGATCGACCTGGCCGACCGTCGGGGCTGGCGACTCGCCCTCGTCGGCGACCCGATGCAGTTCGCCGCCGTCGGCCGCTCCGGCATGTTCGGCCACCTCGTCGACACCGTCGGCGCCGTCGAGCTCGATCGGGTCCACCGGTTCGAGGCGTCCTGGGAACGAGACGCCAGCCTCCGGTTGCGCCGAGGCGACACCGACGTCGTCGCCCTTTACGACCGCCACGACCGCTTCCACGGCGGGACCTCCCGCCAGATGGCAATCGCCACCGTCCAGGCCTGGCGACGAGCCACAGAGTCCGGCGAGAGCGTGGCGATGATGGCCCCGACCCGAGAAGCTGTCGTCGTCCTCAACGAGGTCGCCCAGAAGCTCCGCTTCGCCGTCGGCGAGGTCGACGTCAACAGCCCGTCGGTGAAGGTTGGTCCGAGCCGAGCCCACGTCGGTGACGCGGTCGCGACGCGTCGCAACGAGCGGACGCTGCTCACCGACCGAGGGCGGATGGTCAAAAACCGCGACCACTGGACCGTCGAGGCCGTCCACACCAGTGGTGCGCTCACCGTCACCGGCCCGACCGGAGAGGTCACCCTGTCCGCCGAATACGTCGCCGCCGACGTCGAACTGGCCTACGCCGAGACCAGCCACGCCACCCAAGGACGCACCGTCGACCGCTCCTTCCTCTACCTCGACGGTCCCACCGACACCCGTGGCATTTACGTCCCGCTCACCCGAGGTCGCACCAGCAACGAAGCCTTCGTTGTGCTCAACGACGAGCGGACCGCAGCCGAGGTCGTCGCCGAAGCCGTCGCTCGTACCTGGATCGACCAACCCGCGACCGCCCTTCGCCTCGATCGTCCACAACCACGTTCAGATCCCAGCCGAGGAGGTCATGGGCTAGGCACCGAGTCCGGAAGGGCAGCCCGGTCGAAGCCGCTACCAGCGGCCGAGCTGCGATCGCTCGTGAAGCAAGCCGCTCGCCATCGAGCCGTCGCCGACGGCGTCGACCGGGTGGTCGCTGCGCACGACCGAGCGCTCTCGGATCTCGCGTTGCGACGGGAGCAGCTCACGATGTCCATCGAACGGGAGACGCTTCGTCTCGCCAGTGCGACGCGCGCCCTCGACGGCGATCGGCCGTTGCGGCGTCGCCACCACCGCTCCAAGATCGCGCAGGCAAGACGTCAGGTCCTCGATCTGCCCGCGAGGATCGAGGAATCGGAGCAGGCACTGGCCGAGCTCTCGGGGATGGTCCAAGCCGAACGAGCCGCCAAGCGCGAGACGATACAGAAGGCGACTGCCGGTCCCGACCGTGACAGCTCCGGGCGCATCCAGGTCGCACTCCGCGACAACGCGCGCTTGCGGGGCGAGCAGGTGGCGGCCGACCCGGATAGGCGCCTCCTCGAACACCTTGGACCGGTCCCCGAGGATCCGGCCGCGCGTGGTCGGTGGATCGAGGCTGCTGGCCGCATCGCTCAGCACCACACGCTCTGGGGCGTCCCCGCCGGCTCCGTGCTCGTCGGCCCGATGCCACCGCTCGGCAACGACGAGTACCCGATCACCTTCTATGCCGCCACCCGCGCCATCCACGACATCGACCGCACGGTCGGCGTCGACCGGCGAAGCCTCGGCCGCCCTGGGCCGGGGCTATCCCTGTAGTCCCCGTTGGTCGTCATACCCCCTGAGTAACGTTGACGCTGTCGACCTCCGCCCATCCTCTATGGGTGACGGCTGCGAATGCCGCAGTCGGATTCTCGAGCAGCAGTCAGGTCGGCGAGCCGCTCCGCCAACGCTCCTGCATCCCTCGTCGTCGGGTCCGCCAGACCCTCCGGATTCCGCCCTACGGTTCCTACTCGTGGGAGGTCCGTCCGAGCCGGCGTCGAGATGCCGTATCATCGAACTCATGTTCGTGAGAGGCGGATCCCATTCCGCTCGCCCGGCAACTCTCCCTGCTCGAGGACCCGATGGTCCTCGCTGAACTCGCCCCCGATCCCGGCGCCGACTACGGCGAGGTCTTCACCCGACGTTGGGTCGTCGAACTGATCCTTGATCTCGTCGGCTACACCGCCGACTGCGACCTCGGTCGCCAGGTTCTCGTCGAGCCCTCGTGCGGCACCGGAGCATTCCTCGTTCCAGTCGTCGAGCGCCTGATCGAGTCCGCCTCGATCCACGGGCGCGACATCAGCTCGCTCGGGCCGTCCATCCGCGCCTTCGACCTGTTGGAGGCCAACGCGCAACGAGCCCGCAAGGCTGTCGCTCAACTACTGGTCGAGCACGGCCTCGACGGCGACGAGGCGGAAGCCATGGCGCGGGAGTGGGTCACCACCAGCGACTTCCTGCTCTACGCACACGAGTCGGCAAGCGCTGACTACGTCGTCGGAAATCCTCCGTACATTCGGCTAGAGAACGTGCCCCGGCGCACGATGGACGCGTACCGGCGGATCTGCCCCACGATGCGGGGCCGTGCCGACATCTACGTCGGCTTCATCGAGCGAGGTCTCGATCTCCTCGAGCCCGACGGCGCCCTCTCGTTCATCTGTGCCGACCGTTGGATGCGCAACCAGTACGGCGCCGATCTCCGAGAGCTCGTCACTGCCAACTACGCCGTTGACACGGTCATCGCCATGCATGACGTCGACGCATTCGAGGACGACGTCTCCGCCTACCCGGCCATCGTCGTGCTCCGCAACGCATCCCAGGGCAAGGCCGTCGTCGTCGATGCGAAGGCCGACTTCGACGAGCGCGACGTTCCCCAGCTCACCTCTTGGGCCAAGCGGGGCCGTCGAAAGATCGTCACCGAACCCTCCTACGAAGCAACCCGCGTCGACGGCTGGTTTAACGGCCGCGACCTCTGGCCGGCGGGGTCACCCAGCCAGCTCGCCCTACTCGCCGAGCTCGAAGCCCGCTTCCCGCCCCTTCAGGACGCTGGCACGGGCACCCGTGTCGGTATCGGAGTCGCCACCGGCTGCGACGAGATCTTCATCACCGAGGACTCTGATCTTGTAGAAGACGACCGCCTCTTGCCGCTGCTCCAGGCCCACGACCTCGCTGACGGTTCCGCCACCTGGTCTGGCCGCTACCTCGTGAACCCATGGAACGGTTCGGGACTGGTCGATCTCGACCGGTACCCGCGGCTCGCCACGTACCTCGATGACAACCAGCGCCGCCTCCGCGGCCGGCACATCGCTCAGCAGCGGCCGGCGACTTGGTACCGCACCATCGACCGCGTCCACCAGGACCTGACAGCCATGCCGAAGCTGCTGATCCCTGACATCAAGGCGGCGGCTCACCCGGTGCTCGACGAGGGCGGGCACTACCCACACCACAACCTGTACTACGTGGTCTCCGACGTGTGGGACCTCGAAGTCCTCGGTGGCCTCCTGCTCTCCGACGTCGCCAACCTTTTCGTCGGTGCCTACTGCGTGAAGATGCGGGGCGGCACCTACCGATTCCAGGCCCAGTACCTGCGTCGTATCCGAGTGCCCGACCCACGATCGATCAGCCGGGGCGATGCTCGGTCCCTTGCTCGGGCGTTCCGTGGTCGGGATCGGGAGCGAGCCACCGGCGTCGCCGCCGACGTGTACGGACTACGGGTGATCCTGGGCTGAGTCCGGCGCCGGAGCGTTCCAGTCAATGTCCGGATTGGTGGCCATGAACTGCAGGCACCGACCATGGATCGCGGCGGCGAACGACTGGAACGACAGCGTGTCGGAAGGGAACCGAACCGCACCCGTGGTCTTGTCTCCCAACGCGACACACGCGGCATCCAAGAGCCGTTCGCGCACCATCCGCTCGAAGAAGATCCCGTAGCGATCTGAATAGCTCGATCCATCGAAGATCCGATCCGGCGGCCACACCGCGCCCTGCGGTTTCACGGCGGTCGTGAACGCAGGGTTGTCTTCCAGCAACATGAAGTAGCCGAGCCACGGTCGGAGCGGAGTGTCGATGATCCCGCGCTCGACCGCAGTCCAGATGTCGACTGCTTGGCCGAGGGCCTCGTCGGTTCGGTTGTTGAAGTTCTTGCCAGGGTCGTTCGGGCCCATCGACTTCAGCTCGATGATCCCGGCGACGCGGTCGGCGACCATGACCACGACATCCCAGCTCTTGCTGCGCCGGAAGTAGCCCGCGACAGGGCGCTTCTTGACGTCGATCAGGTGGGCAGGAATGCCTGCGTCGATGAACACATGGACGAGCAGTGCGTGCAGCTCATCGAAGTGCCGGCCGCCCGTGACCTCCGCACGGAGACCTGGGTTCAAGACGCCTTCCTGAGCTTGAGAACGTTCCGCCTGGCTTCTCCGGACATCCCAGTACGCGCCGACTGCGGTGTCCACGAGCTCGGTGTAGTCGGGAAGCGGATTGGTCACAGCTGCCTCTGGGTCGACGACGATCGTCCAGTATCCCAAGCCACCGGCCCCCGCCGGGTGACCCCTGCCCGTCTGCGATGAGATGAGGAACCCGAACGCCACAGAACGACGCCGCGTGCATCCGAGAACTCGCCGTCCCCTGGTGGTGGCTGCGCGCCGAGGGCGGCTCGCCGACGACCGCATGGGAGGCTCCCTCGGCTGGCGTCCCGGCACCGAGCTCCGGCCACCTTCGAGGTATCCACCACCCGGGCGACTTCTCGGTCGCCGAGCTGACCTCGGCAACCCATCGATGCCCTCATCTCGGCTCGAGAGGCGTCCTCGTCAACCACGGGATCCGGGCGCGGCTCGGGTGGCTGACCGCGCCGAGGGTCGCCTTGTGGGTCGACACCGCGAATCAGACCCTCACGATCGCCCCGTGCCAGCCAGAGCTACTCTTACGGGGTGCCTCGTCCGAACGCATCGCTGTTGGTCACAGACCTCGACAACACGCTCTTTGACTGGTTTGCGATCTGGTACGGATCTTTCGATCCCATGCTGCAGGAGATCCTGCGGATCAGCGGCGTTCCCAAAGAGAAGCTGCTTGAGGAGATCCGCGTTGTCCACCAGCGTCGGGGCACCTCCGAGTACTCGGGGCTCCTGCTGGAGCTTCCGTCGCTGACGAAGCTACATCCTGGCGAGGACCTCGGCGAGGTGTATGCCTCGGCCATTGCCGCCTTCCGCGAGGGGCGCAAGAACACCATGCGGCTCTACCCAAGGGTCATGGACACGCTGACGGCAGTTAAGAAGGCCGGCATTCAAATCATCGGCTACACGGAGTCGCGGGCGTTCTATTCAGCACTGCGGCTGCGTTGGTTCGAGCTAGATGGAGTGATCGATGTGCTCTATTCGCCGGCGGATCACGAGTTTCCTGCAGGGATCACCAGGGACGACCTGCGAAAGCGACCACCCGAGACGTACGAGTTGCAGAAGACCGAAGCGCGCCACACGCCCAAGGGTCACTTGAAGCCAGACATCGAGATTCTAGCTACCATCGTTGAAGAGTCGGGTTGTAATCGCTCGGAAGTGGTCTACGTCGGCGATAGCCTGATTAAGGATGTCGCCATGGCTAAGGACCTCGGCGTGAGTGACGTGTGGGCGGAGTACGGTGTCTCCCAGGACAAGGACGGCTACGACCTCCTACGTTCCGTCTCGCACTGGACACAGGCAGACGTCGACCGCGAGCGAGAGATCGGCCGGCGGCCGGATGTGGCCCCGTCCTACGTCTTGAGCGAGAGCTTTGGGCAGCTACTCGACTTGTTTGACTTCACAGCTCCCAATGCCTGACGTGCAGGGACCACAACCTGACAATCGAGTCGAACGAAGCCCCGATGAGCTGTCGACCCTTGTTGAGATGTGGAAGACGACCGTCGAGGTCCAACAGCACTTCAACGACCTGGAGTGGAAGATCCGTGGTCTCGCGCTCACCGTCCTGACTGGATCGCTTGGCCTTGGAGCCCTTGCCCTGCGGGAGGGTTCGACGGTGCTCATCGGCGGTTGGCGATTCAGTCTTGCGAGTTTGGTGCTGGTGGCAGCCTTACTCGTGTGGCTGGCCTTCTTTTTCGTGGACTCCGTGTGGTACCACCGCCTCCTTGTTGGTGCTGTGAAGGAGGGTGTTCGGCTCGAGGAAGTGATCCAAAGAGCGGTACCGGGGTCGGGCGAGCTGACGAAGGCAATCGGGGCTGCGAGTCCATGGAGCGTACCGTCTCAGGATGTTCGCAAGGACAGGAAGGGCGTCACGAAGCCGACCAAGAATCCCTGGTTTACCCTGCACTCGAAGCACAAGCTGATGGCCTTCTACCTCGGCGTTGGCTTGATTCTTCTAGCGCTGGCGCTCGCTGCGCACGTCGCCGCTGGATCCGTCGTCCTAGAGACGACAGACACCAGCACCCCCGACACGTCGACGAGCACGTCGACCACGACAGTCACCAGCACCACCTACACGTCGACGAGCTCGTCGGCGCCGGCGACCGCACCACCCGGGCCGACCACCACGCTCGACCCATCGGATCCTTAGCGTTGCGAGAGACTTTTGCTGGACACTCGCTCGGCTCAGCTTCTGCGGACGAGCGTGCAGGTGATGACAGATCTGATGACAACCCTCGAGCGTCGGAGGGGAGGCCCCGCCTATCGCGGCCGACAGGGCGCAGTCGCTGAGCGGCCACTGCGCGGCGGTCGGCATCTGATCGAGCGCTGCCCTGTGTCCGACACACATCGGCCGTTGTCGTCAGACTCGTCATCGAACGTGATGACAAGCGGCGGTTCTCAGGGGTACGGGCTGGCACGACGCCTCGACGGAAACCCCATCTGACCTGCACGGAAGGGGATGCAGTGGTACGCGTGGTCACCTGAGACTGCGGCGTTCAAGTCCCCCCTCCGACACACTCGTAAGTACACGAGGGAACCGCATCGACACGCACGACGCTGCGTTCCACGTCGAAGGTGAGTTCAAGGCCAAGCTCGTTGTAGAGCCGGGCCTTCTGCTCGTGCTCGGCTCGCGCGAGCACGTCATCTATCGGTGCGAGCGCTTCGACCAACGCACGAATGTCGTCAGCATTGAAGGTGTCGGCGGGAGTGGCCCTGGCCAGCTCGAGTTCCGCGCCGAGGCTGAGGGGACCCTGAACTTCGGCCATCCACCCCGCCACCACCGTCGGATCGGCGCCAGCCTCGAGAGCTGAGCGGTACTTCGCCAGGCGATCGTCGCAGCCGGCCAGCTTCCGCCTAGCGGCCTCGGCGCGCGCCAGATCCTCGTCGACTGGCCGCTGAGCGGGGGCCAGCGACTCGCACGTCTGGTCGATGTTGGCGGGGTCGAAGACCCGAGCTAGCCACCGGTCGAGCTTCGGCACGATCACCGACTCGCGAAGGCTCAATGCGGTTCAGACCTTCGCCCTCGAGCACCACGAGCAAGGCGTGTGGGACGGCACCACCGACCGTGAGCGGGTCGCTATCAGGATGGCCGGCCAGCGAGGCCAGGAAGCCGCCTGAGACGCGCAACGGCCCGCGGCAGGCGAAGCCCTGGGTCTTTGGCCTCTAGGAGCCTGCTGAGCAAGGCACTCGCGGGCGGACGGGCGTAGTGTCGGATGTGGTCCTCGGGTCATGTCCGACCGAAGAGCCGGTGTAGAGGGTTGTGCCGGCCGCGCAGGTGGCCTTCGTGCCGTAGAGTCGCCCCTCGTTGACAGGCCCGGGGACCGCATCGCGGTTCAGGTGATGGCCCAGCCGGTGGCGGTGTGGGTGAGGCCGAGCGCGAGGAGCCGTTTGAGGTTCACCGCGGCGCAGCGGTGCGACCAGCCGAGCTGGTTGCGTTCGATCCCGCGGTAGCGGAGCCGCCGGTTGTTGTTGGCGACGAGCCAGGCGATGGTCCGTTCGATCATGGGCCGGTGCCGCCGGTAGACGGCGTCGAAGTCGTCGGTTCGGGCGAGGACCCGGGCGGCGGCCAACAGGTCGTGGTGGGGGTGCAGGGTGATGACCCGGCCGCCTTTGGCTTTGGTGCATTGTTTGGCGACGGGGCAGGTGTGGCAGTGGGCGCCGAACCGGGCGGCACCTGACTTGGTGATCGTGACGGTGATCTCTTCGGGGCATGTGACGGTGCCGGCTTGGAGGTCGATGTTGAAGTCGTCGAGGGTGAACCCGCCCGGAACCGCGGGCCGCAACGGTGGGGGTTTGATGACCGCGGTCATCTTCTGGTCTTCGAGGTGGGCGCGGAACCCGCCGGCGCTGTACGCGGAATCGCCGAGGACTTCGGTCCCGTCGGGCTCATCGGCGACCAAATCCGGGGCGGCTTCGGCGTCGCCGACGTTGCCTGCCCCGACATCACAGGCGGTGACGAGGCCGGTGTCGGGCTCCGCGGCGACGTGGGCCTTGTAGCCGTCGCGGTATGCCCGGCGGGTCTTGTGGGCGTGGCGGGCTTCGGGATCGACCGTCGAGATCACCCGGTCCGGGGCGGTCCGCCGGGCGATCCGCCACTTCCCGGGCCCGTCGCCCGGCTCCACGTCTTGGCCCGCGACCAACGCCAACAGGGCCACCGCGTCGGCCTGCTTGTCGCCCAGGTCCAAGTCCTGCGCGGCCCACACCAGCTCGTTGGCGTCATCGACCAGCTCGGACACCAGCCGGTCCCGATCGGTCGGGTCGTCCCAGTCACACGGCGGGCGGCCCCCCTCGAGGTTGTGCTCACGGACCCACACCTCGGCGAGTTCGGGGACGACCTTGCGGACCCGCCGGATCTGGGTGACCAACATGTCGATCGTGCCCTGGCGGGCCACCGCGTCATCAAGCACCGTCGAGTCCAACGCCCGCCGGTGCTTGCGGGCGATCACCCCGGACTCGTCGATCACCGCCCGGACCGCGTCGAAGATCCGCTGCGGCGCTTCGGAGTCCCGGAGCTTGTTGCGCCACAACACCAGCACCGTCGGGTGGAAACCCTCGTCGGTCAACGCGAGGCCGGCGGCGGCCTTCCACGCGATGTTCGTCTCCAACGCCCGGACCGCTTCGCGGTCCGACAGGCCCTCCAACGACTGCAGCACCATCACCGTCGCGATCACATCAGCGGGGACCGACGGGCGGCCCCGGTTCGTGGGGAACAGATCAGCGAACATCTCGTCAGGGAACAACCGGTGTCGGTGCTCGGCCAACAAAGCGTGCACCGACCCCTCCCCCAGCAGATGACCGCACAACGCGGCCGCGTCCAACAACTCCCGATCCGGAACCGATGATCCCTGCATCCCACCAGTATTTTCGATCCGCGCCCCGAACGCGAATCGACAGGCCCCTCAACCCGGATTGCTCAGCAGTCTCCTAGCACCGGCGTCGGCACGGGGCGGACACTCGTGGTGCTGATCGACTGGGAGGCTCTCCATGTTCCGTTTCCACCAGAACCACGCGCTGCACATCCTGCTGCTGGTCGTCGGCTTGGCCCTTGTCGGCGGTTGTGGCGGCGACGGGGGCGGAACTGCGCCCCTCGATGCGGCCACCGTCGAGTCGCAGGGCTGCGACGACTGGAACGCCGCGACGCCTGAGGAACAGGCCGGGCTCATACGTGATCTCGGCTATCCCGAGGAGACCTCGGCGTTTCCCGACGTGATCGGGACCATCGTGGAAGGTGTCGACAGCGGCTGTTCGAGTCCCGACGCCGAAGCCGAACTCGGTCTCGGTGGAGCGATCAGCGGGACAGCGCTGGCGATGGGCGTTCAACCGGCACCCTGAGCGATGCGAGCGTCGTCGTGATCTGGGGCGGGACGACTGAGCAGCAGCGCCGGACCATGCGGGCCGGGCCGAAGGCCGCCTAGGTCACCAGCCGCAACCGGGGCGATGGACCAGCACCTCCAGAGTCGGCCCGCTCCGCCTGGTCGGCCCGCTCCGCCTGGTCGGCTCCTCGCCGCGAGTGCTCGCCGGTGGTGGCACTCGATGAAGCCCTGGCCGCGATCGCCGTACCGGGCCTCGAAATCGAACCCACAGGATTCGAGCTGATCATCCCAGTGATGAATCGTGAGGACCGCCGTCGCGGCATCGACGCTGCCGTCGCGCAGTGGCAGCGTCGAGGCGGATCCTCGAACTACTCGAGCGAGCTCGACGCGACGTTGGGCGGCCATGACATCGCTCGGTTCGACGGCGATGACCTGGCGATCGCGCAGCTCGTAGGACCCGGTACACGCGCCGACGCTCACCAGGGTCGCGGCGTCGCCCTGCGCTGCGACGATTCACGTGCGGAGTCGTGGGTCCTCGCGGCGCGTCGTGGCATGGGTCCGCCCGACCTGGTCGCACCGGGGCGGGTTCACGCGTTCGGCGACGGGTTCGACGCGCGGTACGCGTCGTAGGCCTCGCGGGGCCAGTAGCGCACTGGCTCGAGGCCATCGGCTTCGACGAGCTCGGTCCGAACGCGTTCGTAGTCGTAGCTGTTGAGCTCGTACTGGTTTCCCCAAGGGTCGGCGAGGTCGAACGCCCAGCACAGGTCGAAGTCGATGAGGTCGCAGACCTGCAAGCGCTCACCGCTCGGAGCGTCGATCTCGCTGGGGAGTGAGCGGGCGAACGACACGAAGGTGGCGGCATCGACACTGAACGCGACACCGGTCTGCTGGCGAACCATCGGATGGCCCTCGCTCGCTTCGAAGAGCGCGAGGGTCGTGTTGCCGCCGTCGGCGGAGATCTGCAGCGGGCCGCCGTCGAACCCGCGGGCCCAGAAGCCATAGGCATCGACCGACTCGAACCCGAGGTGCGTGGCGTACCACCGGGCGGCTTCGGCCCGGTCGGGTACTCGGATGTGGACGTGATCGAGACGTCCCATGCGGAACGCCGGCTGCCCAGTGCTCATGGCCCAACTGTACGGGTCGTCGTCAGGACCGGAGGATGCAGGTGAGCACCGCGTTGCCGGGCGCGGTGATGGTGTGGTCGATGAGGTCGGGGCGCGTGACGGGAACCGGGTCGTCGAAGAGGCGCCTGCCGGCGATGGCCGGGGGACGGAGCGTGCCCCGGTGTCGACGCCGCCGTGGAAGAGCGTTCGGACAGTCCCCACACTGCCGGCGACGACGATGCCTGCCGGCTCGTCGCGCGCGGCGAGCCGCCGGGTGGGTCGATCGGGTCAACGTCGACGAAAACACATGCTTGCGGAGCGGGTGACGAACGAACCGAACCCGCGGCTAGCAGCCGCTGAGCACGCCGGTGACGCCGGCCGGCGCCTGCCTCATCATCTGGCCCTCGCCCTCGCCCTCGCCCTCGCCGAACGAGTCGGACAGGAACAGGTGAGGCGATTCGGACACGCCGTCGACGGAGGAGATGAGATGAGGGGTCACGCGACGCGGCGTCGGTAGGCCTTTCGGGTCGGGCGCGGGGTGAGTCGGCAGACCATACCGACCAGTTGGTATGGTCTTGCCCCATGACGACCA
>CXWK01003539.1_pt1 | contig 22007 bp, 16 predicted proteins | sample 590851 | NCBI WGS metagenome assembly CXWK01 (sample SAMEA3498364, study PRJEB10139) | wastewater metagenome | biome: wastewater treatment plant; material: activated sludge | place: Denmark | collected 2014-08-01
GGCGCAGGTTGCTGCCATCGGCGTTCATGACGTAGATGCGGTAGCCGCCGCTGCGTGTGGAGGAGAAGGCCAGCCGCATGCCGTCGGGCGACCAGGTGGGATAGCCGTCGAAGCCGGGGTTGTTAGTCAGGCGCGTCAATTGGCTGCCGTCGGCGCGAATGGTGTAGACCTCGGCCTGGCCATCGACGAAGCTGTAGAAGGCCAGTCGCGTACCGTCGGGCGACCAGACCGGCCAGTATTCGTGGCCCGGCGTGTTGAGCAGGTGGGTGACGTAGCCGGCCGGGCCATCGATGGTGTAATCCATCAGGTAGAGGTCGTAGTCGCCGTCGTTGTTGCCGACGAAGGCCAGACGACGCAGGTCGGGGCTGATGGTTGGCTGGGCTTCGTTTGTTGGGGTGTCGGTCAACTGGCGGGCCCAGCCGGTTCCTGGCGGGATGGTGTATAGTTCGTAATCCTCGCCGTCAAAGCCCCAATAGGCGATGCGCGACCAGCTTTGCCAGAACGCCTGGCCGGCGGCGGGGGCGGCCAACTCCGGCGCGTCGGCCGGGGTAGTGGGCGAGGGTGGGTAAAGCAAGGGCGGAAAGCGGCGCTGGTCGGCGTCGGCCGCGATCAGGCCGTCGGGCGCGGGCAGGCCGGGAGGCGGGGGCGTCTGGGCGCTGACGAGGGCGGGCAGAACGAAGAGAGACAGGACAAGGCAAACCAAACGAAGGTAAGACGCGCGCGACATGGGTTGGCTCCTTGATGAAATGCGCGTGGTGAGAGCGATCCGTTCCCATGCTGACTATACCTTAGCCTCTACTCTTCCGCCACCCGCGCATACATCAACACATCCCAATACCGCCCCTTGTAGCGTTCCTTGTCGCGCAGCCGCCCCTCCAGTTGAAAGCCATTCTTCTCCAAGACGCGGGCCGAGGCGACGTTGTCGGCCACCAACCAGGCGCTAACCCGGTGGACGCCCAGTTCGGTGAAGCCGAAGCGGAGGATCGCCGCCACGGCCTCGGTGGCGTAGCCGCGGCCCCACTGGTTGGGCGACAACTCATAGCCGATCTCGGCCTCGTGGCTGCCGGCGGCCGTCAGACGAATGCCGCAGTTGCCGATCACTTCGCCCGCTGCGGGCAGCGTCACGGCCAGTTGGAAGCGGGTGCGCGGCTGTTCGGCTTGCTGGTCGACGAACATCTGCACGAACGCCTGCACCTCGTCCGGCGTGCGGTCGGTCCATTCGTACAGGCGCAGGTAGCGTGGGTCGCGCTGATAGGCATAGACGGCCGGCCAGTCGCCGGCCACGAAGTCGCGCAGGAGGAGGTGGGGGGTATGCAGGAGCATGCCAGGTTTACATAGCTGCCGTTTCGTCCAGCGTCACCAGCCCGGTGCGGACGGCGTAGAGGGCGGCCTGGGTGCGGCTGGGGACGCCGAGCTTGGCCAGGATGCCGCCGACGAGCGACTTGACCGTCTTCTCCTGGACGTGGAGGGCGCGGGCGATCTCGTCGTTGGATCGGCCGCGGGCCAGCAAGCGCAGGACTTCCTGCTCGTGGTCGCCCAGTTGCTCCGGCGGTTCCGGCTCTCTGACTTCGTGTAGCAGCCGTTCGACGACCTGCGGCGACAACTGCACCTGCCCGGCGGCGGCGGCCTTGATGGCCCGACGCAAATCGTCGGCCTCGGTGTCCTTCAATAGATAACCGATGGCCCCCGCGCGGATGGCCCCAATGACCTTTTCGTCTTCCAGCACGCTGGTCAGGGCCACGACTTCGACTTCAGGCAGTTCGCGGCGGATGAGGCCGGTGGCAGTGATGCCGTCCATGACCGGCATGAGCAAGTCCATGAGCACCACGTCCGGCCGCAGGGCGTGGGCCAGCCGCACGGCCTCGGTCCCGTCGGCCGCCTGCCCGACGATCTCCAGTTCCGGGTCTAGCCCCAGGAACATGCGCAGGCCGTCGAGCACGACGCTGTGGTCATCGACCAGGAGAATACGAATTGACATAGTTTCTAAGTTCTTTTTACCGTGACGATGGTCAGGTCGTCCGCCTGTGGCGTGTCGCCGACGTAGGCGCGGACGGCGGCGAGGATGGCGTCAATGAGGTGGCGGGCCGTGGCCGGTGTGGCGTGGCGGACGGCCTCAACCAGCCGGTCCTTGCCGAACAAGTTGCCGGCGGCGTCCATCGCCTCGGTGATGCCGTCGGTATAGAGTAACAGAATGTCACCAGGGGCCAAGGTGTCGGCCGCCTCGTCGTAGGTCATGTCGTCCATAATGCCCAACACCATGCCGCGGCTCATGACCTCATCCACCCGGCCATCGGCGCGGCGAACAAGGGGGACGTTGTGGCCGGCATTGGCGAAAGTCAGGCGGCCGTCGGCGGCGTCGAGCACGGCGTAGAAGGCGCTGACGAACAGCATGGCGTGGTTGTCGCGGGCGATCTGGACGTTGGCCGTGGCCAGCGTGGCCGCCGGGCCGGGCTGGGTCTGGGCTGCGCCGCGGATCATCGCCCGGCTGTGGGCCATGAACAGCGCCGCCGCCGTGCCCTTGCCGCTAACGTCGGCGATGAGTAGGCCGACGCGGGTCGGGTCGTTGGGCCAGTCGATGAAGTCGTAGAGATCGCCGCCGATCTCGCGCGCCGATTCGTAAGCGGCGGCGAAGTCGTAGCCGGGCAGTTGCGGGTAAGCGCCGGGCAGCAGGCTCATCTGGATGCGGCGGGCCTGCTGGAGTTCACGCTCCATGCGCTGCCCCTGGCTTTCCACGCGGTGCAGTCGCGCCTGCTCGACGCTCAGCGCCGCCTGGTTGGCCAGCAGGCGGGCGAAGCGCAACTCGTCCTCGTTCAGTTGACGCGGCGGGCCCAGGCCCAGCCCCAGCACGCCAATTGCCCCGCCGCCGATGAGCAAGGGGATGAAAGTAGTTGTCAGTTGGTAGTTGTCAGTTGTCAGCGAAGAGGAGTTGTCAGTTGTCAGTTGATAGTTGTCAGTTACCGCGGTTGCGGACTGGTCTTCAACTGGCAACTGACCAGTGGCCACTGGCAACTGATCACTGACAACTGCCAACTGCTCTGGCCACGGCTGACGAGTCTCGAAGGCCACGATGGCCCCGTGGGGGCAAGCGGCCGTCGGCGCGGCGGGCCAGTTATGGGCGGCGCGGCGCGTCAGCCGGCCGTCGCTCGCCTCCGGCAACAGCAGCACGGCGGCGTCGGCCTCTAGCAAGCGCGGAATCTCCGCCACCAGGAAGTCAAGTAGCCCGGTGGGATCGTGGTGGCTCTGGGCGCGGTTGGCGAATTCGAGCAGCAGCGTTTGTGAGCGATTGGCTAGCCGCAGGCGCTCGACGATGCCGGCCACGTGGGAGTGGACGACCGGCTCCGAAATCAGCAGGCGCAGGGCGATCTCCTGGTCGGAAAGCCCCTCGGCGGCCAGGCGCAGCACCTCGTTCTCACGATCGGTCAGCGTCTCGGCGCGGCTGTTCTGCGTCTCGGCCAACAGGCGGGCGGCGATCTGTGGCGAAAGTTGGGCGCGACCGGCGGCGGCGGCCTTGATGGCCCGGCGCAGTTCATCGGCCTCGGTGTCCTTCAGCAAGTAACCGATGGCCCCGGCGCGGATGACGGCGGTGACGGCCGCCTCTTCAATGACGCTGGTAACGACGATGACCTGCGTCGGCAGGCCGCGGCGGCGAATCTCGGCCGTGGCCTCCAGCCCGCTCATGACGGGCATGATCAGGTCCATTAGAACGACGTCCGGCCGCAGCGCCTCAGCCCGGGCTACGGCTTCCGCGCCGTTGACGGCCTCGCCGACGACTTCCAGTTCGGGATCGAGGCCGAGGAACATGCGCAGCCCCTGGCGCACGACACTGTGGTCATCGGCGATGATAATGCGAATGGTCATGGCGTTACTCGTGGCCGATTATAGCACAACGCCGCATGGGGCAGAATCATTCCTGCCTGGGGCGAAGGACAGGAATGATCCCGTCCTATACGGGACAACAAGCATTGTGTGGCGGCAACTGTTCGGCTATCATATGACAATCAGCGCGTGGTTCAGTGATGGACATTCCAAACGATCAACTGCGACAGTTCTTTATCGAAGCCTTCAGCGATGATGAGCTGGAGGACTTCTGCTTCGACTACTTTCCGGGCGCCTCGCAGGAGTTTGGGCCGGGGATGCCCGTCGGCCGCAAGGCGCGTTTGCTCATTGCCTTCGCCGACCGCCGCGGTCAGCGCCAACATCTGATTGTCGCGCTGAACAAAGTGCGGGAGGAGCAATTCAAGGTCCGTTTCCCGCCTCTGCCACCCCCGCCGCCAACGCCGGAACCCACCTCGACGCGCCTGACGCGCCGCATCTTCATCAGTCACGCCCAGGAAGACGCCGAACTGGCCCACCGCCTGGCCGATGCTCTCAAGGAAGCCGGCCGGCCGATCTGGATTGCCCCCGAGAGCATCTTGCCCGGCGAGCAGTGGGTGGAGGCGATCGGCCGCGGGCTGGATATCAGCGGCATCTTCGTCGTCCTCATCACCCCCCAGGCGGTGCAGTCGACCTGGGTGCGCTACGAGATGAATCTGGCCATCAACCTGGAGCGGCGGCTGCGCATGGAGATCGTGCCGCTCGAAGTGGCCGAGGCCGAGACGCCGATCACCTGGTCGGCCTATCAGGCTATTTCGTTCCGCAACTACGACAAGGATTTGCCGGGGGTGCTGAAACGGCTGGCCAACCGTAGGCTGCCCAGCCTGACGCGCCCGCCCATCCCCCCGCTGCCCGCGCCTGAGCCGCCCAAGCGCACCGCCGCCCTACCGCCCCCCGCGCCACTGCCGGCGCCCGCGCCGGCGCCGGTTGTCCTGCCCGGTCCCGTGTCCGACGACTATTCGCGCCAACCGACTTACCGTATTCACCCCAAGACGGGTATGGCGCTAACCCGCATTCCGGCCGGACAGTTCCAATACGGGCCAGATCGTAAGCCGGCGCAGACGGAAGAGTTCTGGATCGGCCGCTATCAGGTGACTAACGCCGAGTACAAGCGTTTCCTCGACGCTAACCCGCAGTACCCCGTGCCCCAAGTGGCCGCCGATTGGGCCGCGGCCTATAACTGGGACCGCGAGCGGCGCGAGTACCCGCATGGCAAAGCCGCGCACCCAGTCGTGTTGGTGCGCTGGGCCGACGCGCAGGCGTTTTGCGAATGGGCGGAGATGCGTCTGGCGACGGAGACGGAGTGGGAGAAGGCGGCGCGCGGCAGCGACGGACGGGACTATCCCTGGGGCAACGATCCGCCGTCGGCCGAGCTGTGCAATTGCGACCACGCCACTCTGGGCACCTCGCCCGTGGGCCGCTATTCGCCCCGAGGCGATAGCCCTTACGGCTGCGGCGATATGGCCGGCAACGTCGCCGAGTGGACGAGCACCGCCGGCGAGGGCGACGGCGTTCGTGTTGTGCGCGGCGGCGCATGGCCTTTTGTGGCCGAGAACAACACCGTTCACTCGCGGCTGGAAGCTCATGGCGCACGCCAAACGCCCTACATCGGTTTTCGCGCCATCGCCGAGAAATCCGTCAGCGCTGAATCGGCCGAGCGCTGGACGCACCAACGCAGCGGCATCGACTTTGTGCGTGTGCCGGCCGGGCCGTTCTTCTTCAGCGAGAGCCGCCAGCCCATTGAGTTGGGCGCTTACTGGATTGGCCGCTACGAAGTGACCAATACCCAGTTCGACCACTTCGTGCGCGCCACCGGCTACCGGACGACGGCCGAACAGAAGGGCTACAGTCGTGTCTTGCGCCAGAAGCGCTGGGTGCGGCTGGCCGGCGCTTATTGGCGGCAGCCGGACGGGCCGGACTCGTCCATCGAGCGCCGCTGGAGTCATCCCGTCGTCCAGGTCAGTTCGGCCGACGCGCTGGCCTTTGCCCAATGGGCCGGGCTGCGATTGCCGACGGAGATGGAGTGGGAGAAAGCAGCCCGCGGCGCGGATAGCCGCGTCTTTCCGTGGGGCAACGGCAAGCCGGGCGTCGAGTTGCTCAACTATGGCGGGCTGATGGGTAGCACGTCGCCGGTCGGCCGCTTCTCGCCCCACGGCGACAGCCCCTATGGCGCGGCCGACATGGCCGGCAACGTCTGGGAGTGGACATCCACGCCCTATGACCGCGACCAGGAGTTGCTGGTGCTGAAGGGCGGGTCGTGGGCCGACCCGGAGACGTCCTGGCTGCGCGGCGCGGCCAACCCCTGGCACTGCCAGGGGTCGATCGGCTTCCGCCTGGCCGCCACCCGCGCCGAACGCTGATCGGCGCGTTGCCCCCTCCGCGGTGCGTTGCACCTTCTGAGGTGCATCGCACCTTCTTGTTGCATTAAGGAAGAAGGTGCAACCCACTCAAGAAAGTGGGATGCACCGCGCTAGGGCAGGCAGTAGGTCACGGCCACCTCATCGACAGCCATGCCGGTGATACCCCCAACCCCATTGTTGAACACCCCAAAGTAGAGCGTCACCGCCTGGCCGCGGAAGGCCGACAGGTCGACGACGTGGCGCTGCCACTGGCCGTACCACTGCCGCTGGAAGAGCAGCACGTGCTGCTGCCCGCCGCTATCGAACAGCAGCACCATCTGCACGTCGTCGGACAGTTGCGTCCGGTCGAGCGGCGAGGTGGGCACGATGGCCGGCGGCGTCAGGCGGGCGGCGCGGACACCGGTCGTCGTGGCCAGCAGTTGGAAGCTGAGGGCGACCGACGGCGGCCCGGCGGGGATGAAGATCGTTTGCTGGGCCGATGAGTAGCTGTAGACGTTGTCGGCCGGCAGAACGATGCCCGCTTGCAGGGCACGCAGCCCGCTATAGACCGGGGCGGCGACGATGCGCGCCGGGAAGACGGTGTTGTTGATCTGCCAGCCGCCGCTGCCTTCAAAGCCGCCGTTGGCGATCAGATCGACGCAACGGTCGGGTGGGCGCGTGGCCGTGGCGGTCGCCGTTGGCGTCCGGCTGGGCGTCGGGGTGATGGTCGGCGGGCGCGTCGGCGTGCCGGTGGGCGAGGCCGTTGGTGTGGCCGTCGGCGGCCGGGTATTAGTGGCCGTGGGCGTGGCCGTAGCCGTCGCGGTGGCTGTGGCCGTCGGCGTCGGCGTGGGTGTGGGCGACGCGCCGTAGAGCAGCGCCGGCAGGAAGACGGGCGCGGCCGTGGGCGAGGCGGTNNGAGGCGGTCGGCGTCACCGAGGGCGTCGGCGTTACCGAGGCGGTCGGCGTCGCCGACGGCGTGGTTGTGGCCGTCGCCGTGCTGGTGGCGGTCACGGTCGGTTTGGGCGTTCGGGTAGCGGTGGGCGTCGGTGTGGCCGTGGCCGCGGGCGGGCGCGTCGCCGTGGCTGTCGGTGTGGCGGTTGGCGGGCGTGTGGCCGTGGCTGTCGGCGTCGCCGTGGGCGGGCGCGTGGCGGTCGCCGTGGGCGTGGCTGATGCGCCGAACAGCAGCGCCGGCAAGTAGACGGGCGCGGGTGTGGCCGTGGCGGTCGGCGTGCGCGTGATGGTGGGCGTGGCCGTCGGCGTGCCGGTCGCGGTGGCTGTCGGTGTGGGGCCGGTCGTGCTGGTGGCGGTAGGCGTTGCCCTCGTCGTGGCGGTGGGCGTGCCGGTGGCCGTGGCTGTGGCCGTGGCTGTGGCCGTGGCTGTGGGTGTGGGGCCGGTCGTGCCGGTGGCGGTGGGCGTGGCCGTCGTCGTGGCGGTGCTGGTGGCGGTGGGCGTGCCGGTGGCCGTGGGTGTGGCCGTGGCTGTGGGTGTGGGGCCGGTCGTGCCGGTGGCGGTTGGCGTCGCTGTCGCTGTGGCGGTCGGCGCTGTGGTCGATGTAGCCGTGGCCGTGGCAGTGCTAATTGGTGTCGGCGTGGCGCTGGCCGTGGCCGTTGGCGTAGGTGTGGGCGTGCTGGTATTGGTGGCCGTGGGCGTGGTGGTGATGGTCGCCGTCGGTGTCCGGCTGGGCGTGGCTGTGGCTGTGGGCGTCGTGGTGGCTGTGGCCGTTGGCGTCCGGCTAGGCGTCGCCGTGGCCGTCGGCGTGCGTGAAGGCGTCGGCGTCAGGGTTGGAATCTGGTTGATGTCTACCGTGCCGCCGCTGAAGTTGCCCGGAACCACTTTGTCCTTGGTGTTGACGAAGAAAGGCGCGGGCGTGCCGGGAATGGTGACGTCGGTCAGTTGGGGCGTCGTCACCCAGGCCACGTCGAAGGTCACGGTCAGCAGCGTGCCGGGCGACAGCGATTCGGTGAGCGAGATGTGTTTATCGACCAGCACCTCGAGCCGTCCTTCGCCGCCACTGATCTCCAGCGATGTCAGCAAGCGGTAGCCGGCAGGCAGATTGACGGTGATGCTGTCGGGGACACCGTCGCCGTTGGCGTCCGTCTCGTCCAGCGTCAGCAGCGTGGCGTCATAGGACAGGACGAAGAAGATGGTGTCGATGGCGTGAGTGCCGGGGTCAAAGGTCAGCGGTAGGTCAACCGGCTGGCCGGCGTTGGCCGAAACGAGCGCGGGCAGGGCCAGGCTGGGCGGCACGTTCACGGCCTGCGGCGCGGCTCCGGCCTGCGGTTCGGGTAGGGGGCGCGCCAGGACATCGCGCCCGGCCGACAGCAGTAAGCCGAGCAGGAGAACCAGCGCCGCCAGGGTAGCGATGAGCGAAGAACGGGCACGACCGGTCATAATAGTGGCAGATTGCGAAGCGCGATTGCCGGCTGTCGGCCGCGGGCGATTTGGAGCGCGGCCGTGGCCTGGCCGATGGGGCCATTATAGGCGCGGTCGGCGGCGCTGTCTGCGAAGAAGGCGTGAATTGATCGGCTGGGTGGGGGGCAGATGAGTGGCGTGTGGCGGCGGTGGGCAAGGCGACGGCCCAAAGGCCCCCGGCGGCGTCCGACCTTGGTCTAGGCGGACGCCGCCGGGGGCGCAGTCGGGCGTTTAGGGCGCCAGTTCGAAGGCGTCGAGGGGCACAGTGTGGCCGGTCGCGTCGCCATCCCAGACGACGCTGGCCGTATACGACCCGCCGCCCGGCGTCAGGCGCACGATGTCGTCGGCATCACCCTTGACACCGCCCAGGTTAAAGGCGTTGAGCAGCGAGATGTACAGGTCGCCGCCGGCCGGGTCGTCATAGAAGCCGTTGACGTCCTCGGCCGCCAGCCCGCTGACCGTCGAACCGTCGAAGTAGGCCGCCCACGTGCCGGCCGTGTTTGCGCCGGTTGTCGTTGGCGTGAAAGCGATGACGTCCTCGTCGGCGAACGCCAGCGTGCCGCCGGGGCGGGGCACGGAGCCGTTGCCGACGGTGCTGATGAGCAGTTGGCTGCCGGCCATGCCCAGGGTGTCGATGCGTTCGGCCGAAGTCGTCAGGCCGACGTCGGAGCCGTCGAAGTACAACGCAAAGCTGCCGGCGGTCGTGTTGCCCAGCGAGGTAGGCGTGAACTTGACCACATCGTGGGCGGCCACGACGCCCAGGCCGGGGATGGTCTGGTTGGCGATGAAGGTCAGATAGAAGATGTCGGGCGCGCCGGTGCGATCCTCGCGATAGAAGGCGTTGACGTTCTTGGTGATACCCACGTCGGAGGCGTCGAAGAGCATCGACCACGTGCCGGTCGTGCCGTCATAGTGGAGGATGTCGGCCGGGGCAAAGGCCACGCCGCCGGCCGAGCCGCCGGCCTTGGCCGAAACGTCGACACTGGGGTAGCTGCCGCCGCCGCCGTCGCAATTGGGATAAGACATGGCGCGAATGTAGGTTCCCCAGCGGCCGTTGGACGTGCCCGTGTTCTTGCTATACTGGCCCAGATACCAGAACGTCTGGCCGTCGGGGTCGATGGTCATGCCGGTATAGTCGCCCCAACGGTGGGGGGAGCCGTCGAAGGCGGTGTAGGTGATGGCCCCGGCCTGGAGTTGGATTTCGGGCTGGAGCGTGCCGGCGGGGTCGCCGTCTTCGCGCCCGGCGGCAAAGACGCCGGGGAACATGGACGCGCTGGTCTTAGTGTAGCCGACAACCATGTCGCCGCAGTCGTTGACGGCCAGGTTGCCGAAGATGCGGTGCTGGCCGTTGGTGGACAGAACGCCGGCGTCGGCCACGGTCGCCGTCACCGGGTTGATCTTGGCCCAGCGCAGGCAGTTGACCGTGCCGCCGCCGGGGTTGCAGGCGATGGTCGTCACCAGCCAGGCGAAGCCGTTGCGATACTCGAAGTCGTGCGGGCGGTAGTCGTTGGCCTGGAGCTTGGCGCTGCTGCCCTGCTGCGGCGCGTCGATGGGATAGCCGCCGGTGACGCCGGTGGCCGTCTGCAAGTTGACGATGCCCACCGCCACCGGGGCGCTGCTCAGCGGGCTGCTCCAGCGCCAGACGCGGTAGGTCGAGCCGTTGAAGTTATAGTCGGTGATGAAGTAGTGGTTGGCCCCGCTGTTCCACGTGCCTTGCTCCCAGCCGTGCAAGTTAAGCGGGGTCGGCGTGTCTTCAGAGGTCGGCAGGTCGCGGCTGGCCCAGGCGGCGGGGTTGCCGGCGTACATGTCGGACTTGTCGAAGGCGTAGACGCGCGACTCCAGAAAGCCGCTGGTGAAAATGTTGGCCCCGGCGAAGATGTACTCATTGCCCACACCGGCGTGGGGGTAGTCGAAGAACTCGGCGCCGCTGGCGACGTGGAAGGCGTAGATGTGCCAGGCGCCGAGCGGGTTGCCCGTGGCCGAGACGGCCAGGCAGTAGTAGTAGCCGTCGACGTCGATGCCCAGGATGTAGCGGCCGGCCTGCTCGTCGTAGAGGGCGTTGGGGTCGAAGTTGAAGGCGTTGCAGTTGGGGTTGCTGTTCATGAACGCGCCGAACTCGTATGGCCCGCCGACAAGGCTGCCGGATTTGTTGTAGATGGCGAAGGAGGAGTTGACGGTGGCGATCACGTGGCCGGAGCCGGCGGCCATTTCGGGGTCGGGCGGCACGCCACTGCCGTCGTTATAGTCCAGGCTTGGCCAGCCCGCGCCGGGCACGGGGGCCTGGCCGGTCAGCGGCGCGGCCAACGGGGCCATCGCCGGCAGGCTGAGGGCGCTCTCTTGCAGGGCGGCAACCTCGGCCGGCGGTAGGAAGCTCTCGTTTTCGGTCAGGTCTACTTCGCCGCGCTGCCAGCGGGCGTAGAGGCTGTTCTCCGGGTTGACGCCGGTGGGCACAGCGGNNGGGGCCAGCGGGCGACCGGGGGCGAAGGCGGCCAGCGCGGCGCGGCGGGCGCTCGTTTCCGGCGCGGGCGCGGCGCTGCGGGCGACCAGCCATACGCCGGCCACAACGAGGGTAAGGATCACAATCGTTCGGGTGAATGAGTGTTTCATCTGCGATTTTGCTCCACTGGATAACTGCCGCAACGGGGCGGCCAAACAGGACGGATACAACACGACGGTCGGAAGGTCTGTGTGCCTACCGGCTGGCTGAGAACTAGCCACAGTGTAAGACGAATCGGCCAACTTCGCAAGAGGGGCCGCCGCGCCGCTTGCCAGGAAACCCTCACGCAAAGACGCAAAGAACGCTAAGCTCAGAATGTTTCTGAGCTTAGCGTTCTTTGCGTCTTTGCGTGAGCCTATCTTACCTCTTCCAGTGCCGGTGCTCGACCAGCATACAGGCGTCCTGCACCACGTCCAATCCGGCGGCGCGGGCACGTTCGGCCGCCGCCTCGTTGGCGATGCCCAGTTGCATCCACACCGCCTTTGCGCCGCATTCGATAGCCTGGTCGACGAACGGCGGCACGTTCTCGCTGCGCTGGAAGAGCAGCGCCAGGTCGATTGGCTCGGGCACGTCGGCCAGCGTGGCGTAGGCCGGCTCGCCCAGCCCTTCGCTGAGGTTGGGATTGACGGGGATGATGCGGTAGCCCTGTTGTTGCAGGTAAGCGGGGACGTAGTAGCCGGCTTTCCGGGGCACGGAGGAGAAGCCGACGACGGCGATGGTCTTCGCTTCGGCGAGGATTTTGTCGATTGTTGCGGTCTGGTTCATGGGCGAACTTTAACGCGGACGGGTCAGTTGAACCAGGGCTAAATGTAGCACAGGATTCTTATCCTGTGCTCTTTGGTAATCAGACACCCAGGAGCACAGGATAAGAATCCTGTGCCACAAACAGGCAAGTGGTGACATTTGGCGCAACTAAGACATGACAAAGGACAGGCGGCCAGCGATTGCCAATCGCGCGACCATGCCTTAAACTATCCCTTGAGCCACTCGAACGCGACCGAACTTTCCACAACACACAGGAGTAAACCCATGCAGAATTATGGCGCATTCGTGAGTCACTACGGCGTTGAAAACCACGGAATCAAGAACGCCGAAACCGTATACTGGAACCTGACCACCTCCGTGCTCTATGAGCAGGCCATTCGCCGGCACGAGGCCGCGATCGCCCACCTCGGCCCGCTGGTCGTCCAGACCGGCAGCCACACCGGGCGTTCGCCCAACGACAAGTTCGTCGTTCAAGAGCCGTCCAGCGAGTCCGACATCTGGTGGGGCAAGGTCAACCGCCCCTTCTCGCAGGAGAACTTTGACTATCTCTATCGGAAGATGCTGGCCTACACCCAGAACCGCGACATCTTCGTCTTCGACGGCTACGTCGGCGCCGACCTGAACTACCGCATGCCGGTGCGCATCATCACCGAGTATGCCTGGCACAATTTATTTGCCCGCAACATGTTCATCCGCGAATTCGACCCGGAGAAGTTGCGCAACCACGTGCCCGAATTCACCGTCATCGATATGCCGCGGCTAAAGGCTGAGCCGGAACTAGACGGCACCAAGAGCCAGACGTTCATCCTGCTCGATTTCGGCCGCCGCCTGGTGCTCATCGGCGGTTCGGAGTACAGCGGCGAGATCAAGAAGAGCATCTTCACGGCCATGAACTACTTCATGCCCAAGCAAGGCGTCATGTCGATGCATTGCAGCGCCAATTTCGGTAAGACGCGCGACGACGTGGCCCTCTTCTTCGGCCTCAGCGGCACAGGCAAGACGACGCTCAGCAGCGACCCGGCGCGCCGGCTCATCGGCGACGACGAGCACGGCTGGAGCGACGACGGCGTGTTCAACTACGAGGGCGGCTGCTACGCCAAGGTCATCAAGCTCGACCCGAAGGGCGAGCCGGAGATCTACGAGACGACGCGCCGCTTCGGCACCATTCTGGAGAACGTTATCATGGACACCGGCACGCGCCGGGTTGACCTGGATGACGGTTCGCTGACCGAGAATACCCGCGCCAGCTACCCCATCTCCCACGTCTCCAACGCGGTGCGCGACGGGGTGGCCGGCCACCCAACCCACGTCTTCTTCCTGACCGCCGACGCCTTTGGTGTGCTGCCGCCAATCGCCAAGCTGACCAACGCCCAGGCGATGTACCACTTCCTGAGCGGCTACACGGCCAAGGTGGCGGGCACGGAGCGCGGCATCACCGAGCCGCAGCCGAACTTTAGCACCTGCTTCGGCGCGCCGTTCATGCCCCTGCGGCCGGGCGTCTACGCCAAACTTCTGGGCGAGAAGATTCAGCGCCACGGTTCCCAGGTGTGGATGATCAACACCGGCTGGACGGGCGGCCCCCACGGCGTCGGCAGCCGCATGAAGCTGGCCTACACCCGCCGCATGATCCACGCCGCCCTCGATGGCGAGCTGGACAACGTGCCGATGGTCGAGGAGCCGCACTTCGGCCTGTTGGTGCCGGAGAGCGTGCCCGACGTGCCCAGCGAAATCCTGATGTCCCGCAATACCTGGGCCGACAAGGACGCCTACGACGCCCAGGCCGCGCGGCTGGTGGGCATGTTCAAGGAGAACTTCAAGCAGTTCGAAGACCTGGTCAGCGACGAGATTAAGGCGGCTGGGCCGCACTGAGTTGGCAGTATTCAGTAGCTCAGTGAATCAGTAGGTCAGTATTCAGTAACCAGTAGAATCTGGTTACTGAATACTGACCTACTGACCTACTGGCCCACTGACCTACTGTCCCCACCACCAACCTTGTACGAACTCCCCCTCTTCCCCCTCAACACGGTGCTCTTTCCGGGGATGCCGCTGCCGCTGCACATCTTCGAGGAGCGCTACAAGGCGATGATCGCCGACTGCATCCGCGACGGCCGTCCGTTTGGCGTGGTGCTCATCGCTGAGGGCGCGGCCGAGGGCGGCCCGCCGGCCACACCGCACGCCATCGGCTGCACGGCCGAGGTCGTCCAGGTGCAGCCGTTGGAAGAGGGGCGGATGTTGATCGTCACCATCGGCCGCGAGCGCTTTCGCATCGTGAGGTTGCAGCGCGCCGAGCCGTACCTGATCGGCATGGTCGAGCCGGTCCCGCTGCTGGACGAGGACGAGGAGCAGTTGGCCGAAAGCGCCGCCCGGCTGGGGCCGCTGGTCAGCCAATACCTTGACAAGCTGGCCCAATTGGGTCACATGGCCGCCCGCCCCGACGCGCCGCCCGACGACCCGACGGCGCTGGCCTATCTGGGCGCGGCGCTGATCCAGTTGCCGCCGGAGCAGAAGCAGGCCCTGTTGTCGCTAGACCGCGTGACGGAGCTATCGGCCGCTCTGCGCCGCGTCTATCGCGGCGAACTGGCGCTGATGCAAACCATGCCCAGTGGCGACATCGGCCTGTTCTCGCTTAATTGAAGGAAGAGCTCACGCAAAGGCGCTAAGGGGCAAAGGCGCAAAGAAGACAAAAAAACCTTTTTCTTGTCTTCTTTGCGCCTTTGCTTCTTAGCGTCTTTGCGTGAGTCCTCTTCTTACCCGAACTTGTTGCGCAGATAGGCCACGTAGGGTGCGATGGACAGCGGCCCGCCGGTGACGCGCTCGATGAGTTCGTTGGCGGTGAACTTCGACCCGTGGCGATAGATGTTCTGGCGCAGCCAGCCGTGGAGCGGGGCGAACTCGCCGCGGCCGATCTGGGCCGGGATGTCGGGTTCGGCCCGCAGCGCGGCGTCGTAGAACGCGGCGCTCATGATGTTGCCCAGCGTGTAGCCCTGGAACGCGCCGCCGATCAGGCCGCCGAACCAGTGGACATCCTGTAGCACGCCATCACACGCCGTCTCGGCGCAGACGCCAATGTCGGATAGATAGCGCGACTGCCACGCTTCGGGCAGGTCGTCGAGTGCCAGCGTGCCTTCCAGCAGCGCCAGCTCCAGGTCGAAGCGGATCATCACGTGCAGGTCGTAGGTCATCTGGTCGGCGTCGGTGCGAATGACCGACGGCTGCACCTTGTTGACGGCGGCGTAGAACGTGTCGAGGCCGACGTGGCCCAGTTGGTCGGGGAAGGCGGCCTGCAACTGCGGGTAATAGTGCTGCCAGAAGGGGCGGCTGCGGCCGACGACGTTTTCCCACAGGCGCGACTGGCTCTCATGGACGCCGGCCGAGGTGCCGTTGGCCAGGGGCGTGGCCTCATAGGCCGGGTCGATGCCCTGCTCATACATGGCGTGGCCCGCCTCGTGGATGGTGCTGAACAGGCCATCGCTCAGGTCGTCGGGCCGGAAGCGCGTGGTGATGCGCACGTCGCCCAACGAGAACTTGGTCATGAAGGGGTGGTGGGTTTTGTCCTGCCGGCCGCGCTGATAGTCATAGCCCAGGTCGGCGACGACGCGCTCGCCGAAGGCGCGTTGCTGCTCTTCGGGATACTGCTGATGGAGGCAACTGTCATCGGCCGTGGGCCGGGCCAGGGCGTCGCGCAGCAGCGGCACCATCTGCGCCCGCAGGTCGGCGAACAGAGCGCGCACGCTCTCGGCCTTCATGCCTTCGTCGGCGTAGTCGATGAGCGGGTCGGCGATGTGGTCGTAGCCGGGAAAGCAATCGGCCATGCGGCGGCTGAGGTCAAGGGTTTTGGCCAGGTTGTCGCGCACGGCGGCAAAGTTGTTGGCCGGGCGGGCGACCGTCCAGGCCTGGTAGCTGGCCGCGCCGTGCTCGTTGAACTCAGCGACAAGCGCCGGCGGCACGCGCACCGCCTTCTCGAAGGCGCGCCGGGCGACGCGGATGAGCGCGGCGTCGTCACTGTCGTAGGGCAGGCTCTCGCCATAGGGCGTCAGCGCGTCCAGCAGGTGGCCGAGGGCCGGGTCGGCGCTCCGTTCATGGGCCAGTCGGGCCAAAAGAGCCGTCTGCCGGCCGCGGGCCGGCGCGCCGCCGGGCGGCATGTAGGTGGCCTGGTCCCAGCCCAGCACCGCCCCCGCGCTGTAGAGGTCTTCGATTTCGGCCAGTCTCACTTTCAGTTCGGCCAGTTTTCCTTCCATCTCCGTTCTCCTATTCTGGTTCCCTCCCCCCTTGGGGGAGGGTTAGGGAGAGGGTTCTGCCACGGCGAGGGGACAAGCCCCTCTCCCTAACCCTCTCCCAGGGGGCGAGGGGACAAGACCCTCTCCCTTTCTGGTTCCCTCCCCCCTTGGGGGAGGGTTAGGGAGAGGGTTCTGCCACGGCGAGGGGACGAGACCCTCTCCCTTTCTGGTTCCCTCCCCCCTTGGGGGAGGGTTAGGGAGAGGGTTCTGCCACGGCGAGGGGACAAGACCCTCTCCCTAACCCTCTCCCAGGGGGCGAGGGGATTAGCCTCGATCTTGCCGCAACGCTTCACTGAGCAAAAAGCGTAGCGCCGGGGCCAGGCGGCGGCCCCACGATGATTCGCTGTGGCCGGCCCACTTCTCTTCCACGTGCAGCAGGTCGCGCAACGGCCGGTAGCCCTTGCGCACCAGGATAGCCTTCATGCGCCGGACGCTGGCGTAGTAGCGGCGCGAGGCGGCGGCGCGGTGCAGCCGGCCGGAGGGCTGTTCGCCCAGTTCGCGCGTGCCGGCGTCGAGATAGAGCTTGCCGGGCTGATAAGCGGCCGCCTCGACGTACTCATAGATCTTCTCGTCGGCAAACCACAGTGACGGACTCATGACCCCGGCGAAGCCGAAGACAGCCGGCCGGTGGAAGAAGGCGTAGAGGCTGATCAGCCCGCCCAGCGACGAACCCATGATGCCGGTATAGCGACGGCCGGGCAGGGTGCGGAAGTCGGCATCAATGAGCGACTTTACCGTGTCGATCATGAATGTCAAATAGTCATCGCCGCGCCCGCCGCCCAGATGCCGGTCGCGAAAGGGGGTATATTCGGCCAGGCGGTGCGGCCCGGCGTTGGGGATGCCGACGATGATCGCTTCCAACTCCTCGCTATAGGCCATCCCCTCCATCGTCTCGTCCACGCCCCATTCGCCGGCGAAGCTGGTGGCGTGGTCGAAGAGGTTTTGGCCGTCGTGCATATAGATGACGGGATAGCGCCGCGTCGTCTGGTGGTACGACGGCGGTAGGTAGACGAGCAGATCGCGCCGGTTCTTAAGCTGCGGGCTGTAGACTTGCGGCGCGACGCGAACGATGCCGCTGATGTGGTGGTCGGGGCGGCTGGTGTAGTGGTCGTGGTAATCAAGCCAGGTGATTGGCTCCACCATTGCCCCCGGCCCGGGTGTGATTGTTTTCATACGTTACTTAGCAGCCGTCAGGCGGCAGCGCGTCTGATATTCTGCCCTGAAATGGGGTCAGTGTCCAGTTTTGGATACCGACCGACGAGATTAACTTGCTTCGGGCAGGTATTTGTACCCTATCTTGCTTCCTATCCGGGTAAATAGGCAGGTCATTACGCAGGTTTTGCCTATGGGTTATTGACGTAGCCGCCTTGTGCCATTACGATATCGGATACGTTGCTCAACCATAGGCGCACCGCTGCGTGGTGCGACACCGTATGGCGCGACACCACGTAACGCGACAGCGCGTCGGAGGACATAGCTGATGAACAATCGCGACTGGCTTAGACGCCTGCGCTGGGGCATGCCTGCCCTGGCGATAGTGGCTTTATTGTTTAGTTTGGTCGTCATGCGGCCATCGCCGCAAGCCCGCGCCCAAGCCCCAACAGGCACGGCGACGTTCACGCCGACGCCGGTCACGCCGACCGAAACGGGGACTAGCACGCCGACCGGCACGCCGGTCACACCGACCGAAACGGGGACTAGCACGCCGACCGGCACACCGGTCACGCCGACCGAAACGGCGACCAGCACGCCCACCGGCACGCCGGTCACACCGACGGAGACAGCCACGAGCACGCCGACCGGCACGCCGACCGGCACGCCCACCGGCACCGGGACGAGCACGCCGACCGGCACGCCTACCGGCACGCCGACCAGTACGCCCACCGGCACACCGACCAGCACGCCGACCATCACCCCCACCAGCACTCCCGTCAGCTCTTGTCCGCTGGGCGCGCGTGACAACCTGCGCACTGACATCATCGGTGGCGGCATGGGCAGCAACACGGCGCATAAGAACGTGCTCAAATTGACTGTCCCCAACTGGCAGTCGGTCGTCGCTCTCTATGGCCAACTGGCCGGCAAGCAGGAGGGCACGGCGCGTTACGTTCGCTTCATCTATCCCAACAACACTTATGAGCAGGTAAACGTCATCACCAGCCCGGCTTACCGGACGTCGGCCGTCTTCTGGTATGGCGCAGAGCTGGACCCGGCGGCCCACATCCGCGGCCGGTGGTTCCTGAACGCCTCCGGCACAAATAAACACATCCCGCGGGCGTTCATCCTCTATCCAACCTATGAGACCAGCGGATATTACATCAACGTCTTCGAGACGTTTGACGACAGCAGCCAGAACCAGGTCTATCACGACGCCGCCAACGGCTGGACGCCGGCGCAACAGCAGGTCATCCCGATTCCCGCGCCGCTTCTCACAGTCGATATGACGGTCGAGGTGGCCGTGGTTGACAACGATCGGGATAATCGCCCGTTCCGCCTGACGATTTCGGCCGGAGCCGCCAGCCAGACGGTGACGGTCAACGGCCCGACCAACGGCGACCAGCTCAACCTGGTGCAAGTGACGCTCCACAACGTGCCCGCCGGGACGAACCAGATCGTGCTCGACCTGGTATCGCCCGCGCCCAATGGCGACTCGGTGGCGATGCTGGGCATGACCGGCCACTACGGCTGCAATCCGTAACGGCTTGTCTGATTGTGGAATGCGAACGGCCAAAGGGCCGGAGTGAGAGCGCTCCGGCCCTTTTTGATGTGTAGCACAGGATTCTTATCCTGTGCGCTTGAGCAGTTGTAGGGCGGGTGAGGGGAGCACAGGATAAGAATCCTGTGCTACACCGTGGGAACGCAGGCTAAGAGTCCTGTGCTACGCCGCGCTTTGGTACAATAGGCCCATGCAGGTCAACGGCGACAGCTCCCAATTGCACGCGGCCATCGCGGCCCTCGAGGCGCAGCGTGCGCTGCTGGGCGATGCTGTGGTGGACGCCGCCTTGTCCGCCATGCGCGCCCAGTTGGCGGCTCTCGATACCCCGCCGCCGGCCGAGCAGCAGCGCAAACAAGCCACCGTCCTCTTCGCCGACGTCGTCGGCTTTACGTCGCTGTCGGAGACGATGGACGCCGAGGAAGTGACCGAACTCATCAACGCCCTGTGGGCGCAACTGGACGGCCGCATCGCCGCTTATGGCGGGCGCATCGACAAGCACATTGGCGACGCGCTCATGGCTCTGTGGGGCGTCGATTCGGCGCGCGAGGACGACCCGGAGCGGGCCGTCCGCGCCGCGCTGGCCATGCAGGAGGAGGTCAACGCCTTCAACGAGGACATGAAGAGCCGCCGCCGCCTGCCGGACGACGTCGCGCTGGAGTTGCGCGTGGGCATCAACACCGGCCCGGTGCTGCTGGGCCAGGTCGGCCTCACGCGCGAATTCACGGCCATGGGCGACACGGTCAATCTGGCCAACCGCTTGGAGCAGGCCGCGCCGCTGGGCGGTGTGCTGGTGGCCCACAACACCTTTCGCCACGTGCGCGGCGTGTTCGACGCGCGCTCCCTCGGCCCCATCCAGGTGCGCGGCCGGCACGAGGCCGTGCCCGCCTACGTTATCCTGCGCCCCAAGCCGCGCGCCTTTCGCCTGTCCACCCGCGGCGTCGANNGGCGAGGCGGTGATCCAGGCGCGCCCGCGCGTGGTGGCCATCATCGGCGAGGCGGGCGTGGGCAAGAGCCGCCTGCTCTACGAGTTCGACAAGTGGGTTGACCTGCGGCCGGAGCGGGTGCGCTACTTCAAAGGCCGGGCCACGCCGGCGCTCCAGAGCGTGCCCTTCAGCCTGTGGCGCGACCTGTTCGCCTTCCGCTTCGACATCCTCGACAGCGATAGCCCGGCGGTGGCCCTCAACAAGTTCCGCCAGGGCTTCGTCGGCGCGCGGTCGGCGGCCGAGGCCACGGCCGACCCGGAGCTGGTGGCGAACCAGGCCGACATCGTCGGTCACTGGCTGGGCTTCGACTTCTCGGCCAGCCCGGCGGTGGCCCGGCTGGCCGGCAGCCCCGACTTCGCCGCGCTGGCCCAGGCCTACCTCATGCGCTTCATGCGCGCTCTGGCCGCTGAGCGCGGCATGGCCCTGTTGCTGGAGGACATCCACTGGGCCGACGACAGCTCGCTCGATCTCATCGGCAAGCTGACGCGGGCGATGGTCGAAGACGGCGCGCCGGCCCACTTGCTGGTCATCTGCCTGACCCGCCAGGCGCTGTATGAGCGCCGGCCGGAGTGGAGCCACGACCTGCCCGGTTTTCGCGTCGTGGCCATCAGGCCGCTCGACACGGCCGCCAGCCGCGAACTGGTCGACGAAATCCTCCAGCGCGCCGAGGACGTGCCCGACGCTCTGCGCGAGTTGATCGTCGAGGGCGCGGAGGGCAACCCGTTCTACATTGAAGAACTGGTCAAGATGCTCATCGAGCAAGGGGTGATTGAGAGAGTGACGAGTGACGAGCGACGAGTGACGAGTGAAGAGGCACAAGTGGCCAGTGGCGAATGGCCAGTGGCCAGCGACGACGAGGTTCTTAACTCGTTACTCGTCGCCCGCCACTCGTCACTCGAATCTGACTCATCACTCGTCACTCGTCGCTCGTCACTCGAAGTCTGGCGGGTGCGGGGGGAGCGGCTACAGGGCGTCCAGGTTCCGGCGACGCTGACCGGGCTGTTGCAAGCGCGGCTCGACGGCTTGCCGCGCGAAGAGCGTGAAGTGCTGCAACGCGCGGCCATCGTCGGCCGCACCTTCTGGGATGACGCGGTGTGCATGTTGGCCGACAGCGCGGAGTCGGCAGCCGACAACGGGCTGGCCGTGCTCCGCCCGCTGCTCGATTCGCTGGCCCGTCGCGAGCTGATCATCCGGCTGGAGCGTTCGGCCTTTGCCGGCACAGAGGAGTACACCTTCAAGCACAATCTGTTGCGCGAAGTGACCTACGAGACGGTGCTGTTGCGCGCCCGGCGACAACTCCACGCCCGCGTCGCCCGCTGGCTGGAGCTGAACGCCGGTGCTCGGCTGGGCGAGTACCTGGGCCTCATCGCCGAGCATTACACCCTGGCCGGGGCCAACACCCGCGCCGCGGCCTACCTGGAGCGCGCCGGCGATAGCGCCCAGCGCAGCGGCGCTTACCGCTCAGCGCGGGCCGCGTTCGAGCGCGCCCTGGCCATCTTGCAGGCCGAGGAGGCGGAGCCGGAGGCGGCCATCAGCGCCCTACGGCTGAAGCTGGGGGCCATCGCCTGGAATCTGGGCGACTTTCCCACCGCCGAACGGGCGCTGTTCTACGCCCGCGACTACGCTCGCCGCGCCGGCGACGGCCGCGCCCAGGCCACCGCCCTCTACTGGCTCAGCCGCGTGGCTATCAGCCGCGGCGATTACGCCCAGGCGCGGATGCTGCTGGCCTATAGCCTGCCGCTGGCCCGCGCCGCCGACGCCGAAACGCTGGGCCAGGTGCTCTATGGCGTGGCCGACGTGGCCTGGCGCGTCGGCGACCTGGAGACGCTGCACCACTACATCACCGAGAGCCTGGGGCTGGCCCGCGCCCTCGACAACAGCACCCTGGAGCTGATGTCGCTCAACCGCCTGGGCACGCTGGCCTATGCTCAGGGCGACCTGGCTACCGCCCGCGCCTACTATCGCACCTGTCTCGACCTGGCCCAGACGGCGGGCAACCTGGAGCGCGAGGCGACGGCGCTGATGAACCTGGGCGCGCTGGCCCACCGCGGCGGCGACCCGGAGGCGGGGCTGGCCTACTACCGCGATGCGCTGGCCCACTACCGCGAACTCGGCCGCAGCGAACAGGTCGTCATGGCCCTGGGCAAT
>CXWK01006185.1_pt3 | contig 21924 bp, 21 predicted proteins | sample 590851 | NCBI WGS metagenome assembly CXWK01 (sample SAMEA3498364, study PRJEB10139) | wastewater metagenome | biome: wastewater treatment plant; material: activated sludge | place: Denmark | collected 2014-08-01
GGGTATTTCGTAGTCAGCGATTGAGCGACCGACTTCGGTTACCGTGATCGATTCGTTCTGGACGAGGCGGTTCAGGCCCCAATTGGCCAGACGCAATACGATGGCGCCGGTGACGAGGGTGCTCATCAGAATAATGAACGTGCCCACGACGAGGATAAGAATTGTTCTATGTGAACGAGTCATGATTTTCTCCCATCATTGTTATGGATCGGGGGGCGGTTCTATCCGTTGCACCGAGATAAGCGGCACACCCAGATCGCGTATACGACTCAACAAGCTATGTAGCGCCGCCTGGTCGATCACCGGGCCAACCAGAATCGTGTCGCCTTCGGGCAGGGAGCGGATGCTCAGACCCGGAAACCAGTCGGCCCGTTGAGCATCCAGAACAGCCCGGATACGGATCTCGTAAATGGCTTCGGTCGAAGGCATACGATGCTCCTTTCCTGCTCGTAACGATATACCGGCAGGATAATCGGGGACGGGTAGGTTTGTCGCCTATCGGCCGATAGGTTTAGGGGATAGGTTGCGGCGCTAAAGTGGTAGTGGCAGGCTAGAGCAGACCCCGCTCGCGGGCGCGGGCGACGGCCTGAGTTCGGCCGCGGGCGTCGAGCTTCTCGAAGATGTTGTGGGCGTGCCATTTGGCCGTGCCGACGGAGATGATCAACGTGGCGGCGATCTCCTGGTTCGACAAACCGGCGGCCAGCAATCGAAGCACGTCAAGCTCGCGCGGGCTGAGTGGCTGTTCCGCCGGCAGCTCGGCCGGCGTGTCATTGGAATGATAGATTGCCGGCTTGTCTGGACGAGGAGCAATTAACGAATCGACAAATACCGGCGCGACATGGCGTGTCTTTGCCAGCAGGGGCAGAAGGGGCGGGCCTTCATCGATAAACAATTGCCGAAAACGGGCATCCGCGGCGAGCGCGAGCGCCTCGCCCAGCGCGGCGCAGGCCGCTGGGACGTCCCGCTTCGCCAGTGCCCTGGCTTGAAGGATGCACGCCTCAATAACTGTCCGATTGCGTCCGGCCTCGCGCGCGGAGGCTGTCAACGGGCGCAACCATTGCAGGGCTTCGTCGCTCTTGCCCTCGGCAAGCAATACGCGGATAAAGGTGAGATCCTCAAACTCGCGCAGATAGACGCTTTCCTGAGAGGAGCGCTGTTGCTGATATTGTCGTGCCCAGCGCCCGGCCGAAACAATATATCCCTGAGTAAGATCGAGGTGAGCGCGATGCGCTGCCGATAGAATCGATAGACGGGGCATATTGTAGGAGTTGAGGAGTGTGTCGACCTCGGCCCATGCGGCGTGGGCGGCTCCCCAATTCCCTTGCGCCTGTCTCAGACGAACCAAAAACAGCAAGGCGTGCCGTAGATCGTCGATGATGCCTCCCTTCCGTGCGATCTCGATCCCAAAAGGTATGAGTCTTTCGGCGGTGGCCAGATCGTTCCGCTCGCGGGCGATCTCGCCGAGGATGCTCCACGCCAGTCCTGTGGGGGAAAGGGCTTCTTCGTCGGTTGATCCCAACGCCAGCCGGCACGTTTCCTCGGCCGAGGCGAGCTGCCCGCGAGTGATTTGCACGAGCGCACATTCGCAGCGGGCATTGATCGCCAGATAGGTGACGCCGGCCGCCTGGGCTAGATCGACGGCCTGCCGATATGCCTGCTCGGCAGCGACCACGTCGCCGACCAACTCGCAGGCCAGCCCCAGCGTATCGGCAGCACGGGCGGCTGTGTGGGTGTTCATTGTTTCGGGGTGGTCGAGCAAGCGGCGCATCATGATGGCGGCCGCGGCCGGATCTTCGCCGCGCATGGCATTTATGGCGGCGCGATAGACTATCGCCGATGCTTTCAGCCCGCCTTTGTCGAGATCGCCTAACGACCGCTCGGCCTGGCACAGCAAGATCTCGGCCCGCTCCATCTGTCCGGTCAGGTACAGGGCGCGCGATGCGTGGAGGCTCAGGGCCGGTCTTGTAGCGAGGACGGAATCGGATAGCGTATCCAGCCAACCCGCCAGCCGGGCTACATCGCCGCGCGACCATGCAGAGACTTCCTGAATGGCTCTCTCCAGCACGTCGGCCGCCAAAGCCGGATCGCCGGTGGCGAAGGCGTGGCGAACGGCTTCAATATGCAAGCCATTGGCTTCATGCCATTGGGCCGCGCGCCGGTGGACAATGTCGCGTGTTTGTCGGTCCAGCCCCGATTGCAAGGAATCAGCCATCAGGTGATGATAACGATACCATTTCCGTTGATTGTCCAGTGGAATTAGAAAGGCGTTCGCGCGTTCCAGTTGCGCGAGTCGCTCACGGCCGTCGTCGCGTCCGGTCACGGCATCGCACAGAGAGGGGCAAAGGCGCTCCAGCACAGACGTGTAGCGCAAAAAATCCCGCACGATGTTGTCCTGACGGCGCAACACTTCCTCCATCAGGTAATCGATGATGTAGCGGTGAGTCCCGCTGAAGGAAGTGATGAACGTTGCGGCAGATTGGTTCGTTTCGAGATAGGAAGCTTTGAGCGCCAGTGCCGCCAATTGCAATCCGGCAACCCATCCCTCTGTGCGAGTCTCCAGCGCTGTTATCTCATTGGCCGATAGATGCAGCGCCATCGTTCGAGCGAGAAAATCAGCTGTTTCTTCGGGATTAAACCGCAGGTCGGCCGCCCGGATTTCCGTCAACCGCGCGCGCGCGCGCCATCGAGCCAGCGTTAAGGGCGGGTCTTCGCGGGTGATCAGAATGATGTGCAGATTTGGCGGGGCATGTTCCACGGCAAACTGGAGCGCTTCGTGAATGACGGGTGAGCGGATTCGATGGTAGTCATCGAGCACCAGAATCAACGATGCCTGCCCGGCCAATTCATTCAATTCATTTAACAGAGAGATAAGAATTGTTTCGGGAGACGGCGAGCCGGTGAATTCCCAGACGTGTTGCTCGGGTGGCATCCAATTGATGCCTGCTTCCTGGATGGCGGCCGCCAGATAGGCAAAGAACCTGCTTGGGTTATCGTCGTCATCGTCTACCGACACCCACGCCGTATGGAGGCGAGAGGTAGCCGGCTGCGCCTCGTGTTGTTGCAGCCAGGCAACGATGAGGGTCGACTTGCCATAGCCGGCCGGGGCCGAAACTAGTGTCAGTGGGAGATTCTGTCGCAGTCCTTCCTCAAGCAGTCCTTGTAGTCGCGGCCGCGCCACCAGGTCAGCCCGCAGAGATGGGGCGAAGAATTTCGTCTTCAGCAGATCCCGCTTGATAGTCATTTGGATTGAAATCGGCCATGTTCGAGTCGCCGGCCGCTCGTCCTGAGTATATCATTATTGAGTCGGTCGAGATGTTGTGCACCATTATCCTGTATCGGCTTTTTCCACTCCGGCCGGATACAGGCAATACTTGACAGAGCATTTGGCCAGCGTTACATTGTTTCCACAATGTTGGAGCCTCGTTATGATTCACACGGAAAATCTCACAAAGCAGTTTGGCGATCATGTCGTCGTTGATCGCCTGAACCTCGATATCGCCGAGGGTGAAGTGTTCGGCTTTCTGGGGCCGAACGGCGCGGGCAAGACCACGACGATTCGCATGCTGACCTGTCTCATTGCGCCCACGTCGGGTAGCGCGCGCGTCCTCGGCTACGAAGTCGGCCGCGACGACCAGCAGATCCGGCGCAATGTCGGCATCCTCACCGAGACCCCGGGCCTGTACGATCGTCTTTCAGCCTATCGCAACCTGGCTATCTTCGCCAAACTGTATGAAGTTGAAAAGGTTGATTATCAGGTGGGAAAGTACCTGAAGCTGCTCGGCCTCTGGGAGCGCCGGGACTCGCCTGTAGGCGAGTTCAGCAAAGGCATGCGCCAGAAGCTGGCCATCGGCCGCGCGTTGCTCCACGAGCCGAAAGTACTCTTTCTCGACGAGCCGACGGCTGCGCTCGACCCCGAAGCCTCGCGCCTGGTCCACGACTTTATCGGCGAATTGAAGGGACGCGGCCGGACGATCTTCCTGTGTACCCACAACCTTGACGAGGCCGACCGGCTGTGTGACCGGGTGGCGGTCTTTCGCACCCATCTGCGGGTGGTGGATACACCCGGCAGGTTGCGCGCGCAGGTCTATGGGCGGCAGGTGGCCTTTCATCTGCGCGGCCCGGCTGAGTCGTTCCTTGAGGGCGTGCGCGCGTTCCCGTTCGTCAAGGCGGCCGAGGCGAAGGACGGCAAACTCATTCTCTCGCTCGACGACCCGGAAACCCACAACCCCGATTTGGTCCGTGCCCTGGTTAGGGCAGGAGCCGATATCCAGTTTGTGGGCGAGTTGCGCTACTCGCTGGAAGATGTCTATCTGCAACTCATGAAGGAAGACCCGCCCGCGGCCTAGATCCTGGGAGAGGACAAACAGATGGATAAAACAATAACGATCATTCGCAAGGAATGGGCCGAGGTATTCAAGAACAGGCTCGTATTATTCACGGTCCTGTTTTTGCCGCTCATATTGGCCGTTATGCCGCTGGGGATGTTGATCGCCTTCAACCAGAGCGAGAGCTTTAGCGCGGATATGGCCGATCCGGAGATTATGCAATTCGCGGGGCAGATGTGCGCGGGTCTCGATCCGGTGGATTGCTCGCTGGTCTACATGCTGAACCTCTTCGTGCTGATGTTCATGATCTTGCCGGTGTCGATTCCGGTGACCATCGCCGCCTACAGTATCGTCGGCGAGAAGACGACGCGCAGTCTGGAACCATTATTGGCCACGCCGATTACCACCGTGGAGTTGCTGGTCGCCAAGATCGTCTCTGCCGTCATCCCGGCCATCGGCGCGACGTGGCTGGCGTTCGCGATATTTCTGGTGGGGGCGGCGCTGCTGGCGCCCGCGGCCGTGTTTGCCGAGTTCTTCGACGCCCACTGGCTGCTGGCCATTTTCGTCGTCGCGCCGCTGCTGACGGTATTGTCCACCTGCGTGGCCGTCATCGTCTCGTCGCGTGTGACCGACCCGCGCGTGGCCGAGCAACTGGCGGCCGTGGTCATCCTGCCTTTGATCTTGCTCATCGTCGGGCAGTCGATGGGCCTTGTTCTTATCGATCGGCGAATGATGCTCCTCATCGGCGCAGTTGTGCTGGTCATCGATGTCGTGCTGGTGTACCTGGCGATTCGTCTTTTCGAGCGCGAGACGATCCTGACGCAATGGAAATAGGCGGCCCAACAAGGCCTGACCGGTTTCTTATCCATTTCCGATAGACGCCACAAGGTGGCTGTGCTATACTGGATTCACATTCGGGGATGACTGGCTTCGACGGGGAAGGCTGGCCCTGGATTGCAAGCCGAGCACGCTTTACACCTCGTAAAACTGGAAGCAAACGCATAAGTGCCAACCGCACCAATGCATACAGCGCTCTCCCCATGGCTGCCTAAAGCGGCCCAGGGATAGCCAAGATGTTCCCCTAAACAAGGAACCCGTTCGCTATAGTCCTCTCGTCGACTGGGCTTTGGCGGGCGACACCAATGTCGACGTGCTCTGCGCAGATGCCGATATGCGTGGCTAGAGACGCCCTTTCGGGGGTAATCGGATAGGACCGGCTGACCCAGTTGATCGGGGCGCCCGAAGCCGAAATCTAAATAGATCGACTAAGCTTGTAGACATCTGGAGGTCGAATTTTTCGGACGCGGGTTCGATTCCCGCCATCTCCACTGAGAGACAACAGTCTGGATAACAGGTCACCTTTGCGGTGGCCTGTTGTGTTTTCGGGAAGCCTGTTTGGTTTTCGGCATCGACCCGCCCCGGCCATTCAAGGTGAATAATTATTTACAAGATCGGCCTGAAGTGATAAAAATCAGGTTGGTTATGCCACTGTATCGACAGGATTTGTACGACTTCGTCACCAAATTGTTACTAATTTGACAGGGAATTTGTGTTGCTCTATACTGATATACAGGATATTTTGTAGCGCTTAAAACATATGAGACTGTCTGTCCCGATTCCGGTTGAAAACAAACCCCTGTCCCGACAACGCAGCGTTGTCCTTACCCGTTAGGTAAGGGTGATCGCTGCGTTTTTGTTTTCCAGGCACAACAGTTGAGCACTAGAGGAGGTGATGCCACAACGCGAGAGGGATGCCAATGTGTCCTGCAACATATCGAGATAACCTGCTTTTAAGCACAATTGGATGGACGTCGACATAGGCAGGCCGATCAAACCCATCGTTCGGCCCAAGCCGCGAGCCTGACAATCGTTAGAGGAGAACAACCTATAATGTCGAAGAAAGTATGGGCGCTTTTGGCGCTATTTGTATTAGTGGGCGGGCTTATGACCGCTTGCGGCGGGCAATCCGTCGTTGAAGTAACCCGTGTCGTCACCGAGACGGAAGTTGTTGAGCAAGAGCCCGAAGTCGTCGAGGTCGAGGTGACCAGCGCGCCTGTTGAGGTCGAAGTCACCCGCGTCGTCGAAGTTGAAGTCGAACCCGTGAACGAGGAAGAAGCTACCCGTAAGGGCGGTTGGCTTGACACCATCGTCATCGTCCAGGAACCGGACTCCAACTCGGCCGTGGCCCGTTTGGAAGCCGGCGACATGCATATGTATGCCGACGACATCGCCGGTGAAGCCGCTCTCCAGGCTATGGCCTCCGACAATCTCCAGACCCGGACGCAATATGGTCTCTTTGATGAGTTGCTTTTCAACATCGGCACCTGCCAGGATGAGACCCTGCTCAACCCGTTCGCGAATGAAAACATTCGCCAGGCGATGAACTTCGCCATGGACCGCAGCTACGTCGCCCAGGAACTGTACCAGGGTCTGGCTGTGCCGAAGTACACGACCATTGCCGAAGCCAGCGCCGACCGCGCTCGCTTCGCCAAGGAAATCCGCCTGGAAGAAGCCAAGTGGGGTTATGATCTTGAGAAGGCTCGTGAGGCCATCACGGCCGAGATGGAAGGCATGGGCGCCACCATGGATGGCGGCGTTTGGTCCTTCAACGGCGCGCCTATCAATGTCGTCGTCCTGATTCGTAACGAGGACACCCGTCTGCTGATCGGTGGCTACATGGCCACCCAGCTCGAGGAGTTGGGCTTCCAGGTCGAGCGCGTTGAGCGCACCTCGGCCGAGCTTAGCCCGATCTGGAACGCCGGCGATCCGACCCTGTGCGAATGGCACCTCTACACCGGCGCCTGGAGCCAGACGGCTATCGATCGTGAATCCACGTTCTCCTTCGAGCAGTACTACACCAACCGCGTTCTGCCGTGGCCGTTGTGGGCGATCTACGCCCCGCCCGCGGAACTGGACGACGCTTCCGCGAAGATCTTCAACGGCAGCTTCGCCTCCATCGATGAGCGCAATGAGCTGTTCCGCACGGCGTTGCCGCTGAGCAACGAATACGCGACCCGCAACTGGATCACCAGCCGTACCACCGTCGTGCCGTTCCGCAATGAAGTTGCGGTGACGACCGACCTGGCCGGTGGCGTTAGCGGCGCTGCGCTGTGGTCAAAGACGATTCGCTTCGCGGACGAGGTCGGCGGTTCCATGAACGTCGGTCTGCCCAGTGTCTTCACCGAACCCTGGAATCCCTTCGGCGGTTCGAACTGGGTCTTCGACCAGATGATCATCCGCGGCGTCGGCGATCTGGGTATCTACTCGGACCCGAACACCGGTCTGGGCATTCTGGGCCGCATCGAGCGCGCCGAACTGACCGTCCGCGAAGGCTATCCGATGGCCGTGTCGTCTGACTGGGTTACGCTTGCCTTCGAGCCTGAAGTGGTCGTCCCCGACGACGCGTGGGCCGGCTGGGATGCCGAGAATCAGGTCTTCCTGACCGCCGCCGAAGTATACACCGAGACGCAGACCGCTCTGGTCAAGTCGACCGTCTATTACCCGGCGGATCTGTACACGACCGTTACCTGGCATGACGGCAGCCCCATCAGCGCGGCCGACTTTGTCATGACCATGATCACCCAATTCGACCTGGGCGATCCGGCCAGCGCGAACTTCGACGAGGCGCTGGTTCCGACCCGCGAGCAGTTCCTGGCCTCTTTCCGTGGTGTCCGCATTGCTTCCGTCGATCCGCTCGTGATCGAGACCTGGAGCGAAGCGGGTAGCCTGGATGCCGAGAACGCCGTCAGCTCCTGGTGGCCGGCCGGCGTCTATGACTACTCCGACACTGCATGGCACAATATGTCGCTCATGCTGCTCGGTGATGCAAATGGTGCCTTTGCCTTCACGCCCGAAAAGGCTGAAGCGGCCGAGCTTGAGCGGGCTAACCTGGTTGCAGGCCCGTCCCTCGAGATCATGGCCGGTGAGCTGATCTCCGCTACAGCCGATGCTTACATCCCCTACGCTCCGACGTTGGGCCAGTACGTGACTGCTGAAGAGGCGACCGCTCGCTACGACAACCTGGCCGAGTTCGCCCGCCGTTACGGTCACTACTACATCAGCACCGGTCCGTACTTCCTGTCCGGTGTCTTCCCGGTCGAGGGTCAGGCTGTGTTGTCTCACTATGCGGCCCACCCGGATCTGGCCAGCCGTTTCTCCGGCTTCGCTGCTCCCGCCTTCCCGGTGACGGAGATTGACGGACCGGCGCGCGTGACCATCGGCGAGGAAGCAGCCTTCGACATCTTCATCGATGTCTTCGACGGCCCGTACCCGGTCGCCGATATCGAGGCTGTTAACTATCTGGTGTTCGGAGCGGATGGCGCGCTGGTTGCTGAAGGCGTAGCCGAGGCTTCCGAAGATGGCGTCTGGCAAGCCGTCCTGGGCTCCGATGTCACCGGCGCTATGGCCGAAGGCGCGAACCGCCTGGATGTCGTCGTCGTCTCCAAGCTGGTTGCCATCCCCGGCCTGTCCAGCTTTGAATTCGTGACTGCCCCGTAGTTTGACTATTATCCGGTAGCACATACGATCGTCTGTGCTAGAATGTAAGTAAGTAGAGGAGGTGACCTTCGAGTCACCTCCTCCTACTTGCAAACCCTGTTTTCTTGTGGAGCACGGAGAGGTGAGACCATGGCCACAGACACTATCACCGGTAATTTCGATATCAACGCCGAGGTCGATGTTGAATCCATCGAGTCCTCGGCACGTAAGGCCCAGATACAGAGCGTCCAGCGACTTATACGCTATACGCTTCTGAAATTAGTCGCGCTGGTAATTACCGTCGCCATTGGGGTCTACATCACGATCCTTGTCGCCAATATGGGCGGTGCGGTCGACAAGATGCGCATGGCTATGATTCGTGAGTCTGTCGCCCTGGCCGCAACGGCCGATCCGGCATTCAAAAACCTGTCGTCCGCCCAACGCATCGATTATATCAACCAACGGGTGGAGCTTGAGGCCGAACGGTTTGGCCTGGACAGACCCTTCTTCATACGTAGTCTTGAGTTTCTGAGAGACGGGATGACCCTGAACCTCGGCTACTCCCAGCAGTTGATGAGCGATAGCGGTTCGCGTCTGGTGAGAAACATTCTCCTGGAACGGCTGCCATCGACCTTGCTTTTATTTGGAACTGCAAACCTGATATTGTTTTTCATTGCATTGTTCGCCGGGCTTAGGCTTTCCCGGCGCTACGGCAGTTTTGCCGACAAGACAGTGCTGGCTTTGGCGCCGACTTCAGCCGCGCCGGCATGGTTCTATGGGCTTTTCCTAATCCTCATCTTTGCTGCGTGGTTCAAGGTATTGCCGTTTGGCGGAATGGTGTCTGCGCCGCCACCCGATAACCCGGTGGACTACGCGCTCAGCCTGGCGAAACACATGATCCTGCCCATCTCTGCCTGGCTCATTTCCGCTATGTTCCTGACGGCCTACAACTGGCGGACGTTCTTCCTGATTTATTCCAGCGAAGATTATGTGGAGATGGCCAAGGCCAAGGGTCTTTCCGATCGGATGATCGAGCGGCGTTATATTTTGCGCCCTACATTGCCCAATATCATCACCAGTTTTGCCTTGCTGCTGATTGGCCTCTGGACCGGCGCCATTATTTTCGAGACGGTCTTTAACTGGCCCGGTATCGGCGAGCTTTACTTCCGGGCGATTGGCGCATTCGATACCCCGGTGATTGTCGCCAACGTAGTACTGTACGCATATTTATTAGCCTTAACCGTTTTCTTGCTGGACTTTGTCTATGCTTTGGTCGATCCGCGCGTGAGGATCGGGGGTGGGGACCGAAAACAATGAAAGGATTCCTGGGTGCCTTGCGACAGTTGCGCCAATATCCTACAGCCGTTATTGGTATGATCATTATCGGCTTGTTGCTGATCGTATCTATCATAACGCCTATCGTCATGCCCTATAGCGAAGCCGTAAGGCTGTGGCGTGGCGGCGAGGATGTCTGGCGGTTTTATCCCCGTAACGCCGCGCCGGCCTGGACGAACCTGTTCAGGAGCGTCGATCAGGCGGCGTCGGTCATCATCAACAGCGCAGAGGGAGACGTCGAACCCACCATCGAGCAGCTTTCGGCCGATACGCGGGAAGCACGCTATTCATTTGAGTTCGACTTTCCGTATGACACTTTCCCACCCGAAGTCATTTTGTTCGCCGCGGCGAAATATCAAGACAAGCAACCTTTCGTCGAGTTGACCTGGATAACGCCCGACGGGCGCGAGATTCGCGCCGGTGAGTTTTCGGCGGGGGCCAATACCTCGGTGCGTTTCGACCAGGACACCCGCTTGCAACGGCGTCTGGAGCGCGAAAGCGGGATAGAGAACGTTTCGGTTATCAAGGGGCTTTTTGACGATCCCAACCAGGAAGGGTTGCAGGTGCTTCAGGGCACTTACCGGCTGGACGCTACGGCGCTCTTATTTGAACCGGAATCCGATCTTGACCTGGCATTCGTCAGCTACGGGCAAGTTCACGGCCTCGCCGGGACCGACCACCTGCGGCGAGACCTCTCGGTGGCTTTGCTCTGGGGAACGCCGATCGCCATGGCCTTCGGCTTGCTGGCGGCGCTGCTCACCACGGTCACTACGATGGGCATCGCCGCTTTCGGCGTCTGGATTGGCGGCTGGGTCGATAGCCTTATCCAGCGAATTACCGAGGTGAACGCCATCATCCCGCTTTTGCCCATCCTGATTATGGTCGGTACGCTGTATAGCCGAAGCATCTGGGTCACGCTGGGTCTGGTTATCATTCTGAGCATCTTCGGATTACAGATCAAGAATTACCGGGCCATCTTTATGCAGGTGAAGGAATCGCCCTACATCGATGCTGCTCGCGCCTATGGAGCGGGCAATATGCGGATCATCTTCCGTTATCTGATTCCGCGCGTGCTGCCCCTGGTGATTCCGGCCATCGTGATCCTGGTTCCCAGCTTCGTCTTTCTGGAGGCCTCCCTGGCCGTGCTGGGATTGGGCGACCCGTTCATCCCCACCTGGGGCAAACTCATCAATGATGCCAACCGGCAGGGCGCGCTGTTCAACGGCTATTACTACTGGATCCTGTTGCCATCGGTCCTGCTTATGATCGCCGGGCTGGCTTTCGCCATGGTCGGATTTGCTCTGGATCGTGTGTTTAACCCAAGATTACGCGAAATATAAAGTCTATGGAAAAGCCAAATGAATTAGTCCTGAAGGTGAGAAACCTTCGCTTGTATTTCAATACGCGAAATGGCTTCGTCCAGGCTGTAGACGGCGTCGATTTTGACCTGCGCAAGAACGAAGCCACGGTCATCATCGGCGAGTCCGGTTGTGGCAAGAGTTCGCTGGCCAAAGCGATCCTGCGTCTTCTTCCGCGCAATGCGGGGACCTATGAGGGCGAGATCTGGCTGCACGACAAGAACATCATGGCCCTGAATGACGAGGATTTCCGCCGGGAGATTCGCTGGAAACGGATTTCGATGGTTCCCCAGGCCGCCATGAACGCGCTCAATCCCGTTATGCGCATTGGCGATCAGGTGGCTGAGCCGGCTCTTGTTCATATGAACATGAACAAAGAGGAAGCCACCAAGAGCGCCGCGCGCATGCTGGAGCATGTTGGCGTGCCCGTTGACTTTCTCCATCGCTACGCCTTTGAGTTGAGCGGCGGCATGCGCCAGCGGTCGGCCTTGGCAATGGCTCTGGTGACGCTGCCCGACGTAGTCCTCCTGGACGAGCCGACATCCGCGCTGGACGTGCTGACTCAGGCCAGCATCATGAACCTCATGAAGCGGATGAAGAAAGATCTGGAAACCAGCTTCATCCTCATCACTCATGATATCGCCACGTCCAGCGAACTGGCCGACAACGTGGCCGTTATGTACGCCGGTCAGATCGTCGAGGTCAGCGATGCCCGCCGCTTCTTCACCAAACCATTGCATCCCTACTCGCACGCCCTGATGGCCAGCGTGCCGCGCCTGCGCGAGACTATCGAGCCGGAATTTATCACGGGTCAGCCGCCCAGCTTATTGAACCCGCCTACGGGTTGCCGCTTCAAAGACCGTTGCCCCAAACGCTTCGCGAAGTGTGATGAAGAGCCGCCCACCTTTATCGTGGACGGCGATCGCAAGGTCAAATGCTGGCTGTACGAAGAGGCGGTCGGATAAGTGCCACATACAAGGAAATTGGACCGGCAAAATGATTAAAGAGAACCCTGAGATAAGCGCCGCTTCGGAAATGAACGGCCAGCCGCTGCTACAGATCAAGGATCTGCATGTCTGGTATGAGCTAAAACGGTTTGGCTTTGGTCATGCCGGTTACGTTCGTGCCGTGGATGACGTTACTTTCGACCTCAGGCAGGGCCAGGCAATTGCCTGTGTGGGCGAGAGCGGGTGTGGCAAATCCAGCCTGATGAAGACCATTCTCGGCCTGAATATCCCGACCAGGGGCGATGTCATATTCGATGATACGCCGCTGAGCACAACCCGGGGCGAAGACCTCCGTAAGTATCGGTCGAAGATCGGTTATGTCCAACAGGACCCCTTCGGGGCCTTGCCGCCTTTCATGAATATTCAGACGATCCTTGAGGAGCCGTTGATCATCAACGGTGTTTCCGATGCCGCCGAGCGGATGCGGCGCATCAAGAAAATCCTTGAGGAAGTGAAGCTGACCCCGATCGATGAGGTCTTGCCCAAGTTTCCTCATATGTTGAGCGGCGGACAGCAACAGCGTGTGGTCATTGCTCGGGCCATGATCATGGAGCCGAAGCTGCTCGTTGCCGATGAGCCGGTTTCCATGCTGGATGCCTCGGTGCGCGTCGAGATCTTGCGCCTGCTGCGCAATCTGCAAGAGAGCCACAACCTGGCGGTCATCTATATCACCCACGATCTCTCCACCGTGCGCTACTTCTCCGAGTACATATTCGTGATGTATGCCGGCGAAGTGATCGAGTTCGCCCGCATGGAGGATCTGCTCGACGATCCAAGGCATCCGTATACGCTGGCATTGCTCGATGCCTCCTCCGATCCGAATGCGGACAATGCTCTGGTTCTGCGTGAGATTCCCAAGGGAGAGCCGCCGAGCCTGGTGAATCCGCCTACTGGTTGCCGCTTCCATCCGCGCTGTCCCCGCTTCATGCCGGGGCTTTGCGATGTGAAAGCACCGCCGGACTTTATCGTCACTGAGGAACATCGGGTGGCCTGCTGGCTCTATGATCCGGAACTGAAGCCAGATGCGGCCTAATCGCTTGATGGTAATTGGTTTCCTGATGGTGTTGACTGGCGCTATTTTGCCATTTCTTATGGTCATGCGTTTTGTGCAGTCCACCTTTCTGATAAACTTCGTCGCTTATGCTGCTTCGACCATAGGTATATTCTTGTGTGTCATTAGCGTGGCGATGTATGTGGGGACGGCTCGTCGCAAGGATGAAGATGAGTGGCACGATGAATAATCGTCTCCCTTGGGTGGCGCAAGTCTGAACGGACGAAAAGGCAAGAAGATAGCGTGGCTAACGATCAAAACGTCATCCTGGATATCAAGAACCTGAAAACCCAGTTCTTTACCGAAGCGGGGGTGGTGCGCGCCGTCGACGGCATTGATTTCACGGTCAATCGCGGCGAGGTGGTCGGCCTGGTGGGCGAATCCGGCTGCGGCAAGAGCGTGACTTCGCTCTCTATCATGCGACTGATCGGCCAGCCGGGCAAAATCGTCGATGGGCAGATCATCTTCGACAATCAGGATTTGCTCACATTGCCTGAATCGCGCATGGTCGAAATTCGCGGCAATCGGGTCTCGATGATCTTCCAGCAGCCGCAGAGCAGCTTGAACCCGGTGTTCCGCATCGGCGATCAACTGTCGGAAGTGTTGCAGATCCACCAGGATATCGGCAAGGAAACGGGCGAAAAACGCGCCATCGAGCTGTTGGCCCTTGTGGGCGTACCTGATCCGGAGTCGCGCGTGAAGGCCTTCCCCCACGAGCTTTCGGGTGGTATGGCCCAGCGCGTTATGATCGCCATGGCCTTGGCCTGCGTTCCCGAATTGCTGATTGCCGACGAGCCGACGACGGCCCTCGACGTGACGATCCAGGCCCAAATCCTGGACTTGATGCGCAATCTGCGCTCCAAGACGGATACGGCCATCATTCTGATCACCCATGACCTGGGTGTGGTGGCCGAGATGTGTGACCGGGTCAACGTCATGTATGCCGGCCGTATTGTCGAGCAGGCATCGGTCATTGATCTGTTCAACAAGCCGATGCACCCCTACACCGACGCGCTTATCGGTTCGACCCCGGTACTTGGCTATGCCGATAAGCCGTTGACCACCATTCCCGGCTCGGTTCCCAACCTGATCAAGCTTCCGAGCGGATGCAAATTCTCGCCGCGATGCGCGGCTCGCATGCAATATGACCTGCAAATCTGTCTGGAAGAGGAGCCGGAATTGAAGACGCTCTCTCCCGGACACACGGTGCGCTGCTGGTTGTATGAAGATTTGCCGGAAATGAAAGATGCACCCGAAGCTCAATGGCGGGCCGCCCGACCGAAATTGCACAATGAGGGAGAAGCGGATGCTGGACGATATTAGCCGCCAGGAGCCGATTGCGGCCGTCCCCCCACGAAAGAAGCTGATCGAGGTCAACAACCTCGTGAAATATTTCCCGGTACGTGCGGGGTTGATGCAGCGCGTGAAGGCCTGGGTGAAGGCTGTGGACGACGTATCCTTCTTCATCAATGAAGGGGAGACGCTGGGTCTGGTGGGTGAATCGGGCTGCGGCAAGACGACAATCGGCCGCACCATTCTGCGCCTCATCCCGGCCACCTCGGGCGAGGTCATCGTAGACGGCCGGAACGTCTTCGACCTCGACTCCAGTGAGTTGAAGAAGATGCGGGCCGAAATGCAGATCATCTTCCAGGACCCCTACTCGTCTCTTGACCCGCGCATGCCGATTGGCGAATCCATTGCCGAAGGGTTGCGCGTCCATACGGACATGAGTGGTCAGGAACGCTATGATGTCGTTACAGAAATGTTGACCCGTGTCGGCATGCGCGCCGAACATGCCCGCCGCTACCCGCATGAGTTCTCCGGCGGTCAGCGGCAGCGCATTGGTATTGCCCGCGCGCTGGCCTTGCGCCCGAAGTTCATCGTGTGCGACGAGCCGGTCTCGGCCCTCGATGTGTCGATTCAGGCGCAGGTTCTGAACATTCTGCGCGAACTCCAGCGCGATTTTGGCCTGACGTACCTCTTCATCGCCCACAACCTGAGCGTGGTCGAGCATTTCAGCGAGCGTGTCGGCGTGATGTATCTGGGCAAGATGGTCGAGATGGCCCCGCGTGATTTGCTCTATAGCGACCCGCTCCACCCCTATACTCAGGCGTTGATGTCGGCCATTCCGGTGCCGGACCCAACCTACAAGCGGCAACGTATTATCCTTGAGGGTGACGTGCCCAGCCCGTTGAACCCGCCGTCCGGTTGCCGGTTTCACACGCGCTGCCCAATCGCCTTCGATCTGTGTTCACAGGAAGAGCCGCCGTTCAAGGACTATGGCGGGGGACATTTTGCTGCCTGCCACTGGCTCGAAGTAGGCGAGCGCGGCGCGAGCAAACTGACGGCCGACAACATCGCCGCCGGGAAGGGTAGAGAAGCCGCCCGGAAGACAAGTCGCTGAGGATAAACCGCCGGCCGCAAGCCGGCGATTTTTATTTTGAGCGTGATTTCCGGGGTGCCTTCGGTCGGCTTGATACGGCTTCCACATAGCGAACGATCTCGCCCGCGACGTCGATGCCGGTCGCTTTCTCGATACCCTCCAGACCAGGCGACGAGTTGACTTCCAGCAACAACGGGCCGCGGCGCGAGGAAACGAGATCAACACCCGCCACCGCCAGACCATGTGTACGGGCGGCCGCCACGGCCAACGCGACTGTGGCCGGTTCGGGAGTGAAGGCCGACGCCGAGCCTCCGCGGTGGAGATTGGCCCGAAACTCCCCAGAGGGAGCCTGACGCTGCATGGCCGCCACGCAGCGTTCCCCCACGACGATTAATCGCATGTCGCGCCCGTCCGCCTCGGCGATGAACTCCTGGACGATCGCCTGCCGGTTGAGTTCGGTCACTTTTCGCAGTATGGTCGCGACTGTGGCGAAATGGTGGGCCAGGAACACCCCGCGCCCCTGGGTGCCGCTGATCAGCTTGACCACCGCCGGCAGTCCGCCGATGGCCTCGATGGCCGAGAAGAGCGCTTCCGGTCGGGCGACGACTGCCGTGCGCGGTATCGGCAACCCGGCCTGGGACATCAGTTGCAGGCTTTGCAGCTTGTCGCGGGAGCAGGCGATCGCGCTCGAAGCGGCCGTGGTCAGCACGCCCGCCGTCTCAAACTGCCGCACCACGGCCAGTCCGTAGAAGGTCACTGATGTGCCGATGCGGGGGATGATGGCGTCAAGCGCGGGGAGCTTCGTCGTTTCGGTCATGCCGGGTAGCGAGGAGACAAGCTGTTGGGGCGTTGCGGCGTCACCATCGCCACGGCCGATGTGGACCGCAACCGAGGTGGTATCGATGATCTCTATCCGGTGGCCGCGCATGCGCGCCACTTCCGCCAATCGGCGCGTGCTGTAGAGTCCCGGGTTGCGTGAGAGAATCCCGATTCGCATAACGTCGGCAATTGTCCACCCGACCGCGAACTTAGGCCACCATTCGGCATGGCAATCGGACATGGTGAATTGGAATGCGTGCGGCGCGACGCGAACGGATTTCCGCTGATACGACAAGCGGCCCGTCGTTTTGACCGGCTCTAGCCTTATCGTTACAATCCGCCTGATTGGAGCATCTTCAATGGTTATTGATACGTTTGTCATCGTGCCTACATACAATGAGGCCGACAATCTGGATGAGTTGCTGAGGCAACTGCTGGCTTTGCCCACGCCGATTGGCGCGATCGTCGTTGACGACAACTCGCCGGACGGCACGGGCGACATGGCTGAACAATGGGCGGCAGAGAACCCCAATCGGGTTCATGTCATCCATCGTCCGGCCAAGCTGGGTCTTGGCACTGCCTACACCGCCGGCTTCAAGAAAGCCATCGATGATCTCGGCGCGGAACGAATCCTGACGATGGACGCCGACTTCTCCCATAACCCGCGCTACATTCCCGATATGATTGCCCTGAGCCGGATCAAACACGTGGTCATCGGCTCGCGCTACGTCCCCGGCGGTGGGACGCGCAATTGCAGCCAAAAGCGGATATTCCTGAGCCGGGGAGCAAATTTTATGGCACGAACCTTGCTGGGTCTGAAGGCTCGTGATGCGACGGCCGGATTCCGTCTCTACCGGCGCGAGGTGCTGCAATCCATTCCGCTGGACGAGATATTTTCCAGCGGCTACTCTTTTCTTGTGGAAATGTTGTTCCTTTGTCAACGACGCGGCTGGCAGATCGGCGAGATCCCGATCATTTTCGAGGATCGCCGTAAAGGACAAACCAAGATCTCGCGCCAGGAGATATTGAAGGCGCAATATACGGTACTGAGGCTCTTCCTCCGCCGCCTGCGCGGCGGCGAGCCTCGCCGGCCACCTATCGCTGTTTCATCCGCTATAAGTAATGATAAAAGTTAACTGTAATCTGTGTGGACGGGATGAGTATGCAGTACGCTTTTCCGCCACGACAGACGGCAATACCTTGCAGGTCGATGCTTTCCGCTGCACCCATTCCGGCTATGGGCATCATCCGCAGATCGTGGAATGTCGTCATTGCGGGCTGGTATACGCTAACCCGCGTTGGTCGACCGATGATGTTATGGACGCCTATTCGGCCGTCCAGGATGAGACCTACGTCGAGGAGCGGCTCGGCCGCGAGTTGACCTTTCGCCACCATCTGCGCGACATGGAGCGCGCGATCGGCCCGGCCGACGGCCGCGCATTACTCGACGTTGGCGCCTATATCGGTGTATTTGTCGAGGCGGCGGCCGCGGCGGGTTGGCAGGCCCAGGGCGTGGAGCCGTCGGAATGGGCGGCGGCCGAAGCCCAACGCCGCGGTCTGGATGTACAAGTCGGCACGCTGGACAACGCCGATCTGGTCGAGGAGTCATTCGATGTCGTGACGATGTGGGACGTCATCGAGCATCTGGCCGATCCGGCGGCCGAACTGGACAAGGCTCGCCGGCTATTACGTCCCGGCGGCTGGCTGGTTGTCCACACGATGGATATAGATGCACCATTCTCGCGCCTGGCCGGCAGTCGCTGGCCCTGGTTGATGGACATGCATCTATATTACTTTAGCAGGCGTACTTTAAGGTGCATGTTAAGCGAACACGGGTATAACGTGGTGTGGGACGGTGCCCAAAGGCGTTATCTGAGCCTTGGTTATCTGGCTTCGCGTGTCGCCGGAATGAATGGTGCCTTTGGCCGGCTGGCTCGTTCGCTGGTCGGCGGCCTGGGCTTGCGCCATTCGGCCATTCCCGTCAATTTTGGGGACTTGCGAACGTATATTAGTCAGCGAGTACGTTAGCCGCTATATGATATGATGATTGGCGAGATCGTGTTATACTGAACCAATCACCAAAACAATTCCGGAACGCAGTACATGGATCCGATTAAATTACTCATCGTCGACGACCACCCCCTCTTTCGCCAAGGGCTTGTCGACGTATTGGAGAGTGATCCCGGGTTAGTGGTAGTTGCTCAAGCGGCCGATGGTGAGGTGGCCGTTCACCATGCGATTGAACACAAACCGGATATTGTCCTCATGGACGTTAACCTTCCCAACACCAATGGGTTGCGGGTAACACGTCACATTTTGAATCAGCTACCCGATACCAGGGTTATCATTCTGACCGGGTATGATGACGCCGAGCAGGTTTTTCATGCCTTGCGCATCGGTGCTGCGGCCTACTGCTCGAAGGATATTCCTCCCGAAGGGCTGCTCGCTACGGTTTACGCTGTTCATGAGGGCGGTTATGTGATTCATGGGCAAGTCATGACCTATGAAGAGGTGTTGAACTGGGTCCAGCAGCGATTGGGACGCTATAACTACCCGCTCGATGAACAATCGGCCAATACTTATACGCCTCTCTCACCGCGAGAGATGGAGATTCTGGATATGGTGACCCGTGGGGCTAGCAACAAAGAGATCGCCTTACGGTTAAGCATCAGCCAGCAGACGGTCAAGAATCATATGACCGCTGTCTTGCGCAAGCTTAATGTCGATGACCGCACGCAGGCCGCCGTCTATGCGCTGCGTCATGGGTGGGTGCGACTGGATTCATCAACCTCGGCCTGAACGTTTGGCCTGGAGAGACTGTTAAGGGAACACGCGGAGGAAATGAAAATTATGCGCTTCTTGAGGAGCGAAGATGGGCAGGGACTGGTGGAGTACGCGCTGGTGCTGGTCCTGGTTGCCGTTGTGGTCATCGCCATACTTGCCTTGCTAGGCCCCTATATCGGCGAATGGCTCAACACTGCGGCCGAGTGGTTCCGCCAACTTCTCGGCAACGGCAGCTGAATTTTGCCCGGAAAGCGCCGGTTGATTTATCTGGCGGGGGTGATTTTTTGTGGCGATTGATAATGATAATGGGCGGCGAGCCAATGACGCCGATGATTTGCGCGAGATTCGGGTTCTTCGCGATTCACCCTCTCCGGGTGCGCGCGATGCCTTTTTGGAATTAAAAAATACGATGAGCGATCAGATTCTGCGGGAGATGGATCCGAACATTGATCTGTCCCAACGCTCTCAGGTCCGACCCTATGTCCATGATCGCCTGGATGCCCTTTTGGAAGAACACGGGAGCGTCCTGAATCGCAGCGAAAAACGGCAGCTCCTGGAAGCAATCGTAGCTGATTTGATCAATACGCGAGCGTGAACAAACCTGTTCTCCCGGCGGCCGGACCCTATACCGCGCGCCTGCGCCAGATAGGATCTTTCTGTCTGGATGTCGTCTTTCCGCCGGTTTGCGTCCTCTGCGGACGCGTGGGTTGGCTCTTGTGTCCGTCTTGTGAGTCGAGGCTGGCCGTGGTGGCGCTCTCAATTTGCTATCATTGTGGCCGAATGGGTGAAAGCGGACAAGCTTTGCCCATTGGTTTTATCTGCCGCGAATGCCGCACCACGCCCTCATCCTTGAGACAAATGCGCGCCCCTTTGCGCTATCAGGAACCCACCAGTAGCCTTATCCATCGCTTCAAGTATGAGGGATTTTCGGCTCTGGGTCGGCCGCTGGCGCGCTTTCTGGTTGATGACTGGCCCGACTGGGAGCAATCGCCCGATCTGATAGTGCCCATTCCACTGCATCCGAAGCGCCGCCGTCGGCGCGGTTACAATCAGTCGGAACTATTGGCGAAGCCGTTGGGAGCCGCGACGTCGATTCCTGTCCATGCCCCCGCATTACGCAGAACGCGCCATACGATTCCGCAGGTCGGATTGGGGCCGGATGAGCGGCAAGACAATGTTCGCGGGGCATTCGAGGCTGATGCCGCAGTTGTCGGCGGCCGGCATATCCTGCTCATCGATGATGTGCTGACCACCGGCGCGACGCTGTCGGCCGCGGCCGGAGCATTGCTGACAGCCGGCGCAGCCGACGTCTCGGCCTATTGTTTGGCGCGGGTAAGGTAGTCATGGGATAATAGCATTAGCCAAACGGATAGTTCCCATAGCACTCAAGTTTTCCGGCCGGCGGGCCTATCGAGCACGCACCTAATCTCATTGAAAGGAGCAGGAATACCCATCATGGAACTGCAAATCTTCTCAACCAACATGGAAGTGACTCCGCGTTTGCAAAACTACGTGGAGAAGAAAACTGCGCGGCTTGACCGCTATTTGCCGACCCTGACGACTGTTCAGGTCGATCTGGCCATGGAAAATACCCGCAGCGCCGTGCAGCGCCATGTGGCCGAGATCACGATTCGCGACGAGCGCGGGACGATTCTGCGCGCCGAAGAGCGCAACAGCGACATGTTCGCCGCCGTCGATGCGGTCATCGACAAACTCTATCGGCAAATTGAGCGCTATCGCGGCAAGCAGCAGCGCAAGCACCGCGGCAAGGCGGAAGAGATCGATATGGGCGAACCTCTGCCTATCGCTGAAGATCTGGAGGAAGAGGATCGGGCGATTGTGCGCCAGAAACGGTTCGCGCTCCATCCGATGTCGGCCGAAGAAGCCATCGATCAGATGGAATTGCTGGGGCACGATTTCTATGTGTTCTTCAGTTCCGAAGAGAACGCCGTGAACGTTATTTACCGGCGTCGTGACGGCACGTTTGGACTGCTGCAACCAGAAATGGGTTAGTGGGTGCCTTTCTAATGGCGAACATTCTCATTATTTGCACGGCGAATATTTGCCGCTCGCCGGTTGCCGCGGCATTGCTGTGCGACCGCCTACGTCGGCAGGGATTGATGGACTGGTCCGTGCGCTCGGCAGGCACGTGGGCGATGGAGCCGCGCGGCGCTTCGCGCTATAGCGTCGAGGTCGCCCGGCGCCAGGGTCTGGATTTGAGCCGCCATCGCGCGACGATGGTCGACGAGTCGCACTTGGCCGGCGCCGATCTTGTCCTGACGATGGAAGTCGGTCATGCCGAGGCGCTTCGCGCGGAATTCCCACAGCAGGCCCACAAGGTTCATATGTTGGCCGAGATGGTGGGCCACTCTTATAACATCCCTGA
>CXWK01000272.1_pt4 | contig 21881 bp, 21 predicted proteins | sample 590851 | NCBI WGS metagenome assembly CXWK01 (sample SAMEA3498364, study PRJEB10139) | wastewater metagenome | biome: wastewater treatment plant; material: activated sludge | place: Denmark | collected 2014-08-01
CGAAATGGGCATTGACCCCATGCCCGAAACCCGCGCCCTCTATGAGCAGATTGCCCACGCTACGCGCGACTTCAGCGCGCAAATGGCCGACGACGGACGACGGGCAGCGGCCGCGAGCACCGGCGCTGCCCAAAGTGACGACGCCTACCAGGCCGCCCAAAGTCTGCTAACCCTCTGTGCCGAGATGCAACAGCGCCTCGGCGACCTCTTGCACCTCCTCGAACGACAGTGAAGAGAATTAGGAATTAGGAATTACGGATTGGGCGCACCTCCAACTCTGATCTCTTAATTCCTAATTCCTAATTCGTAATTCCTAATTTCTTTGAGTGTCGCGTGAGCGTCGTGTGATTGCCTCATGCCATGATGGGCGGCAACGACCTAGACAGGCAAGAGTAAGCAAAGCGCATGTTATCCCAGTTCCCGCCCACCTACACGTTTCTGGTTCGCATCTGGCGGGAACCTCAGGTAGTGCGCGATAGAGCGCCCGAATGGCGCGGCGTCATCGAACACGTCAACACCCAACAGCGCGCCTATTTTTGTGACCTGGACAAGCTCGGCGCTTTTATCAGCGCCGAAACCGGCTGGCCGTCCGCCGAACCACGGCGGCGCTGGGCTAGCTGGCTGAACAAGATTGGGAGGAGTCCGTGAGCGCTTACGAAGTGGTGGCCGCCGCCAGTGAGGCCCTGCGCGAGCTCCTGTGGGACTCTTTCCGCCAGGACCCGGTCGTCCGCGCCATCGTCAACAACGAGGAGGCCATCGTCTTCAAGAACCCTACCGAGACGATGCGCGACAACTCCAACCGCCTTTCCATCTGGCTCTATCAGGTCACCGAAAACGAGTTCAACAAGAACCAGCCCCTGCAGCGCACGGGTGACAGCCAGCACCGCTTCCCACCCCTGGCCCTCAACCTTTACTACCTCATGACTCCATTCGCCCGCGACGGCACGGCCGACCACCTGCTGCTGGGCAAGACACTCGAAGTGCTCTACGACAACGCCATCGTCCTGCTCGACGACGGTGACGCCATCGCCGAGGAACTGACCATCATCTTCTGCCGCCTGACGCTGGAAGAGCTGACGCGCATTTGGGACGCGCTGCGCGAGCCGTATCGCCTCTCCGTCTGTTACCACGTCAAGGTGGCCCGCATTGACTCGCTGCGCCAGTTGGGCCGGGGGCGCGTGCTGCGCCGCACCCACCGCCAGGGCGTCAAGGACGAAGTGGAGGCGGCCCTGGCATGAGCCTCTACGACGCCGACTTCCAGGCCGTGGCCGTCTTCGACGTGCGCGACCGCTTCCTGGCCGACCGCCGCGTCAGCGGCCCCCGCCCGCGTCCGCTCGGCCGGCTGCGCTTCCGCGTCGAGGCCCGCGAGGAGGGCGGGCAGATGCGGTTCCTGCCCCGGCCGTTGGACATGCGCATGACCACCACCGCCAGCGGCCTGCACGCCTTCTTCGGCTACACCGCCGGGAGCGGCTTCGTCGGCTACCGGCTGTCACCCGGCCGCTATCGCGCGCGCGTCCTGGGCGACTACTACCGGCCATCGGCTCCGGCCGACTTCACCCTGTTCGCCCGGCCGCTGCCGCCGCCCATTGGGACTGCCATCCCTATTGATCTGCTGCCCGGCCTCAACTATCCGTTTCCGCCGCGCACGACGCGCCTCTTCGGCGCGTTCATTACCCGGCCGGCCGGGGGCCAACCAGCCCCCCTTGCCGGCGTCACGGTTCAGGCATTCGACGGTGCGGACGCCCCGCTCAGCGCGCCCGCAGTCACCAATGCGGCGGGCAGTTGGCTGCTCGTCTTCGTCCCCAGGCTGGCCGCCGACGAGAACAACGAAGCGGCGATCCGGCTCCAATTTACCCTGCCCGATGGTCGCGTCATCCAGGCGCCCAACGTGCGCATTGTCCGCTACATGGAAAATCGCTTCCCGCCTCAAGTGTTCATCTAGGAGAGTGATCGAATGGCAAACCATGACAAGTTGGAGGAGTGGCAAAGGAGCATCAGACGCATGCGGGCGCAGAACGCGACCGAACCTGCGCCGGCGGCCGTCAAAAAGGACGTTGATGACAAGCTCAAGCTGCTGGAGACGGCCGTCAACAAGTTCAACACCTGTTACGATGGCTTCCCCAAGCAGTGGCAGCAGCTCCAGGAAGTGGAGGACTCTACCCGCTTCGCTCTCGACTTTCTGAAGGAGCGTTTCAAGGATACGCAGGCAGCCAACGCGGCGCTATATCAGCAGGCCATCACCACCGTGGATGGAAAGATCGACACGAAGCAGGGCGAGGTAGAAGCACTGCGCAAACAGATCACCGACAAGGAGACCGCGCTAGCTGACCTCAAGAAAGGACTGGCCGACGTTGACCAGCCGCTCAAGGGGGTCGAGACGCTCTGTGATGGGATGGGCAAGTATGGCGCGGACGTGGCCAAGGCCCGCAAGGACGCCGAGGGCATCGCGCCCGCCGAGCGCCCCATTGAGGCTCAGACGGCCATTTATGCTCTTCAGAAGGCCTACGACGATCTGGCCGCACATTTGCAAGGCAACCCCACCAGTGACGCGGCCGCGAGACTGGCCACCCAGTTCAAAGCCCTGCCGGCTCGGCTGGCCGCCTATCGCGCCGCCGGCCAGGAACTCGAGGGTCTCAGGAACGATCTCAAGAACGCCGAGGCCGAGTTGGCCGAAATGCGCAAGGCGCGTGCCGATCTGATCCTGCTGGAATTTGATAGCCTGCCGCCGCCTGCGCCGACCACGAACACACCGGCAACGGGCACTGGGGCAACACCCTCGATCGAAACTCCGTCCCCTGCAACCGACCCGGCCGGCACGAATCCTGACAAGGCCTCCGTCGGCCCCACGAGTCAGTCCACTCCCCGCACGAGCGGCGAAGGCCTCGGGGGGGACATGGAGGGAGGCACGTAGCAAACAACCGCTCTGGGACGACCTGCAAACTGGTGCTTCGCGACGCGGCAGCGCCAATAGAGTTCTAGAAATCTGCGTCATCTGCGGATCACTTCGTAAATAAGGAGAAACACAATGCCTGAATATCTTGCCCCAGGCGTCTACGTGGAAGAGATCAGTACCGGCCCGCGCCCGATTGAGGGCGTGGGAACCAGCACCGCCGGCATGGTCGGCCTGACCGAGCGCGGCCCCGAGCGCCCCACGCTCGTCACCGGCTGGCTACACTTCCAGCGCGTGTTCGGCAGCTACGTCAACAACTCCTACCTGGCCTACGCCGTCCAGGGCTTCTTCGACAACGGCGGCCAGCGCTGCTTCATCGGCCGCGTCGTGGGGCAGGGGGACGGCGACGCCGCTATCAGTGCCACGGGTGAGGTTGGCGGCCTGAACGTCAGCGCCATTGGCCGCGGCACGTGGGGCAACCGCGTCCGCGTGCGTGTGACTCCCGTGGAGGCCAACCCCAATACGCCTAATGCCACGCCCCGCTTCAACGTCGCCATCCTCTACTACACCACGCCTCCGCCGGAGCCGTTTGTTGATCCCCTCTCGGCGCGCCCCCAGGACTTGCGCGACCCCAACCGGCGCGAGCCGGACGCGCCCCCGGAGCTTTTCACGGATCTGACGGCCATCCCCGGCGATAGCAACAACGCCGCCACCATCATCAACTCGCGCTCCAACCTGGTGCGCGTCGCCTGGCCCGACCCCGCCGCAATGGCCCTGGCCGACAGCGGCGGCTACGTGCTGCTGGAGGGCGGGGCCGAGGCCGATGCCATCACCAACGATTACATCGGCGATACCAACGCTTTGGGCGGCAACGAGGAGTTGTATGGCCGTGGTCGCGGGCTGGAAGGGCTGGCCCTGGTTGACGACATTGCCATTCTGCTGGCCCCCGACCAGGCCCGAGCGGAACTGTACGACACTCTGACCGGTGAGGTGATTGAGCAGTGCGAGCTGCTGAAGGACCGCTTCGCCGTCCTCTCCGCCCAGCAGGGCGAGGCTAACGTCGCCAACCTGCGACCGCCCAACGACACTCTCTACGCTGGCTTCTACTACCCGTGGATCACTGTCTTCGACGCCATCAACAACCGGCGCATGCTCATCCCGCCCGCCGGCCACGTCGCCGGCATCATGGCCCGCACCGACATCGAGCGCGGCGTCCACAAGGCCCCGGCCAACGAGGTCGTGCGCGGCGCGCTCGACCTGGAGTTCCCCATCACCAAGGGCATGCAAGACTTGCTGAACCCGCGCGGCGTCAACTGCATCCGCGACTTCCGCGCCGACGGCCGCGGCATCCGCCTGTGGGGCGCGCGCACCATGTCCAGCGACCCGATGTGGAAGTACGTCAACGTCCGCCGGCTGTTCATCTTTGTCGAGGAGTCCATTGACCAGGGCACGCAGTGGGTCGTCTTTGAACCCAATGACTTCGCCACCTGGGCCGCCGTCGCGCGCACCATCACCAACTTCCTGACTACCGTCTGGCGCAGCGGCGCGCTGATGGGTCTGACCGCTGGCGAAGCGTTCTTTGTCAAGTGCGACCGCACCACCATGACCCAGGACGACATAGACAACGGCCGGCTCATCTGTTACATCGGCATTGCCCCCGTCAAACCGGCCGAATTCGTCATCTTCCGTATCAGCCAGAAGACGATGGAAGAGGCAAGCTAGGGATTAGGGACACGACCGGCAGATAGTTCTAAGTCTGGGTAATCAGTGGATTCCTCTTCCATTAAGGAGAATGGCACGACATGGCAGAGACAGGCTCACGAAACGACCCCTATTCGGCGTTCAATTTCCTGGTGGAGATTGACAGCGTTATCGTTGCCGGCTTTTCCGAAGTGGGTGGGCTGGATACGACGACCGACCCCATCGAATATCGCAACGGTAACGAGGACATCACCGTACGCAAGCTCCCCGGCCTGCGCAAATACGCCAACATCACTCTGAAGCGCGGCTACACCGACAGCAAGGAGCTGTGGCAGTGGCGCAAAGCGGTCATCGAAGGCAAGACCCGGCGCGCTTCCGGCTCCATCGTCCTGCTGAACGAGGCGCGCGAGGAGGCCCTGCGCTGGAACTTCCGCGAAGGCTGGCCCACCAAATGGACCGGCCCGGCCATGAACGCCAAGAACAACGAAGTCGCCATCGAATCGCTCGAGATCGCGGTCGAGCATATCGAACTGCAAGAGTGACGCGCATGATCGCCTATCGCGCTCCGGGGGCTTACATTGAGCGGGCCACGCCGCGCGGCCAGACGTTCGAGCTGCTGCGCTCCGACGTGGCTGGCTTCGTGGGCGTTGCCGCGCGCGGCCCGCTGCACACGGCCGTGCGCGTCGCCGGCGACAAGGAGTTTGCCGCCCAGTTCGGCCGGCCAATTCCCCAGGCGTTCCTGGCCCCCGCCGTCCACAGCTTCTTCGAGAACGGCGGCCGCCTGTGCTACGTCGTGCGCGTGGCCAACCCCGACGACGCCGCGCCGGCCACCCTGCGCGTCTACGATGGCGATCGACCCTTGTTCACCCTGCAAGCCACCAGCGAGGGCGTCTGGGGCCGGGCCGTCCGGGTTATGGCCCGGCGCGTCGCTCCCGGCAGCGCCGCCCACTTCTTCATCCACCTGCTCGACGGCAGCCGGACGGTGGAGTCGCGGCGCAACGTGCCGCTGACCGACGACCTGGCCGCGGTCAACGCCGCCCTCAACTCGACTCGGCTGACCGCCGTCGCACCCGACTTCAGCGGCGCGGCCCAGTTGCGGCTGCCGCCCGACGCCCACCTCGTCTATGAGAATCTGGGCGGCGGGGCCGACGGCCTGGCCCGGCTCCAGCCCCGTCACTTCACCGGCGACGGCGCGCCGGCCGGCCAGACCTGGGGCCTGAACGTCCTGGAACTGGTGGACGAGATCAGTATCTTGTCCGTGCCCGACGCGGTGTTGCTGCCGCGCGATACGCCCCGCCGCCGCACGCCGCGGCCGCCCGACTGCTGCGCCGGGCCGGATGAGCTGGCCCCTGGTGACCCCATTGACACCGACGCCGACCGCGAGTTCCCGCCGATGCTGAGCGAGGAGGAGACGCTGGTCATCCACCAGGCGCTCATCGGCCAGTGCGAACAGCTGGGCGACCGCGTGGCTGTGCTCGACCCCTACCGGGCCGACATGAACGCGGAGGAGATCATGGCCTGGCGGCGGCAAGCCCCCTACGTCAGCAGCTACGCCGCGCTCTACTACCCCTGGCTGCGGATGCTCACCTGGAATGGCGACCTGCGCGACGTGCCCCCCGGCGGCAGCGTCGCCGGCATCTACGCCCGTGTCGCCGTCCACGAGGCCCCGGCCAACCAGATTGTCGAGTACGTCCAGGACGTGACCGTTCCGGTAGACGACGTGACTCACGGGCTGCTGAACGAGAACCGCGTCAACGTCATCCGTGCCGCGCCGGGGCAGGGCATCCGTCTGATGGGCGCGCGCACGCTCAGCGACAACACCCTGTGGCGCTTCGTCAACGTGCGGCGGCTGTTCATCTTCATTCGCGAATCAATCGAGGTCAATACCCAGTGGATCCCGTTCGAGCCGAACGACACCAGGCTATGGAGCGACATCGGCCGCGTCATCCGCAGTTTTCTGGGCGAACTGTGGCGGCGCGGCATGCTCGACGGCGGCACGCGCGAGGCGGCCTACATCGTCAAGTGCGACGCCGAGGTCAACCCGCCGGCCGAACGGGACGCCGGCCGCGTCATCTGCCTGGTCGGCATCCAGCCGCCCTTCCCGGCTGAATTCGTTACCGCGCGCATCGGCCGCACGACCAGCGGCGTCGAGTTCGTGGAGGAGAAGTTCAATGGCTGAGACCGGCAAACGGCTCGACCCGTTCCCCGCCTTTCGCTTCCTGGTGACCATTGACGACGTACCCGTCGGCGGCTTCAGTGAGTGTACCGGCCTGCAACTCGACTTCGAGATCCACGACTTCATCGAAGGCGGGCTGAACACCCACACGCACAAGTTCCCGACGCGCAACAAGCAGACCAACCTGGTGCTGAAGCGCGGCATCATCGGGCGGGAGTTGTGGCAGTGGTATTGGCAGATGGTTCGGGGGGAAGTGATCTTGCGCAACGTGACCATCGAACTGTTCGACCATAACGGCTCCACCAAGATGGCTGAGTGGGAGTGCGAGCGGGGCATGCCCGCGCGCTGGATCGGGCCGCAACTGAACGCCACCCAGAACAGCGTGGCCACCGAGACGCTGGAGATCGCCCACCACGGGCTGAATCAGATCGTGTAGAGGAGCGTGTCATGCCGGTACGGGTGGAACAGATGACCAGCGAAGTAGCCGCCACCGCGGGCGCGGGCGACCTGCCGCTGACAGAGGCGCAGATCGAGAAGCTGGTGCAAATCATCCTGCGGCGGCTGGCCGAGCAGGAGCGCAACGACCGCTACGGGCGCGAGTCCACCGCCCTGCGCCGCCGCGTCGCCCCGGGCGCGCCCATCGAGAGGTGAGGCCATGTCCTTCGCCAAGATCACCTTCAAAATACTGGACAAAGACGCCATTGACGCAGAGCGGGGTCTGAAGTCGGAATTGACGGCTATGTTCAACCCGGCCAAATACACTTTCACTAAGGCCGCCCAGTACGCCGAGATCAATATCCCCGGTCTCGATAGCCCTATCTTGCAGTACGTTCGCGGCCAGAATGAACGGCTGTCGCTGGAACTGTTCTTCGACACCACCACCCGCGTGTCCGGCGGCGGACTCAACGACCGTGTCCAGGACGTGACGACGCTCATCAAGCCGTTCTATCAGCTTGTCAAGCTCCAGCCCAAGACCCACGCTCCGCCGCGCGTCCAGGTCACGTGGGGCGGCGACTGGTTCTTTAAGGCTGTCGTTGACAGCGTCCAGCGCGAGTACACCCTCTTTAACCCCCAGGGCGTGCCGGTGCGGGCCACGTTGACCCTGGCCGTGCGTGAATATTTGACCCTGGAGGACCAGATCAGCGGCGTCAAGCGCGCTTCGCCCGACTTCACCAAGCGGCGCGAGGTCAAGCGCGGCGACACACTCAACCTTATTGCTTTTGAGGAGTATCGGGACGCCGCCCAATGGCGGCTCATCGCCGAATTCAACAACCTCGACAACCCGCGCGCCATCGCGCCGGGCATGGTCCTGCGCATCCCGCCGCTGGACACGGGACGGTGAGGCAATGGCTGAGCCACAGGCCATCCACCTCTGGGAGGAAAAAGAGGATTTCTACGTCCCGCAGTTCGAGGTGCGCATCCGCTCGCGCAAGCTGCCCCAGAACGTGGTGTACGACGTGACCCAGGTCAGCTACAAGGACAGCCTGACCGAGGTGGACAGCTTCGAGATCACCCTCAGCAACTTGTGGGATCACGCCACCGGCTGCTTCAAGTATAGCGACGGACCGCTCTTCGACCCCGACCCGGACCAGGAGTTGACGCTGTGGATGGGCTACCGGGGCACGATCGGGCTGGTGCTGATGATCACTGGCGAGATCAACGGCCTGCGCCCCAGCTTCCCGGAGTCGGGCCAGTCCACCCTCGTCGTCAGCGGGCAGAACCGGCTGCACCGCCTGGCGCGCCGCAAGCAAGTGTCGGACACCTACGAGAAGATGACCGACAGCGAGATGGCGAAGCGGGTGGCCCAGCGGCTGGGCATGAAGCTGGTGATCGACCCCAACGCCAGCCAGAAGGAAGAGAAGCACGACTACGTCTTGCAGGACAATCAGTACGACATCATCTTCCTGATGGAGCGCGCCCGGCGCATCGGCTATGAGGTCTACGTGAAGGAGCAAGGCGAGAACGGCCGGGCGGAGGAGAACGAGCTGCACTTCAAGCCGTCCGACAGCGTCAAGCGTCGCAGCTACATCCTGACCTATGGCGAGTCGCTCATCCAGTTCACGCCCAACCTGACCACCGCCAACCAGGTGGAGAAGGTCACCGTGCGCGGCTGGGACCGCAACAAGAAGCAGCCCATCACCGGTACGGCCACCCGCGCCGAGTTGGCGACGCGCGGCGTGGGCCAGGCCGGCGGCCAGGACAAACTGGACAAGGCCATTCAGGGGCACGAGGAGGTCATCACCGACCGCCCGGTGCGCAGCAACAACGACGCCAAACAGATGGCCCGCCAGACGCTGGAGAACATCGCCAAGGACATGGTGAAGGGCAGCGGCTCCACCATCGGCCTGCCCTATCTGCGGGCCGGGACGGTCGTCGAGTTGCGTGGCCTGGGCCGGCGCTTCAGCGGCCACTACTTCGTCACCGGCACCACCCACACCATCGGCGACGGCGGCTACACCACCCAGTTCGAGTGCCGGCGTGAGGAGAAATAGATGGACGACAGAGCCTTGAGCGGCGTCCTGATAGGCGTCGTGGACGACCTGAAAGACCCCCAGAAGCAGGGGCGGGTCCGGGTCTGCTTTCCCAAGCTGGACAACAAGCTCAGCGATTGGCTGCGGCTGGCCGCGCCCATGGCCGGCGCAGAGCGCGGCCTCTTCCTGCGCCCGGAGCGGGGCGATCAGGTCATCGTCATCTATGAGGACGGCCGGCTGGAGGGGGATGGCTACGTGCTCGGCTCCATCTGGAGCGACACTGATAAGCCCCCGCCCGACGATGGCCAGGCCGAGAAGAACAACTGGCGCTTCCTTAAGTCGCGCAGCGGCCACATCTTCAAGTTCGACGACACGGCCGGCAAAGAGCAGATTGAGATCATCTTCAAGGACAACCAGAAGCGCATCCTCATGGACAAGGATAAGGTGCAGGTGCATTGCCAGACGGGTGACGTGATCGTCAAGGCCGACGCCGGCAATATCTCCATCAGCGCCCCGGCCGGCAACATGGAACTCGATGCTAACCAGATATCGGTCAAGGCCAAGGCCAAGCTCGTCCTCTCTGGTGGGACGGTGGATATCAACTGATAGAAAATCCGCGTAATCGGCGTAATCAGTGAACTCTTGCTCTTAGGAGGTAACGATGGGCCAACCGGCCGCGAAACAAGGCGATCGCGTCATCGCCCTCGACCCACATCTCATCCAGCCACCCGGCCCGGTGTCGCCGGTGATGGTTCCGCACCCGTTTAGCGGCATCCTCAACGGCAACCTCAGTCCCACGGTCAAAATCCAGGGGCGCGCCGCGGCTACGGTGGACAGCACGGCCACCAACACGCCGCCCCACGTGCCCATTGGTGGCACATTCGTCAACCCGCCGACCAACCGGGCGACCGTGGTGCTGGGCAGCGCCACAGTGAAGATCAACGGCAAAGCCGCCGCTCGCATGGGCGACCGCGCCGACACGTGCAACGATGCCGGCATCCAGGCCGGCGGGCAGATCGTCGCCGTCAGCACGGTGCTGATCGGCGGCTGAGAGGGCGATCCATGGCTCAAGACATCATCGGGCGAGGCTGGGCCTTCCCGCCGGGAGCCGAGGGGCGGCTGCGCTTCATCGGCGGCGAGGAGAAGATCGAGCAGAGCATTCGCATCATCCTGACCACCAGTCCGGGCGAGCGCCCCCTGCGGCCCGACTTCGGCTGCGGTATTCACGATCTCGTCTTCCGGCCCAACACCGAGTTGCTGGGCGCGGAGGTGGGCCAGACCGTCACCGCCGCCCTGTTGCGCTGGGAGCCGCGCATTGATCCCCTAGACGTGGTCGTGGAGCGGCCCGAACAGAACCGGCTGGACATCATTATCCAGTATCGCATCCGTGACACCAACGCGGTCTTTAACCTGGTCTACCCGCTCTTCATTGACGAGGGCACACGCTAACGGCCAGAGCAGCTTACAGGTGAATCCATGCCGTCACGACGCTTAGCGACCTACCCAATCTGCCCAACCCGCGGACGCATCTCTTCCGAGGTTACGCCATGCCCCTAGAAGCGCAAACGCCCCGCCTGGACGAGCGCACCGCCGAACAGATCTTCCTGGAACTGCGGGAGCGCATCCCCGTCTACGCCCCGGAGTGGACGGACTACAACGAGAGCGATCCCGGCATTACCCTGCTGCAACTGTTCGCCTGGCTCAGCGAGTCCATGCTGTACCAGATGAACCGCGTGCCGGAGCGAATGTACCTGAAGTTCCTGCACCTGCTGCAACTGGAACTACGCCCGGCCCAGCCGGCTACGGCTCACCTGAGCTTCACTGCCGCCACAGGCGTGACCGAGTTGCCCGCCCTGCCGCCGCGGACGCGCGTCTCCCTGTCCGCCACCGACGGCGAGGACGCCATCTTCGAGACGCTGGCCGGACTGGATCTCATTCCGCTGGAGCTAGCCCACGTGCTGGTCTACGATGGGGCCGCCTTTGCCGAGTGGAACGTCGCCAACGCCGCGGGTCGGCCCGCCTGGTCCCCCTTTGGCCCCACGGCCCAGCCGGGTGCGGCCCTCTATCTGGGCTTCACCCCGCCGGAGGGAACGCGGCCGCCGCGCCTTTTTCCCCAGACGATGCGCTTTCGCGTCTTCTTGCCCGCGCCGACGGCCGGCGCGCCGGCCGTGCGGGCTGAGGGCGGCCTGCCGCTGGCTGTTCCCCCGCCCGTCACTCTAGTCTGGGAGTATCGCCCGCCGGGCAGCCGCTTCTGGCAAGAGCTAACTACCTTCCGCGACGAGAGCGCCGCTTTTACGCAGGAGGGGTATCTGGAGGTGGAAGGGCCGGCCGACGCCGACGCCTTCCCCGTCGACGCGGTGACCGACCCCCACGTCTGGCTGCGCTGCCGGCTGGTGGCCGGCGTCTACCCGGCCGGGACTGCGCCGCTCATCGCCGCCATCCGTCCTAACGTCGTCGCCGCCGAGCAACTATCCACCGTGCGCGATGAGATCCTGGGCGACAGCGACGGCCGGCCCGACCAGCGCTTCACCCTGCGCCGCACCCCGGTGCAGCGCGATTCGCTGGCCCTCCACGTGCGCCGCCTCGACGACGAGGGTAACGGCGTACGCTGGACGCGCGTAGATGACTTCCTGGCCTCCAACCGCGAGTCCCTCCACTTCACCCTGAACCCGACGACGGGCGAAGTGCGCTTTGGCGACGGCGAGCGTGGGCGCATCCCCCCTGCCGGCCAGGAGATTTTGGCCGTCGAGTACCGCTATGGCGGCGGGGCGCGCGGCAATGTGCCGCCGGGTGACGGCGCGGTGTTGGGGCCGGCCCCCGGTGTGGACACGGTGCGCGCCGAGCGCGATGCGGTGGGCGGCGGCGATGAGCAGTCGGTCAAGGAGTTGAAGGCGCGCGCGCCGAGCGTCCTGCGCGCCCGCAACCGCGCTGTGTCCGAGGAGGACTTCACCGAACTGGCCTGCCAGGCCGGCGGTGTGGCCCGCGCTCGGGCCATTGCCTTGATGCACCCCGACTATCCCGGCGTGGCCGTGCCCGGCGCGGTCACCGTTCTCATTGTGCCCGACAACGCCGACAACCCGCCCGTGCCGTCAGGCGACTTGTTGCGCAGCGTCGCCCACTACCTGCACCCGTTCCGGCTGCTAACCACTGAGCTTTACGTCTCGAAGCCGCGCTATCGTTCGGTGTGCGTCCGCGCCGTTGTCCGCGCCGATCCCTACGCCTCGCCGGGGACGGTCGAGCGGGCGGCGGTGGCCGCCCTCACTACCTTTCTCGACCCGCGGCAGTGGCCGTTTGGCGGCGAGCTGTACCCGACCGCCTTCTACGATACGCTGCTGGAAGTGCCCAACCTGCGCGCCGTGGACAGCCTGGTTGTGGAAGTGGATGGCCAGCCCCACGGACGGCTGGACGTGGCCGTGCGCCTGGATCGGGATGAACTGGTCTATAGCGGCGCGCATGAGATCGCCGTTCGACCCTACACGGATTGGTGAGGCCCGCGATGACGTTTTTGTTGCTGGAGGCCGAGAATCATTGGCGACTGGACGACTGGCGCGAACCGCCGGCCGAACACCCGCTGGCCGCCGGCGCGACGCTGGCCTTACCCGGCGCGCCGCGTGGGCCGCTGGCGCTCGACGCGCCCGACGGCAGCCTGGGAAGGCTGCGGCTGCCGCGCGGGCTGGCCCTGGGCGACGCGGCGAACGCCTATCCGCTCTACCTGCTGGTAGGCGGCGAGCGGCCCGCGATCCACCGCTTTGACCGGCGGCGGAAATCGTTCGTCCGCGTGCCCGGCTTTGGCCGCCGCGATCCCATCCGCGGCCTGCGCCATCCCACGGCCATTGCCCTGCTTGGTCGCACTCTCTACATTGCCGATGCCGGGCGGCTGCGCCTCTTTGACGCGCCCACGCTGGCCCTGCTGGCGGTCTTCTCGCTGCCTGGCGAGACAGGCATAGACTTGGCTGTCCACGCCCGTCGGGTCTACGTCCTGGCTGGCCGGCATGTCTATCGCCACCGGCCGGGCGCGTCCCACCTCCGGCCAGTGCTCCGCGGGGCGGCCGAGGCCGGCCCCTGGCAGGCCCTCCTGGTCAACCGCGCCGGGGAGCTGCTGCTCAACAACGGCCAAGAGCTGGAGTGTTACGACGGGCGCGGGCGCTTCCTGGGCCGCGCCGCCGACCCCGGCGACGTGCGCGATGCGTTCGACCCGCCGGCGCTCTATACCGATCATCATCGGCCGCCGCGCTTCTTCATCCCGCCGGAGTTGGCCGAACCCGACGGGCCGCGCTCCCCGGCCGTCCCGGTCACGCCGGAGAGCGCGGACTGGGCACAGGCGCTGCGCCGGCCGGATGGCCTCTTCTTCTACCTGGACGACGGCCGCCGCGCCCTCAACGAGACCGACCCGGCCGTGATTGACGAGTCGGCCCGCCCAGCCCTCTACGCCCGCGCGGGCGCGTGGCTGAGCGCGCCGCTGGACAGCGGCCAGCACCGCTGCCCCTGGCACACCATCACCGTCGAACTCGACGCCCTGCCGCGTGGCAGCCGCCTGGAGCTGGCCACCTACACCGCCGATAGTCGCGCCGGCACCTTCCAGTTGCGGCCAGATCAGTGGGACGTTGCCGGCCAACGGGTGGGCGACGGGCGCGACGGGCCGATCAAGCAGACGTTTCTGGTGCAGAGCAGGCCGGGCCGCTTCTTGCGGCTGCGGCTGCAACTGTGGGGCGATGGCCGCGCCTCCCCGCTGGCCCGCCGGCTGCGCGTGGACTTCCCGCGCGACTCCTGGCTGCGCTATCTGCCGGCCGAGTACCAGCGGGATGAGGCCGGTCGTCACTTCCTGGAGCGCTTCCTGGCCATCGCCCAGACCGAATGGGATGCCATCGAGGCGCGCGTGGCCGATTTCGCCGCCCTGGCCGACCCGCTCGCCGTGCCCGAAGAGTGGCTCGACTATCTGGCGTCATGGCTGGGCCTGCCGATGGAGGGGACGTGGACGCCGGCCCAGAAGCGCCGCCTGCTGGTGGCCGCGCCAGCTATCCTGGCCCGCCACGGCACGGTCAGCGGGCTGCGCGACTATTTGCGCGTCTATCTCGCCAACATGACCGGGTTGCCGCCGGAGCAGTTGGGGGCGTTCCCGGTCATCATCGAGGGGTATCGCGCCCGCCGGCAGGCGTACGCCTGCCGGCGGGCGAGGCGCTGCGCTTCGGCCAGCCGTTGTGGAGCCCGTCGGTCGTCGGGCGGCTGCAACTGGACGTATTCGCCGTCGCCGACGAGGTGGCCCTCGTCTCTACAGGTGATCCGCAACGTGACCTCTTCCACCACTACGCCCACCACTTCCGCGTGTTCGTCCCCGCCGTCTGGGTGCGCGATGAGGCGGCCGAGCACATGTTGCGGCGAGCCATTGACGCCGCCAAACCGGCCCACACTGCCTATGAGTTGGCCCTGCTGCCATCGCAGGTGATCGTGGGCCGCCAATCCACGCTCGGCGTGGACATGATTGTGGGCAGCCGGCCGCCGGCGCGCCTGGGTGGGGTGGCCCTGGGCGCGGGAGCGCTGCCCGCCGTGGATGCAGACGAGACCGGCCACCTTGCGCCGGGGCTGCGACTAGGTCAATGAACAAGGAGCAGACAGATGAGTGAGCATGAAGCGGTTCTGAAGTCCGACTATCCCGACGACGCTATCGGCTATGAGCGGCAGCGCTACTTTGAGGGCAAGTACATGAGCTCCCGCGACTTCCGCGATGAGCAGCACTACTTCCTTAGCCGCCGCCGCGTCCACAATCGGTTGCTACACGGCTGGGGCGTCATCTGTGGTTTGAGCGTGTCTGGCCTGGATCGCGACGACTGCCGCGACCGCTGGATTCGCATCGGCCCCGGCGCGGCTATTGACTGTTATGGCCGCGAACTGATCCTCGAAGAGGAACTGTGCCTGGAACTGCCCGACCGTGAGCGGGTGGAGGAGTGGACGCGCCGCGGTCTGGAGCGCCAGTTGGGTGTTGATCTGGCCTACTTCCCGGAGCGGCGCCCCCCCGATGCTCCCTACCCCCGTCCTCGCTATGAGGCAGTCGAGTCGGAAGCAGTCGAGGAAGGCTATGAATCTGCCGAGGAGCAGGGAGAAGGGCAGGAACAGCAGGAGGGACATCACTCCCCGGAGCGGCGCCCGAAGCACCCCTGGCCGGAGCAGGAAGGTGAGGAGGTCGAGTATCTGATCGCCCTGGCCTACCGTGAAGAGAGGATTGAGCGCGTGCCGGCGCTAGTGGACGACGGTGAGCCGGCCGCCCTGCGCCACAACCGCGTGCGCGAGGGTGTGCGCGTCGTCGTCGTGCGCCGTGATAGGCTGAAAGAGTGCTGGAAGGTGCGTGGCCGGTCCGATGACGATCTGCCCTGCCGCGACGATTGCGACCAGGAACAGCCCGGCCCCGGCGGCTCGTGCATTGAACCCGACTGTGTCTGCGGCCGGATTGTGCCCATCGCCTTGGCGCGCGTGCGGGTGGAGGGCGGCTACCTGACCGACGACTTCCGCCTGCTCAACGACCACCAGGCTGACCGCGAGGAAGAGGCCACCGGCCGTCGCCCGTCGGTGACGCTGGAGATGGACGGCCGCGTGCGCCTGCCGCCGCCGCCGTCGTTCCTAACCCATATCGTCGCCATCAACTGGCCCCACGGCGGCACGCTGGACATCACCGACCTGCAGAAGGGTGGGCGGCTCGACGGCCGCCTGGAGATCACCTTCGACCGCGAGATTCAGACGGCCGACACCTACCCGCGCCAGCCCGGCGACCAGTACGACGCCGAAGAGGGCGAGGTCAACGGCATCAACCGCTTTACCTTTCGCGTCACCTACGCCACGGCCAAAGACCCCGTCGAGCGTGAAATCTCCTTCGAACGGCGGGCGCGCCTCGACCCAAATAACAAGCGCCGGGCCGTTTTCTACATAGACCCGGAGAACTGGAGCGGCGACGAAGACCGCGAACAACTGCCGGAGTGCAACGTCTTCATCCGTCTGCTGGGCGACTTCGTGCTCGACTGCCACGGCAACCCCGTTGACGCCAACCACGTTGCCGGCCTGCTGCCCTCCGGCAACGGCTCAGCCGGCGGCACGTTCGAGAGCTGGTTCCGGCTGAAGCGGGAGCACTACCGCCGGCCGGCCGACCGGCCGCGGTCGGACCGGACGAACTATTAGGAAGTAGGGGTTAGAACGTTATGACAGCGACACCAGTTAAAACCAGTTCTACATACACGCAGCCGGCAGAGGCGGCCGCAGGGTGTCAGCCGCGCCCGCTGCGGCCGCCGCGCTTCCACGCCGGCCAGATTCTCAACGATGCCGACCTGAACGCCCTGGTGGGTTGGGCCGGCGACCGGCTGGCGCTCCACCGCTATCGCGACGGGTGGGGGGTGGTGTGCGGCCTGCGCGTCGCCGCCGACACGGGCGGCCGGCGGCTCGTCGTCGCTCCCGGCTACGCCGTAGACGGTTGCGGGCGCGACATCATCGTCTGCACCGACGAGTGCCGCCGGGCGGAGATTGACCTGGGTAAGGTGTTCGACGGGCTGGCCGCCGACTGCGCCCCGCCCAATGGCAACTTTGACTTCGCCTGCTACCACAACGAGACGCGCTACCTGCGCGTCGTGGACGTGTTCCTCCACCACCAGGAGGCCGGCCGGCCGGCGCGCGACGACAACCCCTGCCAGCCCACCCGCGCCGCCGAGTGCTATACCCTGACCTGGCGCGAGGGGAAGCTTGACGACGACCCGGTGCTGGCGCACGCCGAGGCGTGGCGTGACCGCGCCCGGGCTGTGTTTGAGCGCCATTTCACCGCCCACGTGCGTTCCTTCGTAGACCTGGTCTTCGACAGGGCGACGGCCGAGCAGTTGGCCGCCTTCGTCGAGGCGCTGCGGGCCGCCTGTGCCGCCGGCGGCCACGAATTCCCGCTGGCCTACCTGATGTCCGGCGGGAACGGGGGTGGCCAGGGCAAGTATCAGCAAGGCGACGGTGAGGGCAAGGGCGAGCAGCCGGGCGAGTTTGACTCACTGTCGGCCTGCGCCTTCTGGGTCGCGTTCGACTGCCTGCTGGCGGCCATCGGCGGCGGCTGCGCGGCGTGCGACGAGGCGCAGGGCGTGCCCCTGGCTCGCGTCTGGCTGCAAACCCACCGCGCCGACGGCCGGCGCGACCACCGCGTTTTGCTGGTAGACAACGCGCCCCCCTTTCGCCGTCTGTTGCACGCCGATCCGTTCCCTGCGCCTCTGGGCGGCCACAACCTGGCCCCCACCTACGGGCGGCGTTACAACGACGCGGCCGATGCCTTGCGCGCCATTGGCTTCACTGACGTTCAGCGCAACGCTGTGCCGCCGCTGGCGTCGGTGCGCGACCTTCTCGATTGGGCCAAGGGGCAGTTCGACGCCATCCTGCGCGCCGACCACGCCCGGCCGCTAGACGTGTTGGTCTGGGACGGGCCGCTGCCGTTCGGGCAGCGCGTCGTCGGGTTCTTGCCATGAGTACCCAGGTTATGAGCGAGCGCGTCCACTACCGCGAGGGGCAGCGGCTACTGGCAGCCGATCTGCGGGCTGAGCAGGCGTACCACGACGCCGCCCGCCGCCGTCACGCCCTGAGCGGCCACGCCTGGGGCATCGTCCGCGGTCTGGCCCCGGCCGTGGACGATGATGGCCGGTTGCTTATCCAGCCCGGCCTGGCCGTAGATGGCTATGGCCGCGAGATGCTGTTGCCCGAGCCGCTGGTGGTCGAGCAGGAGGACTTGGCCGACGCCTTCGCTGACGCCGGCGTGGCCTCTCGCGGGCAGGCTGACCTCTGGCTGCTGCTGGTCTCGACGCTCGACGCCGCCGGCCGGCGCTGGCGCGATGAGGTGGCGCTGCGTCTGACCGCCACCGGCATGGCGACACCCGATCGCCCCTTCGACACGCCGCCCGAGGCGCTCGACTGGCCCGTCTGGCGCGACCTGCCCGACGAGCCGTTCCCGGTCTTCCTGGGCCGGGTGACCAACGCCAAGCCGCCGGACATCGCTCTCGCCGGGCGGGTCTACGCCGCGNNCGCCCCAGGCCCGGCTGCGGCTGGCTGACGCGCCGCGCGGCCGGCTGGCCCTCGACCTGCTAGGGGCGGAGCCGCTGCGGTTGGCCGACGACGACGGCGAGCAGCGGGCCGTGCTGCGCGGCGACGTGGCCCTGAGCGTGGACGCGGCCCAGCCGGCCGCCATTCCGGTCGCCACCCACCGCGCGCGCGGCCTCAGCTACCCGGCCGTCTTGCCCCTGCCGGAGGCAGCGCTACCCTGGAGCCTCTACCGCACCGCCATCCCTATCCTGGGGCCGGACGGCCAGCCGGCTGATCCGCCAGTCCCGCCCCTTGACCAGTTGCGGCTGGAGATGTTCCATCCCGGCGACGAGGGCGACCCGTCCCGGCGGCGCTTCACCATTGGGGCGTACACTCCTACCGGCTATCGCCCCTGCCTGAGCGTGCGCGCCGACTGCCAGGTGGAGGTGGCCGGAATTGTCTACGTTACGGGCGAACTCATCGCCATGCCCATTCCCGCCGATCCGTCTGACCCGCGCTTCGTCGAGGCGCTCTTGCAGAGCTTCCACGGCAGCATGGCCGCGTCTGATGAGAACCTGGTTCCCACGCCGCGTCTGAAGCCGGAGATCGTGCTGGAGCCGAACCCGAACTTGACGCCCAATGGCCAGCTAGGCTTCCGGGTGCGGGTGACCAATGAGTCGGCGCAAGCCGTCACCGGCGTGATCGTCTATGGCTCTTTCATCAACAGCGACCGCGTGGGCGGCGGGTCGGAACTGTTCCGGCAGGATCGTCTGGCGCCCGGAGCGACACGCCGGTCCAACGTCCAGCAGATCGCCATTGCCAACCGGGAAGGTTCGTTCGCTATCACCGCTACAGTCACCGCCTTCGCCGCCGATCTGGCGGTGGTGACACAGACGGCAACGCTGACGCTGTCAATCGAGCAGCCGCAGCCATAAGAGGATAGACCATGGAAAACCGCGTCAACTACTACGAGCGGCAATTTTTGCGGGCACAGGACTTCCGCGACGAGCAGGCGTACCACATCGCCATGCGCCGCCGCCACGCCATCGCCCAACACAGTTGGGGCATCGCCCGCGGCCTGGAGTTGCTGGTGGAGCCGGAGGGAGGCGTCTTCGTCCAGCCCGGCCTGGCTATTGATGGCTATGGCCGCGAGCTGCTGCTGCCGGAGCGCCGCGCCATCTCCGCTACCGTGTTTGACGAGATCGGCAGCGACCGCGTCAACGTCTACCTCTATTACGGGCGTGTAGAGAGCACCCCGCCGCGCCCCGGCTACGACGAGTGCGAGGCGGGCCAGTTCACGCGCGCCCAGGAGCAGGTCAACCTGCGTCTGGTGCGCGCCGATCCCGAAGCCGACCCGCGCTGCCCGCGCGAGGTGCCGGCCGGCGATCTGGACTTCAACCCCGCCCGCCGCCCGCCCGATAGCCCGCTGGCCGGCTGGCCGGTGTTCGTCGGCCAGCTCGTGCGCGACGCGGCCGGCGTGGCCAGCGCCCTGACGACCGGCCGCCCCTACGTCGGGCTGGTCGGCGAGGCCATCCTTACCCCGTCGCGGCGGGCGCGGGTGGTCATCGGCGACGCGCCGCCGGCCGCGCCGAACGACCGCCGCTTCGCCGTCTTCCTGCGCGCCGAGGACGACGACCTCTGCGGCGTCGCGCCGGCCCCCGAAGCGCAACTGGAGATTACCACTACGGACGCCGGCGCTGACGATAGCGGGCTGCAGCGCTGGGCGACCCGTATTGACCTGCGCGGCGAGACGACCGTCTACGGCAACGTCGCCATCAGCGCCGGCGCGCTGCAGGTGGATGACGAGGCGACCGAGCCGGGAGCGCCCCAGCCGTGGCGCGTCTACCGCGTGACGACGCCGGCGATGGATGGCGGGGGCGATACCCAGGAGATGCGCATCGAGATGCCGGAGAAGCCGGCCAACGGCCCACCCAGTCACGTTACGGTCGGCGCGTGGTCGAGCCAGGCCAAGCGCTTCGTGCCCTGCCTGACCGTCACCAACGACTGCCGGGTCATCGTGCAGGGCAATCTCATCGCCGCCGATTTCATCGAGGATCCTCGTCTGATGGCAGCCAGAGCGGACGCGGCGCAGACGCTTATGGCCGGCGGCGGGCCGCAGTTCTCAGCCGTCGAGCCGCGGCAGGCCTTCATCTATCAGTCCGGCCTGACCCCCGAGGCACGCAGCGCCGTGTCCGGCATGGTCATGTCCGGCATTGCCGGCGCAATCTATCGGCCGTTTGCCCTGAATCGAGAAGAGTCGCCCCGCGAGACGCCCTCGTCCATCACCGACGAGATGGCCGAGCGCATCGCCGACGACGTAGTCATGCGCCTGGTGGCCAAGGTGACAGAGCCAGTGGCCGATGAGGCCGCGCCCGCGCCCGGTGAAGCGGTCGTGCCCACAGCCGGTGTGCTTGCCGTGCCCCCGCCAGCCACGGCTGCCGACCTGCTGCTGGGCCTGCTGGCGCTCGACGAGGCGGAGTGGGAGAGCGCGATGAACACTATCTATCAGTCCCACCCCGGCCTGGCCGACACGGCCCGCGCCTTCCGCATTAAGATGTATAGGACCAAGAATCCTCAGGATGCCGTGAACCCATGACCAGCGCGACCGTGCCCGGCGCTCATGCCATCGGCCATCTACACTGCCGCCTCTCCATCGCCGGTGACCAGGCGGCGGCCGTACCGTTGCGCGCGCGGCTGGAGCGGCTGCTGGCCGGCGACGTGCTGGACGCCTACGCCGAGGCGCTCGACGCAGCGCTGGGCGGCGACCAGGCCGTTTACGTTGTACGCCAGGCCGACCTGCGCGTGTCCGTCACCGGCGACCTCGACCGCCAGCCGGAGCTGGCCCGCGCCTGGGGCCAGGGCATGGCCGGCGTCGTCAGCCGGCTATTGCGCGATGCAACCGATGCCGGCGACGATGCGTTCGATGCCGCGGCCATCGCCGCGACGACCAACGTCGTCCGCTTCGACGACCAGGCGGCCCACGTGGCCGCCTTCATCGCGGCGCTGTGGCGCGATCAGGCTTGGGAGCAGTGGTACTTCGGCGCATTCGCCCACCTGCGCGGGCTGCCGTTCGACGACGCCGTGCGCTTGGCGCTGCTGGACAACCGCCCGCACCTGCCGGCCATCCTGGCCCGGCTGGGCCGACAGCCGGAGACGCTGCGGGCCGTGGTACAGCGCCTGTCGCCGGCGGCGCTAGACGTTCTCTGGCGCGAGGGCGTGCGTGGCGGCGACGCCCCGCCGGACGAGGCCTCCCGGCCCATCCTGTTCGCCGTCATCGCGTGGGCGGAGCGCCTGGGGCTTTGGCGCGACAGTCCGCCGTCGCCTGAGGCGCTGGCGGCGGTCTACTTCGCCGAGCCGCGACTGCCGCTCGACTGGCGTGACGCGGCGGCGCTGGCCCAGCGCTTCGCCGACGTGGCCCACTTTGGCCGCGAGCGTGGCTGGCTGCGCCCCTGGGCCGGCGGCGCGGCGTTCGAGGCGGCGCTGCGGCCGCTCGACTGGCTCGACGTGGCCTATCTGCGCCGGCTGTTGCTGGACGACGCGCCGGAACCGGCCACCGGCTCACCGCGCCGGGCTGCCCTGCTGCGCGCTCTGGGTGAGGCGCTGGGGCGCGTCCGGCTCGACG